>Ga0307507_10000465_pt1 | contig 84812 bp, 26 predicted proteins | sample 7_EM_MG_FD_207223 | JGI IMG/M metagenome (GOLD analysis project Ga0307507, IMG submission 207223) | Populus trichocarpa ectomycorrhiza microbial communities from riparian zone in the Pacific Northwest, United States - 7_EM | ecosystem: Host-associated > Plants > Roots > Unclassified | place...
ACTATATAATATAACTAATCGCAATCAAAATCAATCTTTTGATTATGGTTACGATTGTGTAATCAATATAATCACCCGCGGGAAGAACGCGTAGGAATAGAATATAGTGATAAAGCTTTGGTGTTGAGAAAGGCGCATTAATTTTCTAAAAAGTACCGAGCCTTGCGGTTTTACATACAAAAAAAGTCCGTGCGGGCTTTCTTAGAAAAAGTTAATATATACGCGTCAACGCGTTACAGCATATCTTATCTAGAATTCCTTTTTAATCACCATGTACCTGTATTTACACCCACTTACCTAATTAGGAAATTAGTACATAACTATAATAATCAATGCAATCAATCATAATCAGAAGGTGCGATTTTACAAGAATCAAAATCTATGGGTCGATTACGGTTGCACTAATTATGTGCATCCCTAATCAGCCCATTAATTTTAATTAGGCCACTGATAGTCGTACACCCCCTAAATGATACGCGTACACCCCCCAATTAATACACGTATACCCCCCACCAAATAGGCTTAGATCCTTCCTCTTCAAGTTAGAACGTCACCTGTGTTTGACTTGTATGCATCTACATCGCGAAAATTAAACTTTTAAAATGCAACTCTTATGACTGTACCACCATAAATCAAGTCTCAATCTTAATTATAGTATAGGTGTGAGGTGAGGATGTGGATAGGGAGCTCAATGATGGAACAATAGGGTATATTGTATATACAGACGAATCCTTAAGGGAAAAGGAGGAGTCTATATGCGAGGTAGGAAGGGTTTTCCCTAGGCACGTGCCCTGCACGTGCCTCATAGGCGAGTTACCCTAAGTCGCCCTAGGGTCGCCTATACCTTGCGGCTATATAACTATCTACTCAGGTTTCACCTGACAATGCCCCCCCCTTTAAAAGGATTGTCCCCAATCCTTTATATACTTAAGCCTTAATAAAACCCCATAAAAAACCTTAATAAGGAAAAAATTTAGAGGGGAAAGAGCGTCTTAATTTTGCGTATAGAGGGATAGGTGGTATACATGCGCGGCATAAAGATGTTAAGGAACTTTAACCGGTAGTTAAAGTTATCTAATTAGTTAGATTTGCCTTACTAAGACTCCCCCGCATTTAACCAAGCTAGTAGTAATTTTATATGCCTAGTATAGAAAATCCTAATTGGTCCATTTAACGGGTAGAGCCTATAGAGCTTAATACTATTGCCTAAATTTGGTAGACCAGAAATATTCTAAAGCTTACTTATATAGGCAGGTCGCTAGTACCTCGCGGGTAGGTCGTAGGTTATTTATATACAGCCAGATTCATAGATAGTAAGGCTATATACCTATTAAATCCGCTACTAACCCTGCTTTAGCCTTACGCTATACTAGCGTAGCGCTATATATACTTTACGGGTAGATTATAGGTTACTTATATGCAGCTAGATTTATAGATAGTAAGGCTATATACCTATTAAATCTACTGCTGACCTATACTTTAGCCTTACGCATTATCTGTATAGCATATACATAGAATAGTATATAAGTTGTTGGTACAGGTTACTGCTAGCGGGTTACTAGTAGGTCTTAGACCCTAGTTAAGTAGACCTATTCTCTAATATAATAATCTACTAAGCTGGCATAGAGTGACGGACTAGGTCTATAAAGGGTGCTTTCTAAATTAAGCTTTATTGTTGGTATACGCCATAGCTTCGCCTATGAGTTGCCGGCATAGCCAGGTTATATTAGAGTGTGGCTTATATAGGATATTAATAAATCACGTTTTACCCTATATATATACCGCAGTTTTTACTGTAAGCGTTAGCTTGTTCTTTAATCCCTTAGGACGTCCTTTGCTCTGCTTTTATGCAGGTTATATCTTAGTAGCGGCGCTTGCTTTTTGCCTGCGCTTTGGCTGCGAGGCTAGGGTGTTCCGCTTACGGTACTTATCCAGCAGTTGTTAATAATTCTTAAGTTCTGTCTCGTATTTCCATTTATTATACTTATTTAGCCATCCTAGCCATTTAATAAGGTACTGCGGTTATCTAGCATAATCCTAGTGGGCGATGATTGCTTCTACTTCCCAGCTGCCTTTCTTAAGCTCTTCTACTGCTAGGGGTTAAAACCTAGGGCGTGACTTATAAGGCTTTAGTAAGGAGATATAAAAGACCGGGTAAAGCCATGCTATAGTAGGTAGGAGCTCTAGCTTATATACTTACTGCCCTACGCGCTTTAGGATTTAGAATGGTCCCATAAACTTACTGTTAAGCTTCTTATAGGGACGTTTTATGTGGATGTTCTTGGAAGAGAGTAGGACTTATTTACCAATAGCGAAATGCTTAGCTAGATGGTGACAATTGTAGTATTTTACCTAAAGTTATTAGGTGTGCATTATCGACACTACCGCTGCCTTACGTATAAGGCATAGGCACTATAGGTATATCTCTGCAAGTTTGATATTTATTAACTTGGACCCCTCCCTACCTTGCTAGGCGTCTTGGACGCCGTCTAGGACTCCATTTAGGACATTTAGTAGCTGGCCGTAGGCGGGCTTAATAGGGGAACGCTTTATTGTGGTATAGACCTTAGAGTTATAGGTAAAGGCTGCTTTATTAAGTAGGGAGGCCTAATTGGACTATTCCGAGTTGTGAATATACGCAGGTATGCCTTAAGCTCCTGGTTTTAATGTTCTGTCTAACTACTATCTATAGGTGGAATGCGGTGCTAAGCTTACGTTAAACGCGTAGATAGTAGTATATAGTGCTTTAGTATTTGCTTGTAAACACGCTACCCCTATTAGAGATAATATTATCTAGAGGCTCTATTTACGTAAAGACTTTAAATAAGAGTTCTGTAAGTTATATAGCATTAATTATCTTATATACTAGATAGTAGCGTACTAGCTTTATAAAATGGTCTATAAGGATAAGAACGGAGTTGTACTCTACGCTATTAGAAGTCTTAGACTTAGGGAGATCTATAATAAAGTTAAGTAAGTAATATTACTAGGCTTGGGTGGGGACCTAGAGAGGCTGTAGTTCGCCATAGGGTTTATAATAGTATAATTTATAGTGTTAGCAGGTATCGCAATTATCTAGGTATTTGCAGAGATCTTTAGTGAGGCTATCCTAAGCGTACTTCCGTGTAATTACCTTACAGGTATAGTTAAATCCATAGTAGCCACCTATAGGATTATTATAATTCCGCTTAAGGATCTCCTATTATAGTAGTATGCAATTTAGTACCTAGACCTTATTATTTTACCTTAGGAGTCCTTAATTATTAAGGGTGTAGTTCTTATTACTAGCAGGAACCTATCCCTAGGTTAACTAATTATATATAGAGCGTATAAAGGCGTCCCTTTCTTATACTCCGCAAATAAAATTAACTAGTGACTTGGGAGGGTGTTTTATAAACGCCGTTTCGGCTAAGGCAGCTACTACTACCTCTTGCCATGGCATAAGACTCTGCGTAAAGTCAGTGCTAGCGAAGTAACATGCAATACGCAGGTGACTCGCCAGGTTATTATGGGGGACCGTCGCCTAGGCCAAGGGATCTTCCCTAGGGTTAAACACCATTAGGCCAGTTAAGGAGGTCTTAGAGAGAATGGCAGGACACCCTAGTCCGCCGGCGCCATATTTGCGAGGGTCACTCGTATACTGCACACATGCTACTCACTAGTTTGGTATAGTAGCACTAGGGCCGCCCATAAGGCCTATAACCCGCAACTTTTGCTGTAATATAGGTAGTATAGCATTAAGGACTGTCCTCTTACTACTATTTTTAAAGCCTTTGGTATAATCTGGGCGCCGGGATAGTATATTAGCGGGATTTGCTTTGCCTAGCTTATATTTAATCTTAAAATTAAACTTAGCTAGTTTCTTAGCGTACTAGGCCTAGCAAGTAGATAAGCTTTTTGTGGTTATAAAGTACCTAAGATTGTTATAATCGCAGAGCACGCGCGTTATATGTGCGGCGTGCTTAAGGTAGTAACGCCATATCTTAAAGTATTGCACTATAGCGAGTAGTTCCTTATTATGCGTATTATACCACACTTTTAGGCTAGTAAGCTTCTAACTGTAATAAGCAATTAGGTGCCAGTGGAGTTAATCTCCCTACCTAAAAGGCTGTAGAAGTATACCGCTATAGGCGTAATTAGAAGCGTTAGTAATTACCATTAGGGGTAAATTAGGGTCAAAGTGGCGAAGTAGAGGAGCCTATATAAACGCAGCGCGTAGCTAGCAAAACGCCTACTAAGCGTTATTAGGCCAGGACTAGGGTTAATACTATTTAGTAGGCCCTTTCTTATACTTCTACTTCTTCTTCTCCCTATCTAATGTTGGGTTGCGATGTGCCCGTGTAAGATATACGTGCAGGGGGTATATGGTATCTGAGTAGTTCCAGATAAATTGCCTATAGAAGTTGGCAAAGCTAAGGAAGACCTGGATGTCCCTATAGGACTTAGGCTTAGGCTATTCCTTAATAGCTTTTACGCGGGTAGGATCTATTATAATACTATTAGGTGTAACAATAAAGCCTAGAAACTTAATATTCTTAGTGTAAAAGATGCATTTTAATAGTTTGGCGTATAGGCCCTAAGCGCGGAGCTGTTATAGTACCTGCTTAACGTGCTTAACATGCTTATCCTTATTATTTAAGTAGATAAGAATATTATCTAGGTAAACTATGTAGATAGTATCCACTAGGGTCCCTAGAGCCTTTTAAATATAGCTCTAGAAAGTTATAGAGGCGTTAGTAAGACTAAAGGGCATTACTAGGTACTTAAAGTGACCATAGCGTGTCTTAAATGCAGTTTTCCATTTGTCTCCCTTTTTAATGCGAATCCTATAGTACGCATTATAAAGATCTAGCTTTGTGAATATCTTTATATAGCTAAGCCTATTAAAGAGTTTGCTGACCAGCGGTAGGGAGTATTAGTTTTTAATTGTGATCTTGTTTAGGCGTCTGTAGTTAACGTATAGCCGCATTATACCTTCTGCTTTTGGTATAAAGAGGATAGGCACTCTAGTAGGTGACTTGCTGGGCCTAATCTAGCCCTTCTTAAGAGCACTCTTTAGGTACTCCTATAAGATCTGCAACTCTTTCTATAAGAGGTTGTAGATGGGCATTTATAGTAGTATCTTGCCTTCTTCTAAGTTAATTGCATAGTTATACTTAGAGCTCTAAGGTAGTATACTTGCTAGCTTATTAGAGAAGACATTAATCTCCTCTTTATATATATCTGGTAGGCTGGGGTCCACGGAGGTTAAGGCAACTATTATATAGTAGTATGCTTCTGGGAGCTAGTAAAGAGAAGGGTGTAACTAATATGTGTTTTACAGGTGTGCTTGCACTAAGAGTATATATAGCTCTACTACAGTATACTTAATAGTTTTAGGGTTTTAATCACCTCCCCCCTAAGTTAAGGTAATCTATACTAGCACTAGAGGGTCTCTATAGGTACTTACTACTAGTAATAACAGGTCCTCTATTGTGTTTATAACCGGTATCTCTATATCTGGAGGGTCTATATAGGTACTTACTGCTAGTAATAACAGGTTCTCTATTGTGTTCGCGACTGGGGTAAAGAGGGAATCTTCTGGCTATAGTAAATAGACTGTTTCGCTAGCCTTAATGTCTGCTAGGAGTGTATTAAGGGTGACTATCTAGAGGCGTTTAGGGTCTAAAGTACCCTAGACGAATTATCTAGATTAAAAGCTAATTAATGGATCTGCTTCCGCGAGCTAATCCTATCTAAGAACTATATTATAACCATTAAATAAGCCACCCTAAAAGGTCTGGGGGCTAATGGTGTGAGGGGTACCCTAGGAGTTGCTAGTGGTAACTGTTAGATTATAAGCATCCCAGATTATTATCTGGTTGCTATTAAGGAAACGTGTAATAGGTTTATATAAATATAGCGCATAGCTTATAGGTAGGTTAAACCTATAAACAACGTCTTGGTTAATAAGGTTGATTTAGCACCTATTATTATATAAGCAACGTAGGCGGACTTTACCCTAGGGTGTATCTATTATAATATATACTATAATGCGTTTCTTCTTTCCCTCTGTATTAGGCCCTAGTTGTAGTTAAGAGAGATACGCTACTAGGGTTTTAGGTTTTCCAAAAGCTGGCCTAACTTATCTTTACTGGCTTACTTCTAGTATTCTTTATAATGGTTACCTATAGGTCTCTTTTAACTTGCGTGTGTAGCACTAGCGTCTAGGGGGTCCCCTAAGCCCTCTAGCTTTTAGGTGTTCTCCCTAGATATTTACTTAAAGTATTGCCCTTTTTAGGTTCTGTTCCCTGAACCTAACTCTATGGAGCCTATACTGTAACCGCGCTTTATACGCAATAATTTACCGCTGCCGCTTACGCGGTCTTTTGCGAGCTTTATAGTATTAAGCAATTACTCTACATAGCGGATTTTATTAAAGAGGTCCTTAGCGGTTCTTACCCGTTAGGCGAAGTTCTAGCGGAAGAGCTCTACTTATAGGTAGGCTAGGAGACGTAAGAACTAAAAGTCTACCTATTGCTTAGGATTAATAAAAGGGGTATATAAGAAGAGGTCCTCTAAGCTACGTATATAGGCTAGGAAGATGTTAAACCTCTAGTTCTCTTTTATAACAGCCGTATAATACATAGTAGTGTTGTTAAAGCGTCTTACTGTAGGGTTCCTGATCTAGTCTTAGACTATAGTCTTAAACTTATCCTATAGTAAAGGACCTTTGTCTTTAGTGCCTAGCCGGTAATAAACCAGTTAGGTGATTGTCTTCTCTTTTACAAGACCTTTAATGGCCTAGCGCGTGCGTTGCTTACAGTCGTAGTTAGCGTTATTAACCTTAAATTGGTTCTTAACTGTGGCAATCTAGCGGTTAAAATGATATTAAGTAGTACCGCTAATATTAGGTAGTGACTTCTTAACTAGGGCGTTAAGATTTGTTCGGCGTATATATTTACCATATAACTTGTGCTCTTTACTAGAGAGGCAACAGGAGGGCTTTATTAAATTGATAATGCTCTATAAGTTGGCTATTTTCTTAGCTAGCTTATCTAGCTCCTTTATATCAGCAGTATTTGGTAGGATACTGGTAATTTTACTAAGCTCCTGTTAAGCCTAGGTATATAAGTCAAACTAGTCTCTAGCGTTTATAGGTGGCTAATTGTTTTAAGGTTTAGAAGGTGGCTTAGATTCTACTAGTGTATTTCTAGCAGTTTTATCTGCACTAGATCCTAAGGCGTTTGGCGGTTGTATTGTTAGCATATTACCGTCGGGTATAGGCGTTGGTTTTCTTTTTAGAGGCATTATAGAAAAATTAAACCGGCTATCCTCCTAAGGGGATTGGTAAGGATTTAAATATAAGGTAAGGATGTAGATAGGGAGCTCAATAATGGAATAATAGGGTATATTGTATATACAGACGAATCCTTAAGGGAAAAGGAGGAGTCTGTGTGCGAGGTAGGAAGGGGTTTCCCTAGGCACGTGCCCTGCACGTGCCTTACAGGCGAGTCACCCCTGAGTCGCCCCAGGGTCGCCTGTACTTTGCGGCTATGTAACTATCTACTCAGGTTTCACCTGACAATAGGTAGTAGAGTCTAAATTAAAGTTGGAATGCACTAAAGGACCCCTTAGTAAAGTCCTGCTAAAAGGGCAAGACCCCTCTTAAATATTACCGCCAACACTTAGTAAGGCACTTATAGTAGTATCTTAACTTCTACCACCATTGTTACCACCTGTAATACCACCTGCAATACCACCTATATACTCCTAAGCCGATTAATTGGATTACGCGGTGACTTATAAGGCAGTATATGAACTAATTTGGCTGCTACTGCCTCTACTTGTCGTCTGTAAGCTACCTCCGCGGGCATACCTACGCCCGCGGGGGTCACAGCTCGGCGTGGTCCGCAAAAAACTCGGCGTGGTCCAAAAGTTCAACGTGGTCCGAACTTTAAATTTAACTTTGGACCACGCTCAGCTTTGGACCACGCTAAGTTTGTGCATAAGCAGCGCATATGCAGTTTTATTTTATTTTAGAATTTAAAGTATTTAATAAATAAAAAAGAATATAAGTGGTATATGCGGGGTATATGTAAGGTATATGCTTAGCATATGCGGTTTCTAGCTATAATAAATATATAGCATTTACATATATGTTGCGTATACTTTGTGTATACTCTGCATATGCTAAGCATATGTTTACTTTTATACTATTAATTCTATCTTTTCCTTAAGGAGACCTTACTCCCTTATAAATTACTTATACTAATTACTCTTTAAAGTATCGCCTTTATATTTTATATAAGGTGGGCTATACTATAATATCTCTCTAAGTACATATACAACTAATATATTATATATTTGCTAAAAAGCGGTTTAACTACTATAATATATTCTTATTGGTATATATGCTAAGCATATGTTAAGCATATATACTACTAAGATATTATATATTTACTAAAAAGTGGTTTAATCACAGTAATATATTCTTATAAGTGTATATATATGCTTGGAATATGCATATGCTTAGTATATACAATATATATTTTTACTCATTAAAAAAGGTAGAGTATACTATTATCTATATAAGCTTATACTTAGCATATGCTCAGCATATGCTTAACTTATGCATTTATTAATAAGCTATTTAATATAGGTATCCTATAGTTATGTATGCGCATATACTTAGCATATGCACCATATATCCAATGCACACGGCCACTAAAGGCAAATTGCGGCTACTAATGCGCGTTCTGTATGGGTAAAAGTTAAGTACCGCCAACCTTTTTCCGGCGCTCCATCAGTGACCACGCTCAGCTTTCACCGACCCCCATCGGCGACCACGTTCAACTTTTTCCGGACCACGCTCAGCTGTAACCCCCACGTCCTGCACACTTCAGCCTGCCCCACTTCAGCCTGCCCAACTTCGGCCTGCCCAACGTCACTTCCGCCCAGCCTTTCTCTTCTTCCTCAGCCGCACTTTCACTATTTCAATGGACTTTCACCTAGAGTCCCTTCACCCTCTCCAGGAACCATTCAAAAACAGACGGATCACCGTCTGAGGATTGAGTTACGTCACTCATTAAACACACCTAGGACTCCGGTGACTGAGCACAAGGATTACGTAGGAGAATGCGTGAGGACAGAAGCCAAGGCAGCAACCTGAGCTGGGAGGCTTCGGCCTCAAAATTACATCGCCTGTGCCCGTCGCGCCAAAACCAAACATTCATAGCAGACCGCGCGCGCAGGCCCGATCACGGGATCCTAACAATGGCTGGACCAAAAATTGCAACCGGAATCTTACTTTTGACGACTTTGTGCCCCCAGATCAGCTTGGAGTTGATAAGCAAGCCAAGCGAATGGGTGTGAAATTGATAAAGGTATAACTAGTGGAGTGTTTACCTAACAAATTAACTTTAGTTATATTCTAAGATTTACTACAAAGAGAAAACTATCTAAGGTAGGGACTATAGTCCTTTAAATATACAATACTGCGCCTAAGAAATGTACTAAGTACGTTAGTATGTTAGTATATTGGTACGTCCTATATTCCCACGTTCCCATATTCCTACGTTCTAAACTTATAACATAACTAGCTGATGAACTGAATGATATTGGAATAAATGAACATGTATCTAGTTCTATCTACGACGAACATAGGCCCTTATATAGGCCTATGTCTATGGTGTCAAAGTAATTGCTAAGGATACCGACCAAAATGGAAATAAAGGGAATCTGCTTATGTAAGCAGGAAAACACATGTGGAGAACTCTTCTAGAACCATCGTTATACCCCCTAGTGCTCCACCAAAACAGAAGCAGATCCTTCCTAAATTAGTATTAAACTTATTAATATATAAAAGAAACACCTCGTAATCCTCCGAGTATACTATAGGTCCTACTTAACCTCTCCCTAAGCTGTAATTAACTGTCTATTATAAGCTCTCTGTCGTTCCCATCCCCTATTTAAAAGTTGTCAGCATTAGTTAGAATTATTAAATAGCGTACCCTCTAAGGATTTGCTGGTCTGTATACAATTTCCTATTTAGGTTTAGTATCTACGTTATATTAAATAAGGCCCAGCTGCTTAACAAAGTTCCTAAACTAAACCGTCAACAGTAGCTTTGTAAGACCATTAGCCACTATATCGCCTATAGAAACATACTATAGGTGGATTACGCCGCTTTAAACCTTATTATAAATATAGTGCCAGTATAGCTTAAAGTGCTTAGTGCGCGTGTAGTAGTTGTCGCTTTTAGCAAGGTTGATAGCTGGTTAATTGTCGCCATATAAATATATTAGTAGTAGATCCTTTCTGGTATAGCCCAAATTAGTAAGCAATTAACGGAGCCATAAGGATTCCTTAGCCGCATGCGTTATTGCTATATACTCAGCCTCTACAGTTAAGGTTATAAGTATTAACTACTTGCTTAACTTATGTAAAACTAGGCTACCCGCTAACTTATAGATATAGCTAGAAGTTAACTTCCTGTTAACCAAATTAGCGAATGCTGTATCGCTATAGCCATGTAGTTATAGGTTAGGTATATTACCTAGTACGCTTCCGCTATACTCCCTATTGTAATTAGGGGTAGTATAGTCTGTAGCTAACGTCTTAGTAAAGGCCTTTAGAGGTAACTGTTGCCCTTGGGGTAAGCCAAACTCTATACCCAAGTTAATCGTCCTTGCATAGTAGGCAAGTATCTACATTGCAGCTTCTATATGCAGTTTGGTAGGGTTATATAGAAACTAATAGAGCTTCCCTATAGCCTAAGCCATATCTAGTTAAGTCTAATTGTATAGATAAAGTAGAAAGCCTATTAGTGATTAATATCGTTTTACTAGCTCTAGCGGAGCTTAATCCTTAGGCTTATATGGCTTAAAGTCTACTATAGAGGGGTAAATTGGTGTAAACGCTGGTGTATAATTCTCTATATAGAATATATGCAAGATCTTCCTAATATAGGCGTCCTATACTAGTCGAATTAATCGCGCCTAGTGGTTCCTTATAATTTAAATGCCTAGGTAGTATGCAATTAGGCTTAAGTCTTTTACTTTATACTTATTCCTAAGTGCTTCTTTAAGTAGTTTAATTATCTATATATCTCGTCCAATTAAGATAAGATTATTAATATAGACAATAATAATTTGGCCGCTTTGCTGGCTAATAAAAACGCATAGGTTAGCTGGAATTAGTATATATTTAAGGGTAATAAGGAAGCCCTTAAGCTCCTTATACTAAAGGCATGGCACCTACTTAAGACCGTAAAGAGCCTTAAGCAGTAGGTCCATAAGGGCAATGCCGTCTTTTAAATACTAATAATATCCTTCCAGTAGCTAAATGTAGATATTCTTACGGTCAAGCTTCCTATTAAGGAAGGCCGTAATTATGTCTAAGTGCTCGCACTCTAGATCGTATGCGGCAACCAGGGCTATTAGTAGCTTAAATATACTTGGTCAAACAACGCCTGCAAACGTGTCTCCATAGTCAATTCCTGGGCGCTACTTATTACCGCGTAATACCAGTCTTACTTTCTATCTAAATAGGACGTTATTCTTATTAAATTTATATAGTAGTAGTAAGATCTTTGATTAACGTCTGATACGGATCCTATCTAGGCCCACGCAGACTACTCCGTCACAGGGGGGAAAACTTGTAATTTACAGGAAGAAAACCCCTGCAGTTAGGGGAGGAAAAACCCTATGAGCCACCTCAGTCGGATGAAAAACCCTGATTTGCCATATTTGCACGTAGCTGCGGCCCTGCGGGCCTACAGCACGTCCTCCTCCTTGGATGTTCGAACTCCTTGGGAACCACTGCTTCCTTCCTTAGCTTATCCAAACTAGGGTTCACTACGTCCTAGCTAGGCCTTGCCAATCGATTGCCATATGCTTTGTGTTCCGTATCTTAACCATCCCCTATGTGCTATCTCTTGTTTGACCATTGCCATATACGCCATGCCTCCCCCCCCCTAGGGCCTATCAAAGGCGTAAGGGGGATTCATCCGTTCCAACCACCTAATACAGTAGGATATGTGTATGTGCTCTAGGTATCTTTTATGCCTAGGCCCCGGTTGCTAGGCCCTCTCTAAGGGTCACCACTCCGTTAAGAGGAGACAAGGAAAACCATGGGTTGTGATCCAGCCGCCAGGCAGTAAAACGGCGAGTGACCGTATGCTCCGCGGGCGATCGCCCTAGGGATTAGAAGGGGCCGTATATTTGCTTATTTGTTCGTTCGTTCGTGTTCGCTCATTCGTTGATGTAAGGTCGTCGATGCTTTCACTAGGGGTCGGGGGATGTTATCGAATACTATGCATCCATGCTGGATCGTACAGGTGCCCTGGATAGGAGAACAGTGTAGTAGTCGTTGTATTATAGAGGGCCAACAGTAGTGGTTTTCAAGATCTCACCATCCGAAAAATTTTCACCACCGCCCTTAACGCCCACAACCACCACCAGGTCCTGTCCGCACGCTGTGCGACGTCTCTGCGTTGGCTCTGGATCTGAACTTTGAAGACCAGGTTCGTAGCCGTCACCACGTATAGGTGCAGAGTCCGATTTCGACGGCCTTAAATTTATATATAAAGACCTATTTAATGGGTAGAGCCTTAGCTCCAAGTAGAAGTTTAACAATCTTAAATAAGACATTTACTATTTAAGACTCCCATTTCTTATCCGCCGCAGCCTTCCACTCCTTCTTAAATATTAAACCTATGACTTCCTTCCAGTTACATAGCTCTAGATATAGTCTCTTAGTTATTCTTATCTACTAAGGCTGTAATAGAGCACTTATAAATGTATAGGCGAAGGCCGTGGTAAGGTAGGTAGCCTTTATAGCCAGCTCCTTCTTTCTAATTCTATAGAGTACACTGTAGTTAAGCCGTGGTTTTAACCGTGTATAAGTATTCGCTATAGGTTTAGGCTCTTTGTCTAAGTACTTATCCAAAATCTACTCTAGATCTTCCTGGTAGATATCCCTTAGGGGAGTCCCTTTCTAATGGAGGTGTCCTCCTAGATTAGGTAGCTCTTACTAGTTAAGGCCTATCTGTTTATTATTAGTAAGGGAAGGTCAATTAGGCTGCGGTGCAATATTATAATTATTAGAGACACCTCCTAACTAAGAGTTACCCCCTACCTATAAGGCCTAGGAGACTTTATCTACCTTTTATGGTAACCAAGCAGCCTTACTTCCTTTCTATAGTGGCCAAGAGACCTTACTTCCTTCCTGTAATAACTAAGAGACCTCTAGTATAGTGTCTTTGGTAGGAAGTTCCTTAAGTAGTACCCAGTAGATATTATTATCGCCACCTTTTTCTTTACTAATTGGTGTAATAGGAAAAGTTCCTAATTTATTAGAGGTGACGCTGCTTAATTAAACAACCCTATTCTTATAAGGTAGATAGACGCGATATATATATAAGTCTTTATAGCCAACTAATTATCCTTTCTAAGCTCTTGCAATGAACTTATTACCTTATTACCGCTAAGGGTCTTTTTTATTAATAAGGATATAGGCGGGACAGCCATAGATCTTTCAGTTAGCATATATAATTATAGAATTGGTGTCACCTAGGGCAAGAGCTATTACTTAAGCAGGCAGAGCTTGGTCCTTATTAACTAATATAGGCAATATATTAAGCCCGTATATGGCTGCCTTAGCGACTTTAGGCTAGAGCTTTAGCGGTAATTAAGTCTTAATTAACATTATCCTAACCCTTTCTTTAACCAGGTAGTTAGCCTTCTCTATAATTCTATTTTGGTATGCGGTATATAGGGTAGAGGCCTTAGTAAGTATACCCTCGTTCTTAAAAAAATCAGTTAAGTCCTTACTAAACCACTTAGCAGCTCTATCCAATCGGAAGCAACCAATCGTTATCCCTATTTAAGTCTTAATTATATAAACAAACTGCTTTAAGGTAGAGGCCGCAGAGCCTCTATTTAATATACAGTAGATCTATCTAAAGCGTATTTAGTTATTAGTGAATAGTACCTAGTACTTCTTACCGTAGAGGCCTTTGTATTTTAATAGCCCAACCATATCAATATGCAGCTTTTTAAATATGCGATTGCTGTGTTATTAAGGGCGTCTTAATATTTGCTTCTTAGCCTTTTTAAGGTAACAGTCCTTATAGTAAAATAGCTTATCCTTAGTAACTATAATCCCCTTCGTACTTCTAGCGAGGAGACGTATCTAGGCAAAAAAAAGGTATTGTAGTCTCTTATACCAGGTCTCCATAATAGCTTTAGTAAGCACACCTTTCTTATAGAGGTATAATTATGTGGTAGCTAGAGCCATTGCGAAAGGAACCTTTATAGGGTTGTCTACCAGTATAAACATATTAAGTCCGTTAATACTTAGGATATAGGCTATTTCTACCTAATCTTTAATAAAGTTAATTATATTATGGAGACCGTTAAAGAAGGTACCCTTTCTTCGCAGAATACTAAGCAAGATAATATTTATAAAGAAGTCAGGATAATAATATACATTAGTAAATATAATAGTATAGGCTAAGTAATTGGTCCAGGCGACTGTAAGCTTAACTAATCCTACGCTAATAGCCTCCATTAAGCCTCCTCCTGTCTAGATTTGAAGAGGCTTAATTTCCTTATACTGCACAAACTTCCTAATGTCGTTACTTATATAAATATTTAAGCAACTATCGGCTATCTAGGAGTCCTTAATGTTTGTTCCTAAAGCTATAGCTACTAGCCTAATAAACTACGTAGTAAAGATCGATCTAGTTGCTGAATTGGTAGCTTAAGAGGGGCAATTAGATATCCCCTTAAAGGCCTTATTGGTATTTAAGGCTGCTCTATTACCTAAGCGTAGAGGCCGTTTCTCTCTAGGTCTCCACCATTTAGGCCTTAGGTAGGCGTGCTTTATCTAGTAGCCTTCCTTACCATCTGGATAACCTTGCTTACACCATCTACACTTATTTAAAACATCCTTGGCAGGGCCTTAATTGCCTAATAAGGCACTATGGCTAGCTCCATCTCTACCTTAACTATTACCTTAACTACGGCCACTACCGCGTCCTTAGCGTAAGTTACCTAGTGTCTAATTAAATAAGGCAAAGCTCTTGGCCAAGTCCTTCTACTAGGCCTCGTCAGTAAGGTTAGCGATTAATTAAAGTAGTAAAATTATATGTCTATTGCGGATCTTATTATATTAGATCTAAGCCTATATAGGAAAGTGTTCGTCAACGGCGTTAATAAATTAGTAGTTAATAATCTTGTTATCTAGGGCAAGCTTTATCTGCTTAACCCCTTAAACCGCTTCTTAGTAATGGCTTAAGAAAGTAGTAATTACTTAGTCTGGTTAAAAGCGGAGCTTAATAAAAGTCTCCTATACGTTGGCCTTATGGATTAAACCATGGGCCTTAAACAATTGCTTAAGGTGTTTAATATAGTCCTTTGCCGTCTATAGGTGTTCTAGGGCAGTAAGGATTTCCTTATTAATTATACCAAGGATAACTAAACAGACTTTGCCGTCCTCCTTATTATACTATTTAAGCTCCTTATTATATTCTTTATAGAGCACCTTATTAGTTAAGCAAATTAAATTATTAGTGTCTGCAATAATTTAGGACCTCTTAAGAATCTTATCTTGCTCCTCCTTGTCGGCGTCTTCTAGTACTTAATTAATAGATATTATAGGTTTTTCTTCCTAGAGCTTTAGGTAGAGGGGTAGGCCTATATCTTTTTAAATAATATACAGAAGGCCCTTACTACATAGGTACGCGCTAAGCTGCGTCTAATATTAATGCCAATTTAAACCATTATTCTTAAGGCGTTGAATGCCTGGATAGTCTTTACCCATGGCAACGCGTAAATATATAAATTTAACACGTAAACAAACGAACTTAACGCGTAATTTTAATAATAAGAAATAACTTTATACGCAGGTGTAGTAACCTTTAATGCGGCCTATAGTAAGGCGTCAAATATAGAATAGTAAGATATAACCTAGCACGGGTATGGTAACCCTTAATGCAACCTATGGTAAGGTGTCAATATTCTAAACTATTAAATAGCTAAATCGTCGCAGCTTAGTAGCAACGAGTGCTTATAACCTAATGAACTAAATAATATTGGAATAAATAAATATGTATCTAGTTCTATCTACGACGAACATAGGCCCTTATATAGGCCTATGTCTATAGTGTCAAAGTGATTACTAAAGATACCGACCAAAATGGAAACAATGGGAATCTGCTTATGTAAGCAGGAAAACGCATATGGAGGACTCTTCCAGAACCATCGTCACTAGCTATATAACTTAGTTACTCCTTATTTTATAGCTTAATTAGTCCTAGCGCCTTCTATACCATCTTAACCAACCCATTTATATCCTCTCTTAGTAGCTGTACTACTGCTAATATCCCTTGCATAGATAGCGTCCATGCGTTTATGGCCCGTGCGCGATGCTCAGGAACATTATAGGTGTAACGGGACTAGCCTAGTTACAGTAGGAATGTCTCGGTAAAACACTCGACAGATAAACTTGACGCTTTGACCGAATTCTGCCGAATTCTGCTAGCTTGATCGACTTCTGCCAAGTTCTGCCAGATCAATTAAATTCTACCGAAGTCCGTCCGCGTGCGTATATGCGCACGCATTGACTAAGACCCCTAACTATTTAATTATAAGATTCTCTGGTTATTCCTTTCTCTTCTTTACGCAATGTCTTATTCTCTATAAGAGCTATACCCTTAGATTTAGATAGAATTTATATTGTTCCTTTAAATCTACCCTAAAGGCTCTTTGTGCCCTTATATTATGTTGCGTTAATACCACTACCCTTAAAATGGTAAACGAACTTGAATCCGCCACGTTAACTATTATAACCCTAGTTAGGGAACAAATGACTATAATGTAACAGTCCTTTATGGATGCCTTGGCCTAGTAATAAGCTATACTAGAAGCCCAGTATTAGCAATTAATTAAAGCAATACGCAAAGAACTCTATAATACTAAAGTACTTGTGTTAGAGACCCTAATAGTAACACCTGTAAATAAGATTGAAATAACTGTATCTAAACCTGGCCTGTTAAACACAAACCTTAAACTAGTAATGGTAACTTAACCCGCGTCTATAATAAATCTAATACCTGTTATAAAATCTAAAAAGCTTCCTAACCCTCTAATATTTAATAGAAATTGAAATGACCTATATCCCTTTATAACTAAGCTCCGTCTTAAACTTTTAATAAACTATAACTAATACCCTACTAAAGCTAGTAAAGTTAGCTATAGAATGTCTTGTTTAAGCAAAGATGCTGTATAAACTATAGACCCATTCTTCTGTAACGGCACCTTTGTTAATTTTAAAACCTTTATCTCTCTACTAGAACAAATGTACGATGACGCCAGCCGCGAACACACTGCTGTTACTAAACTTGAAAACCTATAATAACGGAACCAAGACTTTACAAGCTTCTTTTTGGAATTTTTAGGCCTTATTGGCGAACTGGATTGGAATAAAGCCGCTAGAGTTGTTGCTCTTTAATAAGCTATTTCAGATGAAATTAGAGCATAGTTAGTAGGTAGGGAACTGCTAAAGGACCTACCTAAATTTGCTATAATATGTTAATGAATTAATAAGGACCTTTGATATAATAAACAGACTTGTTCTCTAAAGCTAACTACACCTTATATTTAAAGCTTTATAAAACCGACATATACCCTAAAGCGCGACCCTTCTCTGAAACCTACGCACGACCCTATAGACCTCGACGCCACTTGATCCTACACACCCTTAAAAACTGATGAATGAAGAACTCGAGCCGCAAATGGAGAATGCTTTGGATGTAGTAGAAAAGGATATATCCAAAGGAATTGCCGAACTTACCCTTTTAAAAAAGTCCGCTGTAGTTCCTCCTAGTTTTTAAATCGTACCCACTCCTTAAATCGCACTTATTCTTTAAGCTGTACTTGCTTCTTAACTTGTACTCGTTCTATAAATCATACCTAGTTATTATAAAGTATCTTACCCTTAGCTAACTTGGAAAACGAATCGTCCTAGGGCCAAGTTGCGCCTTAGGATAAGAAGTGGAAGAGTATAAGTGTCTAGGCTCTTCTAGCGCTAATATACAATATAACTCCCTTAATATACTTAGCGAAATTTAAACACTTAGAAAATGGAAGGAGGTATAAATCCTTATAGACAGCGGAGCTACTAGTATGGGCTTTATTAATACAAACTACGCGAAAACCTAACGCCTAAATTTAAAGAAACTTGATAAGCCCTAAGGCCTATAAGGCTTTAACGGCAAACCCTTAATATATAGCAAATTGACACACTACGCTCTTGTAAAAATATAGATAGTCGAATACCTTAAATACGTTTCCCTATTTGTAACACCCCTAAAGCAATATAAGATAATACTTGGACATAGATGGCTAAAACGACACAACCCTTTAATTAGCTGGGTTAAAGAAACACTAAAGTTCCGTACAACCTACTACTAAAGTTATTGCTTAAAATACCACTCGCCCTATAAATATGTATATAACTATTTAAATTTGATATAATACAAATTGCCCTTACCCTAAACTTTAAACTAATATAACAAAGCCATAACTACTAATTATGGCAAAGAATGCGAAGATGTTTTGTTAAAACCTCTTAAAATTCGTATAATATAAGCCGCGCCCTTTATTTTATTAGCAAGAAAATGAGACTATGAAATCTTTACTGTAATAATGGAAGATATTAAGAAAGCGCTAGAACCGAAGCAATATATTAACCCTTAACCTCTTATACCTAAAGAGTACTATAATCTAATTAACGAATTTAAAAAATGATTTGTAGACCAACTAGCCCTATACTAAGATAAGTATGATTTTAAGATAGAACTTAAGCCTGGCATAACACCAAAGTTTAGTCTACTATACGGTATGTCACGAGAAGAACTGCTTGTAATGCAATAATACCTTAACAAATATCTGGAAAAAGGATTTATTTGCCCTAGTTAATCTCTATTCGCCTTACCCGTACTATTCATTAAAAAGCTAGAAGGAGGCTTAAGATTCTATGTTAATTATTAAGCTCTAAATATAATTACGATTTAAAACCGATATCCAATTCCCCTAATTTAAGAGACGCTTAACTGTTTAGTAAAGGCACGGTACTTTATAAAGCTTGATATAGTTGCTGCCTTTAATAAAATCCGTATATGTAAAGGAGATGAGAAGTATATAGCTTTTTGTATATAATAGGGACTCTTTAAATACCTAGTAATGCCGTTTAGCGTAAAAAACAGTTCTAGTACGTTTTAGCAATACGTTAATAACACGCTTTGTAAATTCCTTAATGTATTTGTTACCGCGTATATTAACAATATCTTAATTTACTTGTCCTCGCTTTCTAAACATTGGAAATACGTTAGAATGGTCCTTAAATGTCTACAAGATGCGGGCTTATAATGTAATATTAAGAAATACAAGTTCCACGCGTCTAAAGTTATATACTTAGGCTTGATTATATCCCGCGACGGAATTAAAATGGACCCTAAGAAAGTTGCTATAATTGTAAACTGGGAAAGTCCTAGTAGCGTATAAGATATTTAAGGATTTCTAGGATTTGCAAATTTCTATTATCGATTTATTAATCACTTCTTAAAAATTGTTTAGCTATTAGTAAACTTAATAAGAAAGAACGTAAGATTTAAATAGACTACTAAATGTAAATAAGCTTTTAATAAACTAAAACATTGTTTTACAACTGCTCTGATTCTTGCCTACTTTGACCCTAACCTTAAATGTATTATTAAAACAGACTCGTCTAATTATGCCCTAAGAGGAGTGTTATCGCAATATAACAAGAATGGTGAGCTGCGTCTAGTAGCCTTTCTTTCCCAAAAGCTCGCCCCTACTAAATTAAACTATAAGATATATAATAAGGAACTACTTACAATTGTTAGATACTTTAAACAATGGCGTTTAGAACTTAAAGGATTGCTGTTCCTAATACGCGTGTTAACAGACTATAAAAACCTACAGTACTTTATAACTATAAAACAGTTAACGCAGCGCCAAATTTATTAGGCCGAATACCTCTTACGATTTGACTTTAAGATTATATACTAACTGGGCAAACTTAATTAGAAGCCTGACGCATTAACATAATAGTTATAAGACTTACCTATAAACGCCTTAGATAAATAAATTACAAATTAATTACAGATCTTATTACCCCCTAAATATTTTAAGAAACTACATCCTATATTCCTAGATATGGAACTTAACAGAAACGAATTAGAAATTAATAAATAGGAAATAGAAATTAATAAGCTAATGGAATACGAATACAAGAATAATGTATGGATAATAGATATAATAGGAGCGATTTAAACAGGAAAACGATAGTATAAAGATATTACACTTGCTAAATGCAAAATTCGTAATAATTGACTATACTATTAACAGAAAATGGTAGTCCCGAATTCCAAACCTTTGCGATTTAAGATACTTGAATTTATATACAACTTTCCTATAGCAGGACATCCTGGCCGTGTAAAGACATATAAGATAGTTCAATAAGCATATTACTAGCCTATAATGCATAACTATGTGTAAAAATACGTCTAAGCATGCAGAACGTGTATTTATGGAAAAACTTCTTATATAAAGAAATAAGGAGTACTCTAACCATTATTAATTCCAATGCAAAGATGGCGTGATATCTTGATTAACTTTGTAGTAGATTTACCTAGCAGCAACGGATTTATAAATATTATAGTAGTAGTTAACCGCCTTATAAAAATGCAATATATAATTCCTATAGACTTAATTAATATTATCTTAGTAGCTGAATGTTTTGTTAAACACGTCTTTAAGCTACATAGACTCCCTAACTTAATAATATCCAACTATAGAAGCCAGTTTGTTTTAGACTTCTAGTAAGCTCTATATAAACGATTAAGTATACAAATACAACTCTTAACTACATTTTATCCAGAGACAGACGGTTAAACTGAAATTGCGAACGTGATTATGGAACAATACCTATAAATATACTACTCCTACCTGCAAGACGACTAGGAAAAGTGGCTGCCTTTAGCTAAGTTTACTGCGAATAATATAATAAATAAATTAACAGGCATAACGCCGTTCTACGCAACCTACGGACAAGACCCTTAACTTAGATTTAAACTATAACCTAAAATTAATATAATAGGACCCACGATTAAACAGATTCAGTTAATTAATATACATAACTTCGCTAATTAAATAAAGCAGTTAATGGAACTACTATAAAGTAAATTAATGTACGCTTAAATGGTATAGAAATAGCATACAAATAAAGGACGAGCTTCCGCGTAGGACTTTAAAGAAGGTGATATGGTTTACCTAAATACACAAAATATAAAGACTTAATGGCCCTTAAAGAAACTTAATTAAAAGTTCGCGGGCCTATACCAAATTAAAAAGAAACTAAGCCTATACGCCTATAAGCTCAAACTGCCAACTGAGATAAAAATATACCTAATGTTTTACGTAAGCTTGCTATAACCCTTAAAGGGTAAACCTTTAACTTGCAAAGTGCCGCCGCTACCTCCTATAATTGTTAACAACGGTAACAGTTTTTACTTTATTAACTTAATCAATAATATGCGATAGAAAACATAATCTAAACAATTTAAACTTCTTGTTAAGTGGGAAGGATATAAAATATAAACCTAGGAAACCTATAACCAGATTAAGGCTGATGCGCCTTCCTTGGTAAAAGAATTCCATAAGGACTATCCTTTGTGGCCTACTTTGGCTGGATGGACACAATATAAAGGCAAATAACTGCCACCTAACACGAATACACGAAACTTGAATTTGAAAAGAACTTGAAATAAGTTATAATATTCATGACGTGATTATGTAATACGTAAGATATTAAGGAACTTCAACTAGCGGTTAAAGTTATTTAATTAGTTAGATCTGCCTTGCCAAGACCGCCACCTAACACAAAAATACAATACGCGATAAAATTATGAATTCTTAACTAAATTGAATTATTTTAAACCTTCGGCTAAAGAGGGGGGTACTGTAACGGGACTAGCCTAGTTATAGTAGGAATGTCTCGGTAAAACACTCAACAGATAAACTTAACGCTTTGACCAAATTCTGCCAAATTCTGCCAGCTTAATTGACTTCTGCTAAGTTCTACCAGATCAATCGAATTCTACCAAAGTCCGTCCGCGTGCGCATATGCGCACGCATTGACCAAGACCCCTGACTATTTAATTACAAGATTCTCTGGTTATTCCTTTCTCTTCTTTACGCAACGTTTTATTCTCTACAAGAGCTATACCCTTAGATTTAGATAGAATTTATATTGTTCCTTCGAATCTACCCTAAAGGCTCTTCGTGCCCTTACAATAGGCTTGTGGTCGATAACTTTTATCCTAATAGCCTATCGGATAATAATAGTATTAGCTAACACCGGATTATCCGATATTTATCCGATAAAGCTTGGCATTTAGAACTTCTATACAGAAAATTAGATAATCTCTTAATTATACAACAGTTTCTATATAGCTAATAATAATCTTCAATCTGATGATTTTGATAGCAATATCTTACTTAAAAATAATACTTCTTCTACTCTTTTAAGCGCTGAAACTAAGGCTAATAGAGGCTCAGTCTTAACTAGATGAACGACAACAAAACAGTCTTCCTCAATTTATAAACATACTCGTACAGCAACAGCTAAAGAGAAAGCTCGTACAAAGAAGAGCTATTTCTGTCAATATTGTCCTTCTAAAGACTTAAAAGGATATCATAGCTCAACACATAGACTTTAAATTCATCTTAGGAAATATAAAATTGAATAGAGTCCAGAGGAGAATGATACTCGTACAACAGTAAGAAATTAAGGAGAAAGTTCTACTTAAGCACTTTACGCTAAGCTTCTGGAAGAGGGTTAAATTAAAGGTCTTAAGGGCGAGGTTCTAAAGCGTATGGTATATTAAAATACTGTAAAGCAAGTACTTCTAGATCTAATTATTGTATAACGGCTTCCCTTCTTATATATAGAATGGCTAGAGTTTCATGCTTTTGTGAAAGCACTAAATTAAGAAGCACCCTTAATTATCCCTATATACCACTTAACAATTATAGCCTAAATTCTTAAACACTTTACTAAAGGTTAAGATATTATATAAAAAGTACTTTAATCTACAAAGACAAGTATTTACTTTGCTATAGACATCTAGACCTCTTTGAGTTATACCCTTCTTCTTAGAATCTGTGCTAGCTTTGTTAATATCCAGAATAAATACCGGAACCCCTTAATTACCCTTTATACGGTATCTAGTTAGAGTGGAATAGATTAATAGAAGGCGCTTCGTCCCGTTCTTATTAAGTATGGTATTAAAATAAAGATTGGAGCTCTTATTGGCGATAATGCTAGATTAAACAATATTCTCTGTCGTATAATTAGCCAATGGCTTAGCCTTAAGTATAAAATTAACTGGATTGCAATATATTAAAGAATTCGCTATTAGGGGCACGCTATTAATCTTATTGTTTAGGCCTTTCTATTTAGTTTAAAGAAGGATAAGAAGCTTATAGACTTATACAATAAAGAGGATAAAAAATAGGACGAAGAAGAAGAAGAGGAGGAAGAAGAAGAAGAGGAGGAGGAAGAAGAAGAAGAAGCCGTATGATAAGCACTACCGCTAGTTAAGAGAAAAGATAAGAGGAAAAAGAAGGGTAAAGAATTAAAGCCCGCATTATACGAAAGTATAAAAGGGGTAAAAATATTTAAGATATTATGGGGCTAATGGGGAAGCTTTATAACTATATTATTTATATCCGTAGCTTAGCTAACCATACAATATAATTCGTAGAGCGTGCTAGTAGAATAATTCCTCTTAATAATCGTATAAGATGGAATAGCTAGTTCAATATGTTGAATATAGCTCTGGAGGACAACGTAAAGGCTATACTTTAACTCTACGTTAAATACTACAATAAGGATTTCTTAAAAGATGATATCCTCTCAATAAGCGAATAGATACATCTTTATACAATTTATAATTTCCTTTAGTCTTTCTACGAAGCAACTCTATTCCTTTAAGAAGATTATATAACACTTAAGAGGGTTCTAGAATCAATTAATATTCTTAAGGATATAATACTCTTAACGTTTCTTTAGCTAATCCTTTCCTAGATAACAGCTACTAAGGCTAAGGATAAGTTTATAGCCCCTTAACTCCAATCTGCCGAGAAAAAGCTTATAAAGTACATTAAGAAGCTAGATAATTCTCCCTACTATCTAGCGGCACGGGTTCTTAACCCAGAGTATTATATAGCCTTCTTAAAAGATCAGAATGATTATATTACCGTTAAAGGAGAAAAGAAGCTCTTTAGCGTATAAAAGCTTTAGGAGAGATTTCGCAAGAAAGCAATACTTTTAGATTTAACTATATCGTACGCAACTAAGACCTAAAAGTCACCTTTAGAGTCTAAAGAAAACCTCTCCGCCTTTTATAAGGCTCGCCTTTAGTATCGTTTAAAGTATACTCGTCTATAGAGCCAGGATGAGTTTAATACCTATATTAACAAAAGTCCAATTCCACTTAATAGCCGTACAACAGCTATTTTATAGTGGACTTAGCCTCTATAGCGTACAAGGTTCCCAAGACTTTTATTACTTGCAATTAAAGTTCTCTTAATACCTAGAATGAGTGATAAACTAGAGAGAGTATTTTTAGGCTCTTAACGTCGTGTTCCATGGGACCGTACGAAAACTACTTTACGGATACTTAAGGCATCCGAATGCGCGAAGGACTGGGCAGATTATGGAATTCTAGGTGTTCCTTTATAGTTTCTTTATTATACGGTAGCTAGAGGGTAATAAAAGAGAGTTTAATTTATCTCTTTACTTATTCTCATTAATAGTTGTGCGCTAGGGGGTGTGGGGGAAGTGTGGCTAAAAGTATCGGGGGATTATCGGATACTTTCGTAATACTATCAGCTGATAGGCTTATTATCCGATACAGGTATCGGGGCTATCGGCCGCAAGCCTGGAACATCAATTTCGTAACATTAGTACGGACCTCCGTAAATATTATCGATTAAATAAACCACTACAATGGTTCGAAATCGTGAAACCAATGACGAGGACATTGTTCAGCCTACCCAGTACCCTAAACTACCGCGCGGGTTTGCGAAGAAAACCCTCCAGAGCCCTCACCACTGCCCGAATTCGAACCTCTTAATATTGATAATGAGAACACCTATGGCACCTTAAAGCTTCCACCCAACGTTGATACTAGCGATCCTTATAAAATATTTAAGCTGTTTTGGACGGATGAACTGCTAGAGAAGCTTGCCGAATATACAAACAGGAACGCGGAGTTATATCCACCCTCTAAAGAAAAGGACTTCCCTCGCCCATGAAAGCCTACAGGCGTAGGGGAGCTTCGTGCGTACTTAGCAGTGCTCGTTTATATGGGATTGCACATAGAACCTACCATTGAGGATTACTGGCATAAAGATTTCGAGCATGGAACGATGCATATACTTCGGAACTTCATTTCAGTTGACCGCTGGCAGTAGCTTGATTGCTACTTCTACTGCACTAAACTAAAGGAAGAAGACGATGAGGACTTCCAAAATACATTTAAGAGGATTAAGGAGCTTAGCGAATATCTTCGGCCTTTATGTAGAAAGTTTTATTATCCAGGAATCAACCTTGCCGTTAACGAAACGATAGAACGATTCACCGGCTGTGTATATAATAAAGAACCATTAAATCTAATTAGATGGCTTGTTAAGAATAAGGTTAATTTTTAAATAAGATTTGTTTGTAGTGGTTGTTATTTTTGGAATTTTAACAGGTTAGGAAGAGTCAGGTTAGCGTCTTGGCGAAACCTTATTTTAACGTTCCGAACTTTTGATTTGATTCATCAGTTCGTTCGTCGGTCGGGTACGTACGTCAGTCGGGTTTGATCGTCCGTTCGTTTGGTAGATGAAGAAGCTTAAGACACTGCAAAGGTGGTAGAAGTAGTGACTTTTTAAATAAAGTAGTAGATTGATCAGGTGGTGCAACAGTTAGTGCGATCTGATTGATTGCTTAGCAGGTAGTGCGATTCGGGCTCATAACTGTAAGCTGTGCAGTGTGGGAGAATTGAATGAACGACTTAATTATAAATCTATGGAAATCAAGTGAAATAGATACATGAAAGTAGAACCCTAACTCCGAAGTCTATAACTCATTTTAACCATATCCGAGACATATAAAGGTAGTGTTGATCCTGTCTCGGAGCCTTCTAGGAGGCGATCTTGTGTCTCGGCACAGTGCTGGTAGTCGGTTACAAAGCTTAACCCCTTTTACTTAGCACGACTGGCGGTATCGGACGCGTCAGCCGAGCTTTTAGTCCTGGTAAGCTTAACTGATCCCTTGGGAACAGAAATAGGTTTAGGTTGACAGGTCAAGATATGGGGGCTGCGGTAGGACGTGCGTATGTGTTATGGGACGAACGTGAGCACGGGTCAGCGACGTGAGAACGGGTGAGTCCTGTGACAAAATTCTACTAATTGCATGTCTAAAAATTCCATAAATCTATTGTAATTTACCATAGAAGTAGTATTTTACTATAATATATAATGTAATTTACTTATGCGCGGTAACCGTAGGGTAAGTAATCTTAAAGTCTTTTCTCTAAGTATTTAATGTCTTTTTTCTGGCGATTAAAGCGGAACCTACTAGCACGAAATTACGTAACGTGACTCACGGGGTTTTGCTCGTCCCTAGGTTTTGCTCGCGCTAGTAGACCGCCTACCTTTTTAGGCTGGTGGGCTTCCTAAAGTAGAATATTGCTACCTCCAAACTTGGAACATTAACTTATTAGTAAGCGGGCCACCCACCAAAAATTATAAAAATTGTAGTATAATATCTCAACAACCACTTAATAATAACTTCTAAAAATTTAGATTTAGACTTTTATATACGCTCTATAGCTCCTATTAAAGTTGCATAATAATTAGTTAAGTGGTTTTTAAGATATAGTAATTTAGCCTTATTTTAGCCCCTAAATTATAATATCTTAAAAACTACTTAACTAATTACTATGCAACTTTAATAGGAGCTATAGAGCGTGTATAAAAGTATAAATTTAAATTTTTAGAAGTTATTATTAAGTTGTTGTTAAGATATTATAATGCAATTTTTGTAATTTTTGGTAGGTGGCCTGCTTACTAATAAGTTTATGTACAAAGTTCGGAGATGGCAATATTCTACTTTAGGAAGCCCACCAGCCTAAAAAGGTAGGTGGTCTACTAGTGTAAGCAAAACCTAGGGACGAGCAAAACCCCGTAAGTTACGTTATGTCTTAAAAAATAGACGCTAGAGAAAGCTCTAGTTATCTTAAAAAATATATATTAAAAAAATCGCTAACTAGTTTAAAATAGACTTTATAGGGTAATTAGATATTTTTATAGTTAAATTTAAGCTCCTTTCTTTTTAAAAAAACGCCAAAAGACTCTCTATGATATAGTATTAAAGGAAAATAAAATCCCTGCTATATGCTGTAGTAATAACGCGTTTAAATATCGCCTTTATAGTATCGCGACTAGCACGGTTTAATTAAAACCCTAATATAGACTATTAAAAGGCAGCAGATAGAGTGATTTAATACCTTTATTATACTTAAAGCAAAGTAATATACTATAATAGAGATACTAAAAATATAAAAAAAGATAGAGTAAGAGTATTTATCTATACTAGTAATGTTTTATTTATAAATAATACCGTAGACTAGAAAAGCTTATAAAGGTATATTATAATATTATTTAAAGGACTAATTTCCTAGAGAGCTAATGTAAGAAGCCAGTTTAACTGGAATGTATAATTATCTAATTAATAGTATAGAAGGAGAGTTACAGGTAAGTAGAAGGTAAGTCAAAGGTTAAACAAGCTTCTTATATTAAAGGACAAATACTTTCTAACCTCTTCTATTTAGAGACTAATCGCTGGTTCTTCTCTAGAGGAGAACCAGCTTCCTATATAATCCTTTTAAGACATTAGTAAAACCTTTTGCCCCTATCTATCTGACTATATCTTCTCTAGGATATAGATAGGACATTAATGAAACCTCCTACTATCTCATCTAATATGTACCTCCTAGGGGATTCCGTTACAGCTAATAAGTAAAATACTGTAATTATATTAAGCACGGAAATAGAGTTACTAGCCCTATTATAAATAGTAAAAAAAAAATTCCTTAATAAATTATTTAAGGTAATAACTTTAAGACTTTAAAAGCTATTTAATATAGACTGTTGTTACGGCGCTGGTGGAAAACGGTAGATTATGGCAGTGGATTGTAGCGGACAATTGCAGACAGTTTTAGACAATCTCGGACAGTATTACGGTACTAGCAAACTGCTGCAGATTGCGGTCACGTAACGCAAAGATCGCATAAAACATTAAGCGGCGCTGCTCTTTTTCTCCTTTCCTCTCTCTAGCTTTAGATCCTTGTTTATAGACAATCCAATTATATAGGCTTGCGCGACCCTCTTGCCGTACTCATGCCTTAATTAACTAAGTCACTAACATTATCTAAAGCTCATTATTACTCTTTCTTCCTAAGAAGGAACTTAAAAATATCTATTTATAAAACTATAAATAGGACAAGGACACAGAATAGGACCCTAAGGACATTACTAGGACTATAAGGACAGGATAGACCTAAGAACTAAAAGAACATAAACAGAATGTAAAACCTAAGAATAAAACACGCATAGACTAAAACCCCTAGAAAATAAACAAACACCAGAAATTACCTAAAACCCCTACCACTATGCTAGGAAATATAGTAGCTAGCAAAGCCGCTGTAGGACCTACAAATACCTCCAATAGTAAAACAGTCGCCATCTTAACCCCCCAGGAAGAGCTCACAGCAGCTAATACTAAAATTAAACGGCTTTAAGAGCTGCTTAAAACCAGAGACACCCCTATACCTAGTAAGAAGTTATTAGACACCTAAAGACTTACTATAGTCCTTAAGGCCCTAGCCTAATATACAGCATTAGCATTATTATGGTCTACAAAGGTTATAGACCCCCTGTTACTTACAGACGGAACTAACCCTATATTTAATAACTAGAAGCTTTAATTACAGGATAAGCTTAAAGTTAATACAGACCACTTCCCCACTACTTAAGCTAAGATGGCCTACATCTTCGGCTATACTAGTAGAGACACACAGACGCACCTACATCTGCAATATGCCCAGGACTTAGCAGATCCCTTCCTCTCTAGAGATAAGATAATTAACTACTTGTCTTCTATCTATAAGGACCCCTTTAAGGTATAGAACGCCCGCCTTAATTATAAAGCTCTTAACATAAAGACAACGGAGACCTTTTTAGCCTTCCAGACCCGCTTTCTATACCTAGCCGGCTAAGCCTAAATTCCCTATAAAGACCTAATGCCGGACCTCTTTAACAAGCTTACCTTAGACCTACAGCGCGCTATACTGCCAGTTTTTACTACTGTATAGACGCTAAAGGTACTTATAGACCACTGCCTATCTATTAACCAAGGCCTCCATTAAATTAAGGTATAAGCTAAGCGGTATAAAGCTAGAAACTCTTTAAACTAGACCGCAAGCACTACACAAACGGCCTATAACACTCTAGCATGATCTGCAACTCCTACAGCACCAGCTATACAGCCCGCTATTAATTCAGCAGCTAGCCGTACAGCTAGTCCTACTACAGGTCTGGCGCACACTTGGCCTATATACAACAACCCCTATAAATAGGCCCTTAGTAATTAAGGAGCTTGCTTCTTATACAGCCAGAAAAACCATTTTATAAAGGATTGCCAGATAAAGGCAAAAATAGGTAAGGTTCTATTAATTTAGGAGGATAGTACAGAGTTAGAAAAAAAGGAACCTTAAAGAAAGACTCCTCTCTAGGGTCAAAAGGAATTAATATATTACATATTAATCTAGGTCAGCTAGTTAGTAGAAAAAGCTGCACTATCCCTTGTACTTTATTTCGCAATAGATATTAAGTTTTAACCTCCGCTTTAGCTAACTCTAGAGTAAATACCTTTACCTTAATAAACACCCAGTGCGCCGTAAAGCTAGCCGAATTTTTAAATGCGCCTCTTAAGGAACTACCTAAACCAGTTCCTATTTATGGGTATAACGGACAAATAGGACCACCTATTATAACTATCTTATGGATTTACCTCCGTGTTAATAAACAAAGGCAGTATAATATCCCCTTTCTTATTACAGACCTAGGAAGCCATAATATAATCTTAAGAAGAAAATGGCTAGCCTATTTGGGCTTACAGCTTAACATACAGAGTAGACGGCTTATCTGGCCTAAATCCCTACCCCCAACCCCTTTCTTTATAAAAGAAATCAGTATTACAATAGAAAACCTTATACGGCCCTAGATTGATACTATTCACCAGGCCGATGCTATGCATAGGGACCAGGCCTTTAAGAAGGATGTACAGCTTAATCTATAACAAATTCGTATACTACACCGCCCCTAGACTACCTATATTACGCCACCCGCACCAAAGATCTAGGAAATTAGTAGTAACCTAGCTAAGTCCCCTATAGAGAACTTAGGCCCTACACAGCTATAAAGGAAGGCTAGGAATACCAGACGCCATACTAAACTAATAGACTGGAAGGATAACTTATAGAAAATGGAATATAAGCTAAGGAAGACTATAAACCTTATACCGCAAAATACGGCCTAATAAAAGTCCGTAAAGAAACCTACGGACCTTCCCCTAGTTAATATCTGCTATATTAGCGCCATAGGATTCTACCAGAACTTAGTTCAACCTAATACCATTACCTTTACCACCAGCTTATATAAAATTAATTAAATAATTAAGGAAAAGGAAAGCAAGCTTAGTGGACAGAAAAGTGGGCTTATAGATAAGGAGCTAGTAGAACAGAAACTGCCCTATTAACACTAGAAATTTAAGGATATATTCTCTAAGGCAGCATCCAATATACTCCTACCTTACTAACCTTACAACTACAAGATTGAGATTAAGCCAGACAAGGAAGACACCCTTGGTTATAGCCCCCTTTATTAGCAGTCTACTACCAAATTATAGGCTATAAAGCAGTACCTTATTAATAACCTAAATAAGGGCTTTATTAAGCCTAGTTAAGCCCCTTTTAACTTACCTATTCTCTTTACCAAGAAGCCAAATAGAGGACTTTATTTCTGCATTAACTACCGTAAACTTAATAATATAACCTATAAGGACCACTACCCACTGCCCTTACTTAATAAGACTCTAGCCTAAATAAGTAGAGCTAAAATCTTTACTAAGCTTAATATCCGTCGGGCTTTTTACTAGATTAGGATGGACCTTAGATTAAAAGACCTTACTATATTTCAGACCCGTTACAGAACATATAAATATAAAGTACTTCCCTTTAGACTAACTAACAGACCAGCTATATACTAGCAATACATAAACAATATACTCTTTAACTACCTTAACAACTTCTATACAACCTACCTAGATAATATTATAATTTACTCTAAGAATAAGTTGGAATATAAGGAGCATATCCATAAAGTCCTATAACGGCTCTAAGAGGCTGGCCTCCAGGCCAATATTAGGAAATTAGAATTTAGTGTTAAGCGTATAAAGTACCTAGGGTTCATTGTTAGTACAAATAGAATTAAAGCAGACCTAGAAAAGACGGCTATAATTAACCAATAGATACCCCTAAGGACCATAAAGGGGGTGCAGTTATTCTTAGGGTTCTGCAACTTCTACCAACACTTTATTAAGAACTACAGTAGAATTGCCCAGCCCCTAAGCCAACTTACCTATAAGAACCGGCCCTTTTTGTTACGGACGCTTTAAGTACAATGTTACGACTACTTGGAGAGGAGTCGGCGGAAGCTAGTTGGTTGATATAGGCACGGTCCAGGATGGATCCGGTGGAACCATATAACGAGGAATAGTAGCCAAGGTTACGTAATGTAATCTATATAATCTGTGTAATCTGTGTAATCTATACAGAGTATATAGAGCACACGTACTTCACAGAGCGAAGGGATTTCTTAGGCGTACGGTTGTGTATTTAAAGGACCATAGTCCCTACCCAGATAGTTCTCTCTTTATAGTAAATCTTAGAATATAATTAGAGTTAATCTATTAGGCAACCACTCCACCAGTTGTTATTACGTTATTAACTTATTATTTATACCTATATACCCAGCCCATTAACAAGCCCACCGTAGTTCTTGCTATAAGGTTCTATTACACATTCACTACTAAGGTTACAGTATTAAAACATAAGAGAAGTCAAACAACATGCTACCTAAAGTGTTAGTTATAATGCCATTAACGGCAGCAACTACCTTAGGATTAGGAGATACCAGTATGGTAGATACGGACTCACAGTTAATTATAAGAGGTTAGTTATAGGAAGTAGTTAATCGCTTATTAGATAATAATAGGATACTTAAGGAACATATTAACGGAATCGGCGCAGCAAAGGTTAAGCTACTATTAATTAAACAATTCTTAGGAGAAAGGTTAAAACTTAAAGGATTCCTTATATAAATGCACTTTAAGGTTATACAGGAAGGAGCAAAGTTGGTAACACCTATAGATTAGGTAGTATACGTAGGACTGTTCTTAATAGGAAGAGCATTAAAATAGTTTAAACCTTATTTTACAGAAATATAAACTAGTAGTATAACAACTACTAACTAAGATATATAATTTATATTTACTAGTTGGAATGGGTTTATAGAAAGACTAATATAGATATTTAAAGACCTAGAAGCATCAACTACAGCAGAACAAAGGCTTTAAAACTTGGTATAACGTTCTTTAATAATTAAGTATATAATATAGTTTTAGACACTTATAATATAGGTTAAGTAAAACAATAAGGCGCTTATGGCATAGTATAAATAAGGACTTAAGGCTAAAGTCTAGGATGCAATTATTCTAATAGAAGATGCGGAAAGTCTATAAAACTTAATAGATTAGTTAATAAAGATTAATAATAGAATCTATTAAAGGGAACAAGCCAAGAAAGGGCAAGATAGAGTTCTATAGTTGTATAAGATATAGAGCACGCATTAGTAAATACAGAGTTAAAAACTATAGAATAGCGCAGAGCTAATAGACCTAAGTGGTATTAAAGAATCTAAGAGATGGATAAAGAAACTATGGAAACCTAGAGGTTAAGGATTAAGTAATTATAGGACTAAGGAGCAGAGGCTAAACTAGGGATTTTAGTAGCAGAAGATGTTTAGGCAGACTCCATAATAAGAGAAATGGTTTAAAGATGGAGCTTATATAAATTGCGGAAAATAAGGTTATTTTACTAGAGACTATAGAGGTAGTTAGAGTAACTACGCGGTAAAGGGTACTAGGTTGTTAGAGTATAATAACGCGGATATAGGGATATTATGTAGGACTAAGGAGTATTTAATTAAACACTTTGCGTTTTATTATAATAATACATGCTAAATTTATAAGGATGCTAAGTATAGCGTAAGCTATTAGCCGTAAGAGCTAAAGTTAAGAGGACTTAAAGGAACTAAAGAGTTAGATAAAGAACAAGATTAACTCTATAAGCTAGATTAGGATATTATGATAATATATAGATAAAGATCAGCAATAATGACAATGGAGTTAGAGTACTTATTAATTATTAGCAATAAGAACGAAAAGGAGGCTAACTGGAAGCACTTAAACCTTAATAACGTAATAGAAGCAGAAACTAAAACCACTACTAAACATAGATTAGTAATGGGTATTATAATACCATTAGATATAATTTCTATTGCTTTATAAGACAGAAAGAGTAATATTTAAAGATAATTAAGCAAGTAGACAGCTGCTAGTGCTAGCTTACTACTTATAAAAGGTAAAAGGCTATAGGTCTAAGATTTTTAAGATAAGATAAGGAAGGTTTTAGATTTATAAAGTGCAATAAGGACAGCTTAGGAACCTATAATAAACAAAAACCAATAGGAAAGGGCAGCAACTTAGTTCAGTAATAAATAAATAAGTATAGGATATAAGTTTAAGAACTAAAAGTTTAGAGAACAAATAAGAACCTTAGTAGAAAGCTAAGATTTTAATAAATAAATAAGGACTATAGCAATTCTAGGTAAATACAGTGTTTAGCCTAAAGATTAAAAAGTTAATATAGGGATAAGGAAGCAAGATGACTTTAAAGATCCAGCTATAAGACGCAGAAAATAAAAAACTATAGATAAGTTTAGGTAAAGAATTATCACATAGCAAGAGTAAAAGCTAGATAAGAGATTGGCTATAGTAGGTTATATAAGGGACAGAGCACCTATATAAAGAGTTACTAATAGGCCTAGTATAGAGACACCTAGGGTAAAGTGGTTAGATAAACTAGAACAAGAAGAAGATCTAGATATTCTAGTTAGGTTTAAAGAAAGATATACCAAAGGATATCACAATGTAGTAATAATAAGGTACTTTCTTATAGATAAACTATATACACTAAACCAGTTATATAGAAAGTAGTATAGGCAATAATATAACAATAAATAGGAAGACTTTTATATGTGGCTAAATAAGAAGGTAGTCTAAGACTAACCCATTATGGAAAAACGTATAAGTTATATTAAAGGAGCATTAATTATAACGTTAAGGAACCTAGAAGAAGGATCTAGGGACTAGAGAAGTAAGTAATAAATCTTAGTACCCATAGCAGAAATACTAATGGTTAGGTTAACTAGGTATAGGTTTAAACTTAAGAATAAAGATAAGTTAAGAGTTAACCTAAAATATGCAGTATATTATACACTATTATAGATAGCTTATATGGATAATATATGTAATATATATAGAGCACTAAAAGATAAGAACTAGAAATACCTAGTAAGGATATATTAGGCACCAGAGGAAAAAAGGTTTAAAGACGCCAAGTATATATATAGATAGCACCTAGTAGAAGTACAGAGTTAAGGAGACCTAATACTTTAACTAGGAAGATTCCTTATAGAAGAATACCTAGATAGACAATAGTGGTGAGACTGTTTAGAGAATACTTATCTATAGTATATAGAGGAAAAGAAATAAACTAAGTATTAGCTAAAAGTGGACTAAGTATAAATAGGATCTAGCAGCTAATAGTTAGGAAAAGGGGAGGCCTATAGAACTAGAGGGAATTAGTAGTAGAGCCTTAGACCCTTAAAGGAATTTAAGGATAACACCTAAATTTAAAAGTTAAGTGGTAAGATTAGTAGTTTAAAGCATTAATAGACAGTAGAGTAATAAGGAACTATATATTACCAAAAGTAGTAAAAAGGATAGGGTTACCATATAGACAGAAGGAACACCTATATTCACTTATAACAATTTTAGAAGATTAGATAGCCTATAGAGGAGGTATTATTAATCTTAAAATAGAACCTATTTAGTTAACTATTAAAGGGAGACCAGTTAGAATATCTTTTAATATCTTACTATTAGGAAAAGATAAGGCAATATTAGAAATGCCTTAGTTACAGGAATATAATCTAAAGGTTAATTGGCTTATAGGCTAGGTTAATATTAAAGATACTTAATAACGTAAAGTGCGGTAGTAAACCAAGTTAGTATAGTACTAAGTTAGAGTAATATATAAAGAGACTAAACGAGGCTTAATTTATATACCAAAGAGATACCACAAGTGTAGTAAAAAGTTATGGTTACCAAAAAGTAAAAAGCTGTTAGAGTATGCAGTATAGGACTATAAGATAGAATTAGAAGAGGAAATGAGTCTAAAGTTCTTTTTAATCTATAAGCTTACTAAAACAGAGTTAGTAGTACTTAAGGAGTTTATTTAGGAGAACTTATAAAAGGGATACATTAGACCATTGCAGTTATTAGTAGGATATCCAGTACTGTTCATCCCAAAGAAAAATGGAAAACTTAGAATGTATATAGACTATAAATAGTTAAATAGCATTACTAGAAAGGATAGGTATCCTTTACCCTTAATTAGCGAAATCTAAGATAGGATAGGCAACGCAAAGATCTTTATAAAGATAGATCTAAGATGGGCGTACTATTAGATTAAGATTAAGGAAGGCAATAAATAGAAAGTAGCTTTTAGGTTAAAGGAAGGACTATATAAACCATTAGTTATATAATTTAGGCTTATAAATGTACTAGTAACGTTCTAAAAGCGAATTAATAGTATATTAGGAGAATACCTTAATGAGTTTGTTATGGTATACCTTAATGATATTATTATCTACTTAGAGAGTAAGAAAGAATATAAGGAACACATTAAATAGGTTTTAAAGAGACTATAAGAAGAACAAATGCCAGTAGCAATTAAGAAATGCAAGTTCTTTATAAGAAAGACTAATTTTATAGGATTTATTATTAAACTAGGAAAAATTAGCATAAACCTAAAAAAAGTTAAAGCTATAGTTAGTTAGCAGGAATTAGAGAGCGTTATATAGTTAAGATTATTTCTAGGGTTTTGTAACTACTATAGGAGGTTTATAGCGCAATGGTTAAAAAGTATTAAGCTATTTATGCGGTTAATAAAGAAAGAGGAACTATGGGTTTAAGGAAGTAAGTAGAAGAAGCTATTCTAAGAATTAAAAGAGTTGTTTACCTAGGAACCAATCCTTAAGATCTATTAACCAAAGTTAGATACAGTTGTTAAGACAAACGCATTAAACTTTGTACTAGAAGCATATTTGCTATAGAAGTATTAGGACGTATAGTATCTAGTGGCGTACTATAGTAGAAAAATGATACTACCAGAACTAAACTATGATATCTATAACAAGGAGTTATTAGGTATAGTTACAGCGTTAAGGGAATAGAGAGCATTCTTATAAGGCATAGAGAGACTATTTGTAGTTAAGATAGACTATAAGGACCTTATAGGATTCCTAATAATAAAGGAACTTAACTAAAGATAGGTTAGATAGGCGGAAATGCTTATAGAATACCATTTTAAAATTCAGTATACTAAGGGTATAGACAATGTATAAGCAGATGCTCTAAGTAAAAAGGCTAAACTATAAAGTAATAAAAAGCCATTAAGGGCTTTATTACGAAAGGATTAAGACAGATTAATTAAGTACAATTACCTAAAGATTATAGCAACTAAGAAAAGACAGATCTATAAATTACTAGAGAGTAACTGGGTATAAAAGATCTAAGAGGTATAAGTAAAGGATTTAGATATGGAACAGTATAAGAATAAAGAAGCAACTTATGTTCTAAGGTCTATTATAAAAGAGTTTATTAAATTATTCTATAAGGGACTAACTTAAGGATACAACAGAGCTATAGGCTTAGTGTTAAGACTTTAAAAGGAATATATTATTTAAGGAATCTGGGGACTAGTGAGATAAGTTATAAGAGAATGTCTAGATTGCTAAAGAAATAAACTAATAAGGCATAAGCCGTATAGAGGGCTATAACCTATTAAAATACCAGAAAAACTATGGGAAGTTATATTATAGGACTTTATTATTAAGTTACTAAAGTTAAAAGATCCTATTATAGGACAAGATTATAACGTAATTTTAGTAATAGTGGATAAGCTTATAAAGTGGGGATACTTTATAATATGCACAGAAGAGATATTAGTAGAAGATGTCGCTAAAATCTATATTAAGGAAGTGTTTATAAGATATAGAGTATTAGATAAAATTATATTGGACAGAGATCTAAGATTTATAGTAGTATTTTAGGAAGTATTTCTGGTAGAATAAGGAGTTCGCGTAACAACCTCTATAGTATATTATCCGCAGATAGATGGACAGATAGAAAGGTTAAATTAGACACTAAAACAGTATCTAAGACATTATATTAGTCACGTATAGAACAATTAGGTATTGTTATTACCAGTTATATAGTTTATATATAATATAACACTATAAGAAGGAATGGGGACATTACTATTTAAGGCGAATTATAGGTACAAGCTAAGAACGTTATTATTGCTACATTAAGTAAAGAAAACAAGTAGCACAGCTAAAGAAAGAATGGAGATGTTAATAAATCTTTATACAAACCTTAAAGAAACAGCTAAACTAGTATAAGAGCGAATAAAAAGGTACTATAATGCTAAGAGATTTAAGGGACTAGATCTTAAGGAGGGAGATAAAGTGTGGCTGCTATACAAAAATTTCAAGAGTTAATAACTAAGCAAGAAGTTGGACTATATTAGACTAGGACCTTTTAAAATTAAGTAGAGAATTTTATTAGTTATATACAAGTTAAACCTACTAGCTAAGATAAAGATCTACCCTATATAGTATATTGCAATGCTAGAACCAGCACACAGAAATGTTAAACTACTAGTCTATAAGGTAGACACGTATAGAGGACAGGAAGAAGACAAATGGCAAGTTTTAATGATTATTAGTTATAAGGATATAGATGATGAAATATGGTATAAAGTAAAGTAAATAGGCTATAGTAAGACTACCTAGGAACTACTAAGTAACCTAGAGAATGCTATAGGAAAGGTATAAGAGTATTAGAAGAAAGCAGGTTAGGGAGTATTAAAAAAGGATTACTAAAGGACGAACTACCTAAGGGGGACTTAGGAGGAGCAACTACTACGTTACTTAGAACTGTTTCCTTCCTTAAAGACATTACTTTCTTGTTACCTAGCTTAGACAAACCCTATTAGATAAGTTTCTACTCCTTAGAACGGACCTTCTTATAAACCTTTTTAAGACGAAGAAGACGCGCCAAGGTAGACAAGTACGCCTTGTAAGTGGCGTGAGTATACTAAAGCTCCGCGAGGGAGGCAGAGAGCTTATTGTTAAGTTTTATAGTGGCAGATTAAACATAAAACCCTATAATAAGTTACTTAGGGAACTTAAAGACTATTAAGAGTTATAGGATGCGTATACTTAGCATTAGAAACCGAACAAACGTCATAGGAAGAACGGATGTTTGCTTTAGTGCACTCTAAGTAAGAGGATGGTTGTTAAGTAGCGGGACTCGCCAGCGTAATACAGACTAACCCCTCTTTTGCATAATAAGAATATAGAGACAGAATTATCTTACCTAGTGATAGTATGGAGGAAACCGTATACGTATAATAAAGGGTTAAAGAAGAAGAAGATACTTTAGGTATAATAAGTAAGGATGTTAACCAAATTAATTAAACAGACATTACACCTCTAGTAGATAACTTAGAGATGTTAGGAATCTTTAAGGACAAAGATAAAGAGGAGGGAAATAGTGTTACGGACGCTTTAAGTATAATATTATAACTACTTAGAGAGAAGTTGGCAGAAGCTAGTTAGTTAATATAGGCACGGTCTAGGATAGATCTGGTGGAACTATATAACAAGGAATAGTAGCCAAGGTTATATAATGTGATCTGTGTAATCTGTATAATCTATGTAATCTATACAGAGTATATAAAGCACACGTACTTCACAGAGCGAAGGGATTTCTTAGGCGTATAGTTGTGTATTTAAAGGACCATAGTCCCTACCCAGATAGTTCTTTCTTTATAGTGAATCTTAGAATACAATTAGAGTTAATCTGTTAGGCAACCACTCTACTAGTTATTATTATGTTATTGACTTATTGTTTATACCTATATACCCAGCCTATTAACGAGCCCACCGTAGTTCTTGCTACAAGGTTCCGTTACACTTTTACTTTAATACTATATGTAGGCAGGCCTTTAACAAGCTTAAGAAACAACTAGTCTCTGCTCCCTTACTCGCCCACTTTAACCCAGAACGGCCCTTAATGCTAGAAACTAATGCCTTAAACGGCATTATAGCTGGCATTTACTCCTAGAAGCAGACGGATGGAAAATAGCACCCTATTACTTACTATTTAAAAACTATAATAGATGCTGAGCTAAACTACCCAATTTACGATAAAGAAATGCTGGCCATTATCTCTAGCTTTTAGTACTAGTGAATACAGTTAGAAGGAGCCCCTAAGCCTATTTAAGTAGTTTTAGACCATAAAGCCCTAGAATATTTTATGATAATAAAGGCCCTTATAGCCCGGTAGGTACGCTAGGCAGAGGTCCTATCCTAGTTTAACTTCCTAATTATATATAGGCTAGGTGCTACCAATTGTGCAGATGCTCTTATAAGGCGTAAATAGGACCTAGATGACCAGGCAGCTACAAAGATCTTATTATAGACTTAGACGCTACTATAATTAGAATGCCTTAACCCCTAAATATAGGCAGAACTAAATACAGACCCTTTAAGCGCTAAGATATATCCTATTAATTCTATAGAACTTAACCTTATTAGTAAACTGCTATAGGTAAACCGTACGGCCCCTTCTCTACAGGAGTACCGTGAAAAGGCAAAGGATTCTACTAGCCTATAGTCCCTAGAAAACGGACTGCTTAAGTACTAGGAATGGCTAGTAGTAGCAAAGGAACAAAACTTATAGACTTAGCTTATTACTAAAGCACATGCTTAGGTCTCTATGGCCTACCCTAGAAAGAACAAGACCTATAAGATTATTAGTAACCATTACTACTGGCCCGGAATAGTTATAGATATTAACCGCTATGTACAGAACTGCGACAACTGCTATAGGTTTATAATTCCATAAGATAAGACCCCAGGGCTATTAAAGCCACTCCCAATACCAGAACGCCCCTAGCAATATATCTTTATAGACTTCCATAAGTTACCTACGGACCGTAACAGATATAATATAGTTATAATCCTAGTTAACTGCTTTGGTAAGCGCCTATTCTTAATCCCCTATTATAAGAATATTAATGCTAAAAAGGCGGCCTAACTGTATATCCACTATATCTACCAAATTTATGGACTACTAGATACTATTGTATCCAACCACAGGCCGCAGTTTATATTAGCCTTTTGGAACAAGTTCACCTAGATCCTAGGTATTAGGCTAAAGCTCTCTATAGCATACTACCCCTAGACAGACAGTTAGATAGAGATTATAAATTAATACTTAAACCAGAGACTCTAGCCCTTTATTAACTACTTTTAGGACAACTAAAGCAAACTACTACCTATAATAGACTACGCCTAGGCAACCCTACCCTATAACTCTATAGGGTTTGCACCTATTTAGCTAGAAATGGAATACTTACCTTATATAAGCTTTAACTGGGAAAGACTAGAAGGACCACAAACCGTATACAAAAAACTATCTTATAAGGAAGTACAGTAATATACTAAACGCTTAAAAGAAGCATGGACAGTAGCCTGTAAGAACCTAGAGAAGGCCCAGAAATTAATGAAATAGTAGGCAAATAAGTATAGGCATAAGCCCAACTTTACCGTAGGTAATAAGGTCTAGGTTATAATAAAGAACTGGAAGATAGAACGGCCTAGCTATAAGCTAGACTATAAGATAGCAGGACTATATAAGATCCTTAATAAAGAAGGCAACTTATACAAGGTTAAACTCCCAGACTTAATTAAAGTCTACCCTATTTTCTTACCAGATAAGCTATAGAAAGCTGCAAATAATCCACTATCTAGATAAAAGAATAAGCCTCCACTACTAATTTAAGTTAATGGCAACAATAAATGGGAAGTTAATAAAATACTAGCCTGTAAACTAGTATAAGGAACGCTAAAATACTGTGTTTAATAGAAAGGTTACAATCTAGACCCAACCTAGTACCCTGCTTGGAATTTTATAGGTTGCCCCTAGAAGCTTAAAGAGTTCTATAACTAATACCCTAATAAGCTAGAACCCCTAAAGTATCTAGACAAGTAAATAGAGTGCTAGTATAGCAAAGATGATAAGCTACCTATTAAGTATATAGATAAGAACACCCTACGGATATAAATACGGATATATAAAGCCTAAGGGCAGGCTTTTTTAGAGGGGGGGGTAATGTTACAGCGCTGGTGGAAAATGGTAGATTATAGTAGTGGATTATAGTAAACAATTGCAGACAGTTTTAGATAATCTTAGATAGTATTACGGTACTAGCAAACTGCCATAGATTGCGGTTATGTGACGTGAAGATCGCATAAAACATCGAGCGGCGCTGCTCTTCTTCTCCTTTCCTCTCTTTAGCTTTGGATCCTCGTTTATAGACAATCCAATCGTACAGGCTTGCGCGACCCTCTTGCCGTGCTCGTACCTCGATTAACTGAGTCGCTAACAACTGTGATAACACCTAAACCCTTAAATTTATTAAAGAAAAATTGGTAAAGTTAATTACTAAACTTCAGCACGTAGATATCTACTAATATTAATTGCGGCAGGAGTATATCTAAAGAAGAGTAGAGTTCCGGTAGAAACTAATAAAGAAAATTATTATAAATGGTTTTATAAAGGCCTTACCAAGGCAAAGGTTTAAGAACTATATTAAAATAATAGAGATAGTGGATATTAAAGAACGTCTATAGATTAAAAAACAGATAGAGGCCTTAAAGAAGAAACTGCTAGTAGAAAGAAAAGATCTAAAAATAGTAATATATTTAACCTATTAAGTAGCCTAGCTAGAAACTTAATATTAAGTTAAAAACTAAATAAAAGTTAAAGATAGAAGTTTTAGCTAGAATTTTAAAAGAATTTTTAAAAAATAAAAATAAAAAATAAAACTAAAGCCCGCTAAAAAGCCAAAGGATATTTAAAGTAAAAGACGTAAAAACTAAAGTGTAAAAGTATTTAAAGTTAAAAAATTAAGGGTAACGTTAAAGCTCTATAGCTTTATACCTTAAGAAAAGCTTAAAACTAAGGAAGTATATTATATAGGTTAGTATACAGGTTAGGGGAAAAGTTTATAAATATTAGAATATTAAAAAACTTTAATAATTTAATTATTTTCTAGAAGACTTTTAATTACCTTAAAATCTATTAATTCTTAAGTGTTTCATCGTTGTATAGGACTTATATTAATTATATAATAATTATAAGCCTAGTTTATACCCGGATTTAAAACTCCTTAATATACCCCTAAAAGTAGCTATTAACTACACTAACTAAAAGATTTTGTCTGTACAAGTAGAGGTTGTAAATAACGTTACGCGCAGAGCGTATGCGGCAGGGGCTGTATGCGTAGCGTAGGTCACCTGACTACCTACGGCCCGATAGATAGCCCGACCTTTATTACCCCTTTCTTTCTCTTTGGGTAGACTAAAAAGAAGACACGAATAAACCAAGAACCAGAACTACTTATTGCAATTGCAGTACCCCCCCGGGTGATACCGACAGATTTCTTTTAACTAATTTAAGTCGATTAAGGCTATTTAAGCTAATTATAACTTCTTTATTAAATACAATTATTTTTACCTATTTTAAAAATTGGGAGTTATAGCGTAATTAGCTACGCGTATATATTTACCCAAAGATCTAGCCCTATATTAATCTTAATAAAATAGTTTTAAAATAAGGTTTTTTAACAAGACTAATTTGACTAGAGTTTTAAATTTTTTAATTAAAATATTAATTTATATACACAACTTAATGCAGTATTTTAGAAGTTATATAATAGTGCTTAGAAGTATTACGATTAAAATATTAAATACTTTAACTAACAAAAAAACGCCTGTAAAATATCCGCTAGTATATCTTAGCTTATATATTAATTTAGAAAAAGCTTCTACTAAACTTAAATAAGATAATATAGGAATAGTTAGTTATACAAAAAAAAATATAAAGCCTATTAATAATTATATAATATAAAATGTATTATAATAGTACGCAGATTCGTTAAAGGGCCTTAAGCTAAATAAAGTTAAATAATAAATTAACTAGTAGAAACAAGTAATAAGCCTAAGGTTAAAGTGTTAGATTTTATAAATAACCAAATTTTTTTTTAACTTATAGACCTTATATAAATAGTTAGACCTATAAACAAGATTTACTATATTATATTTATTAAAAAAAATTAAATAAGCTTAAAAAATCTAATTTTATTAAATATATTAAATATATAATTAAACTTTAAAAAGCACTAATAAACCTCACCAAAAAAAGCACCCTAATTATAAAAGGTAGTATTTTTAATATAAGCTTTAGAGGCGAAAAATAGGCGAGTAAGGTAAAGGACTTAAAAAAAATTTTATAGCAAAAAAAAGGTAGACATAATATCCATTAAAGAAAAAATAAATTCTTTAAAGAAGTTAACACAATAATGCCTAGCGTATAAATATAAAAACTATAAGCTTTAAAATTATTAAAATCTATTTAAAAAAAGATTAGAAGGGTATAAGCCTATTAAGGCCTTAAAAGCCTAAGTAAAAAAGGTAAAAAAAAGAGTTACGCAAAATAAAGAGTTTACTACCTTAGTAGAGAAAATAAAATATCAAAAATAAATAAATAATAAGGCTTAATAATTATAGGAGGTAAAAATAAAAATAAAAATAAAATAAAATATAGTAATATATAAATTAAGCTTTTAAGTACGTATATACTTACTTAAACTCTCTATTATTTTTGATTTAAAAACTACACTATATATATTTAATAACCTCTTTTGTTTTTTTTATTTTCGAAAAGTATTTTATTACCATTATCTTATTACGGCAACCAAGAAGTCTTAATACTAAAATATAGAGATATATATATTAAAGTTAAAAGACTAAACGGTAGCAAAGGGATTTTATATTTAAAAGATATTGCCTTTTATACCAATTTTATAACCAACCTTATATCCTTTAAATTATTTTAAGAAAATAGCTATTACTAAAACAACAAAGGCAATAATAACTCCATAAAAAATGATATAGTTATATATAATATAAAGGAGATTTATAGGCAATAAGTTATTAAATATATTCCCTTATATAATTATAATGCTGTAATTATAAGCCGTATTTTATACTATTGTTAGTATATATTCGTTTCGCGTGTTACATACACAGCATGTAATCTACGCGAGACGCGTATATGTATTACCAAGACATGTAGATAGAACAACAAGAATCCAACTACATACCACACTGCACGTATATTACGTCTATTGCACTATATTAAAGCATACTAACACTAATTAGTAAGCGCGCACAGATTAGGAAACACGTAGATAGCTTAGAAGATAGTTATACTGTCTACCTTGCAGTAGATTAGAAGATAGTTGTACTTATCCACCTTTTATATTAGCCTATTTTAGTTAAAGAGAAGAAGAGAAACCACCTAGAAGTACTTATCTAGTATCTATAACAACTTCAAGACACCTTATTCTATCTATTTTAAAAGAATTACTGCGCAGAACACCTTACCCTACTTAAATAACTTAAACCGCCTCCTCAACCGCCTCCTTAACCGTCCACCTACCTCTATCCTATAAACACCCTTACTCTTACCTAAATAATATATAAAACACAAGATGTTAGGAACAGAGATAGACTGGGAGGAAGAAGCAGCTAAATAAGAAGATGGAATTAACCTAATAGAAGTTACCAAGGACGAGCTAACCAACTATGTATAATGCAAGATGTATATATATACGGAGATACACAACTAGTACTAGTTAGACTTAACACTCTGGGAATTATTCCAGGGAAAATTTAAGGACTTTACAGTTGATACCTTTATAAAAATCCCCTTACACTGGCTTTAACAACTACACAATTATCTAAATAGCAGAGGAGTATGGGTTAATACCAACCATAAATAAGGTAAATTACTTCTTTAGTCCTTATACAATATAGCATAAAAAGAGAACCAAACGGAATAAACTAGAGAAGAGATAAACACACTTAAGAAAAAGTTTAACACTAAGATTAAGTTAAGAAGTATTAACTATTATAATATACATAGAACCCTAGAGAAGCAATAAGCAAGACGTTCCTCAATGCCTATATCTTCCACTACACCTTAACTTATAACTATATCCACCTTTATACTATCTGCCACGCCTTAACCTGCAATAACAACACAGCAACTTTACGTACAACCTATAGATAAGGAGAACCGCCCTATCACTGCAACCGGCTATGGAAAGGAAATTATAAATGTAGCTAAGATATATATAGAGGAGCAGAAATACGGTGGTATAAACGAAAGCCTTAACTACAAATTAATAATATTTTATAATATCTGTAATCAAGCAGACGTACCCTAGGAAGCTTACCTTAAGGCATTCCCTACCATATTAAAAGAACTAGCTCTAGACCACTTCTATACAAACCAATTGTCCCACCTACCATTTGCCAAAGCTTATAAGCACCTTTAGAATTTCTTTAAAGGACTAGGATTTTAACGTAAGAACCTAGACAAGTGGAATACTATTATACTCACAATAGTAATAGCAGAAAATATAGACAAGTCTATAAGCAAATGCCTCTAATTGCTAGTCCATAGACTTCGTCAACTACAGTATGGCCTTAGACCTACCTTATAAACTATAAACTTCCTTTATAACAAAATCGTCACTTCTTACCAGGGAATACCAGCATGTAGATATGCAGTCTCTAACCCACTAGATAACCTTAGAGCCCTTATTAACAAACTCTAATCGTCTATTACGGCATATAAGAAAGAGCATGCAGAGAAGACATAAGCTTTCTTTATAAACCAACAATTCCATAAAAGAGACAACAACTATGACTATAACAACCGTAACAACTATAGTAACCCCCTATATAACCGCAACCAACAGAAACCACGTTGCTTCATATGTAACAGGGAAGGATATCACTTATAGAAACATACTAAGGAGGAGTAAGAAGAGTCTAAGACTAAGTTTAAGAATAAGTTTAAAGACCGCTTCCAAGAGCAAATAAAGCAATACATTATGGACTACAAAGGTGACGATGACGAGGACAATAACAAGGATAACAAGATCACTGACGCATTTAATGCTCTGGTAATTAATATGGACCCCAATACTTTACTAAACAAGGATGACCAGGCTATAGTATACTACACTTTATACGGTAAGATTGAACTAGATAATATAACCACTACAGCCTTAGAACTAGCCAATAGAGTATATAGCCACGCAGTTATAACCATTAACACTATAATAGATACATTCCCTACTAACACAGACCCGTTTACGTACAATATAAGCTCATACTATGCCTCTATAAAGTTTATAGGTATAATAATCGACATAGAAGCCTCTAAACGTTCTATAGTAGGATATAGTCAGTTTTTTACACTTTAGAAGATCAATAAAGTACAGTTAAATGAATCCATAAGAGGCATAGTTAGCGTATAGTTCGGAATAAGTTCTACATCTTCTATTAGCTCTATTAAGGTAGCTACACCAATAGGTATAGTAGAGTTTCACGTTATTAAAGTTGACACCCCTTTTCTGCTTTGCTTAGTAGATATGGACAACTTATAAGTGTACTTTAACAACCTAAAGAATGTCCTAATAACCCCCTTAAAGACCGTACCAGTCGTACGCCGATTTGGACACCTATTTCTACTATAGGATACTTTATTGCACGTGTTTATTATAAAGTCTTTTAACTAAAACCCATGCTATTTAACTGATATAGAATTGCGACGCCTATACCAACGCTTTAGACATCTGTTAGTAGAGTAACTTAAGAGAATATTAGACCGCGCTAGCTATGAAAACAATACTAATTACAAAACCCTTAAGCATATCACCCACTACTGCTTATACTATTAAAAGCACGGAAAGTTACTAGGCAGATTTAGATTCACCTTAAAGGACAACGTCAACTTTAACTACTATATTATTGTTAATATTATGTACATTAACAGCAAGCCTATACTTTATATTGTTAATAAAGGCACCCAATTTCAAACAGGTAGATAGCTATAGAATATTAGCGCTAAGTATATATGGGACACGTTATAAGCGTGCTAGATTAACACATACCTAGGCCCCCTAGATGTGATTGCATATAACGCAAGAAAGAACTTCATTAGTAGAGAGTTTAAGCAATATACGGTTAACATAGGCACTACCATAAAGAGCGTACCGGTTGAAGCTCACAACTTAATTAGCATGGTGGAGCGTTACCACAGCCCCTTGCGACGTATATACCATATTATTACTTCCAAAATACTAGGAATTAATAAGGATATAGCACTATAAATGGCCTTTAAAGTAATTAACGACTCCATAGGACCAGACAGCCTAATACCCACACTGTTGGTATTTAGAGCGTATCCCTAAATAACAGAGTCCAACATACCTTTACCTATAGTAACATAGCGTGCGATTGCATTTAAGAAAGCCATAGAGGAAGTAAGGAAGATATAAGTAGAGCGCTGGTCGCAAATGCACTTAACATGCGTAATAGCCCCAGCACTACTGCAATTTATAATCTACCCCTTAACTCCTTGGTACTGGTCTAGAGAGAAGGCAATATAGGATAACCTGGATACTAGGTAGGACTATATAACCTACTAAATATTAAAGGAGAAACGTGTGCTGTTAACCTACCTAGCGGCCCTATGAAGTTCCATAGCACTGCTATTAAACCGTACTTAACAGACTCTAGAAATATTTAAGTTAAAGATATTTAGGTTAATGGCACCTAAGTTAACAATATCTAAATTAATAAAACTGTCCGTATATACAAACCGTCTACAGAAACTGCCTCTATATAGAAACCGCCCCTTACTAAAACCAGAGAAGTATAACCACCTTACCAAGGAAGAGGAAGACCCCGCAAGTATCCCCTTTACATTAATACTGCCAACATCACTGTATTCTTATAAGAGGATAGCAACCATAAGCAGTTTAAAACGTCCCGTTAAAAGGAAATTACAAGACTAATTAAAAAGGGCGTATTTAAGATAATTAACCCTTAGGACGTACCCACAGGAGTTAGAGTCTTTAACTTACAATTTATAGATAAAATTAAGAACCCCGGTACTAATAAAGCCTTTAAGAAATTAAGGCTTATTGTCTAAGCATACAACAATCTTAAAAAGGGTATTATACTAACCTAATCACCCACTATTTAACAAGTTAGCTAATGCCTTATTCTATGCATCGCAGCAATACTATAAGGCAACGGCATACAGTTATACCTATAAGATATCTCCTAGCCATATATCCAGTCTCTTATAAAGCTGAATTAAGACTTCTATATCCGACCACCTTATAAGTTAGAAAGCCAACTAGGTATTAGAAAGAACTTAATCCTAAAGGTAATTAAACCTTTATACAGTGTTCCAGAAGCAGGCAATTACTAGTTTATAATTTACTATGATCATTATATTAAGGAATTGGATATAAACTTATTAATATACAACCCTTGCCTCTTATAGAGCAACACTCCCAACTACTTTAGCATTATTGGCCTTTAAACTAATAACACTCTATTTCTAGCCAATACCACCTTTACAGACACAGAGCAACAGCATTTAGAAAAGGCTTAATTTCCTACAAAAGAACGCGAGCAACTTACGGTTAAGCAGTCACTTAAATTCAATGGATGCATTATTTAACTCTCTTAGGAAGGTAATATTATAATAACCTAGAAACACCAGTGCAAGAACCTAAATATGGTTTACCTTAGCAAAATAGCTATAACCACAAGCTTAAGAGGCATTGTCCGTAATGCACTAACTATAAAGGAATAATACGTTGCGCAACGCGTAAAAGGTGTGTATGTTGCCTCCGTATATTAACCAGAAGCTTTATTTAATCTCTTTTTTGCCACCTAGGTAGTAATCAGCCCTAAAAAGGAAGACGTTATAGCACTTAATAAACAACTATAATTATAGATTAATAATCTAATAAGAGGCCTTACATTTATTAAATTGGACATTAACACACTACGCCTACTTGCTTTTACTAACGCCTTATTCGCCAATAATAAGGACCTCTTGTTATAAATAGGATATATACTGGTATTAGAGGACGCGTTATATAAGGCTAACATCATTTACTAGTTATTAATTAAGTGTAAGAGAGTTACCAGAAGCATACTAGCCTTAGAACTCTACGTAATAGCCCATAGATTTAACATCGGCGCCGCAATCAAGCTAACCGTTAAACAACTCCTATAGATTGAACTCCCACTTGTACTTTGCACTAACTTAAAATTACTCTATAAATATCTTATTAGGCTAGGCACTACATAAGAGAAACATTTTATAATAGACGTTATGTGTCTTTATTAGTTATATAAGCGTAGAGAGATTACAGAAGTTAAGTGGATTAATGGTAATAGTAACCCTACTAACTTGATAACTAAGAGCAAGGCATCTACGGCTCTTAAGAAGTTAATTAATACCAATTACTTAGAACTATAGGCTATGGAGTAGGTTAAACAAATAAACTAAGATGTGGCGTAGCGTTATAATGGGGCCATATTCTACGGACCCTAAATTCAACTAGCCAATTAGGATTTTCTATCCCTGGGATGGAAAATCGCTATTGGCTTGCTTACTACTAGCGCCTTGGCAGCCCTTACGACATATCTACCTACTACCCCTACCAATCCTCCTTCTTCTCCTTAACTTAGTATCTTTATTAGATAGCAATTATTATAGGACACCCCCATAACACCCTATACACATCCACCTGTCTCCACTAACTTAGCAATTAGAGACCGACCGTAAGGTGGTAATCTGGCGGCAATCTAACGGCAATCTATGGCATTCTGCCATATTCTGCCAAGTCCACTAAATCCTGCTAAGTTCTGCTAGGACTACTACCCAAATCCTATTCTACTCCGTATATATGCTGACCAAGCAACCAAGTTAATAATATATACCCTTTCTTCCCGTTTTCTTGCCTTCCCTTATATAACGTCTTAACTTTATCATAAGGAGAAGCTATTGTATATTATAGACGGAAGAGCCAGTTATTACATATACGCTACAAATAATGGGAATAGTACGATTTGGTTTTCTTCAGAGTTACTCCAGTGTCGGTATATATTCATTTCGCGTGTTATATACACAGTATGTAATCTACGCAAGACGCGTATATATATTACCAAGACGTGTAGATAGAACGACAAAAATCCAACTACACACCGCACTGCACGTATATTACGTCTATTGCACTGTGTTAAAGCATACCAACAACTATTAACGCCAAAAATCTAAAACTACGTTAAAAATACTAAGACTAGTATTAAAAGGAAATGTTAGGCTATAGTACCTCTATATAAACTATTTAGGACTACTAAGCCTTTACCACTTAGGAATTAACGCTATAAATATTAAATTAAAAGGCCTAAAAACTATAAAGTGCCGGCATTACAGCCTTATAATAATTAAGTATTAAATATTATAATAACTACTAAATTAAGAAATAAATAAGCTGTTTATTAAGCTATATATTAACTAAATTAATCTTAAAAAGGTAAGACCCAATTTCATCTATATTATATTTATTTATAATATCTTTTTTAAAAAGTTATTTCCGTACTTCATAACTACCTATAGTAAAGAAGAGAAGATTTTTAAGTTCTTAAAGACTTTATTTAGTGGCTATATAGCAAGTATAAACTTTATATTAGCGTTATTAAAGTAAATAAAAAGCTCAAAAAATACCCTTAAATAACTCCAACTCCGAGGAATCACGTTTGAGCTTTTAATATTATATATAAGTATAAAATAGAGTTACTAAACGCTTAGGGGGTATAATTATAAAGAGGGTATAAATAATAAAAATTAATACTAACCTTCTTTATAACGTTTAAAACGAAATTATTAACTATATAGTATACCTTCGAGACAGAACGCCAAGGGAAAGTAACTGCTAAAAGTCGCCCTATAAAAAATTCTATACCTTCCTATTTAGATAACTATAGGAGCCTTAGCTAGTATACCTCAAAGCCTATAACTATAAAGTATATATAATAACATTAAATATGTAATAAAAGAGAAATAAACTAGTAAAACTAGATTTATAGGTTTATATTAATTACCTAATTAGGTATAACTCTATTAATATCTATAAAATATAAATCCCCTATAAAGAAATTATTATTTTAACTAAAGATATTATATTTAATAAAAATATAGTCTTTAATAGTAAGTGAACTAATTTATTAGATAAGCTTATTACTAAAATAGATATTTTAATTAAAAAGGTTAAGCTCTCTAAATCCTAAATAAAAAATAAAGCCTTACTTAAAGAGGATGAAAAATTTCTTAAACCTATAATAATAAAGGAAGACTTTTGTTGGTCATATAGGGTGACTCACCAATAACGACTACTCGAGTAGGGTTATAGTGATGTTAGTTAATATGCTTCTTGTTAATTAGGGAAGGGCGAGGAGCTTAAGGCTCCTCGCCACGCTAGTGCCGCGGCGACACGTGACGACATGTGACGACCACTCGTCTTATTCCTGACACTAGCAACTCTTCTTTTATGGTTGCCATCTATATACAAGTAACGAAATTATATAAAGACACTAAGCTAAAGAGAAGAAGAAGAAGAGGGAGAAGAGAAGAGGAAGGCCGTTAGGGGTTAACGCGAATATAAAGGTGTTGCTAAGGCGCTAGTCGTAAGTAAGCTAATAGTGATTTTCTATCCCAGGGATGGAAAATCCTGATTAGCTAGCTGAAGTAAGGGTCTGCAGATTACAGTAGAACTTAGTAGATAGTTACGGTGGAACTCTACTCCCTTTTAACCCAACCTTTAACTTGTATATATAGAGTGTTCGTGTTAACAAACGTCTCTAGAGCCTTATTTAGGTTTGCCTTTATCATTGCATCTACTGGGTTGTTTTAGCCATTAATCCATCAAATCTTAAAGAGTTCTTGCTGTTTATAGGATTAACGAAGTGCCATAATATTAATTATAAGGCGCTTCTTCTTTGTAGTACTAAGCTTAACTAAGTACTTATAGAGGGAGTATAAGTCGGTATATACGATTATAGGGATAATAGGAAGTTTAAGTCAATCTATAATTATCTTTAGGGTAGTTCCAATTATAATTGCTATGTTAACTCCGCCAACCATTCCATATATCTCTAACGCTAGAACGCTTCGAGTAATGCGCTTGCTCTTAGTTAAGCTCCAATAGATAAGATTACTATAGATTGTAAAGTTATTTTCTCTAGTAGATTTGTTCGCGATAATAATCTTATATCCTAACTAGGAGCTAAAGTCTTTATTATTTATAAATAATCTATTAACAAATACAAAGAGCTTAGCAGTAGGAAAATTAATAGGCACGTAAAGTAGTCCCCAATTGAGATAGTTTATTTGCTAGGAAAGACATTTATTTAGGGTAAAAACGTCGTCCCTGGTTAGTTCCTGGTGTTAGGCGGCAATAGAGAGATTAAATAAAGCCTTAGGTTAATAGATAGAAGTAATATAAGCTCCGCGAGCGCGTTGCTCTATGTATCCTTGCTTTAGGGAATTAACGTTAATAACGTTAATCTTCTTACCTTGACCCTTCTAGCGCAACGCAATAGAATCCTCGTTTAGGGAGAGGATGCATCTATTAAAAAGTAATAGTATTGTTAAATTAAGCTTTTCCTTTAGCTTTACTATAAGATTTGCCTTTACTAGCTTATCCTCTTTAAGGGCTGAGAATTGGTCATCTCCTAAAATAATTATATTGTTGGTTTGTGTCACAGTACGTACAGAGGGTCAACGAGGTAACTGTAACTGTATATTATTAACAAACGATGTCGTGTGCAGAACTATGTAGGAGGTAAGGCGGTATATATACACGTCACTCAGGGGTTAGGTCTGTGCTCGTGTTATAACAACACCAAGTTATAACAACGCGTTAGGCCAGTGCTGTGATAGTACATCCCCCTTCCTAAGGCGAGCTCCTGTGAGCTAAGTGTTGGCAGTAAAAACATAGAAGTAAAAAAAACAGACACATATATCCTCGTCCTTCCAGTCCTTAAAGGTCTTCGTCCCTTCAGTCCTTAGACCTTCTATATATCTACTATATCCCTCTCCACTAGCACTCGTCTCGAGTGCTAAACACAACGTAGGAGTAAAACCAATATAGAAAACAACGGAGAATTTTTTATTATAGGTTTATCCGCAGGGCGTAGGGCGGATATTAACACTTAAAAGGCTCAAAGTTGCGGAGATCGAGGTTAAGGTATAGACTCGACAGGCTTGGGGTTACGGAGATCGAGGTTAAGGCGTAGATTCTTATCACAGTAAACTTAAAGTAGTATCTATACAAATTCGAAGACGGAGACGGAAATAGAGGCGGTGACGGAGATCAGTAACCTATAGTCTTACACTATAATTAAGTACAAGAAACATAGCCCGCAGGGTATCCTCCCTGCAGCCAGCTTAAGAACTTAGGACATAAAGCAGAAGCATAGCTAGAAACAGACTCGGAGACGGAGACGGAGACAGAGATTAATAACCATAGTTTTTAAGATAAGGAACATAGCCTATAGGGGGAACACCTAGCGTCCTAGTCTACCCGCAGCCAGCAGCTCCTGTTCTTCCCATAAGCATAAAACGGCATGCTCCGCGACCAGTAGCCCACGGCCCGCTAGTAAGGCCTACAGCCAGCTTATAAAACTTAGAACATAAAGAGAGGATATTAGCTCGTTGGAGATAGGGAGACGGAGAGGATATCGGCTCGGGAACTTGAATGGATTTAACGTGCAGAGATTTTACTGGGTCGGCATTGTTATAGAACAGGGGTAAGAATCCCGCCCGGGGTAGGGTCGTAGCTTTGGAAACATAGCTATGGAACGGTGGAAACAAAGCCCTACCAGGGGCGTAGGAGATGACACGACATACTGTCACAGTACGTGCAGAGGGTCAACGAGGTAACTGTGACTGTGTATTATTGACAAACGATATCGTGTGCAGAACTATGTAGGAGGTGAGGCGGTATATATACACGTCGCTCAGGGGTTAGGTCTGTGCTCGTGTCATGACAACACCGAGTCATAACAACGCGTCAGGCCAGTGCCGTGACAGTTTATATGCTAATAATTCTAAACAGAGTTCCTATGGTTGTAATAAGGAAGCATAGATTAAATATAAAAGTAGTTATTAAAAGCTTCTCTTTATAGTGCTTACTATAGGTAGCCTACCAATGAGTTCCTGCCTCTGCGATTTTATATAATGGCTTAAGCACAACCATAATGGTATCTTCGGGATATTAGTGGCGAATTTGCTCTAAAAAGTATACTAATATTAAGCGCTAAAGGTGCGTCTCTAATTGGGTATAGGCCTAAGTAATATCTTATAAATAGACCGCTATTCTATTCTTTATTAAGGAGGGAGCTAGCGTAATAATAACTCGCTAACTAGCTTGTTAAATTATAGAAGATTATATAAGGATCACCTCCTTACTATTATTATTATAACCTTAGATGACAAGCCTTAATTTCTTAAATAGGGTATTAGTAGCTTTACCTTTAATCTTATTAACCATTCTTGACTTAAAGATGCGAACTTCGTTAAACTTAGTAGGGTTATACTTCTTAAATTTAAAGACTTCTCTTATAATAAGGCTATTAATCTCCTGCTTATTAGATGCTTAGAAAGAAGCTCCTAGGGTTATAATATAACCTTCCTTTTAGAGCTGTTTTACGAGTTTAAAATCAGCCTTCTCCTTAGCTGTTATAAAGGCCATTAATAGCTCAACTCTATTCTTAATAGCGGCAATAAATTGCTCTTTGAAATTAATAAGATATTAGCAATTTTGTAATCCTTTTAGGTAACCTCTACCGCGTTATAGTTGCGGCGTATCTACTATAATTATACTAGAATTGTGGTCGCCTTCTAGAGCTTATTAATTATAGCTCTCCTCTAGGGCATCTTCTATAGCATCCTACAAAGGTTTAGAACTGTTATCTTTATAGTAAGGCTTAATAATAGTTAAACGGAATTAAGTGGGTCCGTAAGGCATTTAAATAGTGCAAGTTTAACCATTAATTGTAATAAGTTGATGTAGGCCTAACCACCCTCCTTTTTTACGCTATACGCGTACCTTAGACTAGAGTGGCAGATTAAGCGTAGTTAAAGTATTTAGGCCATTTCTTATTTCTAGTACGTTGTTGACCTAACGTGTAGCGTAGAGATGTTGGACCTCCTTTATTACCTTATAAATAGCCTCAGCTCGTTACATAACGGAGGGAGATAGTGGAGAATTATTAGTTATTTAAGGGTAGGCGCCAAAGACTAGTAGCGTAGGTACAAGTCTATCTAGGCCAGCGGAATTGTTAATAGCTTTAACAGCTATTTACAAAGTAAGTTCTTTACTAGCGTCCTCTAGTTCTAAAGAGATAATCTTATATACACGGCGTAATAGTGTGTAATATCGTTCCACTTTTCTAACACTATTATATGCCTTAATAGGGACTTCCTTAACCTTAATTGCCATTGCCTTTATCTATTGTTAAAACTCTATAGATAAAAAGTTCTTTCCTATATTATAGACGATTTGATTAGGGGGTCCTAGGTAGACATTAATCTAGCATAATTAAAGGGTATCCTATACGTTTCTAGCTAATATATCCTTTAAGAAGCGTGCGGCTTAGAAAAAGGTTAAAAAGTTAATAACTTAAAGTACTGGCTTACCGCTAAAATATATAACGTCAACAATAATACAGAAGTTGAAGTTGTAGTTATCTTTAAGGGTAAACTTAAATCGGCTAGGGGACTTCTAGTTTATTTAGCAGTAATAGCAGTACTTTATAAGATACTCAATTGCCTTAACCTTAACTTTATAGCCTGCTCGCTAAAGAACCCTAAGTAATTAGTAAACGGATAGGTGGCCAAAACAATAGTATAGTTAACGTAACTCTAACTTAGTTAAATAGCTCTAAGCAACACTCTTTTCTAGTTAATAAAGGAGCAACTAGGGGTAACCCCACTTGCGCATAATAGGCACCCGATTATCTCCCTAAATAAGTACATTCTTGAGGTTATTAAGCTTAACGCCTAATTTGTCCATATCTCCAATGCAAAGTAGAAATAGGGTATTCGTGGGAATAATATAGAAAGTGATACACCCTAAGGGGGTTCGGACCCTAATTATGCCAAGAGAGATTATAGTACCCTTGCCAAAACAAATCGTGTATTAGCCTGCCGTTAAATGGTTAATCTAAACAGAGCTATTAAGCTGCTAAAGGGCTCGAACTTAAGGTTCTCCTGCTATAGATACTCCTGCAGCTCCAGTGTCTGGCATAATACTATAGAAGACGTTCGCCAAGTATCTATTATTAAAGGAGAACGTGGAACTCTCCTATAGCTCATTAAAGATATCTAACTTCGTGATAGAGTGGAGCGTAGATTGGTTATTAAGAATAGTAATAGTTTATATACCATCTACCTCACCATACTCAGTAAAGTATTAGTTAGGTAAGTAGTCCTCAAATTCCATATCTATAAGGAGCTGTTTGGCCTTATTAACCTTACCCTTAAGATCTTCTACGCCTTCATATTAAACCAGGAAGCTTTAGAAGTAGGCCACAGTAACCTTATAATTTCTAACGTTTCTTGCACTCTGGCGAAACTTATTATATGCCTCCTTTCGCTTATTAAGAGAATGCCTAGTTAACTAGCAATTCGGTTTCTTATAAACGTAGCACTTCTTCTAGTGATTACTTCAAAATGAACCTCCACAAGGACCTCCACCTTTACTTTATAGTCGTTGATTGTACCCTCTGCCGTATTGCCTACCACAGCCACTATATATTCAATCAGTCCAGTTGTGATTATATTAGTCGGCTAGGTTGTCTGGGTTGATTAAAGTAGACTAAAGTTAGGTGTTAAATTGCTGTACTTTTTAAGAGCGTAGAGCAGTGCTAATAGAAGATCTTAGTTAAGCATACACTCCTTCGTAAGTATTTGCAGGATTAAAGAGAGCAAGATTATATTCTTTAACGCCTCAGCATGCGCTAATAACTTAATCGCATAGGCTGAAATCCTCTTAATATAATTCGGATAAACCACGCTAAATTATCTAAAGTCGATTAAAGAGCTTTTAAAGACAATTAAGCCGAGGGACACCTAGGTTTATAGCAATAATCCTTAGGAAGGTAGTCTCTCTCCATTCTAATATATACTGCTGCTTATTCTCTTCTGTTTTGAAGTGGCATCTTAACTTATATATTATGCGGTTGAAATTATATCCTTTTCCTACTAAATGATTATAATAGAAGGTACTAGCTCAACCCTTAAGCATAATGGAATAGGCATTGTGGTATTAATTAGACTCTATTCCTACCTTCTAGTAATAGTTATAGAAGATACATAGTTTTGAATTAAGAACATTATATAATTCCCCGCCAAACTTCTTCTTCTGATCCGAATAGAGCTTCGCAAGCTCTGTAAGCAATTTTGAACTACCTCCGATTTAAGATTAAGACGGAGGTGGGGTTTGCATTATAGGCTGTAGTGGGGACGTAGGTCTGGTCGGTAGAGTCTAAAGGCTGTTAAATTGTGAAGTAATGGGATCCTGTACCTGCTCTTGTTGGGGTATAGTATTCAACATTAAAGTTATGGGTTGAATTAAATATAGAGGGGTTAAAGGGGGAGGTAGATTCGTCTTTAGAGGTATATTGCCTAGGTTCTATTATGAGTTAAGCTTCCTTATAGTGCGTAGTTAGTGCTCAATTTCTTATAGGGTCTATTTGTGCTCTTCTTTTACGTTAATAACCTGCTCCTAAATATTATCTCTAATAGTACCCCCGTCCTTAGGGACAAATACTCTATTCTCCTAAAGGAAGTTACGGAAGTCCCGTACAATATCCTTGTTTATAGGGGCCTATGTTTCCTTTATCTATTTAATAAAGTCCTCCTTTATACATTCCCATAGCGCGGTATCGTTGTATTCACTGTCCTTATAATGTGCTATATGGTGTAATAAAAATCCATTTAAGTCTTGTTTATTAGCGTTTGTAAGGTTAATTATGGCTTTATTCTATGTCTTTGGGTTAATGTCTTCCTTATACTTCTTTGGGTAGGTTAATGCCATAGTAGGTATAAAATCAACGGGGTGTCGTACGTCAAAGGTAGGTAGGATTTTCGGTTTTATAGGATCTCGTAGGTTTGCTGTCAAAAGGTAGGCAATTTAAGATGTAGTCGACGCGTTTTAGATGTTAACTTGGGACCTTAGGTTTAGTAACACTTCTAACCTAAAGTACTTAACCAAATCTTTGTAAACGTGGTTGTTCTGCGTAATAAACGCAACTTGGTATCTCCTAGTACTTAGTGACACTTCTGTTACTAGTTTTCCGCAAGTCTAAGGTAGCACAGTATCGCCGGGATCCATTCCATATAAGCGCATATGGCACCCCTGCACGAGACTGTCTCTTCTGTTCGAAAACCTAGCTGCTTTATGGTTGACTGTGTATTCAACCACTGATCAGTATTGGTTACATAGGGTGACTCACCAATAACGACTACTTGAGTAGGGTTATAGTGATGTTGGTTGATATGCTTCTTGTTGATTAGGGGAGGGCGAGGAGCTTAAGGCTCCTTGCCACGCTAGTGCCGCGGCGACACGTGACGACACGTGACGACCACTCGTCTCATTCCCGACAACTTTAATAATAATAAAGATATTTAGGATTTTAATAAAAGTAAAGATTTTAAGCTAATAATGGCGTTAAAAAAAGCATATTATGCACCACTACTAATAAATAATAATAATAATTCTCTATATGCTTTTTACGTTAAATACCTAATAAATAACCCTAATTTAGGGATAAAGGATCCTAAGTATATTAAGTTAGGAGAAAAATCTAACAACTTAAAAGGTCATTTTAAAGACTCGTTATAGAAAGCACAGAAAGGAAAATTTAAAAATTTTATACCTAAAAAAAATTACTTTAGTATTCCACAGATCCTTTATTATAGGTAGGAGGTTTTAAAATACCTAAATATATAAAAAGAACCTACCTTTACTGCCGCAATTAATATAGGACTTTAATATATATTTTTTTAAAAGTAATTTAAAGAAGCTTAATAAGTCTACCTTAAATTACATTACTAGATAAAGTCTTTTAAAGAAACCGATAAGAAGTATATTAGGGGTCTATAAATACTAAACTTTATATAAGTATTTACCTATAAGATAGATAAGTATAGCTTTTTATAAAAATATAAAGTAAGGCTACTAATATATAGAAATTAATAGGCCTGAGGAAACCTATTTACTAAAGTTACTACACTTATAAATATAGTATTTTAAACCCTAATAGTAATCACGGCGAAATTCGACCTAAAGATAATATAGATAGATATAGTTAGTAACGCATTTATACACTATAACCTCAATGAGGTAATATATATAAAGATGCCACTAGGCTTTGCACAAAAAAGCAAGGTATTATAACTCTAAAAGGCGCTCTATAGACCCCAAAAGTTACTTTTATTATAATAGTAGAACCTCATTAGCTCGCTAAAAGAATTAGAATTTAAAGAAGTCCCTTAAAAGCTATGTGTTATACTTAACAAAAGCATAGTTATCTTCTTTTATATTAACAATATTCTATTCTATTACTAAAAAAAATAAAAAGAGAATTAAAGGAATAATTTAAAAGCTATAGAAGGAATACTAGATAAATATCCCAAAAGAACTAAAATAGTTCCTTAAAATACACGTCCTAAAAAATAGACACTAAAAAAAGCTCTAATTATTTTAAAAAGTATATATTAAAAAAATCGCTAACTAGTTTAAAATAGACTTTATAGGATAATTAAATATTTCTATAGCCGAATCCGAGTTTCTCCCTTCTTAAGAAAACGCCAAAAGACCCTCTATGATATAGTATTAGAGGAAGATGGAATCTCTACTATATACCGTGGTAATAACGCGTCTAGATATCGCCTTTATAGTATCACGGCTAGCATAGTTCAATTAAAACCCTAATATAGACTATTAAAAGGCAATAAATAGAGTAATCTAATACCTCTATTATACTCGAAGTAGAGCAATATACTATAGTAGAGATATTTAAAATATAAAAAAAGACGAAGTAAGAGCATTTATTTATACTAGTGATACCTTATTTATAGACAATACCGTAAACCGGAAAAGCTTATTGTCGGTTTCACAGGGGGGGTGGCCTATTAAGAGTATACTCTTGTTCTGATGTTTTGCAAATAGGTATCGAAAGCAGAGGATCGTAAGGATCGCGGTGCCTAAGTAGGGGGTTAATTAGTCACCATAAGGATGACTAATCAAAGACATAACAACGACACGTCGACGACACGTAACCACGTAACTTCTGTCCATATATTCCGACACTTATAAAGGTATGTTATAATATTATTTAAAGGACCAATCGCCTAAAGAGCTAATAAGTAAGATACTATAACTATATTAAACATAGAGGCAAAGTTACTAGCCCTATTGTAAATAATAATAATAAAAAATTGTAGACTATTTAAGGTAATAACTTTAAGACTTTCAAAGCTACTTAGTATAGACTATAATAATACCTAGACCCTTAAACTTATTAGAGAAGAATTGGTAAAGTTAATTACTAAACTTCGGCATATAGATATCCACTAACATTAGCTACGGTAAGAGTATGCCTAAGGAAAAATAAAGTTCCGGTAGAAATCGATAAGAGAGATAATTATAGATAGCCTTATAAGGGCCTTACTAAGGCAAAGGTTTAAAAACTATATTAAGATAATAGGGATGGTGGATATTAAAGAACGTCTATAAATAGAGAAGCGGATAGAGGCCTTAAAGGAGAAGCTACTAATAGAAAAGGAAAAAAAAGACTTAGAGATAGTAATATACTTAATTTATTAAGTAGCCTAGCCAGAAACTTAATATTAAGCCTGTTACGGCGCTGGTGGAAAACAGTGGATTATGGTAGACGTTATGGTAGACGCAGAGTTACGTAAGCTTACGTGACTTGAGGATTGTATAAGACTTTGAGCAACGCTGCCCTTCTTCTCCTTTCCTTTCTCTAGCTTTGGATCCTCGTTTATAGACTACTAATTGTATAGGCTTGCGCGTCCCTCTTGCCATACTTGTGCCTTAATTAACTAAGTTGCTAACATTATCCAAAGCTTATTATTACTCTCTCTTCCTAAGAAGGAACTTAAATATATCCATCTATAAGACCATAAATAGGACAAGGATATAAAATAGGACCCTAAGGACATCACTAGGACTACAAGGACAGGATAGGCCCAAGAACTAAAAAAACATAAATAGAACGCGAAACCTAAAAATAGGACACGTATAGACTAGAACCCCTAGAAAATAAACAAATACTAGAAATTACCTAAAACCCTTACCACCATGCCAAGAAATACAGTAGCTGGCAAAGCTATTGCAGGACCTGTAAATACCTCCAATAGTAAAACAGTTGCCATCTTAACCCCCCAGGAAGAGCTTATAGCAGCTAATGCCGAAATTAAACGGCTTTAAGAGCTACTTAAAACTAGAGATACCCCTGCACCTAGTAAGGAGTTATTAGACACCTAGAGACTTGTTATAGTCCTTAAGGCCCTAGCCTAATATACAGTATTAGCATTGTTGCGGTCCGTGAAGGTTACATACCCCCTATTACTTACAGACAGAACTGACCCTATATTTAATAACTAGAAGCTTTAATTACAGGGCAAGCTTAAAGTTAATATAGACCACTTCCCCACTACTTAAGCTAAGATGGCCTACGTCTTTGGCTATACTAGTGGAGATGTATAGACGCACCTACGTCCGCAATACGCCTAGGACTTAGCAGATCCCTTCCTCTCTAGAGATAAGATAATTAACTACTTATCTTCTATCTATAAGGACCCCTTTAAGGTATAGAACGCCTGCCTTAATTATAAAGCTCTTAATATAAAGATAACGGAAACCTTTTTAGCCTTTTAGACCCGCTTTCTACACCTAGCCGGCCAGGCCTAAATTCCCCATAAAGACCTAATGCTAGACCTCTTTAATAAGCTTACCCTAGACCTATAGCGCGCCGTACTGCCAGTTTTTACTACTATATAGACGCTAAAAGTACTTACGGACTACTGCCTATCTATTAACTAAGGCCTCTGTTAAATTAAGGCATAAGCTAAATGGTATAAGGCTAGAAACTCTCCAAACTAAACTGCAAGCACTATACAAATGGCCTATAATACTCTGGCACGATCTATAACTCCTACGGCACCAGCCATACAGCCCGCTATTAATTCAGTAGCTAGTCCTACTATAGGTCCAGTACATACTTAGCCTATGTATAACGACCCCCATAAATAGGCCCTTAGTAATTAAGGAGCTTGCTTCTTATACGGTCAGAAAGACTACTTTATAAAGAATTGCCAGATAAAGGTAAAAATGGGCGAAGTTCTGTTAATTTAGGAGGATGGTATAGAGCTAGAAAAAGAGGAACCCTAGAGAAAGACTCCTCTCTAGGGTTAAAAGGAATTGATATATTATATATTAATCTAAGTCGGCTAGTTGGTGGAAGAAGCTATACTATTCCTTATACTTTATTTTGTAATAGATATTAAGTTTTAACCTCCGCTTTAGCTAACTTTAGAGCGAATGCCTTTGCCTTAATAGATACCTAGTACGCCATAAAGCTAGCTAAATTTTTAAATATGCCTTTTAAAGAACAACCTAAACCAGTCCCTATTTATGGGTATAATGGACAGATAGGACTACCTATTATAACTATCTTACGGATTTACCTCTGTGTTAATAGACAAAGGTAGTATAATATCCCCTTTCTTATTACAGACCTAGGAAGCTATAATATAATCTTAGGAAGAAAATAGCTAGCCTATTTAGGCTTATAGCTTAATATACAGAGTAGATGGCTTATCTAGCCCAAATCTCTACCCCTAACCCCTTCCTTTATAAAAGAAATTAGTATTATAATAGAGAATCTTATACGGCCCTAGATTAATACTATTTACCAGGCCGATGCTATATGTAGGGACTAGGCCTTTAAGAAAGATATACAGCTTAATCTATAATAGATTTGTATACTGCGCCGCCCCTAGACTACCTATGTTACGCTACCCGCACTAAAGATCTAGGAAATTAGTAGTAACCTAGCTAAGTCCCCTATAGAGAACTTAGGCCCTACACAGCTATAAAGGAAGGCTAGGAATACTAGATGCTATACTAAACTAATAGACTAAAAGGATAACTTATGGAAAATGGAATATAAGTTAAGGAAGACTATAAACCCTATACCGCAAAATACGGCCTAATAAAGTTTATAAAGAAACCTACAGACCTTCCCCTAGTTAATATCTACTATATTAGCGCTGTAGGATTCTACTAGAACTTAGTCTAACCTAATACTATTGCCTTTACTACTAGCTTATATAAAATTAATTAAATAATTAAGAAAAAGGAAAGCAAGCTTAGTGGATAGAAAAGTAAGCTTATAGATAAGGAGCTAGTAGAACAGAAACTACCCTATTAATACCAGAAATTTAAGGACGTATTCTTTAAGGTAGCGTCTAATATACTTCCACCTTACTAACCATATAACTATAAGATTAAGATTAAGCCAGATAAGGAAGACACCCTTAGTTATAGCCCCCTTTATTAGCAGTCTACTGCCAAATTATAGGCTATAAAGTAGTACCTTATTGATAACCTAAATAAGGGCTTTATTAAGCCTAGTTAAGCCCCTTTTAACTTGCCTATTCTCTTTACCAAAAAGTTAAATAGAGGACTTTGTTTCTGCATTAACTACCGCAAACTTAATAATATAACCTATAAGGACTACTATCTACTGCCCTTACTTAAGGAGACTCTAGCCTAAATAAGTAGAGCTAAGATCTTTACTAAGCTTAATATCCATTAGGCTTTTTACTAAATTAGGATAAACCCTAGATTAGAAGATCTTACTATATTTTAGACCTATTATAGAACATATAAATATAAAGTACTTCATTTTAGACTAACTAATAGACCGGCTATATACCAGCGGTATATAAATAATATACTCTTTAACTACCTTAACAACTTCTATACGGCCTACCTAGATAATATTATAATTTACTTTAAGAATGAGTTGGAATATAAGGAGCATATTTATAAAGTCCTATAATAGCTTTGCAAGGCTGGCCTCCAGGCCGATATTAAGAAGTTAGAATTTAGTATTAAGTGTATAAAGTACCTAGGTTTTATTATTAGTATAAAAAGAGTTAAGGCTAACCTAGAGAAAACGGCTATAATTAACTAGTAGGCACCCCTATGGACTATAAAGGGGGTATAATTATTTTTAGGCTTTTATAACTTCTACTAACGCTTTATTAAGAACTATAGCAGGATTGCCCAGCCTCTTAACTGTTTTACTAGGAAAGACCAGCCCTTTTATTTTAACGCTATATATACACAGGCCTTTAATAAGCTTAAAAAACGGCTAGTATTGGCTCCCTTACTTGCCCACTTTAACCTAGAACGGCCCTTAATGCTAGAAACTAATGCCTTAAATAGTGTAATAGCTGGTGTTTTTTCCTAGAAGCAACTGGACAGAGAATGGTACCCTATTGTATACTATTTAAAGACTATAATAGATGCTAAGCTAAACTACCACATCTATAACAAAGAAATGCTGGCTATTATTTCTAGCTTTTAGCACTGGTGTGTATAGCTAAAGGGGACCCCTAAGCCTATTAAGGTAGTTTTGGATTATAAGGCCCTAGAATACTTTATAACAACTAAGGCCCTTATAGCCTAGTAGACATACTAGGCGGATATCCTATCTTAGTTTAACTTTTTAATTATATATAGGCTAGGCGCTATAAACTGTGCGGATGCTCTTATAAGGCATAAACAAGATCTAGGTAACTAAATGGCTATAAAGATCTTATTACGGACCTAGACACTACTATAACTAGAGCACCTTAACCCCCAGATATAGGTAGAACTAAGTATAGACTTTTTAGGCGCTAAGATGTATTCTATTAACCCTTTAGGACTTAACTTAATTAATAAATTGCTACAGATAAATTATATGGCCCCTTCTTTATAGAAGTACTATAAAAAGGCAAAGAATATTACCAGCCTATAGTCCCTTAAAAATGGATTACTTAAGCATTAGGAATAGCTAGTAGTAGTAGAGGAATAGAACTTATAGACTTAACTTATTACTAAAGCATATGCCTAGGTCTTTACAGCCTACCCTAGAAAAAATAAGACCTATAGGATTATTAGCAACCGCTACTACTGGCCCAGAATGGTTATAGATATTAATCGCTATATATAGAACTGTAATAACTACTATAGGTCTATAATTCTATAAGACAAGACCCTAGGGCCATTAAAACCACTCCTAATACTAGAACGCCCCTGGTAGTATATATCTATAGACTTCTATAAGCTACCTACAGACCGTAACGGATATAATATAGTTATAATCCTAGTTAACCGCTTTAGTAAGCGCCTATTCTTAATCCCCTATTATAAGGATATTAATGCTAAAGAGGTGGCCTAACTATATATCTATTATATCTACTAAATTTATAGACTATTAGATACTATTGTATTTAATTAAGGGCCGCAGTTTATATTGGCCTTCTAGAGTAAGTTTACCTAGATCCTAGGTATTAGGTTAAAGCTTTTTATAGTATACTACCCCTAGATAAACGGTTAGACAGAGATTATAAATTAATACTTGGACTAGAGACTTTAGCCCTTTATTAACTACTTCTAGGATAACTAGGGCAAACTACTACCCCTAATAGACTACGCCTAGGTGACTCTACCCTATAACTCTACGGGATTTGCACCTATTTAGCTAGAAATAGGATATTTACCCTATACTAGCTTTAACTAGAATAGACTAGAAGGCCTATAGACTTACACAAAAAACTATCTTATAAGAAAGCCTAGTAATACGCTAAACGCTTAAAAGAAGCCTAGGCGGTAGCCTATATAAATCTAAAAAAGGCCTAGAGATTAATAAAATAGCAGGTAAATAAACACAGGCATAAGCCTAACTTCACTATAGGCAATAAGGTCTAGGTTATAACAAAGAACTAAAAGACGGAATAGCCTAGCTATAAGCTGGACTATAAGATGGTAGGACTATATAAGATCCTTAATAAAGAAGGCAACTTATATAAGGTTAAGCTCCCAGACTTAATTAAAGTCCACTCTATTTTCTTACTAAATAAGCTATAGAAAGCTATAAATAACCCACTACCTAGATAAAAGAATAAGCCTCTACTACCAATTTAAGTTAATGGCGACAATAAATAGAAAGTTAATAAAATATTAGCCTATAAACTAGTATGAGGAACGCTAAAATACTATATCCAATAGAAAGGTTACAATCCAGACCTAACCTAGTACCCTGCTTAGAACTTTACAGGTTGCCCCTAAAAGCTTAAAGAATTCCATAACTAATACCCTAACAAGCCAGGACCCCTAAAGTATCTAGAAAAGTAAATGGAGTACTAGTATAGTAAAGATAATAAGCTACCTATTAAGCATAAAGATAAGAATACCCCATAAACATAATACGGACATACAAAGCCTAAGGGCAGGCTTTTTTAGAAGGGGGGGGGTAATGTTACGGCGCTAGTGGAAAACAGTGGATTATAGTAGACGTTATAGTAGACGCAGAGTCACGTAAGCTCACGTAACTTGAGGATTGTATAAGACTTCGAGCAACGCTGCCCTTCTTCTCCTTTCCTTTCTCTAGCTTTGGATCCTCGTTTATAGACTACCAATTGTACAGGCTTGCGCGTCCCTCTTGCCGTGCTCGTGCCTTGATTGACTAAGTCGCTAACAAAGCCAAAGACTAAGTAAAAGCTAGAGGTAAAAGTCCCAGCTAAAAGCTTAAAAAAAAATTCTAAAGAGAAAAGGTAAAAGGTAAAACTGGAGCCCGCTAAAAAGTTAAAGGAGATTTAAAGTAAAAGACGCAGAAGCTAAGGAATAAAAGTATTTAAAACTAAAAAGCTAAGGGCAACGTTAAAGCTTTATAGCTTTATACCTTAAGAAGAGCTTAAAGCTAAGGGGGTGTGTTATGTAGGTTAGTGCACGGGTCAGGGGAAAAGTTTGCAAGTGTTGGAACATCAGAGAACATCAATAATTCAATCATCTTCCAGAAGACTCTCAATTACCTTGAAATCCATCAATCCTCATCGTTGTATGGGACCCACGTTGATTACGTGACAGTACCCGCAAATTTGCGGGCGCGCTAAGGTTAGCGGTATGCCCGCGATTATTACTGTAGCGGGCGCGTTGCGGGGGCTACCCTGCTAACGCTAGTAGGGTAAGGAACATCAGGTGTTTGCCATCCTGGGAACAACTTTCGGCGCAAGCTGCGTAACTATCTACGGCGTAAACTAAAATTCTGCTCCAGATCGATTGTAAAGTCGGTTGGGGAGATAACATAGCAGTAAGCAGAGACTCAATAAACCTCGTGGCGGCGGAGAAACGGCCGGTAGAAAAAGGAGAGTTATTTTGCTTGCCCCTTTAACGAATTTTTCCACATTAAGGGGATCTTACGCCAAATCCGCCCCAGACGCTCTGTGGCTGAGCAGAGCGTCTGTGGTGTCCGAGATAAGGCGTAATTTAACTTTTTGCATTGATGCCTTAGGCCATGTTCGATAACTTTTTTTGGCCAGGTCAACTCCACCAGGTGGGCCCTCTAAAAAAGCCACCTGGGGCCACCTGGAGCTACCTGGCCGCGAACGGGCCACCGATATCGATATCCACCTGGTGGATACGGTCTGTTCGACGTCCTAGGTGGATTTTGGGCAGATTGGACGTCTTGGCAGCTGAAAAGGAGGTTCCATCTGGCCAGGTGGAGGCGTTCGCGCCAGCCGCAATTGCCCTCCCGAATATAGTATAGCAGCATGTTTAATCAGCAATTCAAGCCACCTAGGCTGTCCACCTAGGCGAATTCCACCTGGACCTGCCGTTTTAAAGGGGGGGTCCTAGTGGGACGCTGACGACCTGGTTGATCGATTTTGCTATCCTTTGTGATATTTTTAATCTATTCTCCCCATTATGTGATCTAATTCGACGTTAACTATAAAGCCTTATATATTAGCCACAGTATTGATAGGCGTTCTAGCAATGATATTGCTGCTTTATGTGCTTATTAAATATGTGAAGAACCTTCCAGTATCAAATGGCAGGCGCTAGCAACTTGTTAATCCTCTTCACAGTAAGGCAAGAACGATAGAGCTGTTATATAGTCCTCCGCAGGCATTTAAAACGTTAACATGCCTTAATTAACAAATGTTTAAATTGCTCCTCAATCGGCTCGTTAATGGCTACAAATTATATGCGCAGGAAGGTGTATCAGCGGAGCAGAAGCTGATAATGTTTATAGCTAGATATAGGGGTGGGTTAACTGGAAGGTTCGTAGCGTAGGAGTTTCAGCACTTAACGTCTACAGTAAGCCTATTAGTAGGTGATATTTGGTGGGTAATAAGACGCTATAACTGACCTCTATTAGCGCCTTCTATGAGGTTCTTAACGCTCTATATAAGCTGCATAAGGATATTGTTAAGCTGCCGCCCAATCAAACTCCCAAACGGGTACAATCCGATAATAAGATGTGGCCCTTTTTTACAGATTGTATTAGCGCGCTTAACGGCTCACATATACCAATATTAGTTCCTAAAGCTTAGCAACTAGCATGGCGTAATAGGAAAGGCTAGATCTCGCAGAATGTATTTACGGCGTGCGATTTTAATATAAACTTCGTGTCAATTGTACCAGGATGGGAAGGCTCTGCATATAATGGTCGCGTGTTCGCTTTTGCAAAGGATAGTGGCTTTTGTACACCTCTAGGTCGCTATTACTTAGCAGACGCTGGCTACGCTGCGGATAATCCTATAGTGCTTATTCCATATCAGAAGGTGCGATACTATTTAAAGGAACAGGCAAAAGCAAATAAGAGGCTAAAGGATAAAAAGGAGCTGTTTAACTTACGCCACGCTTCCTTAAGGAATATAATTAAACGAGCATTTGGTGTCTTAAAGGCCCGCTTCCCTATACTTAACAAGGGCCGCAAGGGCTACAGTTTAAAGACTTAGATTAAGATTATATAGGCATTAACGGCGATTCATAACTTTATAAATATAAACGGCTGGGACCCGAATGAGGAGGACTCTGGCTATATAAGTAAGGAGAATGCAGATACCAATAAATTCGTAATTCTATATAGAATAGATAAGCGCGGAATAAGTCAATAGCGGGAGGATATAGCGGAGGCAATGTAGAAGCAGTATTTAGAGATTCTAGATGCAAGAGGCGTTGATATTTAATAAGAAAGTAATATAAATAGAGGTGCAAGTTTTTAAAGTAGTAAGCAATAGAAATAATTGATCTATAGACGGAGCATCTAGAGCAGTAAAATAACGTGCAACACCACTTATAAAAAAGTCGTGATAGATGATTTAATTATAGCTTAATTACATCGCTAGCTTTCTTATCTAATTAAGCCAATTTCCTAACTTAATTAAGCCTCTACTTTACCATTAACCTCTACCACTTTGTTAACTAATACTAGCTGCTTAATATATATAGGCTTTAACCGCATATTAACTATTAGTTGATCTACATACCCATTTTAAGCGTCGCCGCTAAGAGAATTAAAGATATAGGTCCTACTTTCCACTTTAAACGCTTTTAGGACAAGCTGCTGATTAGCAGCAGTAAGGTGCCTAAAGTCCTTAATAAAGCTACATACAGCCCTCTCTATTGGCGAGCTTTTTAACGCTAATAGCGTCGTCTCTAAAGCACTAAAAGCCGCCGTTGCTTCACTAATACTCTCGCTTAAAGCCTCCGACCCTTTTACCGTCTTTAATGAATGGCCTTAATTAGCAGCTTTGGCTGCGTTCTTCGTTAACCGCCATACTATATTAAGGTCCTTTGCTTTCTGAGTGTTTCAAGGCTTCTTTCCTATAGCTAGTAATAGTAACTGGCCCACTGGAGACAACGCTATACTGAGTACTAATAGGGAACGTAAGGGTGTTAAAAGCTCAGATAAGGAAGTAGGTAAGGGAGTAACACTCTAGCCTTCTATTAGTGCACTAGATGGACTCCGTTTAATTATTCGGAGTGGAGTATTTAAATACTTAGTGTCCTTATTTTCCTTCTTACACTCTACATCTGTATTAGATAAGCTAATGTTATTGTCTTCCTAATTATTCCAAGCCAAACTCTTATTAAGCGCGTCATTAATCAACGCGGCGTGTTTGCCGCTGGCTATCTTGCCCTTAAGAAGCTCCTTTAGCTGTTTAAAATAAGGTAGGTGCTTCTTCCTAAAAGGTCTCCTTTTAATATGCTAATTAAAATAGCCGTCCATTACTCTAGGTTTATTAGTATATGGAAGACTAGTAACCTTATACACCCCCCAGCCAGAACATGCCTTTATATGAGCCTCCCATTCACGCTAGCATGTCTTTCAGTAATCATACTTATTTATTAGCTGCTCTATAGTAAGAACCTAGCCTGATTTTAAGCTAATAAAGCTAATAGCGTTGGCATAGTCGGTAGCTTTAAAGGTAGCCCCATTCGTTTCCTTGCCCTGGGTTATTAATAACCTCAGGAAGTCCAAGAAGGCTTTATTTAAGGCTGGAAGCCATAAAAATTAAGCCTACTTATTAACAACTTTGCCTTTCTATATAGTCTTCTTCCTCCAAGTTCTTTTAGCAGCCGGCTTACTAGTATCCTGATCCTTATCCTGCTTATTAGCCGCAAGAGTTATTGCTACCGTTATCCTCCTTGGCCGCTTCCTTAAAGAGGTCGTCGCAGATACCAATATAGGCGCTAATGCGGGTTTGGTGGAGGTGGTGGCTGCTTTAAAGAACCTCATACTGGATGTATTCAGTGGAGGGGTGCTAGCAAAGGCATAGGTAGAGGCATGGGTAGAGGCAGTAATATCGGCAGTATCGGCAGGGCTGCCCTCTATAGGTGTATCGTCATCGGCCATCAAAAGCAGTAAGTAGATATTATAAATTGGTTGATATATTGATAAGGCTCTAACTGTTCATTTTATATAGGCCTTTTCAATGCCCTGCGCGGATTACATAACCATTATCCTCACCGCCCTTCCTGTCTGGCGACGGCTCCTTTCTGGCGAATTGCCTACCGAACGAACGCCTCCTACCAGGTGGGAACCCCCCCTGCTTTGGCGTCTAGAAGAGGCGCTTACACCCTGCAGATTGCGCCCAGGTGGGCCGTAAAAGTATTGACCTGGCTGCGCCCACCTGGTGGAGCCGACCTGGCCAAAACGAGTTATCGAACATGGCCTTAGGAATGAAGGGCCTCTGCGACAGGTCCAGACCGGACCTGTCGAACGCGACGCCCGGCAATGAAGAGCCTACCTAGGTATGCTCGCTATCATTAGCGTGGTATTCTCTAATTCCAGGTTCCACCTCGCTATTTCCTCAGCGTACTCATATTTGTGCTTGACGAATTCGATGGCCTTGGCATTGATGACGATCCCATTCATTTGCGCACATCAAAACGCCAGGCGAAAATACTCCTATTTCAGCCTATGGAGGGTAGTATATAGCTTATTATGACGGTTCAAGGTCGCTCAATTGAATCTTTGCAAGCATATTACTTCAAGATTCGCTCATGTACGCGGTTTCCAAGCTCGACTGACTGCATCCTCACTTATTGTCTCTTCAGAGTCAATAACAATTCAGCCTAATACAAGGCAAACATTTTCAACCATTGTTCTGATCCACGACCAGATGAATTCCCAAAGTCCTCATCTTAACCTTCCAGCAGTCCAGTGGTCTACTTGGACTGGACTGGACTGGATCTAGGCTCAAATCCAGTCCACTCCGGTTCTATTGCGATTTGGCTCCAGGAGCGCCATACAATCCATATACTATTTATAGTAAGTCTTGGCATCCTTTGGTGTTGCAGTAGGAAGTTATACGGACTACCAAATTCGGCCCAAATTGTTTATATTACTCCTCATATACTACTACTCAAAGGCCTCAATCGTCTTAAATACGTCCTCATTGTTGCCCTCATCCTCATCATTGCCCCCACCCTCACCGCCAGCACGCTCTATCATCGCCAAAACCTCCTTATCATCCTCCTTCGTATCCTCTTCCTCCACCTAGGCAGCGGCGGCGGCGGCCATATCCGTAGCTTGGCGCTCCTTAATGTACTCCCTGAGCTGCTCCGGTGTAGGGTCATATAGAGGTAACGGCTGAGGCTCTCCTTCCACTGATCTAATGCCCTTATTATTAAATGTATTGCTTCTTAGGGGCCCATAGCTATGGCGAAGTGTCGAACTGGATCGTATTTCCTTACTACCATCTTGATACTGGCTTCAAGTCTAGAACCCTATGTCTCAATACCCCGCTCCTTACCTCGTATGTCTCATCGAATGTCTCATCGAATGTCTAAACACTTGTTTCCATTACCGAATGACGACGTAGTCGTCATTCTATTTGCAACCTATTTGTTACCTATCTAGTGTATATATAGAGGCTCTAGAGCCCTCTTTAATAGACAGAGTTCTTATACCTAGTTGTCCGTTCAACAGTTATAAGCCTGGTCCGTTTATTGCATTATCTTTAATTCTAAAGCCTTTATTCTAATTAATTATCATCTTAGTTATAGACAACCATAATAATGAATTCTTAACAAGAAACTAAACCCATTATTATATTATCCGTTATCCTTGCAAGCCTAAACAATTGGGACAAATGGATTAAGGTTATTAAGTTAAAAGCAAATAACAATTGTCTCTGGGAGTATGTTAACCTATTAATACCCAAGACTAAGTTACTAAAGCTTAAAGAACCTATTTATACTTTACCTAAGGATGCCAATAGCTGGGAGAAGACAAAGCTCGCAGAGCTAGATAAGGAGGAGAAGGAGGAGCTCCGTACGCTTAAGGCCGATCATAGGGACAACCTAAAGCTCTATAGAAAACAGCTGTTAGCTCTTAATATGTTGCGCAGCCACATCTAAAGCTTAATCTCACGTACCTACCTCATCTACACGTTTAAATGCGTCACTACCTATAACGTCTTGGTGTCACTAAAGCAGAGAATTGCTCCAATTAATAATGCCTAAAAGCTTTAAGTTGCAACCTAGTATGTAAAGCTTAAGAAAGCGCCTCAGAACCAGAACTTTAAGGTTTAGGTGGAGGAGTGGGAAAAGGTGTACACTAAGTATAAGGAGCTAGATCTACCTAAGATAAATAGTAACCAATTGGTAAGAGACTTCGTATATATAGTTAATTTAATCACACTAAGCTGGTCTAAATATTAGAAGAACTAGCTTAAAAGAATAAAGTGGAAGAAGGAGAAGCTTCCTAGCTTCTTTAAACTGGTTAAAATCTACTAAAATTACTGTTGTATGGAGCTCGCCTAAAAGGGTAAAACCCTATAAGGATCCTTTGCAGCCACCTTTAAGAACAAGTTAAGTAAGTTACTAAATTTAAAGCCTAAGTTAAAGACTAAATTGTCAGCAGATAAGTAAAAGAAGAAAAGGCGACCGCCGCTAGAGTGCCTATATAAAAAGCGTTATTACTTTAACAAGTGCTGGTACATTCTAGAGTTAATTCCTTACCTATTATGGTTTAAACCAAGTAACAAAATTTAGAAGAAGGTGGATGAAAAGATTGCCAATACAATGCCTAAAATTAAGGCTTATATTAAGTAAATTAAAAAGGACAATTAAGCCAATAAGAAGCCAAAGGATGGTAACCAGTAGAGCTCTTAAGAGCCCAACGGAGGCTTTGCAGTTTATTAAGTAGGAGCCTATAACACAGCTTCTAGTTATAAGCTTTATAATAGTATTATTCTTAACTTAGGAACTAACCTATATATCATTAACAATTAAGCTAAATTTGTTAGTAATATTGAGCCTACCTCAAACCACATCTACATAGGCTCGCATATTAAAGAAATTAAAGGCTATAGCACAGCTATAGTTATAATTAACCACCTAAAAGGGAAGAGGCAGATATAGCTCTTAGGAGCAGCCTTTATACTAGGCTTCTACACTAACCTAGTATGCCTCCAAAAGCTTAATAATAAAGGCGTTTATTGGAATAATAAAAAGAACACTTTTTACTATAGCAACAATGTAATATATACCTACTGTGGCTACCACTATGGTTAGAAAACCATTAAATATAATAAGCTAAAGAGAGACTTACTGGAGGCTTCTTTTGCAACTTAATTAAAACTAGTAAAGCATTTATTAAAGCCTCTGCTAAATTAGGCAGAAGGTTATATATAGCACTAGTAATTAGGCTATATAGGAAAAGAAGCAATTATATAACTACTTAAGTTAGTAATAGGTGCGATTCTAAAAGGCCTAATAATAGTAAAATGTAAAGCATATAGAGTGAGTAAAGCTTATAAGGTAATATCTAGAAGAACACTAACTTAGTTAACAGTTCCTTTCTATAAAATCCACCTTAATTTAATACCCAGAATAGTTGTATTTAATAGCGATAAGTATACAGTACACTTCCTTAATAACGCAACGCGAATGAATAAGGTAGATATAATAGTTAAGAAGTCATCCCTTACCTAAAGAGTTATTATATATTATAATATTATTAAATAACAATACGGCTTTAAGGTAGCCATAATCCACATAGATAGAGAGATATCTCTTAAAGATAAATTTAAGGATTGGATAGCTAAACAAGGAATTACTCTTAAAAGATCAGCACCTAATACTTAATTACAGAACGGTCCAGCGGAATGATCTAGGGGGGTAATTATACAGAAGGCTTGGTGTATAAGGATTAAGGCCTATTTACTAGAAGAGCTAACGCTAGAAGCCTATAAAGCAGCTACCTATTTACTTAATTAGACGCCTAGTAGAAGACTTAGGTAGAAAATACCTTTTAAGAAAATCCAGTTAGTAATAGGTATAACACCACCGAAACCCAATATAGGACACCTATAAGTCTATGGCTATAGGGCCTATCCTCTTAAATATAATATTCTATGCCTAAACAAGCTCGCGCTAAGGGCCCATATAGGATATCTAGTAGGGTACGATTTAATAAATATCTTCTAAATCTATATTTTAAGTTAGAAGAAGGTCATTAGAACAAGAGATATAAAGTTTAATAAGCAGTTGCTCTATAATAACTTACAGCCAGATCTTATAAATATACTCTAAGTAAGGACTAACCAAATATTAGAAATTATTGATATCCGTTAAATAGAGAATCTCTAAGATAAATTGGAATTGTCGTCTAATAAAAGCGGTAAGACTCTAGATAAGATTTAAGTTAACATTAAAGAAAGACAATAGGTGGATTCTAGTGGAAATTAAGAGGAGCCTAATACTAAAAGTAGTAAGTAACAAGATTTAAGCTCTAAAGATGACTTAGTTCTAGGGCTTCCTACCCTAAATAAGACGCCAGAACCTGACTTACTAGAGCCTTCACTACTGTCCTTAAAGACCTTAGCAAAGAAGTAGTACTATATTATGGTTCCAACTAATAAAGCTAAGCTAAAGAAGAAGATTAACGGTAATATAGGGGAGTAAAATGTGGTTAAAGGAAAGAGACTTAAAGATTAATTAAAAACCTATACAGGTTTTCTTGCTAACGTTACCAATAACTAAAGCCTTTAAGCTTAAAGATTAGCCTTTAATATAGGGCTTACCTTTTATAAAAAGCTGCGCTGTAATTAGCTCCTACTACTACCTAGGAATTAGAAAGAGCTTCAAAAACATTAATATAAGAAAGAGTTTGTGGCTGCTACTAAAAAGGAATACACGGACCTTTAAAATTAAAGAATATTCTAAGTTATTAATAAGACAATCCACATTAAAACTATGCCTGTTATCTGGGTATTTACCTTTAAAACTAATAATAATGGATATCTAATAAGGTTTAAGGCTCGTTTTTATGTAAGAGGTGACTTATAAGAGTTAGTTTATAAGGATATATATGCCGTAACTCTGGCAGGAAAATTATTTAGAGCCTTAATGGCTATCGTTGTAATATTTAACCTAGATTGCTAGCAGGGTGACGCCGTTAATGCGTTCGCAAACAGTAAGATTAACAAGGTTATGTATATTAAGTGTCTAGATGGATTTCTAATTAAGGGTAAGTGCCTACTGCTTTAACGAGCACTCTACGGATTACAACAATTACCTCTACTATAGCATAGCGACTTAACTATAATACTAAAAAAGGAAGGCTTGAAGCCAGTGGCGGAGGAGCCTTGCCTATATCACAACAATTAGCTAATAGTCTTCTTCTATATTAATAACATCATAGCTGCCTATAGGAAGAAGGACCTACTTAAGCTTAAAACGTTTAAGGAGTACCTTATAAAAAGGTATAAAATAAAGGACCTAGGTGACCTTACCTGATTCCTAAGGATTTAAATTATTCGCAACCAAGAGAATAGGAAGATTTGGCTTAGCTAGGACTCCTATATTAACAAGATCGCGATAAGCTTTAAAGTTAAAGATTATTATAAGGTATACACACCTATAGGAATTAAGGAGGTTAACCTAAATCTGGAATAGGCCTTAAAGTAGGACACCTATCTATACCAGAGGAAGGTTGGATTAATGCTCTATATAGCAAATATTACCCATCTAGATGTGGCAAAAATGGCAAGTAAGCTGTTGGAATTCTTATAAAATCCGTTACTAATACACAACAGAGCAGCTATGAGGGCAATTGCCTATCTCTATTAATTAAAGACCCTTATAATTAAGTTCTTAAAGGAGAATATAATAAACCAAATCTTTGCAAGGGTAAGTAACATATTATTTAGAGATAATCCAGTTAATAGGAAGAGCACAGAAGGCTACCTGTTTACCTTATTTAGAGGACCAATTAACTGGCGATTAACTAAGCAAAAATTAATAACAAAATTAAGCACAGAGGCAGAGCTCCTAGCTCTATCGCATACAGCTACCAAGTTAATTTGGTAGCAGTGATTCTTTAAAGAAGTTAGATTTAACACTAATAAAAAGCAAGTAATCTACTACGATAATATATAGATAATATAACTCCTTACTAAAAGCAACGCTAAGCTTAACACCAAGCTCCAATACATTAATATTTATCACTACTAGCTCCGCCAGGAAGTCCGTAAAGGAAGAATTAATATTAAATAGGTCCCTACTACGGATATAACAGTAGATGGCTTAACAAAGGCTCTGCCTTATTAAAAGTATAAGACATTCATTTAATAATTAAACCTCATTAACATTAAGGATCTAATTTAATTTAATTTAGATAATATTCGGGCAAGGTAAGGCACAAACTAAGCAGTACAAAGCCAGAAACTCTTTAAACTAGGCTGTAAGCAATATAAGAACAGCCAACAGTGCCCTAGTATAGGCCGTAACTCCTACAGCACTAACCATTCAGCCCGCCATTAATCCAGCAACTAGTCATGCAGCTAGTCCTGCTACGGGCCCAGTATAGACTCAGCCTATATATAGCAACCCCTATAAACAAGCCCTTAGTAATTAAGGAGCCTACTTCTTATATAGCCAGAAAGACTACTTTACAAAAGACTACCTAATAGCGGCAAAAACAAATAAGGTCCTATTAATTTAGAAGAATAGCATAGAGTTAAAAAAAGAGAAACCCTAGAGCAAGACTCCTCTCTAGGGTTAAAAGGAATTAATATGTCATATATTAATCTGGGTCGGCTAGTTAGTAAAAAAAGCTATACTATCCCTTATACTTTATTCTATAATAGGTATTAAGTTTTAACCTTTACTTTAGCTAACTCTAGAGTAAACGCCTTTACCTTAATAGACACACAGTATACTATAAAACTGGCTAACCTTTTAAATATACCCCTTAAGGAACTACCTAAACCAATTCCTATTTATAGGTATAACAGACAAATAAAACCACCTATTATAACTATCTTACGGATTTACCTCCGTATAGATAGACAAAGGCAGTATAACATCCCCTTTCTTATTATAGATCTAGGAAGCCATAATATAATCTTAGGAAGAAAATGGCTAGCCTATCTAGGCTTACAGCTTAACATACGGAGTAGACGGCTTATCTAGCCCAAAACCCTACCCCTAACACCTTCTTTTATAAAAGAAATCAGCATTACAATAGAAAATCTTATACGGCCATAGATAGATACTATTTACTAGGCCAATACTATATATAGGGACCAGGCCTTTAAGAAAGACATATAGCTTAATTTGTAACGGGTCTGTATACTACGCCGCCCCTAGACTACTAATATCGCACCACCGGCACTAGAACCCTAGGAAGTTAGTAATCAGCCAGCTGGCTTAGGCCCTATATAGCTATAAAGAACAGCGAGGAATATTAGATGCTGTACTAAATATATAGACTAAAAGGATAACTTATAGAAAATAGAACAGAAGCTAAAGAGGGTTATAAACCCTCTACTGCAAAATACAGTCCATAGAATGTCTGTAAAGAAGCCTATAAACCTCCTACTAGTTAATATCTACTGCATTAGCGTCATAGGGTTCTACCAGAACTTAAAACGGCCTAACACTGTTACCTTTATAACTAGCTTATACAAAATTAACTAAATAATTAAAGATAAGGAAGCCCTAGCCTATAACCAGCTTAGTAAGAAAAGTAAGCTTATAGATAAGGAGCTAGTGGAACAGAAACTACCCCACTAATACTAGGAATTTAAGGATATATTCTTTAAGACAGCGTCTAATATACTTCCGCCTTGTCAACCATATAACCACAAGATTAAGATTAAGCCCAACAAAGAAAACACTCTTAATTATAGCCCCCTCTGCCAGTAATCTACTAATAAGCTATAGGCCACTAAGTAGTACATTATTAATAACCTTAATAAGGGCTTTATTAAGCCTAGCCAAGTCCCCTTTACCTTACCTATTCTCTTTACAAAAAAGCTAAATAGCAGACTCTATTTCTGTATTAACTACTATAAACTAAACCATATAACCCGCAAGGACCAATATCCACTGCCCTTACTTAAAGAAACACTGGCCTATATAAGTAAGGCTAAAATTTTTATAAAGCTTAATATCCGCTAGGCTTTTTACTAAATTAGGATAGACCCTAAATTAGAGGATCTTACTACATTTTAGACCCGCTATAGATTATATAAATACAAAGTACTACCTTTTAAACTAACTAATGGACTAGCTATATACCAACGGTATATAAATAACGTACTCTTTAACTACTTTAATAACTTCTACATAGCCTACCTAGATAATATTATAATTTACTCTAAGAATAAACTAGAATATAAGGAGTATGTCTATAAAGTCCTATAACAGCTCTATAAAGCTAGTCTCCAGGCCAATATTAGGAAGTTAGAATTTAGTGTTAAGCGCACTAAGTACCTAGGGTTTATTATTAGTATAAACGGAATTAAGGCAGACCTAGAAAAAACAGCTATAATTAACTAGTGGACACCCCCACGGACTATAAAGGGGGTATAATTATTTTTAGGTTTCTATAACTTCTACTAATGCTTTATTAAGGACTATAGTAGGATCTTCTAACCTCTTAACCGTCTTACTAGGAAAGACCAGCCCTTTTACTTTAACACTATATATAGGTAGGCCTTTAATAAGCTTAAAAAACAGCTAGTATTAGCTCCCCTACTTGCCCACTTTAATCTAGAACGGCCCTTAATGCTAGAAACTAATACCTTAGACGGTATAATAGCTAATATCTTTTCCTAGAAGCAACTGGACAGAGAATAGCACCCTATTATATACTATTTAAAGACTATAATAGATGCCAAGCTAAACTACCACATCTATAACAAAGAAATGCTAGCTATTATCTCTAGCTTTTAGCACTAGCGTATATAGCTAGAAGGGACCCCTAAGCCTATTAAGGTGGTTTTGGATTATAAGGCCTTAAAATACTTTATAACAATAAAGGCCCTTATAGCCCAGCAGGCACACTAAATAGATATCCTATCTTAGTTCTACTTCTTAATTATATATAGACCAGGCGCTATAAACTATGCAGATACTTTTATAAGGCGTAAATAAGACCTAGGTAACTAGGCAGCTATAAAGATCTTATTACAGACCTAGATACTACTATAACCTAAGCACTTTAACCCCTAGATACAGGCAGAACTAAGTATAGACTCCTTAGGTGCCGAGATATATCCTATTAACCCCTTAGGATTTAACTTTATTAACAAATTGCTGCAAGTAAACTATATAGCCTTGTCCCTATAGAAGTACTATAAAAAGGTAAAAAATATTACCAGCCTATAGTCCCTTAAAAATGGATTACTTAAGCATTAGAAACAGCTAGTAGTAGCAGAGGAACAGAACCTATAGACTTGGCTTATTACTAAAGCACATACCTAGGTCTCTACAGCCTACCCTAGAAAAAATAAGACCTATAGAATTATTGGCAACCGCTACTACTAGCCTAAAATGGTTATAGATATTAACCGCTATATATAGAACTACAATAACTGCCGTAGGTCTATAATTCTATAAGATAAGACCCTAGGGCTATTAAAGCCACTCCTAATACCAGAACGCCCCTAGCAGTATATCTCTATAGACTTCCATAAGTTACCTATAGACCGTAACAGATATAATATGGTTATAATCCTAGTTAACCGCTTTGGCAAGCACCTATTCTTAATTCCCTATTATAAGAATATTAATGCTAAAAAGGCCGCCTAACTATATATTTACTATATCTACCAAATTTACAGACCACTAAATACTATTATATCCAACTACGGACCATAGTTTATATTAGCCTTCTAGAATAAGTTTACCTAGATTCTAGGTATTAGGCTAAAGCTCTCTATAGCATACCACCCCTAGATAGACAGTTAAACGGAGATTATAAATTAATACTTAGACCAGAGACTCCGGCCCTTTATTAACTACTTTTAGGACAACTAGAGTAAACTACTATCCATAATAAACTACGCCCAGGCAACCCTACCCCATAACTTTATAGGGTTTACACCTATTTAGCTAAAAATGGGATACTTACCCCATATAAGCTTTAACTAGGAGAGACTAGAAGGACCACAGACTATACACAAAAAACTATCTTATAAGGAAGCATAGTAGTATGCTAGACGCTTGGAAGAAGCATAGATAGTAGCCTATAAGAACCTAAAAAAGGCCTAAAAATTAATAAAATAGCAGGCAAATAAGCACAGGCGCAAGCCCAACTTTACCATAGGTAATAAGGTTTAGGTTATAATAAAAAACTAGAAAACAGAACGGCCTAGCTATACGCTAAACTATAAAATAGTAGGACTATATAAAATCCTTAATAAAGAAGGCAACTTATACAAGGTTAAACTCCCAGACTTAATTAAAGTCTACCCTATTTTCTTACTAGATAAGCTACGGAAAGCTACAAATAACCTACTACCTAGACAAAAGAATAAACCACCCCTGCTAATTTAAGTTAATAGCAACAATAAATGGGAAATTAAAGAAATACTAGCCTGTAAACTTATATAAGGAATACTAAAGTACCATATAAGTTGGAAAGGATATAATCTAGACCCTACCTAGTACCCCACATAGAATTTTATAGGTAGCCCCTATAAATTATAAGAGTTCTATAGCTGTTACCCTAACAAACCTAAACCGCCAAAGTACTTGAATAAGTAGATGGATTGCTAGCATAGCAAAGACAACAAATTACCAGTAGAGCATAAAGATAAGAATGCCCTGTAGGGGTAATACGGACATACAAAGCCTAAGGGCAGGCTTTTTTAGAGGGGGGGGGTAATATTACAGCACTGGCAAATTGCCGTTAGATTGCCGTAAACTGCCGTCACGTAATGGCAAGTTGCGGCAAGTTGCTATTACGTGACCAGAAGATTATATATAACTTTAAGCGGTGCCTCCGTTCTTCTTGTTTCCTTTCTTTAGCTTTGGATCCTCGTTTATAGACAATACAATCGTACAGGCTTGCGCGACCCTCTTGCCGTACTCGTGCCTCAATTGACCGAGTCGCTAACAATAAGATTATAAAGTAATTTAATAGACCCCCGCTTCTTCTAGAGCTCCTAAACCCTCTTAAAGTCTATCTCATGGTACGCAGAGGCCATTTCCTTGCAAATCTTCTTAGCGTCCTTTCTAATTATAAAGGCTTATATGTAGAGGTTAATAATATGGCCAAAGCAGCGTAGCCAACGAGCCTTTTATTTCTTTGCTAGTATCTTTAGGTATAGAACTTAAAGTACCGCATTAACGCACGTATTATTTGACTCTATATTATCGCCTATAAAATAGCCAACATTGCCTTTAAATCTATACTCTTTAATCAGCTTCAGCAGAATAGCCGCTATATTCTTACTAGAGTGTTTACCAATAACCTTACAAAGCCCCAGAACTACATGCCATCGCCTTTTATATTAGTTAATAAAATGACCAATAACACTAAGAATTGCGTGGGAGTTCGGTGATGTCTATAAATTAAAGGATATAGATATAGCGCTATGAGCAGAGGCCAGCTCCTTCTTTAGGTTATCCTTCTTCTGCTTAAACTCTACTATAACCTAGCCCCGGATTATCTTTCCAGCTTTTGGTAGGAATTTTGGAAGGGCTAGATAGAGGTAATAGAGAAGGCTTTGGAACTACTTGTTTTTAAACTAGAAGAAGGTAATATAACAGCAGATGATTTACCTAATTAATAGCTGCTTAAACGCCTTAAAGTTTAGCCTCTGCTTAAGCACCTGCTGCTTAGGATAGTCTTTAATTGTTAGCTGATTAGAGTTGCTTGGTTTGGGAGGCTTAAGGAAGCTAGTATATCGGTTTATCTGGTAATTGTTAATAAGGTAATCTAAAGCAGTAGTACATCCTAATAAGATTATTATAAGCTCCTGCTGATGCCTCGCCCTCTTATAGATGTAGTAGTAGTAGTATACCTTCTTCCTATCGCCAACCGCGCCTTTAAGCTGAACGTCCTCCCCCCACTTCTATATTGGTGACGTGCGAGGCTTAGTGTTTTTAATGCTGAGCGTAAGAGACTTGCACTAGATATACTGCCTACCGCTATATTTGAACTCCTCCACCTCTGGGCGGCCTTTGGCTGTAGAGTTAATATATTCTAGGGTAAGAATAATGTTGTTGGATGGGGGTGTGGCTAAATGACTGGGCAAGAAGCGCGCAATACTAGATTAATTTATCACTGGGCGAGTTTGTTTGGCGGCTATGGTGGAAACAAAATACCAAATTAATAAGCAGTATGCGCAGTAGGAGCGAAGGAGGGTAACTCCTTAATTCTACGGCAAAATTCTATGGGCAATTGACCGTCTTTTGAGACGGTGTAATACTATAAAAGTTACTGATTGGCCGCTACCACCTGCACTGACTCCTTAGCGTCCTGTCCTTATCAGCCTTACGTCTGAATAAGGAATGGAACTGGAGCGCCAGGAGCCTCTATAAGCTCAGATCCAGTCTAGTCCACTAATAAAATCAAGCGATCCAGCTCCAGAAGTTTAGGCAATCCATATGGCGCTCCAAGATAGCTCCAGTCCAAGTAGATCACTGCAGCAGTCTAATCCACAAACTGCACCCATTGATACCCATGTACCGACAAACGTTGAAACTATCGTAGCAGCGAGAACATTTGGACCAGAGCGACCCAAAACTGAGATGGAACTTATTCCATGGTGAGAAATATGTTGGATATGTAACCATGGATGTCTGTTCTTCTCTGCAAGCGGAGTCAGATCTGATCGGCGAATTTGTTGCTGTCGGTGAGGAAGTACCACCTGAAGTTGGGCGGACGCGTGGCTATCCGACTCTTGGGTATATTGTCTTGATGTTGGACCGAAGGCTGGATGGAATAGCATATAGAAGAGGTATTGGGACGTTGGACAAAGACAAATGGAATGCTCAATGGTTTGTAGCGGAGGATATAGTCTTGGAATGACAATCAACTATTAGACTAGAACTGAAATGTATCCTAGAGGAGGACAACATGGAGGACATCGTCAGCTGTCAGATAATCTTATCTCATAAATCAGACCCCCGGGGAGAAATTGCGCCACGGCGTAACGCTAAGGGTTAGCATCACTCCTAAGCCAATTAGATCACTGAACCCTAGTCCTGTGGATTCCTGTAAACTCCTAGACCA
>Ga0307507_10000466_pt1 | contig 84804 bp, 19 predicted proteins | sample 7_EM_MG_FD_207223 | JGI IMG/M metagenome (GOLD analysis project Ga0307507, IMG submission 207223) | Populus trichocarpa ectomycorrhiza microbial communities from riparian zone in the Pacific Northwest, United States - 7_EM | ecosystem: Host-associated > Plants > Roots > Unclassified | place...
AAACGATGTCGTGTGAGGATCTATGTACAGGAGACGAGGCAGGTATATATACGTGTTGCTCAGGGGTCAGGCCCGTGCTCATGCATACGCGTAGCCATAACAACGCGTCAGGTCAGTGCCGTGACATGTTATATATTAGCGCTAGAAGAGCCTAGACACTTATACTCTTCCACCTTTTATCCTAAGGCGCGACTTAGCCTTAGAATAATTCGTTTTCCAAGTTAACTAAAGGCGAGGTGCTTTATAGCGTCTAAGTATAATTTGTAAAACGGGTATAACTTAAGAAATAGGTATAATTTAAGAATTGGAAGGAACTACGGTAGACCTTTTTAAAAGGGTAAGTTCGATAGTTCCTTTAAATATATCCCTTTTTACCACATCCAAAGTATTCTCTATTTATAGCTTAAGTTCTTTATTTATTGGTTCCCAAGGGTATATAGAATTAGGTGGCATTAAGGTCTATAGGGTTATATATAGGGCTTTTAGGTCTTGGAGAGGGATTACGCCTTAGAGCATATACCGGTTTTATGGAGTTTTAAATATAAGGTATAGTTAACTTTAAAAAAATAAGTCTATTTATTATATTAAAGGTCCTTATTAATTTGTCAACATATTATAGCAAATTTAGATAGGCTTCCCGGTAGTTCTTTACCTACTAACTAGGCTCTAATCTTATCTAAAATAGCTTATTAAAGGGTAGTAACTTTAGCAGCTTAATTCTAATCTAGCTCGCTAATAAGGCCTAAAAATTCCAAAAAGAAGCTAGTAAAGTCTCGGTTCTATTATTATAAGTTTTTAAATTTAGTAACAGCTATATATTTGCGGCTGGCGTTATTATACGTTTGTTCTAGTAGAGAGATAAAGATTTTAAAATTAACGAAAGTGCCATTATAAAAGAATAGATCTATAGTATATATAGCGTCTTTACTTAAATAAGATATTCTGTAGCTAACCTTGCTAGCTTTAATAGGGTATTAGTTATAGTTCGTTAAAAGTTTAAGACGGAGCTTGGTTATAAAGGGATGTATATTATTTTAATTTCTATTAAATATTAGAGGATTAGGGAGCCTTTTAAATTTTATAGCGGGTATTAGATTTGTTATAGCTATAAGTTAAGTTACTATTACTAGTTTAGAGTTTGCGTTTAAGGAGCTAGGTTTAAATACGGTTATTTCGATCTTATTTGCAGGTATTATTATTAGGGTCTCCAATATAAGTGCCTTAACATTATAAAGTTCTTTATAGAGTGCTTCTATTAATTGCTGATATTAGGCTTTTAGTACAGCCTACTGCTAAGCTAAGGCGTTTATAAAGGACTGTTGTATTATAGTCAACTATTCCCTAGCTAGGGTTATAATACTTATGGTTATTAAAGAGGATTTGGGTTCGTTTACCATTTTAATAGTAGTTATTTTAACGTAACGTAATATAAGGGCGCGAAGAGGCTTTAGGGAAGATTTAAAAGAATAATATAAATTTGATCTAAATTAAAGGAGTATATAGCTCTTGTAGAGTATAAGACGTTATATAAAGAAGAGAAGGGAATAACGAGAGAATTATATAATTAAATAGTTAGGGGCTTGGTGGTTAATGCATGCGTATATACGCACGCGGTCTTTAACAGATTTTAGTAAAATTTAATTAATCTGCCAGAACTTAGCAGAAGTTAATTAAGCTGGCAGAATTTGGCAGAATTTGGTTAAAGCGTTAGAATTTATCTGTTAAGTGTTTTACCGAGATATTCCTACTATAACTAGGCTAGTCCCATTATATATAAGCAGTAAGGAACGTTTTATTAGAGCTACTACTAAGGCTCCTAATAAGCCTCTCCTATATCCTTAAATATATCTTTTATTAAAAGTAAAGACCTATTGCTTTATACTTTGCAATCGCTTTTATAGCTATTATAAGCTAGGCTAAATTACCAACTTCTAGAGTAAGACAATTAAGCCGTAATTAAATAATTAGCTTAGTCAGCGGAGCTAGTTAACTTATACTAATATTAGGCGGTTTATTAGTCGAGTATTTAACTAGTTAATTAATATAATTAAGCAATAGGAAAAGGAGACTAGTACTATTTAGCAAGACTCCAATTATATCTAGCAAGCGATAAAGTTTCTCTTCTATATAGTAGATAAGAATCTATCTATAAGGAAGAAGTTGGAAGCTGCTAGGCTAGTATTTTTAAACTCTTAGCAAGCCGCTGCTATGTATAAGCAGCTATCAGTAACTTTAGGCCAAAAGCGTTGTTATAGCGAAATCGTATTTAGAGCCAATATAACTTCCTCTACGGAGCCAGCTTTATTAACTAAGGCAGTAGATAAAAGTAAGCCTCTGCCTAAATTAACTAGATAAAGCGCTTAGCGACTAATAATAAAGGAGTAAGTAGTGAAGATCTTTATTTAAGGCGTTTACGAGAGCCTTAAATAGTATGGCAATGTTATAGCTAACGCGATTAAGGAAGCTTTTAGTAGGAATCTTCCGCTTAAGCCATTAAATTGGGTATCTGCTGCTCTGTCTGCGCCTTCTACTATAGAGGTTAAGGCCTTAGCTAAAAAGGTTTGCCGAGTTAAGGATAACTTTGTAAAGTAGAATAGCCCTACCGCCGTTAAGTCTATACTGCAGATGCAAGCAGCTATATTAGCGGTAAGTAATAAAATAGAGCTCTTTCTTAATGGCGCTGTGGTTAACGGGTAATTTATAGTAGTAAACACGTTAGTAAAGTATAGAGAGTTAGTTTCTAAAGCCTAAATCTATACCCGTATTGCTAACAATGTTATTAAAGAGAAGTAGGTAATTTGGGTAGTAAATGGGTTAAGTCTATATTTAATAGAGGAAGTAATTTAACAGCTTATAGAGAAGTTAAAGAAGGCAACTATATAATATAACGTATAGATAAAAGCGTTCTATATATTTTATAAGGACTCTAGCTTTAATATAGGTAAGATTTCGCCTAATTATAGAGAGTTATTAGTAGAGGAAGCCTTTCGTTATTAAGGGGGTTAACATTTTATTATTTCTAGCAGAATTTTATTATTTTAAGTTAATAGACCTATTTAATAGCTTATGCAGTATTAATTCCGAGTTTTAGCTAGAAAAAAGACATTATAGTTATATATTTAAATTTTTTAAATTTTAGGTATATTTCTATAAAGGTAGCTAAAATAAACTAAAAGATCTTTACCGCAACGTATATAGTCCACTATTATAAGTCTTAGCATAATTTAAGGTTAGATCTCTAAGTCCTTAAAGCCCTAACGTTAACTTTATACCTTAATATTATCTTCCTAAACACCTAAATACTCCCGAATTAATAGGGGACCTATACTATATACATTGGATATTTAATTTACGTTGTAATAGGTATAGCAATTTATTAAAAGCACTGTAATACAGTAGTATGTATCTACTAGTCAGAGACCTACTTTTATCTTTTTTTTTTTTAAAGTTATGCAGCTTCTAGTATTTTATAACTAACCTAAAGCCATATTTAACAGTAATCCTTAGCGCGCTTATCTCTCTATTTACCTAGGCAATTTTAGGATTTCTCAGCTGGCTATCTTTGGATTTTTACGCACTAATAATACTAAAGCCTTCTGCATAGGCTAAATCCACATATAGGTAGAAGATCTGGTAGAAGTTAAGTAATTTAAAAGTCTTCTGCAGCCGCTCTATAAGCCATAACTTAGATATTATTAAGGCGTCGCCTATTAAACCAATATATCTGTAACGGGCTCGTATAAATGCTTTTGAACCGGAGCTTGTAGATTGCTACCATACAAGAATACTAAGCTAAGGAGAAGAAGAAGTCTGCTAGAGACTAGCAAGATACAAAGGGGTCGCTAAGGCGCTAGTAGTAAGTAAGCAAATAGCGATTTTCCATACCAGGCATGGAAAATCCTAATTGGTCGGCTCTATAAGTAGTGTCGGCAGAATATAGTAGAATTTGGCAGAATGCCCAGAAAGTAGCAGGTGACGCGCTCTAGCACTATTATATCACCCCCCCCTCCTAAAAAAGCCTGCCCTTAGGCTTTGTCTAAGTTCCTTATTATTATCTAGATTATTGTAGTTATCTAACCCTTCCTCCCAGCATTTAATCTAGCTGTCTAATTTGCGTGGTGGTCTAGGGAGGTCTAGGTAAGCTAGGTGGAAATCTCATAGCTTATAGGGAGAGTACTTAAAATTAGATATAGGGTACCATTCTAGATCTTCGTTATAACCTACCTAGCTTACACGGTATTTTAAAGTACTACGGTCCTTCTTAACTGCTAAAATCTCTTTAACTTCCTATTCCTTATTCTCTGCAATCTGAATTGGCGGTAGGGGGTTATTATACTATCCAGGCAATAGGTTGTCCGTGGCCTTCCACAGTCGGTCTAGAGAGAAGATAGGGTGGATCTTATAGGGGCCAGTCATTTGGTAGTCTAGCTTATAGCTTAGCCTCTAGGTTTTCCAGTTCTTTGTTAACACCCATACCTTATCTCCTACATGGAAGTCTACCTTATAACAATATTGGTTTACGTCAGCCTCTTTCTTCTCTTATGCCCTTTTTATAATTACTTAGGCAGTCTCCTAGGCTCCGTGTATTCTCTTAGCAAATATCTAGGCCTCTTTATAGCTAAGGTGTTCGCGGGCCGTTATAGGTCCTATAGGTCTATCCCAATTAAAGAATGTTTGTAGTTTATATCCATAGAGTAACTTAAATGGTAACATTCCTATACTATTATAAGGGAGCGTAAGCTGTGCGTAGTCTATTATAGGCAGTAGTTCCAACTAGTTATCCTAGTAGTAATTAACAAAGGGGCGAAGTTGCTGGTTAAGGTATTAGTTTATAATCTTAGTTTGGCCGTCGGTTTAAGGGTAGAATACAGTAGAGAGCTTAATCTTAATTCTAAAAATGCGGTAGAATTCGTCCCAAAAGTCTAATATAAATTAGGGTCCATAGTTAGAGATAATTAACTTAGGAGCACCATAGATCTAGTAAATGTTATTAATATACATACGGGCTATGTCTTTTACGGTTATAGTCTTAAAGCAGGGGAGGAAAATGGCTTACTTGCTTAGTCAGTTAACTACCATAAAGGCCATATTATAGCCATATTTGTCCTTTAGGAATGATTTAAAGTCTATTATAATATGCTGCTAAGGGCGTTTAGGAACTGGCAGTAGTTATAACCATCTAGGGGTTTAATCCCTAGGGGTATCTACCCATTTGCAAGCATAATAATTCCTAATAAATTGTTTTATATTAAACAAGAGTCCTCACCAGTAGTAGTAAGGCGCTAGTAGTTAGTGGGTCTTATCTTAACTAGGGTGCGCTATAAAGACTTAATAGTGGGCTTCACAGATTAGCTCTATTTGTAGGTTATTAACATCTGGAACTATAAGCCGTTCTTAGTATAAGAGCAGTCCGTCTTCCATTTCTAAATTAGGGTCACCTTCCATAGCTTAGTCGCGGAGGGCTTTTAGGGATTTAGCTATGTGGTTTATAATTAAAATGCGGTTAATTAGTCCCATTAGTTCATCCAGGATCTCTCCTTCTATAGGCGCCAGCTTATTCTATTTGGAGCTTAGTTCCTCAAGGATATATAGGTCAAGCTATTTAGGACAGAGGAGGGCACGTGTCCAGTACTAAGCTTTTAGCTTATCCTATAGTTCTACGTCCTGTTCTCTCCAGGTAAGGGTATTAGCTTTAGAATTTTGCCTACTGGGGCGGTATATAATTATAAAGAAGAATTGGGAGAGTATTTTAGCCTACCTGGCCTATTAACTGGTAAGCTGCTTTATTGTCATAAAATACTTAAGGGCTTTATAATTAGTATAGACTTTAATCCAAAAGTCTGTGCTTCTAAGCTCTACGTGCCACTGGGATAATAATTATATAATAGTCAGCATTTTCTTATTGTGTACTTTATAGCTATACTTAGCTAGGGCTATTATCTTTAAGAAAAACGTAATAGGGTACTACTTACCATCTAGGTATAACTATAAGAGAACTCCCACTACTACTCTATTAGAGGTGTCCATTTCCAGTATTAATTTAAGGTCTAGGTTATAGTAACGGAGAATTAAAAAAGAGGTAAGTTGGACCTTTAACTCCTTAAAAGCTTCTATATAATTATTATTAAAAATAAAAGGCGTATCATTCTTTATTAATTATATAAGAGGCTTAGCTACAACCCCGTAGTTATAGATAAACTAATAGTAAAAGTTATAAAAGCCAAGAAAGGACTAGATACCTTTTATAGTATAAGGGGGTTTTCAGTTATATATTGCCTTAACCTTCTTAGGGTTAACTTTAATTCCTTCTATGCTAACAATAAACCCAAGGTACTTTATTTATTTTACTCTAAATTTATATTTCTTAATGTTAACTTATAGGCCTACATTCCACAGCCTCTCTAGGACCTTTTTAACGTAAACTTAATGCTTAAGTTCATTGTCCAAGTATATAAGGATATTATCTAGGTATGCCATACAGAATTCATTAAGGTAGTCAAAAAGAACATCATTTATATACCGTTGGTACATAGCTAGCCCATTTATTAGTCTAAAAGGGAGAACTTTACATTTATAAGAACCGTAGCGGGTATAGAATGTTATTAGATCCTCTAATACAGGGTTTATCCTAATTTGGTAAAAAGCTTAGCGGACATTAAACTTAGTAAAGATTTTGGCTCGGCTTAGATATATAAAGGTCTCATCAATTAGGGGGAAAAGGTAGCAATCTTTTTAAGTAATAGCGTTTAGTTTCTAATAGTCAATACAGAAATAAAGGCCTTTATTAGATTTCTTTATAAACAGAATAGAGGAAGTAAAAGGGGCCTAACTTGGTTTAATAAACCCCATATAGAGGTTATTAATTAAGTACTACTTAGTTACTTTTAGTTCCTCCATAGTTTGCTAGTAAAGGGGGCTATAGCCTAGGGAGTTATTAGCCTCTAGTTAAATCTTATAATTATAGGTTTAGTAGGGGGGCAGTATATTTAAGGCTCCTTTTAAGAACGCGTCTCTGTAATCTAAGAGGTATATAGGGAGGAGGTACTTAACTAGCTCCTTATTAGTTTCCTCTACTAGCCCTTCTTCTTTCTTATTAATGATTTGGTTAATTTTATATAAGCTAGTTATAAAGACCTTATTATCCTTCTAATATATATTAAAGTAGAAACCTATAGCGCTAATTACTGTAATATCTACTATAGGGGGGTTATGCAATAGTAGGGGTGTCCGTAGCCTTAGGGGCCTTTAGCATATTAGCGTTATCTTCACTCCTTTTAGCTCTTGTTGTATCTTCTAAAGGTTGTTCTCTACGTCCTATTAGTACATCCTCTTCCCCATTGGCCGGATCCCCGCAATTTAGAAGTCGTTTATATTACTATCCATTCTACTTCTATAAGTAGAGTCCTCCTTAACTATAGTCCTTTAGGGGAGTATCCTTATTGGTATAGAGTTCCTACCGGCCTTATAGCGGGTATCTTCCTAGGCAAAGGCCATGTCGCGGTTCCTAACATCCTACTAATAGGTAGGATCAGCCTTCGCGGCTAATATTTTGCGGTCAGTGCGGATTTCTCTAACAAAGGAGGGTAACTTTAGTCTATTCTCCGGCCAGACAAACTATTTTTGTTAAATATTCAGCCAAATATTAAAGTAGAACATCTATTTTCGGCTAAGGATTATATTATAGGACCCTAGGTCTAGGATACAGAAGGGGATACCAAACTAGCGTCGTCCATTAATAGCAATATATAGTTTTAAGATATGGGTAACTAGCTTACCAGCTTAGCCGTTATAGCCTTTTACTTAAATAGGCTTCTCTAGTTGGGTAGCATTTATATTTAAGAACTTAGCAACGTTATTTATACAAGCAGTGTTTATAAAGGCAAAGCCATTTACTCCAGTATTAATAAGGGCAGTTATATTAACTCTATATCCATTTTAAGATACTATACGTAGAACCGTAAAGTGTTTTTTACCTATTAGCTAACTTAGATCAATCTCTTTAAGATTAATAGGATACCCTAGGGGGGAGTCTTTCCCTAGGGTTCTTCTTTTTTCAACTTATTAAATATTTCTTCTTCTTCCTCTATCTCCTTAATATCATCCGTATCTTTTGGCTCTGGGCAGAATATAGTAAAGTAACTATCCTTTCCGTAATTAAAGCACGTAACTAATATAGGGTTAATTAGGGTGTTGCAACAAGCATTGGCTAAAGGCATAGTATATAGCGATTTGGATAAGGCTCGCGGGTAGGTAGTTATAACAGCTTTTAGTATAAGGGCGGTCGTGGTTTATCTTCTAATGCTAGCTCTAGTTAGCGTGGCGGATAGGTTCTAGTTACTATAGGACTTCTGTTACGGAACCCGACCGCAAGGGCCTCCATAGGAGAACCCCGTGCTCTCGCGTACACCTCGCGTACAGCTTATGTCAGCTACGCGAGGGTATATCACCTCCTTACGCCCTCGACCCTTACAATCGATCGCGCAACGTCTTGTAGACTCCCCAAATATATACGCTTTATAGCCATTGCCCGCGTTCCGTGATATTACGTTGCGCCTTTTTCTTTACCAACGCTTAGCCTACAACCAATTCTACGTCTCCACAATACCGCAGACGCTGCTAGAAAGCAGCGTGTCTATAAATTACCTTACTTCGTACTCCTAGAGAATTAATAATAGTAAGACGAAATTCCTTACTAGCCACTATGTTAAACTTAAAGAACAACCTAATGCCTATATTGAAATCACGACACCAATTAGTCCCAGGAGGATTTAATTTATTAGCCCTAGCCTTAACCCCTAAAGGGAAGCCTAGTGGCTTAAAAAACTACAATGACTATAAGGGGGACATTAACAATGTCTTATCCTTTATTAACTACACAACTATAGATAAATAAGCCGAAGGGCTACTACCTATTAAGATTAAGATATGAGACGCTAAGATATTTGTAAAAATGGTAGCATAAGAACCCAATAAATACTACTACCTTTTATAGAACTACCATCTAAAGCTTATACAAGCTGAGATGCATACTGCCTAAGATTATAATATTATCTAAGACCTATAAGCTTGTAAGGCGCTCGCAGATAACATATGTTAAAAGATTAAAGACGACCTCTACGCGTCTAAACGCGACGTCTAACGACTAAAGAAGGCCAAGATTATACTTATTGCTACAGTTACTAAAAGAGAGGGTATAATTAAATACCTATAATCTTAGCTTAACGAGCACATTTATAACAATACTAGACACCTCTCTACTGTATATAATGCTACCTAAGTTTTTACGCCCCTAGTAACCTTACCTACTTAATACTTAATAGAAGGTTAGCGCTAAGCGGCTTCACCTAACAGGAACCCCTACTATAGTAGCGGTAATAACAAAAGCTATAATAGTTAAACCTAAACTACCACTATAGGGTTTAATACACGCTACCCTAATCCCCTAATTTTTAAGGGTAACCGCAAGAAATACAGCTACTAGAAGATGCAAATCCGCAAGAAACTAACCTAGAGCGCCTGCCTTTTCCCCATAGAAGATATTAAGATTGGCTACATTATTAGACGAACAAAGGGCATTCCGTTTAATAGGCTTTTCGCTTAATAGAAGATTAGCAGTCCCTAAAAGTGGCAGTCCTACTAGGAAGTCCTTAACAACCTTAACTAAATATATTATAACTATAACCTAGTGGCCACTAGTTAAGCTAAACTACGCGCCCTAAAGATAAATCCTAATAAATTATTTAATAAGTTCTATGTTAAATTCTAGGAATATACTGGAGTTCTTACCTGAGACAATGCTAAAGACTAGGAAGACTTTCTTAAAAAAGTTACTTATTGCCTTAGTTACGCAGCTGCCAGCTACAACTATAATAATGTTTATAATATGGTAGCAGCTCTATAAAAGATTAAACAACGGCTAAACTAGATTACTACTGTAAACCACTACCTAAAAACCTCCCTATAGAAGCCCTCTAGACCTACTAAACTACTAACGCCTACTACCCTAAGCAATACCACTAGTCCTAATATCGACCTCTCTATACTAGCCTTCCTAAAGAAGCTACTAGATAGAGAGCGCGAGCTACTCCAGAAGCTAAGGTATTACTATAGATACTGTTAAGAAGGCTGTTATAGCTATAGCCCAAACTGCCTAATAGCTAGGTTTAGTAGCCGCTGTTAAACACCTAACCCTACGCCCTAGACACTAAATATGTTGCTATACGCCGCTACCGTATAAGATAAATATATAGTAATAGTAGTAGAATTAGACGTAGAAGCGGAAAACGCAAAGTCCTAGCCCTAAGTTGTAGGTTAGGACACTCTAATAATAGAGGGATCTATATATTGGCTTGCTTAATAGATAGCTTAGTAAAAATAGAAGGATAAAAGCAAATAGTCTTACCTATAGAGGGAACTACCGCTAAGAAATAATATAAAACCCATTTTATAATTAACTGTGGAGCTACTAATAAATTTATAAATACCCAATTTATATATACTTATAACCTACCTACCTTACCCCTTGTTAAAGCCCGCGCCCTATAACTTGCTAATAATAGTTATACTGTATAAAAGATTACCTATATAGCACAACTCTACCTAAATATAAACGGACACTAGGAGGAGCTCTAGGCCTATATTACACCACTTACAAACTACCCTATTATCCTTAAAATAAACTAGCTTAAATAATATAACCCCGCTATTAACTAGTAAAAGAAAGAAGTAACCTTTAACTCTAAATACTGCAGAGAGACTTGCCTAGGGTATGGCCTAGCCGCCTCTATCTACTCCCTAGGATATCAACTTAAGGAACCCCTTATTACCCTACCTATAACTAACTGCTACTACGTAAGCGCTACGGCCTTTTACTATATAGCATGTAGAAAAGGCTAGACTGTTGCTATAGCCTCCTAATTACAACTATATAAGCTTAATAAAGATTAGGACCACATCCTTTATAGTAATAGGATAGATATAGTTAACCTCTTAGAAAATAATGCCTTTGTAGAATTCTACGGACTTTTACCCTTAGACTTTAAGAAGTTTATAAAGCTTAAAAAAGGACTTACTAATAAGGAACTCTGTAAGCTCCTCCCTAAGAGATACCATAACTTTATTAACGTATGCTTATAAAAGAGCGTAGATATACTCCCCCCATATTAACCTGACGACTATGCCATTAATATTAAATAAGGAAAAACGCCGCCCTATAAGAGACCCTACCTAATATTAAAAGACAAACTCCTAGTTGTTAAAAAGTATATCAATAAGCACCTTAATAAAGGGTTTATTCGTCCTAGTATATCCCTAATAGCCGCCCCTATCCTCCTTACTAAAAAGCTAGGAGGAGGTATTTAATTCTGCGTTAACTATAGAGGACTTAATACTATTATGATTAAGAACTAATACCCTATACCACTTATACGCGAGACCCTTAAATAGCTTAGCTAAGCCAAAATCTATACTAAGCTTAATATTATCGCCGCCTTTAACTGCCTTTAAATACAGGAAGGTAATAAATGGAAAACTATATTTGCATCGCGCTTTGGCCAATTTAAATACACCATTATACCTTTTAGCGTATGCAATGGCCCAGGCAGCTTCCAAAGCTATATTAATAATGCCTTATAGGACTACCTTAACGACTTCTGCTCTGCGTACCTGGACGATATACTTATTTATAGTAATAACCCTTCTAAGCATACTAAGCACATTTAAAAGGTCCTATAGCGCCTTAGAGACGCAGGACTTTATATTAACTTAAAAAAGTGCGAATTCTTAGTTATAGAAGTAAAATACCTTTGACTAATTATTACTATTAAGGGTGTCCGTATGGACCCCAAAAAGGTATATATAATTACTAGATGGTAAACCCCTACCTATATTAAGGACGTATAAGCCTTCCTTAGTTTTGCTAACTTCTATTAGAAATTTATATATAACTTCTTAGGTGTTATAGCACTACTTATAGCAATAATGCGAATAAAGGGCCTTTCTATAAAAGGAAGAAAAATATATCTACGTTTTATCTGGACGCCTAAATGCGAGAAGGCGTTTTAAGACCTAAAAGATATATTTACTAAAGCACCTATCCTAGCTTACTTTATACTAGGATAACAACTCTATCTTAAGACTAACTCCTTAAACTATGTTAACGCGGGCGTCCTCTTCTAGACAGGTAATAACGGTCTCCTCTACCTAGTTACATTCTACTTGTCTAAGCTTATACTATAAGAATGTAACTATAAGATCTATAATAAGGAACTTCTTGCAATTATATAAGCGTTTAAAGAATTCTAACTAGAACTCTCCTTAGCAGAACCTAACTAGCCAACTAAAGTCTTTACGGATTATTATAACCTTAAGTACTTTATAACCATAAAGTAACTAAATTAACGCTAAGCACGCTGGAACGAATTCCTCTCTAGTTTTAACTTTAAAATCGCATATAGACTAGGAGTATAAGGTACTAAGCCTAATAGCCTAATACGCCGTTTATAAGACCTTCCTTAGTTAGAAGATAACCCTCGTAATTAATTCCAATAATAAATAATTCTAAAAGTATAAAACTTAGCCCTAGGTATACTACCCAAGATAGAACTAACCGCCCCTTAGCTTTATACTATAGAACTAGAGTTACCCCCTAAAATTAACAAGCTTATTACCGCAGTATATAACACCTCTGTTAACCTATTACTATATTAACTAATTGCCGCAAAGATTGTTAGCACCCGTACGCTGCCTACTGTGACGGCTCGAACCATTGAATAAATGTCTTAACGAAGACTTAAACAAATGCTTCTAACACGAAGCGAACGAATGCTGTATTACGAAGATATCAAGGTGAGGAGCAGAAGGTGGTGAGGCCACGTCTAAATACACAAGCCAAGCCTTAAGCGAACCCCTGACTAGGTGACGCGCCCCAGCGCCGTCACACCTACCAACCTTAGAAGCTTAGGCTAGATTAATATAGCAGCCTTAGAAGTAAAAGAGAATAGGCTCTATTATAGAGGCCGTCTATTTATCCCTGACTTAGAAGACCTATAATGGTAACTAATCTAAATGGCCTATAATCTCTAATTAAGCGGCTATTTAGGTAAAGGAGGAACCTATAAGCTCCTTAGCTAATACTACTTCTAGCCTAAAATAATAAACTTAGTTAAACACTTTATAAGCGCCTACCACGGCTGTAAACGTGCTAAAGCATTTTATATAAAGTACTAAGGACTGCTATACTCTCTACCAGTACCTATACGCCAATGGGCAGATATTGCTATAGATTTCGTTATTGACCTACCGCCTTGTAAATAATATGGCCGAACCTATAAGAACATCCTTATAATAATATGCCGACTTATAAAAGAACGCTACTATGTCCTAACTAAAGGCGTAGCTGTAAGTGACGTTGCTAACGCCTTTCTCCGCAAAGTTTACTAACTATACGGGTTATCTAACTCTATTACGTCTAACTAAGGCATATAATTTGACTTTAATGTATAGAGGCGGATCTGCTAACGCCTTGGTATCTCCGTTAAGATGTCTATATCCTTTTACTATAAAACTGCGGGATAACCGGAAAACGCTAACACTAGTATAAAGGCGTACTTATGATAGGTAGTCGCCTATAGTTAGGATGACTGGGTAGACTACCTTTTATTAGGTAAATTCGCAGTAAACAACTACGTCTTAGCCACTATAGGACTTACCCCGTTTTTCGCGAATAAAGGATATCACCTATAATCTGGTATAGAGCCACTAGAGCCTATTAATAAGAAACTGCTATATAGAAAACGCCTTAAGATGCTACTTGCCGATTAATATATAGACTATATAAAAGACCTACTTGACTACTGTAAAGGAGAGATGGCCTGGGCCTAAGCGAAATAAGCTTACTTTGCTGACTGTTATAGAACACCACCACCTGAGATGCGTGTTAGCGACTGGGTATGGTTAGATATACGCAATATCTCTATATAGAGACTTATGAAGTTACTTGATTATAAGAACCTTGGCCCTACCAGATTAAACGAGTTATTGATAGAGGAGCTGTATATAAACTAGAGCTCCCACCTACCTTAGCCACCCGCGGGATATAGCCCGTGTTTTACCTATGGCTATTATACCTTTACTAGCCTAACCCTCTACTAGGATAAATATAGCCTAAACCCCTGCTGGTACTAATCCGAGATAAAAACGAAGATAAGAACTATAAAGAGTGGACTGTTAAATAAATTATTAACTCTAAATACTTTAGTAAAGGCAGAGGACGGCGGCTCTATTATAAAGCTACCTATATAGGATTTGACATAGATTAGCCAGAATGGTAACTATGGGAAGATTTTAAAAACGTAAAAGATCTAATTAGCGATTTCTACTATGTAAACCTACAGAAATTAGGCCTAAGTAGAGATTTTGTACCTAATCCCCTATGGGAGCCGTTACAGCTAAATTATTGTATATTACTGTTACGTGACTACTCCGATGAGATATTAAGGAACTTTAACCGCCGGTTAAAGTTGTCTAATTAGTTAGATTCTAGACGCTAAGAAGAAGCTAGCTAATTAGGATTTTCTATCCCTGGGATAGAAAATTGCTATTAGCTTGCTTGCTACTAGCGCCTTAGTAACACCCTCGCACCTTACTAAGTCCCTAACAGCCTCCTTCCCCTCTATAGCCTAGACCTTCGCATAGTAGTAACCTATAAGCTTTAAGTTAAAAGCACCTGCACGAGCCCGTTATACCTATAACGATATTTCTTCTTCTAGATACCCTAAGCATTTCCCCCTATATGTATATAGTAACTATAGCGTTGCCGGAGCTCCGCCTTAATAGGAGGGGGGGTAGTGTTACGGAACCCGACCGTAGGGGCCTCTATAGGAGAACTCCGTGCTCTTGCGTACACCTTGCGTACACCTTATGTCAGCTACGCGAGGGTATATCACCTCCTTACACCCTTGACCCTTACGATTGATCGCGTAACGTCTTATAGACTCCCCGAATATATACGCTTTGTAGCCATTGCCCGCGTTCCGTAATAACTTCTTTAGTTAGTTAGAAAAAGTATTAATTCATTTTAGTTCTAAATCTAGCGACAAATATTAGGCTTTAAGTCTTTGGTAGGTTAATAGGTTATCTAAGGCTACTATAATCTTCTTTTATAGTTAGACCGTTAGCTTGTTATATAGGTCTAAATAGTAGTTCTTAGGGGGAACCTAGCCTTCGCCTACTAGGTATAAAAATTAGGTCTAGAACTTAGTAAAGAATTAGTTTAATTTTATTATTAGGCAATTATAGTCATAATAGGCATCCCATACTTTATTTAGGTTGACATAGATAGCCGCCAGATATTATATTATCTTATTAATAGATATAAACCAAACAGGTAACTTATCCTTAAACTTGGCCTAGAGGTGTCGCTAGGCGTCCCTAATAGTTTAACTAAAGAGGTAGAGCATTTTAGCTTCTTTAGAGGGAAAATGGTTATAGTTAATATAAAGCTTTTCTCGTACCTAGATTCTCTAGTTCTTAAAGGTTAGGTCTATACCGTCTAACAATAGTGGGGGGTTAGGGAGCTTAATGGACTTTAATTATTTTATTATCGTGTCTGTACTCTCTAGTATATTATATTTGGTTAAGCAAATGGGTTAAATAAGGCTTTATAAAGGGGAGGCTGGGCTATTTTATAAGGCAGTAAGGCTTTCTAGGATCTCCCTTAGAGTCTCTTATATGCTTTGGGCTTAAAAACAATTAACCTTCTAGTTAGCTATAAGGGTATAAATCTACCCGTGTATATCTATAACGTTGTTATTATCCTTAATTTCTAATCCTAACTGGATCTTGTGTTCCTCTTAGGTAGAGGCAGGTCTTTTAGATAAGCTCGCTTTAGGTGCCATTATTAGCTTCCTAAGGTTTGTCGGAATTATATGGTTTGGTTTTGGTTCTGGGGGTATAGGTTAAGTACAGTTTAGCCTATAAAAGTGGGATATTGTTAGGGCCTTCCCAGGCGTGGTAGATAGTTATTTAGTGTCTAAGTATAACGCGTTAACGCGTCATTTTAGACAAAGGTCTTCTTTTTAGGGTGGGATATTATTAAGGCCTTCCTAGGCAATATAGGGAGAGCTTAGTATAATATAACGGGCTTGTATAAATGCTTCTAAACCGAAGCTTGTAGATTGCTACTATACAAGAATACTAAGCTAAGGAGAAGAAGAAGTCTGTTAGAGACTGGTAAGATATAAAGGGGTTGCTAAGGCGCTAGTAGTAAGCAAGCTAATAGCGATTTTCCATACCAGGCATAGAAAATCTTAATTAGTTGGCTCTATAAGTAGTGTCGGCAGAACATGGCAGAATTTAGTAGAATGCCCAGAAAGTAGTAGGTGACGCGCTCTAGCACCGTCACAATATCCACCAGATAGTAATAAAATTAAGCCGTTAGGTATAACGACGCCTTAGAACTTAATTATATAGTATTTCTTATAACTTAAATAGAACGTATACTAATCTCTTTTTAGCTAATAGACTTAATAAGAGGTGCCCTTAATAAAACTAAAGACAGCTTCTATATTAGTATAGTTAGCGACAGCTGCTATATACCGCTAAAGGCCGTCGAAATCGGACTCTGCACCTATACGCGGTGACGGCTACGAACCTAGGTCTTTGAAGCTCAGATCTAGAGCCAACGCAGAGACGTCACACAGCGTGCGGACAGGACCTAGTGGTGGTTGTGGGCGTTAAGGGCGGTGGTGAATTTTTTTTCGGATAGTGAGATCTTAAAAACCACCACTGTTGGCCCTCTACAGTACAACAACTACTACTGTTCTCCTATCCAGGGCACCTGTACGATCCAACATAGATGGACAGTACTCAATAACATCCCCTAACCCCCAAATTAAAAGCATTAACAACCTCATATCAACGAATAAGTAAACGCGCGAACGAACGAACGTACGAGCAAATATACGGCCCCTCCTAACCCCTAGGGCGATCACCTGCGGAGCATGCGGTCACTCGCCGTTTTACTGCCGTAATACTGCTAGCAGCCTAGATTACAACCCACGGTTTTCCTTGTCTTCTTTCAACGGAGTAGTAACCCTTTAAAAGGGCCTAGCTGGGGCCTAGGCATAAAAGATACCCAATACAATATATCCCGCTGCTTGGTATTACGGTAGTTAGAACGGATGAATCCCCCTTACGCCTTTAATGGCTCTAGGGGGGGGGGGGGAGGCAAGGCGTATATAGCAATGGTCAATAAGAGATAGCACACAGGGGATAGTCAAGATATAAAAAAGGCAGCAATAAATACACGGCGATTAATTGGCAAGGCCTAGCTAGGACGTAGTAAACCCTAGCTTTAGATAAGCTAGAGAAGGAAGCAGTGGTTCCCAAGGAGTTCAAAACATCTAAGGAGGAGGACGTGCTGTAGGCCCGCAGGGCCGCAGTTACGTGCAAATATAGCAAATCAGGGTTTTTCATCCTACTGAGGCTGCTCATAGGGTTTTTCCTCCCCCAACTACAGGGGTTTTCTTCCTGTAAATACACAAGTTTTCCCCCCTGTGCGGAGTAGTCTGCGTGGGCCAGTAGGATCCGTATCAGACGTTAATCAAAGAGTTACTACTATATACCGCTAAATTTAAGCTAAAGTAAACCAGTCCTCCCTCTAAAAGAGTTACTCCTCTTACTCCTTATCTAGATATAATAAAACGTTATTAAATATAGATAAGATCCAGCTAGTGTAATAGCTAAATTTATAAACTAGTTCGCTAAGTTAGTGGCATAATTTAAGTCGCCAGAGGAGGACATAAAAAGTAGTAATTAGATAAGCGGTATACCGGTTATAAAAGACGACTTAGTTAATATATAGGAGGTTGGCAAGCTTAACGATTTAAGCTCTTATAAAGTTACTATATTCTATATAATTACCGTTACTTAGGTGTTTAAACTTAAAGAGGAAGGAAATGGTTTTATATTTAATAGGCGCCTTATATAATAGAGTTACTGCGCGTTAAAGCTGTGGCTGCTTATTATCCTCACCATCTTCTTCCTTGCAGCTTAATAAGTTATTAAGCTTCATTAATATAGGTGGGATTAAGGTAGTAATCGCGGTGGCAGTGGTAGAAGTTATAGTGAGGATGGCTTTAGCAGCTATATTAAATTCGGCGTCGTTATTGTTGTTAAAATCAGTGCTTTTATCCATATTTAGTATTGATTAACGACTATTGAATATTGAATATTAACGGTTAATATGCAATATCAATACGATATGTTTAATACTGAAAGTTATTAAATATTAACAATTTTTGGGGTTGAGGTAGTAAAAATTTATATAGATGCCTTGGTAGATAACTCTGCCCCCTAAGCGATATGTGCGTATTTTAAATTTATTAGGTAAACTTATACAAAATTAAAATGCACAAATATTGAACGTTGGTTTACAGAATATTGTATACTACATTGTTAGTTTTTACGCGCCCTATATACACCCAATTTTTAACTACCTTATCTTTGACTAACGCCATGCCTTTCTTATCTACTAATATAATAGATAATGATAATATATCTACCTTTGCTATTTCGGAGCTTGATTTGGATCAGTTTACCTACTCTAGCAATAGTAATACGTTAAGTAACTCTGTACTAAGTACACCAGGTATAACTTCCTCTTCATTACCTCCTTGTAAAAGATAAAGACTTACTGCTACTTCTACTTAGCAATTTGCCCGCAATTCTCTTCCTTATAAAGCTACCTATAATGGCAAGAATCGAATCTAGTACTACTTAATATGCGAATAGGACTCTGCCTCTTTAATATTAGCGACTCAGTCAATCGAGGCACGAGCGCGGCAAAAGGGACGCGCAAGCCTATACGATTGGATTGTCTATAAACGAGGATCCAAAGCTAGAGAAAGGAAGGAGAAGAATAGCAGCGCCGCTTAATATTTTATGCGGTCCTCAAGTCACGTGACTTGCGTCTACCATAATCCACGTCTGCCAAGATCCACCGTTTTCCACCAGCGCCGTAACATTACCCCCCCTTCCAAAAAAGCCTGCCCTTAGGCTTTATATGTCCGTATTATATCCGTAGGGTATTCTTATCTTTATACTTAATAGGCAGCCTATTATCTTCGCTATGCTAGTACTCTATCCACTTGTTAAGGTACTTTAGGGGTCCGGGTTCGTTAGGGTATTAGTTATAGAATTCTTTAAGCCTCTAGGGGCAGCCTATAAAGTTCTAGATAGGGTACCAGGTTGGGTCTAAATTATAGCCTTTCTATTAGATACGGTATTATAGCGTTCCTTATACTAGTTTATAGGCTAGTATTTTATTAACTTCCCATTCATTGTCGCCATTAACTTAAATTGGTAGGGGAGGCTTATTCGGCAAAAAGATAGGGTAGACTTTAATTAAGTCTAGGAGCTCAACCTTATACAAGTTGCCTTCTTTATTAAGGATCTTATATAGTCCTACCATCTTATAGTCTAGCTTATAGCTAGGCCATTCTATCTTTTAGTTCTTTATTATAACCTAGACCCTATTATCCACGGTAAAGTCAGGCTCGCGCCTGTGCTTATTTGCCTACTATTTTATTAATCTTTAGGCCTTTTCTAGATTTGTATAGGCTACCATCTAGGCTTCTTTTAAGCGTTTGGCGTATTACTAGGCTTCCTTATAAGATAGTTTTTCGCGTATAGTCTGTGGCCCCTCTAGTCTTTCCTAGTCAAAGCTTATATAGGGTAAGTATCCTATTTCCAGCTAAATAGGTGCAAATTCTATAGAGTTATGGGGTAAGGTTGCCTAGGCGTAGTCTATTAGGGGTAGTAGTTCACCCTAGTTGTTTTAGAAGTAGTTAATAAAGGGCCGGAGCCTCTGGTCCAAGTACTAATTTACAATCTCCGTCTAACCGTCTGTCTAGGGGTGGTATGCTATAGAAAGCTTTAGCTTAATACCGAGAATTCAAGTAAACTTATTCTAGAAGGCCAATATAAACTGCGGCCTGTAATTAGATACAATAGTATCTAGTAGTCCGTAAATTTAGTAGATATAATGGATATATAGTCAGACTACCTCCTTAGCATTAATATCCTTATAATAGGGGATTAAGAACGGGCGCTTACCAAAACGGTTAACTAGGATTATTACCATATTATATCCGTTATGGTCTATAGGCAGCTTATAAAAGTCTATAGAGATATACTGCTAGGGGCGTTCTAGTATCAGGAGTGGCTTTAATAGTCCTAGGGTCTTGTCCTATGGAATTATAGACCTACAGCAGTTATTACAGTTCTATATATAGCGGTCGATATCTATAACCATTCTAGGCTAGTAGTATCGGTTACTAATAATTTTGCGGGTCTTATTCTTTCTAGGGTAGGCCGTAAAGACCTAGGTGTATGCTTCGGCGATAAGCCAAGTCCGTAAATTCTGTTCCTCTGCCACCACTAGCCGTTTCTAGTACTTAAGTAGTCCATTTTTAAGGGACCATGGGCTAGTAGCATCCTTTACCTTTTTGCGGTACTCCTATAGAGAAGGGGCCGTACGGTTTACCTACAGCAGTTTATTAATAAGGTTAAGTTCCGTAGAGTTAACGGGACATATCTTAGCGTCTAAAGGGTCTATATTTAGCTCTGCCTATATCTAGGGGTTAAGGTGCTCTAGTTATAATAATATCTTTACAGCTACTTAGTTATCTAGGTCCTATCTACGCCTTATAAGGGCGTCTATATAATTTATAGCGCCTGGCTGGTATATAATTAGGAAGTTAAACTGGGATAGGATATCCGCCTAGCATGCCTACCGGGCCGTAAGGGCCTTTATTATTATAAAATATTCTAAGGCCTTATAATTGGAGACTACCTAAATAGGCTTAGGGGTCCCTTCTAGCTATACACACTAGTGCTAGAAGCTAGAGATAATAGCTAGCATTTCTTTGTTATGGATATGGTAGTTTAGCTTGGCGTCTACTAGTCTTTAAATAGTATATAATAGGGTGCTATTCTCCGTTAGGTTGCTTCTAGGAATAAACGCCGGCTATTACGCCATCTAAGGCATCAGTTTCTAGCATGGAAGGCCGTTCTAAGTTAAAGTGGGTAAGCAGGGGAGCGGAGACTAGTCGTTTCTCAAGCTTATTAAAGGCCTGCCTATATACGGTATTAAAGTGGAAGGGCTGGTCCTTTTAGGTTAGGCGGCTAAGGGGCTAAGTAATCCTACTATAGTTCCTAATAAAGCGTTAGTAGAAGTTATAGAAACCTAAGAAGGACTACACCCCCTTTACGGTCCTTGGGGGAACCTATTAGTTAATTACGGCCGTCTTTTTTAGGTCTGCCTTAATTCCATCTATACTAACAATAAACCCTAGGTACTTTATACGCTTAACACCAAATTCTAATTTCCTAATATTGGCCTAGAGGCTAGCCTCGTGGAGCCGTTAAAGGACCTTATAGATGTGCTCTTTATATTCTAATTCGTTCTTAGAGTAGATTATAATATTATCTAGGTAGGCCGTGCAGAAGTCATTAAGGTAGTTAAAGAGTATATTATTTATATATTGCTAGTACGTAGCTAGTCCATTAGTTAGTCCAAAAGGAAGTACTTTATATCTATACGATCCATAACGGGTCCGGAAGGTAGTAAGATCTATAGATTTAGGGTCCATCCTAATTCGGTAAAAGGCCTAGCGGATATTAAGCTTTATAAAAATCTTGGCTTTACTTATTTAAGCTAGCGTCTTATTAAGTAGAGGTAGCGGATAGCGGTCCTTGCGGGTTATATTGTTTAGTTTATAGTAGTTAATATAGAAATAGAGTCCTCCATTTAGCTTTTTGGCAAAGAGAATAAGTACGGCAAAAGGGGCTTGGCTAGGCTTAATAAATCCCTTATATAGGTTATCGACAAGGTACTACTTAGTAGCCTATAATTCGACAATAGATTATTAACAAAGAGGGGTATAGCTAAGGGAGTCTTCCTTACTAGGTTCGATCTTAATCTTGTAGTTGTATAGTCAGTAAGGCGGAAGCATGTTCGATACTGCTTTAGAGAATACGTCCCTAAACTTCTAGTATTAATAGGGCAGTTTTTGTTCTACCAGCTCTTTATCTATAAGCTTGCTTTCCTATCCGCTAGGCTCACCTTCCTTTTCCGCAATTATTTAATTAATTTTATATAAGCTGGTTGTAAAGGCAATGGTATTAGGTTGGATTAAGTTCCGGTAGAACTCTATAGCGCCAATACAGCAGATATTAATTAGTGGGAGGTCTGTAGGTTTCCTTATAGGCTTTTATTAGACCGCATTTTATAATATAAGGTTTACAGTCTTCCTTAGCTTACGTTCCATTTTTTATAAATTGCCCTTCCGGTCTATTTATTTAGTACAGCGTCTAATATTCCTTGCCATTTCTTACGGCTATATAGGGCCTGGTCTATTTAGCTGATTACTAGCTTTCTAGGTCCCTAGTGTTGGCGGCACAATATTAGTAGTTTAGGAGCGTTATAGTATACGGATCCGTTGCGGATTAAACTATATATCTTTCTTAAATGCCTGGTCTCTATATATAGCATCGGCCTAATAAACGGTATCTATCTATGGCCGCATAAGGTTTTCCATTATAATGCTAATTTCCTTTATAAAAGAAGGTGTTGAGGGTAAGGTTTCGGGCTAGACAAGCCGTCTACTCCATATGTTGAGCTGTAAGCCTAGATAGGCTAGCCATTTTCTTCCTAAGATTATATCGTGGCTTCCTAGGTCCGTAATAAAGAAGGGGACGTTATACTGCCTTCGTCCATCAATACGGAGGTAAATCCGGAAGATAGTTGTAATAGGTAGCCCTATTTATCCGTTATACCCACAAATAGAAATTAGTTTAGGCAGTTCTTTAAGGGGTGCATTTAGAAAATTAGCCAGCTTTACAGCATACTGGGTATCTATTAAGGTAAAGGCATTTACTCTAGAGTTAGCTAAAGCAGAGGTTAAAACTTAATATCTATTACGGAATAAAGTATAAGGGATAGTGTAGCTTCTTCTACTAACTAGCCAACCCAGATTAATATGTAATATATTAATCCCTTTTAACCCTAGAGAGGAGTCTTCCTTTAAGGTTTCTCTTTTTCCAACTCTGTACTATTCTTCTAGATTAACAGAACCTTACCCGCTTTTACATTTATCGGGCAATCCTTTATAATATGGCCTTTTTAGCCGTAAGAGAAGCAAGCTCCCTAATTACTAAGGGCCTATATACAGGGGTTGCTATACATAGGCCAAGCATTTGTTAGACCCATGGTAGGACTAGCTATACAGCTAGCTGCTAAACTAGCGGCGGGCTATACGGCCGGTGCTATAGGGGTTATAGATCTTACTTGGGCGCTGCGGCCCGTTCTTATAGTACTTATATTCTGGTTAGCAGAGCTTCTAGTCTTATACCGCTTAGCATATGCCTTAATTTAATAGAGGCCCTAGTTAATAGCTAGGCATTAGTCCATAAGTTCCTTAAGCGTCTATACAGTGGTATAAACTAGCAGTATAGCGCGCTGTAGGTCTAGGGTAAGCTTATTAAAGAGGTCTAGTATTAGATCTTCCTAGGGGATTTAAGCCTATTTAGCTAGGTATAGAAAGCGGGTCTAAAAGGCCAAGAAGGTCTCTATTATTTTTATATTTAGGCTTTTATAATTAAGCTGGGCGTTTTATACTTTAAAGGGGTCCTTATAAATAGAAGATAGGTAGTTAATTATCTCTTCTTTAGAGAGGAAGGGGTCTACTAAGTCCTAGGCGTATTACGGACGTAGGTATGTTATATATTACCGCCGGTGCGGCTAAAGATATATACCATTTTAGCTTGGGTATTAGGAAAGTAGTCCGCATTAACTTTAAGCTTATCCTGTAGTTAAAGCTTCTAGTTGTTAAATATAGGGTTAGTTCCGTCTATAAGCAATAGGGGGTCTATAACCTTCGCGGTTTACAACAATACTAATGCTATACGTTAGGCTAGGGCCTTAAGGACTATAGCAAGCCTCTAGGTGTTTAATGACCTATTGCTAGGCGTAGGGGTGTCTCTAGTTTTAAGCAGCTCTTAAAGCCGTTTAATTTTAGTATTAGCTGCTGCGAGCTCTTCCTAGGGGGTCAAGACGGCGACTGTTTCACCATTAGAGGTATTTACAGGTCCTGCAGCGGCTTTACCAGCTGCTGTGTTTCTTAGTATAGTGGTAGGGGTACTGGGTAATTTCTGGTGTTTGTTTATTTTCTAGGGTTCTAGTCCGTGCGTGTCCTATTTTTTAGGTTTTGCGTTCTATTCGTGTTCTTTTAGTTCTGTCCTGTCCTTGTAGTTCTGGTAATGTCCTTGGGGTCCTATTCTGTGTCCTTGTTCTATTTGTGGTCTTGTAGATATATTTAAGTTCCATCTTAGGAAGAAATAGTAGACGAGCTTTAGATAATGTTAGCGACTTAGTTAATTAAGGCACGAGCGCGGTAAGAGGGACGCGCAAGCCTATATAATTGGATTGTCTATAAACGAGGATCTAAAGCTAGAGAAAGGAAGGAGAAGAATAGCAGCGCCGCTTAATATTTTATGCGGTCCTCGAGTTACGTGACTTGCGTCTACTATAATCTACGTCTGCCAAGATCCACCGTTTTCCACCAGCGCCGTAATATTTAACATCTGTTTGCGCCCACCTTGACAAAAAGCATGGTATAGAGATTTAAGCTGGAGAGGTTAAAGCAAAGCAACTACGGCAGGAACGCCTTATAAATATACTAAGTAAATTAGAAGGCTCTAAACAGCTTAAACGCGAAGCTTAAAATGAGCAGATCCTTTAAGGCGCTATTAATCGCGAGGCCTTTAATGAAGCTCTTGTATGACTAATTGCTATATGTAATCTACTATATAATGCGGCTACCTGGCCAGAGCTACACGCGTTACTTATAATAGTTAATTATACTACTAAGGAAGTTATAATTAATGCGGTAGGAACTATACTAAAGTTAATTAAGTAATTGTACTTAGTATATTGTAAGATCCTAAAAGAAAAGCTTTAAGGCTCTCTCTTAAAAATCCACTTCTTAATTAACATGTGGACGTTACTAAATCACCGCTCCCTCTAAGCGATTGTCGCCTATTTTATTAATGCGGAAATAAGGCAGTTATAGAAGGCTCTACTTACTCTACTAGAGCTCCCCTTATATGGTGGCGAAGACCAAGCTAATGCCTTTCTTTAAGTTACTAAGAGCTATAGAATTCTAGGTAGAATTGGCTATATTTACGGCGACAATTACGGCGCGAATGATAAGATGTGTTACTATATATCTGCGGGCCTTAAGGTAAGAGAACTCCCCTACTAGGACCTAGTTTACCACTAAATTTAATAGAGTGGCCATATTATTAATCTTGCCCTTTAAGCCTTCCTCTACCTTAAAGATAAAGACGTGATTAATAAAGCTGTTTAGCAAGTCTTACTTAATAAGAATTTAACAATTAATAAGAAGCTTGCATAAAAGATAAAGAAAGTAAAGGCTGCAGGCTAGAGGGAGATTAGTACGCTTGGTAAAGTTTACAACCTTATTATATATATTTGGGCGTTGGAAGCTCGCTATAATAAGTTTAAAGCCTTGGCCGGGCGATTAGTTCCTTTAGATAATAATACTTAGTAAAACTTGTAGTTTACCGTACTTAAGGTTATTAAGGATGAGAAAGTTTAAACGGTAATTAATATATACTCTCGGAACTGGTATAGGGAAGTAAAAGATAACTACCTCTTACCTAAAGATTGGCAGATTATTGATGATACGCACGCCTTCTTAAAGCTGTTCTATAAGGTTATAATAATAAACCAAAGCGACTTCTTATTAATTGATCAAACGCTATATACTATAGATATTCTTATTAAGCACTTTAAGCGTTTAAAGGTAAGCTTTTTGGAGGCTATTAAGGCTCTACTAATTGGCAATATTTAGGATTAATATCGCCTAAATTAACTCCTTCTCTCTGCTATTATTACTAGCTAGTATACCTTTAATAAATACTACAAGCTTACTAACGATACCTCTGCGTACACAGCCTTAATCCTACTTCACCCCTTATATTAGAAGACTTATATTAAGAGGCACTGGAATAAGAAGTGGTATAAGCAGTTATTTACTGCAGTGAGGAAGCTTTGGGAGGACCACTATATAGAACGCTTAACTAGCTCTACGGCTTCTAAATCTACTGAATCTACTAAGCCTTCTAAAACCGAACTCTATATGCGAATGCTTGACGTCACTGGTAGTATTAAGGAAGAGTATAAGGAATTTATTAAAGGAAAGCCCACCTTAATACAAGGCACAGCTCTTAACTGGTAGCTTAATCCAACTTACCAAGCTAACTACCCACAACTCTCTTAGATAGCTATTAATATATTATCTATTCTATCTATATCAGCAGAGGCTAAGTAAGTATTTTTAGATGCACGGCAAATAGTCTTATGGGACCATATGTTACTTAGAAGTACGAATATTAAGTGTACGGAGTGCTTGAAGAGTTGGTTGCTTAGTAATATTACGGCTAGGGGAGGGCTTGTGGTAACGGGCGTAATAGAAGACGCTTTTAACGTCTTAGCAAATCAGGAAGGAGAGCCTAAAAAGCTACTGCCAACTACACCAAGCTAAGGATTATGAAGTTGGCGATAGTGGTAAGAGTAGGGGTGAGAGGGCAGCTGTATTTTGGAGTTCTACTAAGGCCTAGAGCAGTACGGAGCTTAACTAAAACTATATTACTATACCGAGACTTTATATAAGTAATTTGGATTTAATATTTAGTAAAATTTTAATATAAAATTTGGTTTTAATATCAATTTCAATACGGTCTTATATTGATATTGAATATTGATAAAAGGCCTGGTTAAAATCGATGGCAATAAGACAGGTAGGTAGGAGCGATATAAGGTTATTTGGCAGAGCTCTGCAGGATCTGCAGAATCTGCAGGATTGTTTACTACTAAGCCGCATATAGAACGCCTCCTTACTGACGGTTATAAAACGTTAAATTTGATAAGGCTTTGCATACTGCGCCGAGCCTTCTATATAAGGCCTAGTTGATTACGAAAGAACGCCATAATATTAAGGTGTAAGAAACCAGGAGGCTACCCCTGCACCCAATGCGCAAGTTGTCTACTAGAACGGCAGCCAGCAGACGACCGTTGCTAGAACCAGACGACCGTTGCCAGAACCAGACGACGACCGTTCGAACGACCAGCCGGCAAACACCACGAACGACTTAATTAATTGATCGATCGAATTGAACCAGAGCTTTGATATTGGCCCGTCACCGAATCGAATCAAGGCCTCCTAGGGAGGCACCCCAGACGACTACCGTTCGAATGTACAGCTAGCGAACGGCCATAGAGAACGATTCGAATCAATCAGAGCCTTCTATCAGGCCGACTCCTCCCCCGAATTGAACCAGACACTGACGCAAGCAGGCAGGCAGGCAGGCAGGCAGGCAGGCAGGTAGGTAGGTAGGTAGGTAGGTAGGTAGGTAGGTAGGTGGGTAGGTAGGTAGGTAAGCAGACAGGTAGGTAGGCAGGTAGGACCGTCGCCAGAACCATACGACCGTCGCCAGAGTCAGACGATAATCGTTTGAACGACCAGCTAGCGAACACCACGATCAATTCAATCGATCGATCAAATCGAACCAGAGCCTCGATATCACCCTGTTACCAAATCAAATCGAATCGAGGCCTCTTAGGGAGGCACCCCAGACGACCACCGTTCAAACGTACAGCTAGCGAACGCCCATAGAGAACGATTCGAATCAATACAATCAATACAATCAATACAATCAATACAATCAATACAATCAATACAATCAATACAATCAATACAATCAATACAATCAATACAATCAATACAATCAATACAATCAATACAATCAATACAATCAATCGCAATCGAATCAAGCAGAGCCTTCGATCGGGCCGACCTCTCCCCCGAATTACAGATACAGACAGGTAGGTATAGACAAGTAGGCACGACAGGCAGGCACGGACGGGTAGGCACGAACAGGTGGGACGGTCAGACAGGCAGGACAGGCAGACAGGCACTAGGCCTAGTTAGGAAATCAGTACATGGCCAGCGGATTATCGGGAACGCCGCCAATTGACGATTTGGAGCCTTCCCCCTCGTCTCCTCAATCGATCGCTCAACGCCTGAGCAGTAGTCTCCCTAAAAAGACGCAGAGCTCCTATAATAGACACAGACACAGACAGGTAGGCAGGTAGGTAGGTAGGCAGGCAGCAGATTATTAGGAACACCGCCAATTAAGGAAGCAGTATTACGACATAGATTGAGCCTTTATACGGCTTCTGCGATATATACCTCTTATAGCTACTATTAATTTTGAATTTTGAATTTTGAATTTTATTATTTATTTAATAATTATAAATATTGCAGCTATAGGAAATATTATATAAAATGTATAAAATGTACGAAACGAATAAAATGTGCTAATGTTGCTAATATGGCCCCGGGCTAGCGTAAAGAAGTGTACATAAGCAGATCAGCGGATCCAGCTGAAATGACCCTGGGCTAGCCCTTACCACTCTCCCGTTTTCCTAACGTAGATAGGCTTAGTACCTAATATATATATAAGGTTGTTAGTGTAGGTTACTACTAATAGGTTATTAGTAGGTTAAAGACCCTAGTTAAAGGACCCTAATTATAGATGGACCTACGACCTAATATCTAAGCCGTTAGTATAGGTTACTTGTAACAGTGCAAGTGTGGGAGAATTGAATGAGCGACTTGATTTTGAACGTAGCTCTAGAGTCTCTATATATATACATAAGGAAGATGCAGGGAATAGAGATGGGTGGCAAGAATTATAAGGGTAAGCAGCTGAAATGGTAAGGTATGCAGGGGTAAGCAGCTAAGGTAGTGAGACAGTAGTAAGCAAGTCCGATCTTAGGTTGGCAACAGCATGGTACTGGTAGTTGGTTACATACCCCCCTAGATTTGATGGTGTAGTTAAAGCTATAGAAAACAAATGAAGGTAGAAGCTATACCAAAATAAGAAATTTTAGATATAATTTAGGGGTAGTAAAGGGATAGGGTAACGTTTAAGAGTCTTTATTAGATAATGTAGTAGCAATTTAATATTGAATATCCACCAAATTTAATTGCTTTATCTATACCTTGTGCCTTTAACGGGGTAGGATCTTAGTAAGTCCGTTGGCAGGCATCTTGTCTATAGGGACCCATTGGATGTTAATCTTTTTGTCTTAGACCTCTTGTCTAAGCCAGTGCTGATAGACGTTAATATGTTGAAGCTTGGTGTTAAGCTTTGGTGTATCCTATTTTAGGAGTTGTATAGTCTGCATATTGTCGCATAGTAGGGTAAAATCGCGTTCTAAACTGAGACCGACTGCCTTAAAGAAACGCTGCCACCAGATAATCTTAATAGCAGCCATAGACAGGGAGAGAAGCTCTACTTTGGTAGTTAAGCGAGTCACTAATTGTTATAGGGTTGCCTTCCAATTAATTAGTCCTCCGAATAGTATAAAAAGGTATCCTTAAGAGCTCCGTCTGGTGTCTTTATGGTCCGCAAATGCTGCGTTAGATGCTCTGTAAAAGGTAATATCTTCTCCTTTAGGGTTTCTGAAGTAGATGTGTGCTCCGAGTACTTTACCAGAGTATTTAATAGCTGTAGATTTTATTCCAAGGCAATAGGCGATGGCTTGGTTTAATGCATTAAGGTGCTTTTAATTTGGACTAGTAAGAAATTTGGCCAGTTTTAAATGCGTCTTAGCAATATTAGGCCTTCTAAAAATAGTAAGGTGCGTAAGAGAACCAACCCGTTACTAGTAGGCTAGTGTTCTTTAAGGGTTCGTCTACTGGTTAGACGGAATCAGTTCTTTGGTAGAAAGTAGTAACTTAGGAAATTTTCCTAGTTGAATATTAAATTGACTGGCTATCTTTTTAATATAGAAATCTTGGCAAAGCTAGAGCTTTTTACTTGCCTAATCTTGCTTAATTTAAATTCCTAGGAACTACTATAGGTCTCCTAGTACACGGATCTTGTATTAATGTAGAAGTTTAGCTTTAAATTCTTCTAGTCTTTAAATGTCCTTTTTGGCAAATAGGACGGCAATATCGTCTACATAAAAGAAGATAATAAGTTATCTATTAGTGTAAAGGCAGTTTGTACCTAGGACAGGCTTCAATCCGAATTTAGCCAGTGTATTGGTGAGCTCTTTGTACCAAAGTAGTGGTAAGACTTTTAATCCGTATAGCGCTATGAGTAGCTTTAAGATATATCTATTTTAATTAAAGCCTTCTGGGTAGTAATAGTAGACTAGCTTATCTAGTCTTGCATTTGTAAATATGTTTACAGCGTCATACTGTCAAATCTCCAAATTGAATGCGGCTGCTATAGCCATGAGGGCACGGAATATTTGAGCAGCTAGGGTTACTGCATAGGTCTCTTCTTTAGTGATCTGCAGGTCTCCGCGGACACACAGTTGAGCCTTTAGCTTTTGAAGGTAACCATCGCTATTAAACTTGTATTTAAAGACCCATTTTAGTAAAAGGATCTGCTCGTTATGTGCTTCTTCTTTTAGTATAGTCTCGAATGTCCCTCGGCGTTTTAGGTTATTATATTCTTTTTCTATGGCCTTTTAAAAGCTGGTAGTTAAAGGGTGCTTTTTTAGCTCTTTAAGGTTCCTTAGTTTAGGTAGAAGATTATCTTAATATAGGGAGGATCTAGTTCGGTTAATGTCCTTTACTAGTCCTATAGTAAAGCCAGCGTAGTAACCAAATAGGGTAGGTATATTGGCTAGTGCTACTGCGTACGCTTGACATCAAATTTGTTTGGAACCTTCTAGTAGGATAAGGTCAGTAGAAGGATCGGCCAAGACCTCATTAGCTTATGGAGCTGTATTTGACGGTTCTGACGAACCTGGCTAGGTAGGAATTGCTTTAATTATATTTAGGATATCGTCTTAAAGTCCTCCTAGTGTGGTATTTGTTTCTGGCAGATCTAGAGATACCGTTCTGCTAGGAGTTAGTAGCTATTTAGTGTCCTTTACAGGAAGCTCTGCTGAATCGTTTAATATAGTTATTTAATTTGCATTTGAGGTAGGTCTATATAAGATAGATTTATCCTTAGATTTATCCTTATAGAGAGGTTCTAGTAGACTAATCGCCTAGATAGTGTCTTCTAATGCTTCCCTAAGTAGGTAATTAATGTTTTAACCCTTGGGGTTATAGAACGAGGTCTTATTAAATATAACGTCTCTAGTTTGAATAACTTTGTAAAGGCTTGGAATCCAGATTTAGTAAATATTAGTTGAATTATAGCCGACCAAATGTCTAATTAATGTATAAGAAGCTAGCTTATCTCCCTTTCTAACTTATTTATTTAGCGTATAGGTCTTGCAACCGTATTTATATATATGGGTAAGTGTTGGCGGCTTGCCATAGGCGACCTTATATGGAGTTTTCCACCCTAGTTGCTTATTTGGTGTTTAATTAAGTATATAGCCAGTAGTAAGGAAAGCCTCTGGTCCTAGAAATGGGGGTAAAGATGCTTCTAGCTATATAGACCTTAATTGTTCCATAAGGGTTCTTCCAGATCGTTCTGCTCCACCATTCTGTTCTTTGGTATATGGTGCTCGGCATTTAAAGGTAATGCCTTTGTTTATATACCACGTGTCTAGGGTATCTTCCGTTTATCTAAATACTTGTTCGTTATTACTCCAGAAGAAGACGACGTCTTAATAAAATTATATCTTAATTAAGCAGTAAGTCTTACAAATAGTAGGTAGGATAGTAGCTTTGTCCCTATTCTTAGAGGTAAACATAAAGTTAAATTTGGAATACGTGCAATAGAAATGCATAATATATCTATCGCCGTTATACCCTAGTACTCTGAGGTAGATAATATCAAATGCTAGCCGTTTAAATGGTTAAGTGGCTGGAAATTCGTATTCTTATCTTTAAGAGATCTGCTACATGTGCTTTACTAATAAGCAAACTTTACATTCAATTTTAAGCGGTGCTTATTTATTAGTTTTAAATTTGGTTAGCTCTGCGCCAATAATGTGCTTAGGAAGCTGCGCAATAGCATTAGGTCCTATATAGCTGAGTATTTTATGCCATCTTATAGCTGTGGCTCCAATTGGTTTACGGGCTATGCGGCTAGGCTGGTACCTCTTAGAGGTTAAGAATGTTAATTAAGTTAAATCTAGGGTACTTATAGGCTTTCTATACATCAGTGCCTAGTGGCCCCCTAGTTATTTCGCATAGCAGACTGTTTCGCCAGTTGCTAGACAGTAGAGCAAATTTCGCCCTAAGTTAAAATGGATGTTGTTCTCAGTGGCTCTTAATAGCGCTACAATATTTATAAATATAGTAGGCACTAACGCTACATAGGATAGCTTCATTTTTAGCTTTCCAGTAGGTGTATTAATAGTAATAGTTACTATTCCGTAAGCTTGTATTTTTTTAAAATTTCCGCCAGCAATTAGGTAGTCGTCTTCTACTACTAGGTAGGAGAAGGTGAAGTCTTCTTTGTTGTTACAGACGTGGGTATCTGCGCCAGGGTCGAGTATCTAGGTGTTCTAGAGTTTAAAAGGAACTTAACCAGTACTAAACACAGCAGCATGGCTAGTTGGTTTGGTAGAAGGTAGGGTTTTAAAATCAAAATTAATTATAGATTCTGTGCTCTAATTGTTTTCCTTTGCTTCCTATTCTCTTTTTTAAATTTGGTTAATGATGCGTTTGATCCAAGGTGTAGATAAGATAGCTTTATCTACTTTCTTCTAGATATCTACCCTTGGTCTCCATCCTTGAGGGCGCTTGTGCTTAATAATATAGTAGTATTTATTAAACCAATGTATAAGGCCGCATATACATTCCTTATTCCATCTTAAATTTGAATTTGAATTGCTATTAGAGTCTAAATTAGAATTGGAATTTGCGTTGCCTTAAAGAGTTACAAATGCGGAGTTATTGGCAGCTAAGGTAAACAATACTTGCTGTATATAGTAGTACTCCTTGAATTCCTTAATAAGGTTAATAATAGATAGGGCCTCTTTGTCCTTCTGTTTTTTTTTAAATGAGATCTACTTCTAGTGCTCCTACGAAGCTAGAAGAGATGGGTTTAATTACTTATATAAAGTTGTAGTATGGCCTAAAGCCTTATATGTCTGGAAGCTTTAATTCCTCTGCCAGCTTATAGACGCTCCTCTAGTTATTTAACCATTTTTTAATGCTCTGCTTTTTGTTGTAGGCTTTAAGAGCCATATATTAATTTAGGACGTCGCGCTTTTAACCTAAGGAGGTAGGGGCAAGTACAGTCTTTAATTCTTAAAGGCGTTTGTATACCGTTCCGAGGTCTTTAATAAGAGGGAGATAGGCTACTAATGTTATACAGACGATATAATTGCTGATATTGTTTATAGCTTGCTCTTGCTTCTGGTGCACGCGGAGGTCATCCTTGTACTTAGCATAGAGTTAATTGTACGTAATGAGTTAGTTTGGATCTAGCTTGGCTATTAATATAGCAGTAGGAAGCACGTCTCTTAGAGTAGGTTAACTAGGTGACTATAGCTTTAGAAGCTCGTCTTTCTTCTTTAATAGGTCTATATACTACCATACGTTGTTTGTTTTAGCAGTGTCTTAAATAATAAAGAACCATTGCATCCAATTAGATGGCTTTTTAAGGATAAAGTTAAATTTTAAATAAGGTCTGTTGGTATTGGTTATTATTTTTAGAATTTAACAGGTTAAGTAGGGTCCTAGGTTAGCGTCTTGGCGAAATCTTATTTTGACGTTCTGAGCTTTTAATTTGATTCGTCGGTTTGTTTATCTATTAGGTACGTTTGTTGGCCAGGTGCAATCGTCCATTCGTTTAGTAGGTGAAGAAGCTTAAGACACTTGCAAAGGTAGTAGAAGTAGTGACTTCGTAAATAAGGTAGTAGATTGATTGGTTTAGCAGGTAGTGCAATCTGGACTTATAACTGTAACAGTACAAGTGTGGGAGAATTAAATAAGTGACTTGATTTTGAACGTAGCTCTAGAGTCTCTATATATATACATAAGGAAGATGTAGGGAATAAAAATAGGTGGCAAGAATTACAAGGGTAAGCAGCTGAAATGGTGAGGTATGTAGGGGTAAGCAGCTAAGGTAGTAAGACGGTAGTAAGCAAGTCCAATCTTAGGTCAACAATAGCATAGTACTAGTAGTCGGTTACATTACTACTAGTAGGTTACTAGTAGGTTATAAACCTTAGTTAAAGGACCCCGGTTATAGACGGACCTATTACCTAATAGTTAGGCTTTATCTATAGCGGCTTACTGCTAGTGTTTTTTACAGTTACTATCTACGTTCTTCTTATAATATATATACGTAGTACTAGTATTTGGGGGGTCCTTAGAGCTATCTAGCTATTAAATAGTCTCCCTAGAAGTTTTCTTAAAAAAGCCTTGCCTTTTTTAGGTTCTATTTTCTAAACCTAACCCTATAAAGCTTATACTATAACTATGCTTTAAGCGCGAGGATCTGCTACTGCCGACTACGCGATCTTTTATAAGCTTTGTGGTGTTAAGCGATTACTCTATACAGCGGACTTTAGCAAAAAGGTCCTTAGTAGTTCTTACCTATATAGCGAAGTTCTAGCGGAAGAGCTTTGCTTATAAATAGGTTGGGAGATATAAGAACTAAAAGTTTACTTACTAACTGGGATTAATAAAGGGGGTATATAATAAGAGGTCCTCTAAGCTACGTATACGGGCTAAAAAGGTATTAAACTTTGTAGGATCCTTAATCTGGTCTTAGACTATAGTCTTAAATTTATCCTATAGTAAAGGACCTTTATCTTTGGCGTCTAGCCAGTAATATACTAGTTAGGTAATTATCTTCGCTTTTATAAGACCTTTAATGGCCTAGCGCGTACGTCACCTATAGTTATAGTTAGCGTCATTAACCTTAAATTGGTTCTTAACCGCGGCAATCCACCAGTTAAACTTCTATTAAGTAGTGCTACTAATATTGGGTAGTAACTTCTTAACCAAGGCATTAAAATTTATTTAGCGTATATACTTACTGCATAACATATATTTTTTACTTAAGAGATAATAGAAGCAGTATGTCCAAGAGTTAGCGTCGCTGCTAGCGTCGCTGCCAAGAGGCTGATAACGTAAGCAGTCAGCGAGCTTATAGAGTTGTAATAGTCAGTCAGCTATAAGACTGCAGCTAGCTGGCAGCTCGCTGCCTTAGTGGCGAGATTTGGTGGTAAGTTAAAGCTTTTGCTAGAAGTTAAGGATATTCCAATCTTTAACTAAGATTATACGCCAAGCAATAAAAAAACCCATAAGAATCTCTCGCTTAACCATAGTAAATAAAGCATTTTCCCCAATATCTCTATTACGAAGTACGCGTCGTAAGCCCGTTCTCCTATGCAAAATGCAACATATGTTACATTTTACGCGTCAGCCAGGCAGTAGAGCTTCTTCCTCTACTTCTTCCTCATTAAATCCACAATCTACGCGTCACTCAACTCCTTTAACACCGCGTAGGGTTCGTGGATCAACTGCTTCCTCCCCTCTTCCAATTAACGATAATACCAAATCGGGCGATTAAAATAAGTCTATATCGCAAGAGCCTCCTCCAGCTAATTAGAACTACGGCTGTATCTTTCCTATTAAAAGGTTCCTTATAAATCTGATGACGATTCAACTTATAAATATGCGGTCCTTAGTCGTAGATAAGAGCCGCCAGTAAGCTTAACCACTACTATAACGCAGGCCTTAAGTTCATTAAGATCCATTCTAATAACGGCAACAAGCGGAACAACGTCGTTCCTAATCCTGTTAACTGGTGGCTTAAAATCAGTTAAATCCTTTATCCAACGCTTATTAAGATTGCTCTTAATATATTCTCTATACTAGTAATAAGCTCTATATATAAACAAGCCTTTAGTTAAGCTAAAAAGATTATTACCAATAAGCGGAATAAACTATTAGCCAACACGATTAAAGCAGATTAATATTAGAAGTAGTAGTTAATTAAAGGCCTTTTATTAAGTAGTTTAATTAACTACACCCTAGTTAATAAGCTTAAATATTAATCTTACTGGCTATAAGCCAACTACAGAGTTAGAAAAGCCAGCTTGGTAAGGTAGATTTAGCAGAGCTTCATATTTAATTAAATCTAATATATTAATAGAGCCTCCGGAGCCCTTACCACCAACTATTCTACCTACCTTTTAAGCCTCTATAGGTGCAGGATAAGTTTAGCCATATTTAAATACTATATTAGGTGAATTAAGGCTAGATTTTAATTAGGTAATGTTTATATTTATATATAGAGGTGCTGCCAAAAATCCGTAATAAAACACCATAAATTCTATACAAATTTCTTAATTAGGACAGCTAGCTGACAGCTTAACAATCAGCGTACGTTATCCAACAGTTAGCGGACAGCGAGCGATCCAATTGACGCAGTTAGTCAGCTATTTTGTTTAAGCTCGCAGCTAGGCTAACTATTAGACACACTGAATAGAAGGGCTTTAAATTAATAATACTTTGTAAGTTGGCCATTTTCTTAGCCAGCTTATTTAGCTTCTTTAGGTTAGCAGTATTTAGTAGGAGAACGAGTAAGTCCCGTAACATTACATTATTATTTTAATCTATCGCTTAATCTTAATTTTTATTAAAACCTACCTATTAACTTCAACTACTATCCGCCTCGTCCTCCTTATTTAACGTCTTATTAAGCTCTTCCTAAAGCGTCCTATTAATATTTAATATATTAATTACCTCTAAAATTTAATTAACGCGTTTTTAGAGTAGATTTACAAGATTTAGCCAACTATTATTATAGAGTAATTTCTTATTAAACGTTACGTCTTTTATTTAAATTACCTTCTTTTCGCTAAGTATATAGACCCTAAAGATGTTTGTTAACTAGTACTTCACTAAGTATCTAATATAAACCCTTAGCTTAGGCTTTATATATATAGAATATTATATTTAAGCGGGTAAGCTCTATAGCCGTATACTTATAAGTAAGCTATATTCGGCTTTAATAGTAAGAGCCCTAGTACTAACTAAAGCTTTTTAAAAGTTGTTATCTAGCTAAGCTAGGCGTTTAGTATCTGATTAATTAAATACGCTATAGCTTTAGTAACTTCTAACCAGAGTTTTTTTTTTAGTAATTAAGCTTTAATTTATATATAACGAAGCTTAATAATAATTACCCCCTATAATGTTTAGTATAACTATTTTAAAACTTTATATATAGGGCCAATTGCTCTAGTAGTATTTCTTTTTAAGTCCTTTAAATATTAAACTCGCTACCTAGAGACGTTTTGCTATTAATTTAAATTATTATAATCTTTAGGTTATATTAACACTTTACTCTATTTAAATATTATATAATTACTTATAGGCAAAGGTCTCTATCTTATTTATATGTAGAAATTTATTATAGAAATTTATTACTTAGATACAACTATTATATACTATAATCTCTAAAAATAAGTTAATATGCACTTAGTAGAAGGGCCTTATTGCCTTACTAGTAGGTGTTTTTTTTTAAATATAATTTTATAAGCCTTACTAATAGTATAGGCCTTATAATTAATTATTACTAGACCTTAAAGTTTTATACTACCTACTTCTTAGGGTAAATGCTTAATTGCGTTAGGTTTTATATAGCTAAGCCTCTTATACTAGAGCCTGCCTACTACTTCCTAATTAAAAAGGGGGTCTTATAATTAGATTATAAATAAGGCTTTTAGCTTATTATACTTAAGGGTTAATTAGTTATAATGGCGCTTATAAAAGACGAACGTCTTATAATTGTCTTTCTTATATAGTAAGTTCTTCTTATTATCCCACTATACGTTCTTATTATTAAACTTCTTTAGGTAGGCTAAATTTGTATAAAAAGCTAATATATATGCTATATTAGCTAAGAAGGTCTTTTTAAACCCTAATAGCGTTTAGATAGTAATTGCTACCATTTTTATACCCTTAATTAAATCCAAAGTTATTACTTAGTTAGAGCTTGTTAATAAATCTTAATTAACGTATTTCACAGGTGAGCTGGTCAAACGGGTAAGCTGATTACTTCAAAAACACACCAAAAAATGGAAAAATCACACTTTAATATCTTAACAACCACTTAATAATAAATTTTAATAATTTAAATTTAGACTTTTATATATGCTCTACAGCCTCTATTAAAGTTGCATAGTAAATGGTTTAGTAGTTTTTAAGATATAGTGATTTGCCTCATTTTGGCCCCCAAATTTTACTATTTTAAAAACCACCTAACTATTTATTATATAACTTTAATAGGAGCTAGAGAGTATATATAAAAGTCCAAATTTAAATTATTAAAATTTATTATTAAGTGGTTGTTAAGATATTAAAGTGTAATTTTTCCATTTTTTTGGTGTGTTTTTAAAGTAATCAGCTTACCCGTTTAACCAGCTCACCCATAAAATACGTTAATTGTTAATAACGTATATAGTGGTTCTGTTATTAAGGATTACACTATTATAGGTGCCTATTTAGTATATAGTAGAGGTACTATTATCTTCCTTTTAACTTCCGTTTAGGTTTTATATAGCTTTTTTTCTAAAGACTACTTTCTAACCTTCTTAAGTATTTGCTTATTCTATTTTAGAACATTAGAAATTTTTTCTTAATCTTTTTAGCTATAGCTTTATCCAATTTCTAGTTCTTTAATTAAACTAACTTATTAATATAAGGATAATCTTAGAACTAGTAAATAGCTCTATAGTAGTACATTAGAGTATTTTTCTTCTATGCTATTTTAAAAGGGGTAGTAGTAGGGGCCTTATTTTTAGGAGCCTTATCCTTAAAAGCCTTATTAATCAACTTACCCTAAAAGCTTATTATATTGGCACTAAGCTAAGCTCTATTTTTCTACTAGGTAGTTTTTAATCTTTAATAGTTCTAATATATATTAACTAGTCAATATATAGATATTACGTAGTTGCTAGCCAAGTTATATTTATTAAATTTAACCCTCTACATTAAGGCCTAATTTGGTAATACTGGCTCTACCACTAGTAGAAAATCTTTAATTACTTAGTTGCCTTATACATCCAGCAGCTTAATTTTTTAATAGTTATTATACGTCTTCTTCTACTACTATAGCTAGGCCTTAAAGTTCTGGTTCTTTAGGCCCTTTTTAACCTTAGCGTATTAAATAGATAGGTAGAGCCAACGTACTATATTAGTAGGGGCAATTCTCTTCTTAAGAGCCATTAGGGTATTATATACTAAGCCAATACCCAGTATATAGGCATTAAGGTTTTTAGCTACTATACCGGTTTATAATAAAGCCTTATAGGAAATACTACGGTAGACTTACTAATAGGCTAGGTATATAGGTAAACAAAAAATTAATAATATAATAATAACTGGTAGAATAGTCGCCTAATAGATTAACTCTAATTATATTTTAAGATTTACTATAAAGGAAAGAACTATCTAGGTAGGGACTATAGTCCTTTAAATATATAATATAACTCCTATAAAATACTCTTAGTATATTAGTACATTAGTATATCGGCATGTCGCGTTCCTATATTCCTATATTCCTATATTCTAAACTAGTAATGTAATATATTATATAACTCAGCTACCCCTTATCTTATAGTTTAACTAGTTTTAGCAACTCTTACGCTTCTACCACTAGTCTATTTATATCCTCCCTTAGTAGTCGTACTACTACCCCCCTCCTCTTTATCTTTGTCCTTAAAGATATCTTATATCTCTAAGTTATTAATTAAAGGTATAGCATTCCCGTTTCTAATTTAATAACCTTTATTATTTTTAATACCTTCTATTAGATCATTATTATCTAATTATTATAACTAGCTAGTAACTGTCATACTTTTACTTAGTAAAGTTATACCGTTGTGTTCTTATTATGCGGAGAAAAGGTTAGTATATATTATAATTACAGCTCCATCCAGTTGCTAACCTTCCTTTTATACTAAGTATATAAAATCAAATATACAATATCATATAATATTTAACTATCTCTTATTACGGACCTAGTATTAGCAGTATATAACTACTAAGGGAGGATATAAATAGACTAGTGGTAGAAGCGCAAAAGTTGCTAGAATTAGTTAAACAATAGAATGAGGGGCAGCAGAGTTATATAGTTAGTTACGTTATAAGTTCAAAATATAGAAACATAGGACGTACTAACATACTAAGGTATTAACGTACCTAGTATATTTTATAGGCGTAGGATTATATATTTAAAGGACCACAGTCCCTACCTAAATAGTTATCCCCTTTATAGTAAATATTAGAATATAATTAGAGTTAACCTATTAGGCAACCACTCCACTAGTTATTATTATATTATTAACTTCTTTTTTACCTATATACGTAGCCTATTAGTAAGTCTACCGTAGTATTTCCTATAAAGCTTTGTTATATATTTACTCCCTAATTACAGTATTAATAAAGTTAAATAATATACTACTAAAAGCACTAGTTATAACGCTGTTAACGGTAGTAAATACTTTAGGGTTAGGTAATAACACTAGTATATAAAATACTAACTCTTAACTAGTAACAGTTAGATAACTATAAGAGATAGTTAATTAGTTAATAGATAATAATTGTCGGAATATTAGTTATGTGACGTGGTTATGAGACCGCAAAGCAAGGCTAGTTAACCTAACCTTAAAACAACCCCTTACTTCTAAACAATCAATCATCCAATAATCAACAACACATACGTATTATACAGTAATATTCATACCCATTAATTAAAGCATGTATACCAACACTAATCAGTAGACATACAGATTAGGAAATACGCAATAGCTAGCGCTTAAGGAGTAGTATTGGAAATAGTTCACCAATCACCTAGTTCTTGTCTATTTTATTAAAGGAGAAGACTACAACTTCTACTTAAGCTTAAGAGCATATATTGGCCTTATAGCTAATACAGCAGATCGCTAAGAGAATAGCAGCCTTACTAAGAACACTTTACAGGTCTAACGGCTGTAGAGAACGTACATACAAACCTCAACCTTAACTACACCCTTACCCTTAACCTTACCCTCAACCTTAACCTTAACCCTTAACCTTAACCTTAACCTTAATCTCTATTTAAGCCTTAACCCTTAAACTTTTAAACTAAGGACACTCTATAGGCTCTAAGGCTGTAGAGAACACCCTAAACCTTAAATCTTAAACCTTAAACCTTCTTACCTTTAAACCTCCACTTAAACCTTATAGATACTCAACCCATAACTATAATAGAGTGGTATAAGAAGATATTAAAGCATAGTAATAGAATCACTGCTACTATAGCTTCTAAAGATGAGCTAGGAGACTATATAGCAATAAAGGTCTACATACACACACAGGAGAACTTCACAGACTACACATTATAGACAGTATTCAAAGAGGAATTTAAAGGCTTTACTACCAAAGATTTCAGACGCATACAAATTAACATAAGAGCAAAGTTACGCACTCATCTACTTAAAAGAGGAGTATATATAGGAAAGCATAATAGCAGATATTTAATCTTAGAAGCACTATTCAACCTCCTCTAAAAGAAAGAACCTCACAAATAGACAGATAAGGAAATCACAAAAGCTCTTAAGGCAATCAGCCCTATAATTACAGTGGCGCTACAAGAACGGCTTAACTTGACACAAACAGCTCTAATATTAAATTAAGCTATACCCTCATCAGTTATAGCCTCTTCAGCTCCTACAACCCCCCCCCACAGCCCACTACCTTCCCATACAGTGCCGACGCCTATAAGCCATTAACTACCTCCACTACCTCTAACGCCTGCAATCCAGCCTATAGCTACAGCCACAACACCTAGAACGCAAATACCTACCCCTATAACACCCTAACTAGCTATTATATCTATACCCTAGCAAACTGCACCAACTACCACCTAATAGCAAGCCACACCTACCTCTACCTAAGATTAACTACTTACTCTCCTTACTTAACTCCTACAGATGTAGAATCAGCAATTATTACCTATAGTAACTGCCTCTACCCTCCCTCTAGTAACTGCTCCTACCCTATTTGGTCCCCCTCCTGCCCAGTATCTTCACCCTAGTACTACCAATACCAACCCTACTATACACCTGCCTATATACAGCAAAGAGGCAGCCACTATTGCCAAGATCTACACAGATAACCAGAAGTATAATAGAGTGAGTAATAGCTTTAACTTCAAGTTAACTATCTTCTATAATATCTACAAGAGAGCTGGTCTACCTCCTAAAGGCTATATAACTATACTCCCAACTATGCTAAAGGGACTTACTTAGGATCACTACTATAATAGCAGCCTTTTAACTAGATTATTTACTAAGGTATATAACCACATACGTTACTTCTTTAAAGGACTAGAGTACTATCAGAGAAACCTTATAGAATAGAACGCCACTAACTTCCAAGGAATTATTAACAAGAACCCTAATAAGCAAATCTATTAGAGTTTCCAACTACTCCTTAATAAGCTCTTAAAACATCACCATAAATTATACCTAGAGTTTCATACAGACCTCTTCCTTACAAATAAGCTAGTCACCACTTACCAAGGAGTACCAGCATACCGTATCGCCATTTCCAACCCTTCTAAAGACCTCTCCTAGTTGATTAGCAAGTTGCAATCTTCTATAGTTATATAGGAGAAGGAACACCCTTCCTAGGCCTTAATAAGACCATCTTAAGGAACCTACTTTACGGATCGCATATACCGCCATAACATCTATAACAACCATAACCGAACCCGCTCCTATAGACAAAACATTATTAGATCCCCAAAGGCCAAGTACTATGTTTGCCAAAAGGAGAGCTGCCGCTTATAGAAACACACAAAGGAAAAGCGGAACTGTTCTAGAGATAAGTATAAAAGACGTTTTAACAATAACAAGGGCCGTAACAGTAACTTTAAAGAACGCTTCAAACAATACACTATCTACTATAAAGAAGACGACAATAATGAGTACAATAAGACTTTTGAAGCTCTTATGCTAAACACAAACACTAATAAAAACACTAATAACGACAACAGCAAGGAAGAATTAGAAGACCCTAACAGCTACTACCTTATATTATTTAGGACTCTTACTACAAACAAAGCAACCTCTATAAGCATAGAACTAGCCAACAAGGCTTACGCTTACTTACTTATTACAATCTCTACAAAACCTACTACGGAAACTAACCCGTTTAACTACAATATAACAACTACCACTTTACGCTATACTTCCACGGTATTTATAGGAATTATAATCAATACTAGTATATTAAAGAAGTCTACAGCCAATTACAGACAATTCTAGGCACTATAGAACGCAAACTAATCTATAAGACTTGATACCTTAACCAAAGAACAAGTTAATGTACAGTTCGGCATTAGAATCGCTACCTCTATTAGAACTGCGGATGTTATCACCCCTATAGGCAAGATACAGTTTTATATTATCTATATAGATACCCCCTTCTTACTCTACTTAGCGGATATGGATAGACTCTAAATCTACTATAACAACCTTAAAAACGTTGTCATCACTCACACCAAAAAAGTACCAGTAGTGCGACGGTTTGGCCACCCGTTTCTCTTATAGAGCTTATTACTACAGTTATATCTATTTAAATCCTTTAACGCGAACCCCTACTACTTAATAGATGTAGAGCTACGGCGCCTATATCATCAATTTAGACATCCCTTAGTTAAGAAATTATAAAAACTACTCTACTATGCTGGCCATAAAACAGACAGAATGGCCATTAAGCAACTAACCAAGTTCTACTACTACTATTAGAAGTTTAGCAAATTACTAGGCAGATTCCGCTTCACCCTATAAGACAACATTAATTTTAACTACAATATCATCGTTGATATTATATACATCAGCGGATCACCCCTCCTATATATCATTAATAAAGGAACGTAATTCCAAGCCGGCAGATAGCTACGAGATATTAACGCCAAACACATATAAAATGTTCTATGGATATACTAGATTAATATCTACCTAGGGCCACTAGACCTAATTACCTATAATATTAAAAAGAACTTCATCAGTAAGGAATTCAAGCAATACGCTACTATTATAGGAATTAGTATAAAGGGAGTACCAATTAAAGTATATAACTCTATTAGAATAGTAGAGCGCTACCACAGTCTATTACACTAAGCCTATCAGATTATTATAACTGAAATCCCCAAAATTAACAAGGAGATAGGACTCTAAATAGTGTTCAAAGTAATCAACGATTTAGCTAGCCCTAGAGGACTAGTTTTTATACTTTTAGTCTTTAGAGCCTACCCCCAAATAGTCAAATCCAATACACCATCCCCTATAGTTATATAACGCGCTACCGCAATTAAAAAGGCTATAGCAGAGATACAGAAGCTATAAGCTAAACAACAGATTGTTAATACGCTGAATATGCGAAACGGACCCAATACTAATATAATTCATAATCTCCCACTAAATTCGCCCATTTTAGTCTAAAGAGAAGGAAACACTAGCCAAAGCAGCCATTAGGACGGGCCATTTACCTTACTTACTATTAAGGGTAAAACATGCACTATTAAACTGTTTAGTGGACCTACAGCCTTCCAATCTACAGTTGTAAAACCCTACCTTTAAGTAACTAAATCGCAGAAGCAAATTGTTGGATTAGAATTGCTACTTAAACCTCTATTTAGGTCAGCCCTTTTTAAGACTGTCTTAGAGAGACCTGCTAAAGCTTAGTAACAAACCCTAAAATGAGGCAGAGGACGCCCTCACAAATACCCTCTACTTATAGCTATAGCTAATATCACCATCTACCTACAGGATGATAGTCAATTCAGTACTTAATTTAGCGCCTTTTAACAGAAGGAGCTTACTAATCTACTTAAGAAGGGAGTTTTTGAGATTGTAAGACTCACAAATATACCACAAGGCGTATAACTCTTTAATTCGCAATTTATTAACGAGATTAAGAATAAGAAAACTAATAAGGCTTTTAAGAAATCCTAATTAGTTATATAAGCTTATAACGACTTAGAAAAGGAACTGGTTCTTACCCAATTACTAACCATTTAATAAGTCAGCTAATGACTAATTCTCTATATCACCGCCATAAAGCTTCTATAAGCATAACTTTACCTTTAAGATATTTCACAGGCCTACATACAATCAACCACCACACTAAATCAAGAATTCTATATATAACCTCTGTATAAGCTGATTAAGCAACTTAGGATTAACAAGGCCTTTGTTTTAAAGGTTATAAAACCACTCTACAGAGTACCGGAAGCCAGTAACCACTGGTTCAAGATATATTACTTATATTATATCTAACAGTTACACATAGACCAATCTATATACAACCCCTATCTCCTACAGAGCAACGAACCCTTTAGTATTATAGGCCTATAAACCAACAATACTTTACTCCTAGCAGATAAGACCTTTATAAACACAGAGTAAAATAAGCTGCACAAGGCCAAGTTTATAGCTAAAGAACAGGAACAACTTACCATTAATACGCCCATTAAGTTTAACAGTAGAGTCATTTAGCTACTAACTAACAGGAGCATTATGCTTACTTAGGAATGATAATGTACAAACCTTAGTACAATTAGCACCAAGCTTGCCATAAGTATAGGATTAAGAGGAGCCACAAGAACCTTAACTCCAAAGGACCAGTATATCACTTAACGCGCTAAAGGTGCATATATCACTTTAGTTTACCAGCCAGAAGCCTTATTTAATTTATCCTTTATTATTTAGGTAATTAACCCTAATAAGGAAGACGTAAAACAATTAAATAAGCGTCTAAACTGGCAAATCAAGAACACTAATAGAGGCCTTAAGTTCATTAAGTTAGATATTAAAACCCTACAGCTCCTGGTGTTTATAGACACATTATTTGCTAACAACAAGGACCTCTCTTCACAGATCAGCTACATTATTATACTAGCTAATACTACAAAGAAGGCCAACATCATCTATTAGAGCTTAGTCAAGTACAAAAGAGTTACTTAAAGCGTACTAGCTTCTAAACTCTACAGTACGGCCCACAGCTTTAACATCGGCGTTGCGATTAAATCTACAGTAGATAAGATCCTACAAATTAACCTCCTACTTATGCTTTGTATTGATTCCAAGTCCTTATATAACTATTTAGTATGACTCGGAACCACCCAAGAAAAGCGCCTGATAATTGACATAATATGCCTCCGGCAAGCCTATAAATGGAGACAAATTACAGAGGTGAAATAGATTAACAAAGAGGCCAACCCTACTAACGCCATAATAAAGGGAAAGCCCTGTATAGCTCTTTAATAGCTTATTAATACAAACCAAATCAACCTACAAGTTATAGGATGGGTTAAATAAACGAACTTAGATTTAGCTTAGCATCAGGTAACTAATTATAACAATATAGACCCTAAATTCAACCAGCCAATCAGGATTTTCTATCCCCAAAATAAAAAATCGCTATTAGCTCACTTACCACTAGCGCCTTAGCGGCCCTCGCGATATATTAACCTACTACCCCTAACAATTCTTCTTACAATTACAGACCTATAAAAGAAGCGTGGAAGCTATTACATATTAATTAGATCTCTAGCTATTACATATACGCTGCAAATAAGTCTAGAAGTAAACTTAGCTTTAGAATATAGATTAGCCTTCTTTTTAGAGTTGCTCCAGTGTCAGAATGTTAGTTATGTAATATAGTTATAAGACCGTAAAGCGAGGCTAGTTAACCTAACCTTAAAACAACCCCTTACTTCTAAACAATCAATTATCCAACAATCAATAACGCATATATATTATACAGTAATATTCGTGCCCATTAATTAAAGCATGTATACCAACAATAATAGAATACTTAAGAAAAGACTTAATAGGATAGGCGCAGCTAAGGTTAAGCTACTATCTATTAAGCAATTCTTAGGAGAGAAGTTAAAGCTTAAGGGATTTCTTATATAAATGCGTTTTAAGGTAACGTAAAAAGGAGTAAAACTAATAATACCTATAAATTAGGTAGTGTACGCAAGACAGTTTTCTAATAGAAAAAGTACTTAAGTAGTTTAAGCCTTACCTTATAAAAATCTAGGTAAACAGAATAATAACTATAAATTAGGAAGTACGGTATATACTCTTAAATTAGAATAGATTTATAGATTGGTTAACTTAGATATTTAGAAACCCTAAAGCGACAACCATAGCGAAAAGAAAACTCTAAAATCTAATATAATAAGTATTAGCAATTAAGTACATAACGTAGTTTTAAACGCTTACAATATAAGTTAAATTAAATAATAAGGCGCTTATAGCACAGTATAAACAAGGACTTAAGGCTAAAGTCTAAAATATAATTATTTTTATAGAGGATACGACCACTATATAAGAACTAATTAATTAAGCAATAAAGATTAATAATAAAATCTACTAAAGGGAATAAGCTAAAAAAGGGCAAAATAGAGTTTTATAATTATATAAGGCGTAAAGCACATAATAATTAGGTTAGAAACTATAGAATAATAGACTAGAGCCAATAGACCTAAGCAGTACTAAAAAAATCTAAGAAGTAAAATAGAAAACCATGAAAACCTAAAGCTTAAGAATTAAGTAATTATAGGACTAAAAAGTAGAGGCTAAACTAGGGATCTTAGTAGCAGAAGATATTTAAACGGACTCTATAATAAAAGAAATAGGTAAAAAAAATAAGTTTATATAAATTGTGGAAGAAAAGGTTATTTTACTAAAAACTATAAAAATGGTTAGAAACACTATATAATAAAAGGCACTAAATTATTAGAGTATAATAATATAGATATAAGTATATTGCGCGGGACCAAGGAATATTTAATTAAATACTTTGCGTTTTATTATAATAACATATAACGTATTAGATTACCAAGACCGCTAAATTACCAAGCCCACCACTTTAAAATATACTAAAAATCCTAAATTTTAATCTTAAATATTCCAATAACTACTTAATAATATTTTTTAAAAATTTAAATATAATATAAGAGTATACACTTTAGTAGTTATTAAGATATTTAAAAACATCTCTATTTTTAGGCCCTAAAGTCTATATCATAATAACTACTAAGCTATATACTCTAATATTGTAATATATACTAGAATATGCATATAAAAGCTTATATCTAAATTTTTAGAAAATATTATTAAGTAGTTGTTAAAATATTTAAGATTAAAATTTAGAATTTTTGGTATATTTTAAAGTGGTAGGCTTAGTAATCTAGCGGTTTTAGTAATCAAATACATTACCAAATTTATAAAGACACTAAGTATAGCAAAAGCTATTAGCTATAAGAGCTAAAGTTATAAGAACTTAAAGGAACTAATAAATCAGATAATAAGTAAGATAGGCTATATTACAAGAAAGATATATACGGAAATAATATACCTAGAGATCCGATAAACCTATTTAAAATAAATAAGAAATATACTAACAGTAAGATAATAAAGGCAGCTTACTAGAAGCATATAGACCTTAAAGAAGTTATATTAGAGGTAGAGATTAAAACCACTATAGAGTAAGGATTAGTAACGGGTATTATAATACCATTAGATACGGTATCTATTGCTTTATAAGACAAAAGGAAAAGTATTTAAAAAGAATTAAGTAAGCAGATAACTGCTAGTGCTAATTTACTACTTAATAAAGGTAAATAGCCATAGGCTTAAGATTCTTAAAAAGAGATAAGAGATAACTTAAAACCTATAATAAATAATAACTAATAGAAGAGAGCAGTAGCTTAGTTTAAAGATAAACGAATAAGTATAGGATAAAGAATTTTAGGAAGCTAAGATTTTAAAGAACAAATAAGGTCCATAGCAATTTTAGGTAAATAAAGTATTTAGTTTAAAGGTTAAACAGTTAATATAGTAATTAAGAAGTATAATAACTTTATAGATCTACTAATAAGGTAAGGAGTAAAAGAAACCATAAAAGAATTTAACGTAATCCACTACCAAGTAGCGCTCACCACCATATAGTCCCCCTACCAAAACTTACAGCGTGAAAAATGCAAATTGCTCAACCACGAATAATTATATTTAGTGTAGCTATCTACTAGCTAGTTACCTACCGTCTAGGGCACATACGTGCTGTATATTCTGTCGATTTACACATACTACACTTACATAGTACTCATTACGGTCGCTTAGCCGCTGCCTCTACTACCCCCTCTACTGCCTTCTTCTGGGCAACCTGTGTATAAGAGGCCCCTTCTACTCCTAATAGAACACCCCCTCTAGCTATATACATACGCTTCTTTACCCTCTTCCTTTTTTAGCGCTGGTTTTCTATGCGTAGCTTCTTATTTTCGCTTATAAGCAGTATAGCACTTAATATTACCATTTTGCACCCCTTAACAAGCTAGCTAAGGGCTTATTCTATTAAACTTAGTGGGCTCTGCGTACACTGCTTAAGATAGCGCTTTAGTAAAACTATCTACTTCTATAGCTCAGCAATATTATAAGGTATTTTAGCTGTCTAAGATACATTTAACAGTAAACAGCGTTGGGGTAATGGTGTCTAATATTCAGTATATCACTACAACAGTACACAATCAGGGCTATATAGAACAAGGCCAGTAGCTGCGAATCCTACCTGTATATTATTCCAATATAGTGCTATCTGCCTAGCCTATATATACAGTGGCAGGAATTTATATTTATCAATATAGTTAACACTGCGGCTTATAATCTGTTCAACAAGGCCTCTATATAATTGCTTAAGGACTAAAAAACAGCCTATATCTAGCAGCTATAGTAGATGTGATAAGTGCGCTAGTATGCAAAGGACGACTATCTAATAATCTAGGTAGAACCGATCAAATTTAGGTAATACGTGGCTATTATGGCCATCTAGTACTAGCAGCCAATGCGTGCCAACTGTGCAATCCTTTGTATGCTTATAGAATAGAGATAGCCAGGTTAAGCCAATCTTATTTATCGTCTAACCATTATTACTAACACCAATTAACTAGTCATGTGGTATAATGCCGTCCTTATACTAGGCAGCCTAGTGCATTACTACCTTAAAGATAATAAGTAGTGGAATTGCAACCCCTAGGGCATTAATATACTTAACAATTATAACCCATTCTTAATTGCCTAGCTGTACTATTCTAGGCTGGCTAGCACGGTCAGTTCTAGTAACAACTTTTATAGTTATAATAACACCCATCTAGAAGCCAGTCTTATTAAAATTCTAGGTATCCTTATTAAGAATCCTATATTATATTTTTGTGTCTTAAATGCGTTTATACCAGCCCCAAATAAGCGTAGGGGTTTCGCATTTAGCTTATTAATAGTCGTACTTACGATTATATTTGGATTTTAGATCTTTATGGCGGTTAATAAATCTTAATACCCAATTTGGGCTAACTGGTGGTGGGGTAGCTGATCTAACGCGCTACGTAGCTAGGATACTAGCTATCTGCCGTACGGTCGCGATTCTAGGTAGTATACCGCGTTAATCCATTAATAGGATCCACTGCTTAAGACTTTCTTCTTATATAGATGTAAGAAGGCTGTTTAACGCATAAAAACCGCGTTTTAGTTACACACCAGTAGCGCGTCGTATAGCTGTTGTTAGGGGGACATCATATATATTTGTGGCGGTTTTAAGGGCTATAATTTAGCCCTACTTATAGGTGTTAAGAGCAAGAGCTAATCTGCCCTCTCTATATAAGGCTTCTTATTATTATAGTATGGCTATTATAGTAGTAGTTATAGAACGCGTCGCGTTCTAGTGGTAGGGGGACCATATAGTGGTAAGTGCTACTTAGTAGTGGATTACGTTAGATAAAGAACATTAGGAAAATGTTTATACCTTTTAATAGTACTAATAGGTTCCTAATAGCCCTTATAGGAGCTGTTAGAAGCTTTAGGAGACACTTATACTTAGCATCCTATTAGAAACCTATTAGGAGGTCGCTTAGACTATTAGGACCACTAGGGCCACTAGGACCTCTAGAACCTCTAGGACCTCTAGGACCATTAGGACCATTAGGACTATTAGGACTATTAGGACTGTTAGGACCGTTAGGATAATAATAAAATTTCTAGATTTAAAAATAAGGTATAACAACACTCTAGTATTTACAGTAAGTCAAAAAATATAAAATTAATTTAATTATATATATAATCTAAATAATCTAAATAAATCTTTCCTACCTACCTGTGTCTGTTATAGGAGCTCTACAATGGCTCGGGCGTTAGGTAATTAATAAAGGAGCCTTATATAAAGGCTCCAAATTGTTAATTAGCGGTGTTCCCGACAATATACTTGCTGTGTGCTGATTTCCTAACTAGGCCTAGTGCCTACCTGCCTATTCTGCCTATCCTACCTACTTGTACCTACCTATCTACGCCTACCTTCTGTATCTATAATTTGGGGGAGAGGTTGGCCCAATTAAAGGCTCTGCTTGATTTAATTACAATTAATTATATTGATTTAAATCGTTCTCTATAGGCGTTCGCTGGCTATACATTTAAATGGTAGTCGTCTAGGGTGCCTCCCTAGGAGGCCTTAATTTAATTTAATTTGGTAATGGGCTGATATTAAGGCTCTAGTTCGATTTAATCAATCGATTGAATTGATTATAGTGTTCGCTAACTGGTTGTTTAAACGATTATCGTCTGGCTCTAGCAACGGTTGTCTAGTTCTGGTGACAGTTATCTAGTTCTAGAGATGGTTGTCTAGTTCTAGTAACGGTCGTCTAGTTTTGGTAACAGTTGTCTAGCTCTAACGGTCGTTTAGTTCTAGCAACAGTTATTTAGTTCTGGCGACGGTCCTCTCCTACCTACCTACTTGTCTATTTACCTACTTGCCTACCTACCTACTTGCCTACCTACCTACCTGCCTACCTATGTTAGTATCTAATTTAATTTGGGGGAGGGGTCGGCCCAATTAAAGGCTCTAATTGATTTAGATTGTTCTCTATAGCCGTTTACTAGCTATATATTTAAATGGTAGTTGTCTAGGGTGCCTCCCTAAAAGGCCTTAATTTGATTTAGTAATGGGCCGATATTAAAGCTTAGGTTTAATTCGATCAATTAATTAATTAAATCATTTATAGTATTTGCTGGCTAGTTGTTTAAAAGGTTGTTATCTAGTTTTAGTAACGGTTATCTAGTTCTAGTAATGGTTGTCTGGCTCTAGGGCGGTTATCTAGTTTTAGTAATAGTTGTCTAGTTCTGGCAACGGTCGTCTAGTTGTGGTAACGGTTGTCTAGTTCTAGCGACAGTCATCTAGTTCTAGCAACAGTCGTCTAGTCCTAGCAACAGTCCTCTGCTAGCTGCCGTTCTAGTACCTCTTAAGGTAGGGAGGATATAAGGAAGGGTAAAAAATAAGGTGGCTATAAAGGGGGTAACTTAGCAGAGACACGTATAAGCTATTAGGAATATAGCGGGGACCCGACAGTAATGTGTGTTATATAGAGCTTCGTGGAGAGCCTCTATACACAGAGCTTCGCGCAGAGCCTTGTATAGGGCCTTTATACGTAGAGCTTTGTGTAGAGCTTCGTGTAGAGCTTTGTATAGAGCTTTATATAGAGCTTTATGTAGAGCTTCGTATAGAGCCTTTATACGCAGAGCTTCGTGTAGAGCCTTATATAGAGCCTCATGCAAAGCTTCGTGCGGAGCTTTATATAGAGCTTCGTGTAGAGCTTTATATAGAGCTTTATGCAGAGCCTTATACAGAGCCTTAGTAGTGTTGCTTAAGGGGTGTACATAGGGTGTTACTTTGGGGGGTATCCTGCTAGGAGCCTATTAGGACGATTAGGACCTCTAGGAAAATTAAAATCCTGCTAGGAGGCCTCTAGGATCTTGGCACCCTAATAAAATGCTAATAAATCTTCGCATAGCAAAATTAGAAACTAGACTAGAGATTTAGTATATTAGGTTACCTAAAGGACAGAGTAACTTTAAGGAAAGTTATTAATAGGCTAAGAATAGGAATACTAAGGGCTAAGTAGCTAAATAAACTAGAGTAAAAAGACGATTTAGAGATCTCTACTAGGTTTACAGAATAATATATAAAGGGCTATTACAACGCAGTAATAAAGAGATACTTTTTTATGGATAGATTGTATATACTTACTAAGCATAAGGGATATTATTGCGGTACCTTGGGTTGCCCTTAGGGCAACCCCCGGACACCCCTCAGACATCCATTAGTTACGTATTAGAGGCACGTGCCCCTAGTATATAGTCTCTATAATCCTAGAGGCCTTACCTCCTTAAGGATTTGTCTCCTCTATAATCTATCTATTCCTACAATCGTGTCCTTATAGCCCCCTGTTTATAAAGTCCCTTTATATTCGAATCCTTCCTACTTTATTTAGAAGGGCAGCTGGCTTAAAGACAAAATTGTTTGTTTACATTTTTATTTACACCTACTATCCTACCTTAAAAATCTCGCGACAACCTAAATAGAAACTCTACAGATACCTTATGGAAAGCCGTCGCATTAAAGCAGGAAGGTCCCTTTAATAGTAAGAGATTGTGACAATATAAACCTCTAGGCAAGACGGCCGAATAAGCCCTAATATCTAGATATACTAGGAGCTCAAAGACTCTCGCACACCTACAGTTACCACTAAGGAAAACATAGACACCCTTTATAACGGACGTAATGCCGCTGGAAAGCAACCGGAACCCCTTTAGCCCCACCTAGGCTAATTAGAAGATTAAGCGCTAGAAGCGACCCTAAGATCTTCCCCTAAGCTAGAAATGCCAGAGGAATATACTAACACGTCTAACTAGGGACCCAACTAGAACCCTTCCAGAAGACCACCAGCCCACAATTGGCATAGTGGCGGTATATAGACTGTTTATAAGCTAAGCGGGCCTACCCCTTTAGGTAACACAACCTAATTATTAACTTAAGACTTAAGCCTTGTTAGGAAACCTATACTAGCTACTAGTACTAACACTACCTCTATAGCCGGAGCCTCCCTAAGCCGGAGCCTAGGAAGTTAGGAGCCCTATACTAATCTTCTATAAGGAGGATATTAGAAAGCCGTCGTAAGGCTCTTAGAAGCTATATAGGAGGGAGCTACTAACAAACATATCAGAAACCTCTAGGGGTAGATTTAGGTCTAGCAAAACTTAATTTAGACTAGACAAAATCTTTTACAATTAGGCCAAGACCAAGAACTCCTTAGGGGTTACCCTATACCCTTCTAAGGAGGTGTGGAAGATTTAGAGAGGTATTTATGTAATAAGTGGAAGAAAAATATAGACTGACTAGCTAAGGCCTCTAACAGTCTAGAACTCCGCCCTAGACCCAAGGCTTACTACTTGGACAATTGGGTCCGCGAAATGGATAACTTCTTTAAGATGCTAATAATATAAAATAACACCAAAGAACGTACCTGATGGATTATTAGCAAGATTAAAGATCTGTTACTAAACTAGATTGTACTTAGTTAGCTTAATAAAGATTAAATTATTATATAGCCACAGCTATAGACCTTTCTAAAGAATTGGATCCAGGATCCGTATATTGTATAATATAGTAACGCGGAGCAATTCTGGAATGGTATACAGCGTAATAATAAGGATTTCCGCTAGTTCATAAACTATATGGAAACCTGAGCTTAATAGATGGATCCAAAGCCCTTTAAAAACGAGGATAGCAGCATCTGTAAGAAAGAGAAGATTAGATTTATCTGGGCTAGAATAAAGCCACTAATTCGTAATAAAGTGAGGCGTGTAGGAGCCCTGTTAAGGATTACTATATATACTAATTTCAAACGAGCGGTTCTAAATGCTGAGGAAGCGGTAAGGAACTAAACCTCTTCTAGTAGGAATCTGGGGGGTCACCAGAAGCGTAGGCACTATAATAGTAATATAGGGCAGTCCTAGCCTTTAAAGAAACCTTTCTTAAAGAGAATATTAGAAGGGTCAAAGTTAGGAAACCTAAGCAGTAGAAAAGAGTCCTAGGGCTAATCTAGCACCCATCCGACACCCTTATAAAACAACCCTAAGAAGCTAAGAGAAAGCTTCCCCGGAGGTAAAGCTTATTAGAAGGGCAAGTAGGGCGATAGTCGCACCAACCTAAAAAAAGAAAAGCCCTAGTTGTGGACCTTTCCTAGTTACAACTAGGGCAAAATACAGAAGGGAAGACTCTTCATATTGCTGTTAAGCTGGAAATAATACTCCCTACTAGTAAGGTACGGCAGCTCTAAGCACTATATAATAGTGGCGCCGAAATTAACCTTATACGGTACAACTTGGTAAAAGAGCATAAGCTTATCCTATTGCAAAGGTAGCAGAAACCTATCGCAGGCTTCCTAGATAAGCATCGGATTAAACTGCACAGTATATATAAGCTTACAGTGTCAGTAGCTAACATACATAACCGCACTAAGGTGGTCGGCCCGCAGCCCTTCTAGGTGGCTAACTTCACAGATTACGACCTTATCCTCAGATACCCTTAGCTTATGGAAGCAGATCCTAAGATACGCTTTAAGACAGGAACCTTTAAATAGTGGAACAATAAGGAATCAGAAGGGCGTATATTATTAATAAGTCTTAAATATATCCTAGAGGATGTAGAGCCAGATAAAACAGTATACATTCTATACCTAAAGGAGTATCGGATCCAACCCCTATTCTATAGTAAGATAGGTATAGAGCCTAGTATAGGCAATAACCCCTCTATAACGGACACCCTACGGGGAACTGCCGGATAGGTTATAGAGATATTGTAGGGAGGTGGCGATCTCAAAGATCTTATAAGATACTTTTATTATTACGGGTTACTATGGCTTAAGCAATATGTGGAGAATATGCTATAGTACCTTAAACATTATATTAAAGAATTCCCTACCCTCTACTGGCTGCCGCATGCAACTGTTTAATGTACAGTAGCAACCATGTACGAATAACCGCTATAGCGTGTAACGCTGCCCGCGAGTATTCTAAGGGAGCTCCGGGACCTACCTAAAGATAATATAGAGGATAAGCGCAACCCCAATTTATTAAATATTCTATTAGGCCTAAGGGATTTACTAAGGGTATTTTTGGGCAGACGAGCCAGAGTCCTTGTGTAGAGCTTAGAATATAATTATGCAATTAATCTAGAAGAGGGTAAAGTACCCCTAAACCTTCCTATCTATAACCTCTCTCGCAAAGAGCTTAAAATCCTGCGGGAGTACCTTAATAGTTTAATAGAAAAGGGATAGATCTAGCCTAGTAAGTTACTAACAGGCGCACCAATCCTCTTTATCCTAAAACCAGATGGAACTATAAGGCTATATATAGACTACCACAGTCTTAATAAAGTGATAATTAAGAACCGTTACCTACTACCACTAGTTAGTGAAATGCTGGATTAATTATCTAGGGCAAAGATCTTTATAAAGCTGGATCTATAAGACGCCTATTATAGGCTCTATATCAAAGAAGGGGATAAGTGGAAGACTGCTTTTAAAACCTAATATAGCCACTTTAAGTATCTAGTAATGCCTTTTAGGCTAGCCAATACGCCTGTGACATTCCAGTTGTATATTTACAGAGCCTTAGGGGGACTTGTTAATCGCATATATATTATCTATTTAGATAACATCCTAATCTACTTAGAAGATAAGGATTAGCATAAACAGCATATCTATAAAGTGTTAGAATGCTTAGACAAATAGGGCCTTTATGCTAAGGCGTTAAAATATACCTTTAATACCAAGCAGGTCGAGTTTCTGGGTTACATTATAACGCCTATAGGTGTAGTTATGGACCTAGTATAGGTATAGACAATCTAAGAGTGGCCAGAGCTAGAGAGCTACTAGGATATTTAAGTATTCCTAGGCTTTGCCAATTTCTATAGGCGCTTTATCTATAACTACTTAGATGTTGCCCGGCACCTATTTAACTATATTGCGGAAGCTTCCTGAGACCCGACCCAAGGAGCAAAAGGCTTAAAGGCGGAAAGGAAGAAAACCAAAAAGGGACTAACTAAGTAGTATAGACCATGGACATAGCCCGGAAAGGTACAGGAGGCCTTTTAGGAACTACGAGTAAAGTTTATAGAAGCTCTATTGCTGCGGCATTTTAACCTAGATTAACTACTGATAATGGTCACTAATATATTGAATTTTGCTCTTGTTAGTATCCTACTCCAATCTAATAGGCATCCGGACGCTACCTAGCTCCACTAGAGACTAGTAGTATTCTATAGCAGAAAATTCTAGGGCCCTAAAGTTAGGTATTATACCTATAACAAGGAACTGCTAGCTATAGTTAACTGCTTTAAATAGTAGCGACATTACCTTAAGCACACGAGCCATACTACTTGTGTACTCTTAGATTATTATAATCTACGCTACTTTATGACTATAAAGGAGCTTACACCTTAGTAAGCTAGATAGGCAGAAAAGCTCGCACATTTTAATTTTAAGATTAAATATAAGCTAGGGGAAAGTAACCCTACTAATAGACTATTACAACGGCCAGACTATGCCAAAGGCTTTAAAACGGGAGACGGAAAGTAGATAATAGATATCTTACTCCCTACATTATAGAATAAGCTCTGGGTGTAGGATGCTTGAGTACCTATAGCTCCACGTATTAAGTCTTAGGTAATACAAACCCCATTAGTATTTAGTAGCGTTCCAGCTGGTACCCGATCCGTTTCTGATAAAGGCCCAAATATACCTAAACAGGACGTCCCTAACACGAGTTTGGAACCTAGTAATACGTCACCCCTAATTACTAAGCTATCCCCTTAAGCTAATAGCAAAGCCATAGAGTAATCGGAACTCGGAGCCCTATAATAACCAAAGGACTTTAACCTCATAGCCGCCTTCCTAATACACGCGCATCAAAGAGTTGCAAGATCCATAGTACCATCTAGTCTTATACTTAGAGTAGTATAGGACGAAACAGCTTTCACCTAGGAACCATCCAAAAGGTTAATAAATCTCATCTATAAGGTACAACAGAGGGACGCCTCCTATACCATCTTTAATGCGGAAGTAGGCCGGAAATGTAATAGAAAGAAAGCTGTAAGGTACTAAAATTAGGAACTAGACCCAATAGGCCTACTACGTAGAAATAGTAAGGTTTAGGTACTATATAAAGCAAATCTACGGCAGAAGATTCTTATAAAAAATCACAATAATCCTCTAGGCAGCCACTATAGTCAAGTCAAAACAGTAGAATTACTTTAATATAAATACTATTAGCCAAGGCTTAGGCAGGAAGCAAAGAAGTATATTAGCCACTATAAGAAATATTAAGTATATAAAATCCAAAGGCACAAGCTATGGGGTTTACTTAAATCGGTTCCTCCTACAAACAAACCATGGCGACATTACGCTATGGATTTCATTACGGATCTTCTACTATCTAAGGATAAGCAAGGACAAACATATAATTCGGTTCTTATACTTATTAATAGGTTTTCGAAGTATGTCTAATACCTTCCTATTAATAAGATAATTAATACACAAGCACTTATAAACCTAATTAAGAAAAAATGCTTTCTTAAGGTAGATTAGCCATACTCTATTATTACTAATAGGGGCAGCGTTTTTATAAGCCAATACTGGTCGGATCTATGCTTCCATTTAAAGATAGACTACTGTTATAGTACAGCTTTCCACCCGCAGACGGATAGGCAAACGGAACGCCAGAACTAGGAACTAGAGTCTTACCTATAGATATATTTGAACTACTAACAAGACAATTAGTATAAGCTACTTCTGTATATGGAGTACGCTTACAACTCAAAGCAACATACATTACATTAGTACGCACCAATCCAGATTACCTATGGCGTCCAACTATTAGGATTTAATGGTATACCTAATAATTACTGGCTGAGACAGTAGGATCAATTATGGGACCCTACTAGGAAGTCTAAGGATATCCACTAGAGAGTACAAGGGTACCTTAAGGTATAGGAGAAGTAATAGAAGCATATAAAGCAAAGCCTACAAGATGCTTAGGAGCAGTAGAAACTTTAGTATAACTATAAACACCAGAACAAGCATTTTAGAGTAGGTAACAAAGTTCTTTTATATTTAATAAATATCAAGACCCATCAACCATTAAAAAAGCTCAATGTAAGATACCTAGGTCCCTTCCAAGTTAAGAAATAAATTAGTAAGCTAGCCTACTATCTCCAGCTACCCCTATCTATGGCTTATATATATCCAGTGTTTTATATAAACCTACTAGAGCCATAGCATAGACTACTACTAGAAAAGAACTTCCAACTAGGCCTAATTAAACACCCTAAAGTGGTGGGCGAGCGGTATAAGGTTAAAGCTATACTATGCTATAAGTCTATTAAGAACAAGCTTTAGTATAAAGTTAAATGGCTAGGCTAGCCTATTAAAGAGTCTATATAGGAACCAGAGGACCACCTTAAGTATTACAAAGATATTCTAAAAGAATATTGGGACCAAGGTCCACAATCTATAAGGCGCAGAAAGCGCTCTAATACTACTATATTATTATAACCCAAAAAGAAAGCTTGTGGTAGGCCGCAAAAGGCTCTAGAGAGTAAGAAATAGATGGCTACCATTCTATACTAAGGTAGTTTAGAAGTAGCTACAGTAAACTAGATATGGAACGGATACGCTTTGGAAACCATAAGGGTTAAAGCTATAGCCTAGGGTAAGAGACGTCCTCAGCCTTTTTATATACATAGTATAGGAATTAATAGGGCATTTTACTAGTATTATATTCCCTATAGGCTCCCGAGCCCTCTCTATAAGCCTTCTAAGCACCTTAATTAAGGCCCTTAACTGCTACTATATATAAGAACAAATCCCAAATCCTATAAGTCTAAACTATAAATACCTAGAGCCACTACGCCTCGTCCTTAGGAGCAGGATCAGTATCCATAGGGCCACCAAGTAATAGCTAACAGAAATAAGACCCCTTAATAGGGGTACGAGCAGGCATAAAAACAGGCATAGGATAATAAGGTGTAGCTAGGGCGGACATCCTTAAACACTTAATACCAACATTAGGTCCAAACCAGTACCAATAAAGCTCTTGCGGCGTAAGCTTATAGTTAATAAAGACACACTTAAGCCCGGAATAGACAGAGATATTAGCTAGTTAGCACAGTCCAGAACCACCAAAACCTTACTATAGCAACTATTAGTCACCTATTCGCTAGGTACCTAAAGGGTAACCTACCTAATAACATATTATATTATGCTCTTTTAAAACCTAATACGCATATATAAACTCCTTCTTGTGGTATGTAGCAACCTTCTTCTCATCATCCCCATCCTTTACCCTATCCTTAGTATACCAACCTTGCTCTTATATTAAGCGTTGCTGGCTAGCTTGCTAGGAATTATAAGCAGTATAAATAGCTATGGTATAATCTCAAATTCAACCCAGTTGCTTAGCATTAGCACTGGAATAAAAAAGCGCCCGGGCGATATAGTAGTTAAGGACATTAAAAGCACGCCGCCACTTAAGCCCGGGCTATTAGAAAGCTCAAAGTTAGTAATAGAAAACTATCCATAGGATAGAAAAACCTACCTTAATATAACTGCCGCTCTTAGTACGCATGCAACAATTATAAGAACTAAAGGTATTTAACCTTACACAGTATATCCTGTTATAGGCCTTTAGGATCCTCTTATTAGATTTCTAGTCTTTCAAGGATATACAGGCAAAGTTATTCAAGCAGGACCAGCACCAGTTGCGAGTCAGCAGAGGTTAGGGTTCCATATACAACAGCAGGGCCAGGATACGCTAAAAAATTGGCTTAAAAAAGCAGTTAGTAGGGGAACAAAGAGGCATATTAAATTAATAATAGAAAAGAAGAAAATCTTAATAATATATTAAAGATACGTCCAAAATTGGACGAAGGTTAATAATAGGGGGTTAGGTATTAAGGAAAAGGATTAAGCTTAATAAGCAAGGTATCTTATACTTTACCTTCCAATACCCTTCCAGTAAATAGCCGCAACCTTGCCGACGTAGCTCCGTTATAATAGCGTTATTCAGAAGGAAGGAAACACGAGCATATATTATCTAACCATCACTTCCTTACAAAAACTAATAACGCGGCCGGGGAAGGCAACTAAGACGTCAATTAAAGACGCATATAGGTTAAATTATACCTAATTAATGCTACAGTATTAAAGAACAACGTCACAGACGTTCTTAACAATCGTATAAGGGCTATAGATACTGTTGCAAAGTATCCCTTCTGTTTACTAGGCAGAGAAGCTATGCTAATTATATAAGCACAGGACTACTAGATTTAGAAGCATATACACCAAATCTTAAAAAATAGGTCTCCTTAATTAACTAATTAATACCTCAACCACACTAGATAGCCAAAGGGCGAATACAGAAGTAATACATCAGTAATATAAAGGATTATAAAAAGAGATCACGGATCAATATCTTAGTAGTTAAAAAACAGTGGTAAGCTAAGGCCCTATACGCCAAACCCAATACCAAAAGGTTCTATAGAACTATATAAGGAACACCAAATTGCCTATAACACTTGTAATTAATTGCAGACCGGCGTAAAGGCTTAAATATAAAGTTGCATAAAAATCCTTAAATTAGCCTAGGTAGTCACCAGCACGTTTCTAGCAGGCTTCCAATAGGTCTCCGGGCAATCCTTATATCTTTTCTCCAGTTATGTTTTTTCCTTATTAAGGTTTTCAGGAGTTCAAAGCAGGGGTTAGATAGATAGATGATATACAGCGGCATGCCAATATCTTTTCAAACCCCTTCCGGGATAAGCCCTCCATAATCTCCCTACCGCAAAGTAACGGCAATCGGGGGCCGACCGCAAAAAGGGGGGGGGGCAATATAAGGGATATTATTGCGGTACCTCGGGTTGCCCTCAGGGCAACCCCTGGACACCCCTCAGACGTCCATCAGTCACATACCGGAGGCACGTGCCCCTAGTATATAGTCTCTACAATCCCAGAGGCCTTACCTCCTCAAGAATTCGTCTCCTCCACAATCTATCTGTTCCTACAATCGTGTCCTTATAGCCCCCTATCTACAAAGTCCCCTCACACTAAGCTATACTAAAAGTGATATAGATAACGCGGAAATAATAAGTGGGAAAATTTCTATATATGGCTAGATAAAAAAGGTTATACTAAATTAAGTAATACTAGAAAGATAAATAGGCTATATAAAAGGGGCATTAGTTATAACCTTAAAAGATCTAGAAAATTAGGCCAAAGACTAGAGAAAAATAATATAAGTATTAGTACTAGCAAACAGAATAGCAATAGTTAGATTAGTGCAATAGAGATTTAAACTTAAGGATAAAGATAAACCATAAGTTAATCTAAAGCACTTAGTATATTATATATTAGTATAGATTGTATATATGGATAATATATACAATATATATAAAGCACTAAAGGTAAAAAGTTATAGGTACCTAGCAAGGATATATTAGGCACTAGATAAAAAAAAGTATAGAAATGCTAAGTATATATACAGCTAGCATCTAGTGGAAGTTTAGAAATTAGATAATTTAATACTCTAACCAGGAAAGTTCCTTATAGAAGAATGCCTAAATAAACAATAATAGTGGAAATGTTTAAAAACTACCTATTTATAGTATATAGGGGAAAAGAAACAAACTAAGTATTAGCTAAAAGTAGACTAAGTATAAATAGGATTAAGTAGCCAATAGTTAGGAAAAGGAGAGGCCTATAAAACTAGAGGGAGCTAGTAGTAGAGCCTTAGACCCTTAAAGGAATTTAAGGACGGCACCTAAATTTATAAGTTAATTAGTAAGATTAAAAGTTTAAAGCGTTAGTGGATAGTAGAGTATACTTTAGAAGGTTAAGCTATTTCTAACTATTTAGTATGCCGTTAAATATATTAATATAGATATGCTAAAGCACTTTATTAACCCTCTTATTATCTACTTTTTTGGCGCGTTCTAGCTTAACTATAACCGTAAGATATTATTCTATTAATAGAATCTCTCCTTAGTAAACACTTCTAAATTATAGTATATAATACTATCCTTTGGGCTTATTAACTGGCTTAGTAGGGCTACTATATATAAATTAATTAACCTTGGGCTTAAGTATCTTAACGGTAGCTATAAGATTAAAATAAAGTGTTATAAGAACTTAACCTATAATATAGATATTATATTTAACTAAGTATGTCTATCTAATACTTAGGTTAGGGCGTTACGTAAAAAAGTAGAGGCTATATTTGACGAGTATATGCCCAGGACTTATACTACTACTACTATACTACTGGATATATTTTTACTTGCTTATACCCTTTTTACTTTAGATTTAACTAAACCGCGGAGTGCTAAATAATTGGCTAGTAGGAAGTTTTTTAATTCTTATAACATCTTATAAGAAGGCATTAAGGTACTAGTAGATAAAGTTAATTAGTTTAACTAGCAGCATATCCAACAATTAGATACGCTTAAGGGGTTATACCCTTCTAATACCACAGATAATTTTAATAGATTTGCTAATATAAGGGATTATACTAACTAGGTTGGGAAGGGGTTAAATAGGGTTATTAATCCGATGATTAACCTTATAATAATTAATATAATTAACCCTATAGGAATTGCAGTGCCTAACTAATCTCCAGACTTTTATAAACTACTATAAACTTCTGCAAACTCCTAGACTAATTAAATGCCTATATTTATTAATGCTTTAAACTAGCATATCCGTAATAACTTCCTTAGGTTAAATTTACCTAATTCTTAAACTTCTATAAACTCCTATAAATTCCTAGGCCAATTAGATGCCTATGTTTCTATTTAACTAGGCTAACTAATTTATACGAATTTATGCACAAACCTATGCACGACCTTTTATATAACCTTTTACATAACCTTTTATACGACCTTTTGCACAACCTTTTATATAAACTTTAATATATAAGGCAACGATAGAACCCGGTAACTATATTTAACTACTACCTACCTATACTACCCACTGGGCAACTTTGGAGCTTCTGTAACGCCTTATAGTTAGGCCTATATTAAATAGTACTATTATCTAAAATTATCCCTTAGATTAATACAGCCGGATTAAAGAATGCCTTATAGTTTAGCCTGTACTAAATAGTATTATTATCTAGGTTTTACCTCTTAGATTAACGTAGCCGGATTAAAGCTTACCTATAAAGAATACGCTATAAAAGCCGCCACTTTAGCGCACCGGAGTGCCGGAAAGCAACGCTAAACCCCCCTTTATACCCTAATACCACTACCACTAGAACCTAGTAGTGGACCACTAGACGGCTTATACGCCGCTAAAGACCTTAGCCTAGAAGGTGGGGGTAAGAGATCCTTAGGGTTCTTACGCTTACGCTTTAAGAGGCTATACTTACTAGAACGGGCCGCCACTTAATATTAAGCGCAGTTACCCCTAGGCCTACTTACCTGCTATATACCCTTTTTAGAGTATACCTAATACTTCTTACCTAAGGCTTGGTAGGTAGTGCATTACTTACTACCTACTAACTCTACCCTTAACTCCATCTCTATTATCTAGCCAATATAGCCCTAGTCTCTCCGCTTATTTAACCCTATAGCTACTAACCCCACCGCTAACTATAACTACTATTTGCCTTAGGCGGTAGGGGTATATGCGGTAGTTGCCTTACTATAGGGGGCCTAAGCCTATAGTATGCGGATGGGGCTAATATACTAGGCAAGGGCAAACCTGGCGGTAGTAAAGGCTAATAGTAAGAGGGCTAGTAATAGGGGGAGGGCTAAGGTAGGAGTAAGGGCTGGGGCAGGAGTAAGGGCTAGGGTAGAAGTAGGAGCAGGAGCCAGAGCTAGGGCTGGTAATAGTGATGGTGGTAGTAGTCTATAAATATATATAAGCTAAGTATATACTATATAATTATTAATACTTATAGCTCCTTTTTTAACTCCCCACCGCTAAACCATTTATTCTTATTATTATTATTATTGTTAGCGGCGGTGACGGTGGGTGGTAGTGGCGGCAGCGCTAGCCGCGGTGCTACTGTTGCTATTACTACTACTACTACTATTAGAAGGGGAGGGTGGCGGTAAGGGCGAGGGCAAGAGTAAGAGCGCCTATTAAAACTAGTTAGTTATCTCTTATAGTTAATAGTTGGAGTTCTAATACTAACTATGTCTTAACCTAAATTCTATTAGAGCGAAGCTAGCAATAATAAAGGAGGGCCGCAGCCTATAGTGTTCTCTCCTTATTAAGGAGGATATTAAAGGGGTGTGTATATACTTAGAGAGTAGGAGGAGATATTTTAAAAGCTTTAATAGGAGATGGTTAATAGGTGTAAGTGTAAAGAATAATTTTAAAGTAGTTAAAGATATTATTAAACGAAATTAGAATTTTAATTTATATTTACTTTAATATTCTTAATTTTCTGAACTACTATAAACTCCTAGGCCAATTAAAATAATATACTATCTCCTGCGAAATCTTATAAACTCCTAGGCTAATAAAAATAGCGTACTATCTCGTATAAACTCTTAGGCCAATTAAATATATTTTATATATTAATACAAAAGTTCTCTATACCCTTTAGAGTCGCTTACCTTATACGCCCTCTTTTTAAAATAGGTGTAAAGGTTAGTATTTTATTAGCATTTAAAATTTTCTCTACTAATGGCAACCAACGTATTAACAGGGTAGTAGGCTCTGTACTTTTATGCCTCTACCTTAATTTTTTTAAATTAAGAGTAGCGCTTTTCTGCGTATCTAATATATTAATAACTGGCTACTAGATATTTAACTAGCTGCAATTAGGGCTATACCTAGTAGTAATGGCAATACTAGCATACTAATAACTCTATTAACCCATTCTTCTAGTTATAAGGTTAACGGCGGTATACTAATTCTCGCTATATCTAATAACGTACACTTATTTACTCTAGCCGTCTTAATTATATATAACTATGCAGTCCTTAATACCTCTCGTCTTATAACCTATATAGTAAGAGTATTATCCCTTTTACAAATCGTTACGGCGTAATTGGATACACTAGTATAAGATTCCTAACTATACCGACCTTATAGCTACTATTATTACTTTTTTATATGTCTTATATCCTTTATTTTAGTATATAAATCGTTAACCTCCTTAACAAAGTACTAAAGTCACTCTACTAATAGTTGCCTAGATTTCTCTCTATAAGGCTATATCTAAAGTAGAGGCGCTTTAGTATAGAGATAATTAAAGATTAGCGTGTCCTAAAAGTCCAGTCTTAGTTTATATATGTACGCAAGCTGCTAGCGGTATATTATATCTATATACGCAAATAGCGGCATAGGGATGCGTCTATATATACTACTATATAATGCTTCTACCCGCGTAGTTACCCATTTATTAATAAGAGTTAGGGTAAAGTAAGCTCGCGTACTATTTTTTGGCTAAGTAATTGGTTATAGGATATCTGGAGCCTAAGTAAGAGTTAGAAGCAGTGCCGGATTATAACAACTATAATATTAATCTAGCGGTATACGGGTAACCTAAACCTATAGTAGTAACTTATCCTCGCTAAGGTAACATCGGCAAAATATAGTACCCTACCAATGGCCTCAATGGTTGGTGGTTGACGCAATTGGCGCGCAGTTGAGGGCATTTGGCAACTCAACCGACTAGCCTATGTCGTGTTTTTTTGACACGCAGCCTGCGCGCAGCCTGCGCGCAACCTGCGCGCAACCTACGCGCAACCTGCACGCAACCTACAACCACAATTATATTTGGAGCTATCCACCTCTTTTGTACCAACAGTATATTTTAGATAATAAATAAAGGCTACTTTAAAGCTATTTATAAGGCTAGCAAAGCAAATTATATACACTTCTTTATACAATCCATTATATTGTTTTAGACAATTTAATATAATATCCCAACTGTTTTATAATATATTCTAAAAGCATAAGACCTTTCCTACTCTCCCTACAACAATAATATACTATAAGTATTTAGCTTTGCTAGCATAGCACATACATATAGCCAAAAAGTAGCTACTAAGAGTAGCAGATATAGGCCGAAAGAAAGGTAGATTAAGAGCTAGTATATATAATAAGGAAGCCGCAGTCATCCTATAGGAGAGTATAAAAAGTCCTACACCTAATCTCCTACTAAAAACTCTACCAGCTCCTCCACACTAGAGTCTAGAGTATATATTACAAACTTTATATACTGCTCCTCATTCTTAATTAAATTTAATGTTGCTTTTCCGTTACTATACCAGCCATAGCTGTCCTCTGCAAGGCTGTAGTACTGCTTAAATTATACAAATAACTTATTAGATTTAAACCTTTCTAGCCTAGGCTCGCCGGTTCCTATATTTAGGACAAAGTAGTACACTAGGGCGGAGGATGTATATTCTACTAAATCTAACAAACTTAGCTAGTTCCAAAAGTTAAATTAGCAAATATTGTAGTAGTAATAGGGCCCTAGATTTTCTAGCTTACTCTAGAGCTCTCCCTTTAAAATAGACTTGGCGGACTAGTCTGGCCTACTCTAGAGCTCTCTATTTGGGATAGACTTGGTAGACTAGTCTAGCCTACTCTAGAGCTCTCCCTTCGAGACAGACTTGGTAGATTAGATAGTATAGCCTAGCTCACCAATAAATAGCCTAAGTTAATAATCGCGTTAGTTTCGTTATCGCTAAGGCTTACAAGGAACCTCTCTCTTGCGTTGTCGCTTAGATCCGCTATAAGGTCGTTAAGATCATCTTTATACGGGTCCTTAATAATTTCTATAGTTAATTAATCCGGCATTGGGCCCGCAGCATGTTTAATAACCGTAGGCTAAAGCCGCAGCTAGATTCTAGATTGCCGTTTTCTAGACATCTGGTTCCAGCTACCTAAGAGGTTGGCGTAGGCTTCTACAACGGGTTAGAGAATAATAATAGGTAGTAAAACACCAGATATACACTAACCGCTAATAACAGTGCTATAAAAGTTGTCCGTTCCCTTAGACCCAGTTCTATACTCCCTAATTGCATAATATATTACTATTAAAACAAAAGCAATAGTGTTGCCGGTAAGCTTTTTAAACATATTACAAAAGCAGGGTAATTAGGCAAGGCCGTTTCTTCCTCTACTATGAAATATACCAGCTATGCCAGCAACTATCGCGTTAGAACGGAAGCGGTTATTACTTAGCTATTAACTCTTATTAGCATTTTACTAAATAGCACAGGCAAAATACCTTTGTATAATCTAGCGCAATAAAATTGTAATTAGTTAGTAGTTCCATAATTAGTTTGGGCGCGTTATTAAACCCTAGCCTATACACCTCCCTTACAACTATATGAGCCTTTGTAATTGCGTAGTTCCTAAAGTTCCCTATTGCGTCAAATAGCTGTATATAATATTAAGATTGTTAGTGGATAATTTAATACAATATTTCTAGTATATAAATACCTTACAAGCGGACACCGGGTTAGGAATACAATTAGCTTTTTTTTATACTACTTTTAGCTGCTTTAAAATAGCTTCTAACTATGCCTTTTTTATTATATCCTTAATAAGGCCTAGAAAGCAGTCAAACCACAGGTTAATAAGATGCCCATTATAAGTCCTAGAGTCAGTTACTAGCCTTACTAGTAAAATGGACCTATAAAGCGTAAATATAGGCTCATGTCTCTTAGGTGGGTTTTCTTTTATATATCGCCATTATAATATCTAGAGGTACTCTTCTCTTGCCTGTATTACGGCAGTTAGGTCAAAATCATCTTTATAGTCCAACTTGTCCTTACTTTCCCTGGTGCTATCCAGGTCCCCTTTAAATTAAACACTAGATTAGTATACTCTATATTAGAGGGAGGTTACTTATTTTATAGACGAAGCTATATTAGGGTTTAGGCAAATACGGCTTACTAGGGAGAATATAAAGCCAAATATTGGTTATTTACGTGATAAGGTACGGATTAGGCGCGCGGGAGAGTATTTTAAACTAGTACGCAATTGTTTACGTAGTAAGGTACGGATTGGGCGCGTAGAAGAGTATTTTAAACTAGCACGCAATTGTTTACGCAGTAAGGTACAGATTGGGCGCATAGAAGAGTATTTTAAACCAACACGCAATCATTAAGAGCCGGAGGTATATTGCGAAGATGCTGCTTTTTATAGCGGTAGGCGGTTAGATAGCAAAGAGAGTGTTCTATTTACTAGGGCTCGCCAAGTACCAAATAGTAGAGGAGACTATTAAGTATTACAGTTAGACTCCGGTTATATATAAAGGTGTAACCTACCTTAACCAAAAGATTAGGACTTTATGTCTTTAACTAAGCTGGTTCTACTGCCAGATTATCAACAGATTTAGTAGATTTATTAATATTTAGTTGCTATTATTTTATAGAAAAAGCAGGTGTAGACTTATAGTCACTATCCTTATTATTAGAGATTACCCTTTTTAGCCGGAGGCGGCTATATACATTCTATACATTGTCAGCCAGCTTAATATATTATATACAACGTTAATAGGGTCTATTGCATGCCTACTCCTTTCTATACCTAGATATAACTAGACTAGAGTCGCTATTCTTATTATTAGATAATACCCTTTTTAGCCAGAGGCGGCTATATACATTCTATACATTATCAGCCAGCTTAATATATTATATTTAACATTAATAGGGTCTATTACGTGCCTGCTCCTCTCCACGCCCAGATATAACTAGACCAGAGTTATAATATTACTTGTTCTGGCTGGGTTCTATATACTCGTTCTAGCTAGGTTCCACATGCTTATTCTAGCTAGGTTTTACATACTTATTCTCTATTAGCGCGTTCTTCCTTCCATTAGCTAGGATATAGGCAACTCCCAGCAGTAGGCTAGGTAGAGATATAAGGTTAATTATACCAGTTATCCTCATTTCCTTATCCTATATTGACTTAAAGTAGGGTTCTTGCTACTAGTTTAAGTGTTTAATAACGCGTTTTTACGTTTACCTGCTATAGTAACACTCCTATATTTGCCTAGTTAGCAGAAGGTATAGCTTATAGCTAGAATAGGTTACCTTATGGCTGTTTCTATAATATCTAGGGCGTATATAGATTAACAACTTAAAAGAATATATACTGGTATAGTATATATTAGACTAATAGCAGTATTAATAGGAGTATCATTACTATAGTGCTTGCAAATAACTTAAATAGGGGTGTATTTATTATAATTAGCTGCTAGTTCTAACCAGTTGCGGTTAAGCCGCAACCGTAACCTATTAACTCGCGTCAAGTTAGTAGTTAAGAAAACATTATTACATAGTCAAAGATTATCTAATACTATTTGCTATTATACGCGAAACTGTTTTATTTTATTAGCATATCCCTTAGCAGATACGGTATACATGTACAAAAGGTTAAATATTAATCCCAGCAACAAAAGCAGTAGGCTAGTAAGGCTTATGTCTAAATTTAACAGGGAGGTACCTTATTAAACCACTTTACCTACCTAGGGCGCTGGCTTTTAGATCCTGTACCTTATTCCAGTCTACCTATACTAGGTTTAACACCCGTTTCGCGTTTAAAGCAAAGCTTATCCACCTTATCCATACAGCTTGCCAGTGTAGATGATGCTAGGGTAGGCATAGGCGGCATATAGGACAGCAATAACACTTCTATATAGTTATATCACCATATTCTACACCCTTATGCAATACCTAGTATTTCTACTATAAATATCCAATGTCATTCTTCCATGTTATTAACCCCGCTAGCCTATAGTAAGCCCAACCTATCCCCTATATATGTATTGCAATAGTAATTAAATTTAGCAGAATAGCAAGGAAAGCGCAAGCATAGATATAAGGATTAGGTGTTAGATACTGAGAGCAAGCCAAAGACAGTGTCAATATATATTACCCTAACGAGTTTACTAGAAAGAACGGGTGCAAACCTTAGGCTTTATCGTCCAATCCCCTTAGGCGTTTTAAGAATGCCAGATAAGTTATAAGAATATCCTAGGTTATATTATTCTAAGACCCCCTCGCCTAATAGCATGCCGAAGGGCTCTAATATTAAGCCGTCTACCTTTATATGTGGTAATCTATTAAACCAGCAAGTATTCTAAATAAAGTAGTGGCTTTAAGGCGCATAATCTATGCTATAGTTATAGTTGCCTTCGCCTTTTCTATTGCGGGTTAAGGCATAGAGTAAGGGCTCTTTTTCGACTAGGAGAGGTTTTTTAGGACAGCTATAGGTTAAGTATTGCCTTGGTATTGACCCGTTTACCAGTTCTACCTATTCTTATATATATAGAGTGCGAGTTATCTAGTAAAGGCAAGGGTGCGGAAATAGAGGGTAAGTAATTGCATTGTTCTTGGCTGGTAGCGCAGACTATAAATACGAGTTAGTAATACTGAATTAACTTTAAATAGTAACCTACTTGTTCTTCTTTATTCTATTATAAATAAAAACCTATCCATTTCTTATAGAAACATATTCTTAACCGCACTACGCCATTTCTCTTTATTTATAAGCTAAATTCGTCCTCCGGCTATCTTATCGCTAATATAGTAGCAAAGCGTTTCGCTCTTAGGGTTAAAGTTAATATCCTAGCCTAGTATGTCTACAAATATATTAAAGCTTAGATTATCAACGTGTATATCTAGGGCGTTATTCTTGCCGGTCGCTAGCTTTTAGGTAGGGATAATTATTAGCTCTTCGTCAGCTGCCCGCCGGATTAGTATTGTTGTTGTTCTATATAACCTTAGTGTTCCCTCCTACCTTATTACCTTTAGTATGCCGGCCGGTGGATAATGCATAATAGCGGAGTATGGGAGTACTGGGTTGCCTATTATAATTTGCCTAATAAAAGCCATTTTGTTTATTTAACGCGTCGCGTTATAGCTGCAGCGCTAGGCAAGTTATTTAACATATTTAGTATATAGGTTCTCGGGTAAACCTAAAAACACAAATAGGAATTCGTTAAAGATTTCGTTTAATATTTGCCATATTTATGCCTTACTTATAAGGGAGCGTAGTGGCTGTCTAAGGAGCCCGCGTGTCGACATTTTGATTTTAACATCATAGTAGATCGTATTATATTGTTTATTCATAACCCTAAGATCTTGCTTAAGAGTGTCTTTAGTGTCATAGCTTAGGTCTATTGTTAGTACCATAATTCCAGAAGCATTAGGGAAGGTGCGGTAGGAAAGACGTCTTAATTACACGCCAAGACCAATGTACAGGATTGTGTAGACAGGTAACTATATTGTTTAGTTATATATAAAACAATCGGTTAAATGTCTTATAAGAAATAAATAAGTGTATTAGCAAACGCTTCTCTACCCGCTATACCACCTAGACTTATAAGCCTCCTTTTATCTATTTTACGTCTCCTCCGTCTTAACAAGCTCAATTCAGCACCCAGATTCGTTAATACTTTTTATATATATATATATATAATTTTTTTTTTATCTCCATTGTATTATACTACGTATAATACTGCATATACAGCCTTTAGGCTATAGCGCTATAGTTCTATATACATAAATCCCTTCTAGGCAGCTTAACATGTACTAGTAACTATATTTATCAATACTTTAAGACGCCTAGTCAGCCCTTAACTAGTAGAGCCTAGTTAGTACAATTAGAGGTCCCAACCTCCACTAAAATACTTAATATCCCTAATAAGGGCCAGAATATTATCAGCGAAAACGGAGATATTCCACTATAAGTTAATAAGATCTTAGGTCCGTCTAGCTCAACAAAGGAGTATTTAAGCTCTCAGTATAATCTTTTAAGAGAAGATACAATTAAACCGTTAAGAGAGGTAGTGGGTCAAATCAGAGCAGACCCTTTTAATTTGCTAGAATCTGGATATAGTAATGGAATCGGTATATATAAATAGGTAAGCATGCTACAATTCTAAAGCAATTATCCCCTAACATCTGCAAGGTCCATATTAGCTTAGTAATATTTTTACCTCAAGGGCTAGTAATCCGCGTAGCGTTCTTACTCAGGAGAGTAGGGAAGATAATCTATTAGAATTAGTTAAAAAGACTAGTCACCAGATCTCTAGTTGCTTTAACTCCCAAGACTAATAATTTTCAAACGGAATATATACTCGTAATAGCGGCGGCAAGACCATTAGCTATATTAGAACAGAATCCTCTAGAGGTTAACTTATTCTTTAAGACCTAAAGAGATCAAGATTAACTCATCCATATTATAGACGATGGTTAAGGAACGAACTGGATTTTATAAAGTCAGTTACTATACTATATTGGCATTACAAAAGCTAATAAGAGAGCCATAAGTGTGCAATATTTTCTAAATAAGAAGATATCTAACCATTAATAGATTCCTGTTATTAGAACACCTTATTTAAGTTTAATAGAATGTTAAAGCACCATAATACGTTATAAATAAGCCTTATACGGATCTTAGCTTAATCGTGGCTATTAAGGATGCTTCCTTATTTAAGAATATTTACATTCTTAAAGACTGGCTAGATATAACTACTATAGGGCTTAAAGCCACTGCGCTGAAACGAGTTCTTATAAAGCGTCTTGCAATAATCCAAGGACCTCCAGGCACTAGAAAAACGTAGCTTTAAAGGCGTTGCTCAGCAATATAACAATGGGAGATCCCCCCGTTATTGTTACATATTATACAAACCATACGCTAGACCAGTTATCTAGGCATATTGCTTAAAGTAACCGTCTTAATACTATCGCTTATACAAACAGACAATATTACACTACATTAGGCGCCAGGGCCGTGGGGATAGAAAGAAGAGGAAGTATTAGGGCTCCCTCTTTTTATATCTTATATTTTATTTTTTTATATTGTCTTATATTGTCCTGCCATTGTCCTAGCATTGTGTTATATTGTCCCATATTATCCTGGAATTGTCCTACTATTATATTACATTGTCCTAGCATTGTCCTGGCATTATATTATATTGTCCTGTTATTATCTTACCATTATGTCATATTATCCTATCATTGTCTTATATTGTCCTGTCATTGTCTTATATTGTCCTATTATTGTCTTATATTGTCCTACCATTGTCTTGGTACTACTATATACTTTTTGCCATTTACTAAGATTATAGTTATGGGTATTTGTCAGCTAGGATCCGGGCAGTAACTCTTAGTAGTAATTTTACTGCCCAAATCTCTTGCTAAGTTTCGTTCTACCAGTATAAAATCAGTGGCTTAGAGCTTGTTTTTAGTGTTATAGATCTAGATTTTAGAGCTATAGATTAATCAATTAGCATAGAGCCGTTGCATTATAGTAAAGCTATGTTTAAGCAATTATATCATAATCCTTGGCATAGTATTACACGTGGAAATATTCAATTATAAGATTTAGGAAGGTGTTCATATTTTAATTAAATTCATAAGACTATAACTAAGGGCCTTTACGGCGCAGTAGTATGGTAAGTTCTATAATTACCTTAATTTAGGGTTGCTTGGTCACTGCAGGAAAGTTATAATACTTGGCGTGGTATTAAACTTAAGGTACCTCTACTACCGCAGTAACAGACACTCCAAATTTCTAACAACCAAGATTTTGGATTAAGGCTCGGTTAAATCTAAAATTAAGTCAATCATTCTATAAGGCTCCAGATAAGGCTTAAAATTTAACTTTGCATAACACATAGTTGATTTTAGTAAGCGATCAAATAAACACCTCTCCCATTAGGCCTCCATTACTTAGAAGTCGTGCCTTATAGCCATAAAGCCAATTCCGCCGTCCACCTCTATAGCCACAATTGAACTAAGATCCGTATAAGGCTTATTTATAACATATTATAGTGCTTTAACATTCTGTTGGACCTAAACAAGGTGTTCCGATAACGGGAATCTATTAATAGTTAGATACCTTCCTATTTAGAAAACATCGCACACTTATAGTTCTCTTATCAGCTTTTATAATGCCAATATAGTGTAGTAACTGGCTTCGTCGTGCCTCGCCATATTAGTATGCTAAGTACGGACCCTACGCGGAAGGAGTACTATCACAATCACAAAAGTTAGAATAAGGGCGTCATAAAATACATACAGCTGCAATTGCAGCAGTGTCGCGATTAGGGTGGGCAGAGACGCCATATTATAAGGAGTTGTCAATCGGGCGCGTATACAAAGCTTTAGATTTAATTTGGAGTTTAAAGAAGCTTTAAGCTCCTAAAGTTACAACCAAACATTCCCTATAAGGATCTATCCCTAAGGATCTGGTTTGATCATAAGGTTTAGGAAGGGGTTATAATTTAGTTAAATCTATAAGATTATATTCCAAAGTCCTTATAGCGTAGTGGTATAGTACATTCTACCCCTCGCCATTTAGAGCTAGCCCAACGTGATTAAAACTTAACGTAGAAGAGCCGATATGCTAAGTATATAGTGCTAAAATTTCGTCAAATATATGACTTTAGGCGTTGCGAGACATATATAAAAATATAAGCTTAATTTAGAGCCTTGCTAACGCTTAATTTAATAGGAAACGACCTTCTTTTTTAATATTTTTAATATATAATAAGTGAGAATCAAACCCGCTACCCCTAGGAGTCGCACTTACGATATCCAATTGCCCGATCTAGCTAGGAGGCTCGGCGGCAATACAATAGGGCTTAATAACATAATAAGGCTTAACAGCGATATAATAAGACTTAACAACGCAATAAGGCTTAGCGACGTAATAAGACTTAATAACGCAATAAGACTCAACAACGCAATAAGGCTCGGCAACGTAATAAGACTCAACAATGCAATAAGGCTTAGCAACGTAATAAGGCTTAACAGTAATGCAATAAGACTTAACAATGCAATAAGGCTCGGCGACGTGATGAGGCTTAACGGTAATACAATAAGACTTAACAATGTAATAAGTCTTAGCAACGTAATGGGGCTCAGGGCCGGGCAATAAGGGGAAGACTTAAGGTTACTTAGTTACTCTAATGCCTAACAGCAAAATCCAACGGTATAGTACTGCTATTAATGTGTTCTAATGCGGATAGGCTATATAAAGGTTTCGTCTGTAACATATCTAACATATCCCAAAAGTCTGCCTTTTGCTTGTCTTTAAGGTCAAATTTCTAGCCTATAATAAATTAAATATTGTAGTCCGTAGGAACACAACAAATAACGGTATATTTTGCCCTATCATTCTTAGAACCGTTAGACACGAAGTAGTAGATAGTCCATTAACCTATATCTATTAGTGCCGGCTAATTAAGTGCGCTTAAAACGTACCAATATCAATAATAGCTCTTTTATTTTATAGTATAACGGGCTTAATAGCAACAGGGTTTTGGTCCTTATTATTAAGCACATTTATTTAACGGAGCTAGGTTTGTCAATTATTCCAGTACAGCATTATGTTATAGGTTGATTCAATATCTTACACCTATTAGAAAAAAGCAGGAGGTAAATTAAATAGAATAATTAGGGTACGCTTTTCTTCGCCGTTAGGGATTTCGTATATACGCTGCAACTGTGCAATCGGTAGACAAAAGCGGTAGTTATAAACGTCAGTTTATCTGTTCTAATACCGTCTTGCTTCTCATAACAATTCAAGATATAAAGGGAGTTGGATATTAATTTCCCTATATAGCAGATTTAGGACAAACCAAACAGGCCTGGTATAAGCTGTTATATAGTCCTTATTCGCATTATAGACGTCTTATTATATATAAAGCCGGAATCCAAAGAGTCCGTATAGAGGATAGTACGTTTAGGATACCTAATCTATAGAGAGTAACGCTTTTTAGGAAAGTAGATTTAGCAAACTCTTTTAGTTACAGGAGGATCCTCTTATATACCAATTAGGCTTTTGGAATAATAAAGATAGTATATATACACAGTCTATCAGTAGAGAGGATACACCTTAACAGAAATTGTTAATGTATATTAGGAACAAGAGTTAGTAGGGTTATAGGCTGGATTACTTAATAGGTATCACAGTAGTTAATAGCCGGAGTAATATTAATCTAGACTAAATTTAAACTTTCTAAGGTTTAGTTACATAGTGGTTAATATTAAGATAATATATCACAAAATATTAAACAGTTGCATATTGTTTACATATATATGCATTATACTAAGACACATTCTTATTATAGGTAATTACTGCTCTAACTGCACCAGCTACGCTATTTCTATTACATTATCATTAGCCTGCTGAGTAGGTTAAGCTTTAAACACCTTATAGAACTTATCAATCGTTATCCTTTTAGTCATTGTATGCCTTACTAATATAACCATATTAATCGGGTTCCACTTATCCGTACTATACATTGTTAATATAGTGACTACTAGCGCTAGCTGTCTAGATCTAGCAGCTTAGCCAAACACTTACACCTCTACATCTACCGTTGTCGCCGGTTCAAGTAGATGGACTCTATATATAGAGACCAAATTTAGACCCTCTCCTCTAACCCTTTAGTTAATAATAAGAAACTAGACCATGTCATTCTGGTAAGGACCGCCTATTAGAATATAAAACGCTTTATAGATATCCTCCTAGTCTTTTAGGGATATCCTAGACTCCATCTAGTAAATAGTTGAATATTTAGACTAGCCAAGCCTTTTATAGAAATACTATATTATATTATTAGTAACAGTTTACCACCAGTCTAATAGCTAACTTATAAGGCGTAATAGCATATATGCCGCTAGTTCGTAACTACTAAACAGTAGTCTCTTATTAGGATTCCTTTTAAGTACTTTATTAACATATTTTATAATTCCCTTTAGTTTCCTAGAGTTAGCAATCATGCTCCAATTCTTCTAAAGCGGATTCTCGTCCAAAGGTTTATCCCATTTTTCGCTGCAAAACTCGTCAACCGTCTACCTTGGCTTTGTTCCAACTTTTTTCTTATCCTTCTACCACACATCCTACCACTTATCTCCTATCTTAGCCAGGCCTGAAAAGATAGCAAAAATTTTTAATAAGCGACCGGCTCCCTCTAGAAATTGATCTATATTAAAGACGGGTTCTTCTCCTTTTCTTCCTTTAGCTTTCCAGTGTCTAAAAGCTTTATTTAGCTATTTAAAAGCTTCTAGGGATGCTCCACGCCAGAGCTTCTCAATATACGGCTTAAATATTGAATCGTTCGTTACATAGCAGTCTTAGTAGACAACCAGTGGTAGCTTATTAATTACCCTCCTATCAAACCATCAGTCTTCCCCTATCCTGCGTATAATCAAGATCTTTATAATTAAAGAGGAGCATTTTTTAAAGCCTATAATAACCTTATTTAGAAGAGAAGAGCGATTAGCTACTCCTAGCTTTTCATATTTAATTAATGCTTTAATATTACGACCATTAATTAATTTTATATTTAGGCAATCCGCCTAATTAGGGGCCCTAAAAATTTCCAAGGCAGGAATTAGACTTATAAAACCTTCGCTAGTTGGCGTACCAGAAGTAAACACTACTAAAGGTCAAGAGGTGTAGTAGGCTATTTTACTATTACTGTCCTTGTAAGATAGGCCCGGGCGTTAAAAGCGAGGAAATACTGCTTAATTATTATACACTTATTTGGCCATTTTTATTAGATAACCTGTCTCTAACCTATCTATATAGAACTCGTCGGCAAGAATCCCACTAACGATATAACAAGGACCACCATCTCTATGGAGATTAAAAATAGTCTTATACTGTTCCTAAGCGGTCCAGGTTATTACCCAAGTTTACAACGTCGTAATTATAAGATACAAAGCCGATCTTGGGTCCATTTTCCACTAGACCTTTTTGCCTTCTCCTTCGCATTTTATAGGTTCAAGAATATCTTTATCTTTATCTATAAAATTATACTTCTTTATGCTGGACCTAATAAAAGCCAAATGGCGCATATAAACTTATAGTTTGCCTCCAGGAATACAATCATTTAGTTCTAAGGTTTCAAACTATAATTTAATATCTTTAACCGCTTAGGGCAGTAGATTCTGTCTAGTAATATATATAGTTGGTCCTACTAGCCAGTAAAGGAATTTTCTGGTAATACTTCCCTTAACACAACAGCACTATAGCATGCCATCTATTTAACTTAGGCATTGGGCGTTAGGGGGCTGTAGGTATTCGTCTATACTAGGGGCAAGGTAGAGACTTTTATCTCTACCTTTTTGATTTTCCCAATTAAGCCAATTAAGGTTAATCTTAGTTATCAACACGCTAGTATACCAGATTAAGAGCATTTAAAGTATTTTGCCTAAACCCATTATATCCGCAAAAAAGGTCCCACCTAGGGCTACACAATTATAAAGAGCATGGGTAACACCAAGCAGCTAATATATCCACATAGCTTTACCCTTTTTTATGCCGTATAAGTAGAAGGTTGCGTCTTAAAGAGTATTACAAATAGTTAACGGAAACAAGAGGAACCATAGCGCCTTTACCCATAATACTGGGTTAATATATGCTTCTCGCATATCCTTTAGGTAATTAGCTTCCTAATTAACCTTCTTAATTCTATCCTTATGCTTATCTTCTGGTTCCTTATTAGTCAAAATAGGGTTAATTAAGGCGTTAAAGTGGCGGCGCTCCCATATACGGTTAAGATTAATTTCCCCAATACAAATTAGGTTAGGGTTATTATTTATATCCTTAAATAATATATTAATAAACATTTCGCGATTAGACTTTGGCCATTTATTATACCATCCTTTTATCTTATCCCATGGCATTATTTTAAATGTTTACACTTTATTCAGATCTACGCCTTTTAAGAGCTCTAATTTATCTAGTAGGGGCTAGTCTTTACTACCACGGGTCCAGCTATAAGCAGTTTTAATTATAGCCGGCCGTACGGCTAATAATGCACCAGTAGGCATAGGTGGCGGTGACTTTAGGGTTAACGTGGGCTTTGGATTTAACTGCTTAGATATAGGTAGCATGGACTCTAGAATTAACTGCTCGTAACTACTTTAACCTAGGGCAGGTATGCCTATTCTTCTCCTAGTTAGCACTAGTCGTGCAATATTAGGGTTAGAGTCAGACTTGGAATTACTCTTATTAAATCTTATACCTATAAACATACGTTAGACAACTCTATATAATATTATACAATCTTATATAAGTTGTAAAGTCTCTTATACTTTATAATCCAATTAGGATTTTTAACTCCAATTATAATTATATTAAGTCCAGCCTTCTTTACAGAAAGCACCGTAAATGCTAAGTTTATATGGTTGAGAATTGGTGTACCAGTAGTCAGATCTACTATAGCCCAGCTATCCCTATATTCATCTGCTAAGAAGTTTACACTTATCGCGGCCTACAGCTTATTATATCCATAGTAATATACATTAACTTTCTCTGGAGAATCGGACAACAGATACTTATACTTAGTTTTTAATACAAATCCGTATAGAATGGGGGCCCCATTCAATGGCGTTTTGTCTAGGTAACTATATATAGCAAAGCTCATTTTATAGAATAGTATAGGTGTAGTATTTGGCTATTATAGGACTTTAATAGACAGACCACTGAGCACCTAGGCAGCCTTAGAGGTTGCCCTTAATTTAGATAAATTAATAGACTACTCTCTAGAAGATAAGGCGCTATACTTTAAAACAATATCAGCCATTATAACCTCCACGCCTCTACGTCTGTTGGTTGTTACGTGTCGCCATATAGACTTTTTGGCAGTAATAGCAAAAGCTTCAAACTCTAATGGCAGATCGGATCTCTTAAACACATGCCTATACTTAGTGTTGAGAAGGTCAAAAACTATACGCTTAACTCCATTTCGCACAGGCCTAAACGCTAGCAACCTACCACTAGACACTTTATTAATTTCGCTAGCACAGTATTAGAGAATCTCTTTATATATTTTTTTGTTAATTACAAGTCCTTACTACAGCTTTGGACCACTTATTTGCGATGAGTTCTTATTAGTTACAGTGGTTAAGTACTAACTAGAGTCTAGGTGTGGCGCCGCCATTATAGTTAAGGACCCTATATATTCATAAGCGGGTAAAAGCTTTATGCAGAATAGTATAGAGTGACTTACAAAGATAGTAGAGCGGATAATATATTAGACAATTAGAAATAATCCACAAGACAATCCTAACAGTTATAATAAGAAGATATGCCAATAGTATTAACTTAAGACAATAGCGGATTCTAATAAGAGCAATATAAGAGTGATATAAGAAATAGAACAGAATGCGAGTCTTAATGCAAGAAGTAGGATAAGATATAAGCTTTAATATAGGCAGTAGAATGAAATGCGAGACTTAGAGTAAGAAACGGAACAAAAGGTACGTGGCGAGACAAGATACAAGATTTGCGCTACTAACCAAGTAAATAAAATTGCAAGATATAAATAGCAAGGCATATAAAAACAAGTGTAATCCGCAGTAGAAGCCTTAGAACGTCAGTTATTACATATATTATATAGGAAGCCAAAGAGTTACAAACAGGGTAATAGATGTCCTAATAGGTACACTTAAGTAACTAGACTAGATACATAATAATAAGAGAGCTAATAATTCTATTCTTTATATTATAACTGGTTAGTAAAGCAGCTCTAAAGAGGTAGGGGAACAAGTTTAGGACAATCTAAGACATTAAAAAATGTCCAAGATTGTACAAAAAAGTGAAATATAATATAGCATTTTATTCCACAAGTATAAGGTAAGGTGAAATGCATAGTAGAGAGAGGCAGGGGGATAATCTAAGACATTATAAAAGGTCCAAGATTGTACAAAAAAAAGTGAAATACAATATAGTATTTTATCCCATAAGTGCAAGATAAGGTAAAGTGCATAGTAGAGAGAGGTAGGGGATAATCCAAGACATTATAGAAAGTCTAAGATTGTACAAAACAAAGTGAAATATAATATGGTATTTTATCCCATAAACGCAAGATAAGGCTTTAGGATACCCTTTCACCTAAAGTACAACCTATTTTTAAGCTATGTCACTAACAAAGCAACTTTTTTTTAGGTAAGCTGTTACATCTACTGCATAGGCAACCCAAAACTAGTATCCTAGATCCCACTTATAGCTACTACGCTTTATATCAAAGATATTTGCTAGACTTATTTGCATATAGGTCCCGTAGTCCGAATTGCATATCAAGCCATCCATAACATAGCTATTGTTACTCTAGCCCTATAACACCATACTCTTATTCACGCGCCTTTTTCTTCCATTTCCTACTATTGTTCGCTTAATCTTTTAAACTTCCATAGCCGCCTAAACTAACACTATAGCCTCTTTGTCTTTAAAAACACAGCTACGTCAAGCTTGCCTCAGCCTCAATTTCTCCAAACACACACTGCCTAGAAATGTATCCCGCCTTGCACGACTACTATAAGCTCTACCTACAATATGGCGTCTAGTGCCCCAGCGCGGAGCAGGCTCTCTTAAAAGCCGCATTATAATGCCTTTTAGAGACTAGACACCTAAAGCTTCTTCAGCTACTATAAATAAGGGAGATGCCAATACGCAGATTAACGGTGGTATACTAGGTAGAGATAGCCCTAATCTTTATAAGCTAGGGTAGGATGTTAAGGTCAAGCTAGCCAATCTATAGGCTAACCTAAATAACCCGTTCTTTTCTAGCAAATCATTTAAAGAGCTCTAACTATATTTTAGCTCTCCGCACCCTAATAGTATATAGGCTCATACTAACATGTCTATTTAATAGGAAACCGGAGATATTAAAAGGAATTCTAGAAATAAACTTTTAAAAGCCGTTAAAGACAAGCAGTTAGCCTACAAGACATAGGCTTTCTATTTAGTTACTTCGCGGGCTTTAAATTATCTATATTATTGCCAATACCCATTATCCGGCCTAGCCCTTTAGCGTTACCCTAATAACAAATATAAGACTTCCGGGCGGCAGCTTAAGTTAGATATTAGTTAGAACTCTATATACCTAAAACCAGATATTATGGTTCCAAGTACTAACCCATTTAGTTATCTTAACTTGACTAGCACTACCCTTAATCTTCCCTTTTTTTTTTACCACGGCTTATATAGAAATAACGGAATCCGCAGGTCCGGATAGCTAATATTATTAGGCTCTATAACATCGGTAGTAAATAATATCTTCACCGTAGCTATGGTCCTATAGCCATTGCCTAAAAATACTATATATTATTGTTTAGACGGATAAAGGTTTTTTAGGTACTATTAAGTCTTTAGTTTATAGTGTCCAGTTCCACTACTTTAGACTCTTTAAGTCCTTAAACTTAGTGTTAAGCTCAGTGTTAAGCTAGTCACACTTACGCTTTAGCGTATAGTTCGGCTACCTTAGACTCTTTTAAGTCCTTAAACTCGGTGTCAAGCTGGTTATACTTGCGCTTTAGCGTCCATTTTAACTACCTTAAACTTTTTTAAGTCCTTAAACTCGGTGTTAAGCTAGTTATACTTGTGCTTTAGCATCCAGTTTAGCTGCCTTGGACTCTTTTAAGTCCTTAAACTCGGTATTAGGCTAGTTATACTTATACTTTAGTATAACTAGTTCTAGCAAGAAAATAAGAGGTATACTCTTAGCAGCCATAAAGCCAAGCCACTTATATAGATCAAATACTGGCAATTAACCGTTAGTACCATAATATGCACTCTTTACGCCTGGAAACAATACCACATTATTTAATATACAATTAGCGACAATACAGTGGAGCTGTCTATGGTGTTCTTATACCCCCAAGAGTTACGGCGGCCTTCACCAACACCTATAGTGCTGTAAAAGGCGGCTACCTAGCCACCAACACATCTACAAAAAAGTACGCGAAGAGAGATATAACACTCACATATTTATTATAGCCTGACTGCTCACAATTCGTAATCAATTCCACCACTCTTACTAGTTAGATAACGCGTAATTGTAACCGGATAGTATAAACACAGATACTAACAAGTACGCTCTGGTGGCGGTAGAATATAAGCAGAATACCTATCTGGTGCCTCTATGCGATATACCATATTAGAAAAGCGTTATATCGTCATTATTATCACTTAGAGTAGAGACATTTAAAGCAACTAAGAATATAAAGGCGGGTAAACCAATTTCATACAAGACCGATAATAATGTATAGTAAGTTAGCCAGACAATTTTAGATATTACCATATTATAACACAACAATAGCCAAAGTATACCATATAATCCTTTTCGTTCGGAGTTTAATTACGCCTTTTCAATATAGCTGCACCGCATTCGCTGCACAAAGGGAGACGTCAACGCACTGCTTAAAGACACCTACCTTAGCCCACTTTATGGCCTACTTAGCTTCCAATCTGTAAATCAATAGGAAGAACTGATTACCGCTATTCCATTTAGCATATAAGACAAACAATGGCTCCGATCAAAGTATAAGGTGGAATTAAATATTAAAGGCTCTAAGTAGAGGGAATACTATATTCTTTACTAGGATATTATAAATGTAATTACCTTTCTAATTAGCCATTAACCCTTTAAAGATGCACTAGTATATGCACTAAAGAGACTCTATAATACCGAAAACCACCAAGTCTACAATAAGCTATATAGCAGTGACTAGTAGTAGGAGACACAAGGCAAGCTTCCTAGCGGTGCTACAGTAGTTCCTATACTTATAGCAGTCAATAAAACCTAGCTAACAATGTACTATAGCAACAAATCGGCCTAGCCCGTATATCTTACCATTAGTAATCTTAACCAACAAGTTTAGCGCCAACAGACATCCCCCGTAAATATCCTTATTAGCTTTATACCAGTTATTAAAGAAAAGGATAACGATATAAAAAGTAAAGCATATTATAAGGTAATAAGAACTATACTTAAATATAAGTCCTGCTTTAGTATTCTAACGCTATATCCCATTAACTAAAATATAATAG
>Ga0307507_10000467_pt1 | contig 84750 bp, 48 predicted proteins | sample 7_EM_MG_FD_207223 | JGI IMG/M metagenome (GOLD analysis project Ga0307507, IMG submission 207223) | Populus trichocarpa ectomycorrhiza microbial communities from riparian zone in the Pacific Northwest, United States - 7_EM | ecosystem: Host-associated > Plants > Roots > Unclassified | place...
GGAACACCAAAATACTGCCAAAATGCCTCAGAAGTAGCCGTTGGGTCGTGCACGCCGTCGTATCGTGCACGACCCAACGGCTACTTCTGAGGCATTTTGGCAGTATTTTGGTGTTCCATCTACATCAGGAAGGCGGTAGTGGCCAACCGTCATAACCCTATCACCCACGTTATATCCTGGCCCCTCAAACGGCTGCGTAATGTGGCTGCAATCCGTCTCTCGGTGCAGCTAGCGTTGATAAATTCACACGGAATGGAGCAAATGTGCCGCGCTGCAGATGCAGCTGCTTGCCAAAACACAGAGTCTCGACCCCTCGTAGACCAGGCTGCCAAAGAACTGCTATTCCCTCACGCTGCTGAACTTGCTTTTAACATCCTATTCTGCCTCTTCTCCATCTGCCACTAATCGTACTTAGTTTCGCATTATGGATGCCAGAGTCTCCCTACTGTGGTTTCCAGCCAGCCTTACACTCATCGTCTATCTGGCTAGCCTGTACCTGTATCGTCTCTTTTTCCATCCTTTGGCGAAGTTTCCCGGACCCAAGCTTGCTGCTTTAAGTAACTGGTACGAGTTCTACTACGATGTGCTCCTGCAAGGCAAATTCACAACCCACCTTCAGGAACTGCATAAGCAATATGGTCTGCATGCCCCTAATTTCCCCATTCCTACAAGTTCCTACCTACAGTAACGTAGCTACTGGGCTGGCTGTACTAAAATGGATTTACTTTTGCCCCAATGCTGACACAGCGACATGAGCCGTTTGCAGGACCGATCATCCGAATAACGCCAACAGAACTTCATATAAACGATCCAGAGTTCTATGATCAAATCTATTCCCGCAATAGCCGCCGTGATAAGTATTCTTATTTCTCAGGGAGATTTGGCTACGCGAGTGATAGTTTCTCAACCATCGACCACGATGTCCACCGGTTGAGGCGGAAGCCGCTAAATCCTATGTTTTCTGCTAAACGAATTGGAGAATTCCAGCCTGTTATTCGTGAACACTTGGAGAAACTCTGCCAGAAGATTGCCCAATATCAAAAGGATGGGCAGGTTGTGCCATTGAATCGTGCTTGGATGGCCGTGACGACCGACATTATCACTGAATACGCCTTCGCAAAATCGTACAACCAGGTTGACTCGCCAAATTTCCAAGATACGCTTCACGAAGCATTGGTAGCCATTTATACCACGGGACAGTTTGCACTGCATTTCCCAATCGTGTTCCCGATCCTGGATAGATTGCCTGACTGGTTCGTTTTATTCGCTCAGCCAGCGCTCCAACCGGTTGTGGGTCTTCGCAAGGTAAGCCATTTCGGTTCTTGCTCCCTCAATCTATCAGAATCTAAGAAGACGGTGGTAATCGTGAATCCCATTTTCAGGACTTGGCTCGGAAAGTCGGAGACATTAGAAAGGGGATTAACGAGGGCCACAAAATGGTCTCTCACCCAACCATCTTCCACGAACTCCTCAACAGTGACCTACCAGCCTCGGAGAAAACTGACGCTCGTTTGGGTGATGAGGCTCAGCTGATTGTCGCGGCCGGGCTCATCACCACCTCGTGGGCACTCACTGTCGGTAGCTTCCACATCACGGCTAATAAGACTATCTACGCGAAGATGCACGAGGAACTCCGGACTGCGGGTGTCAAGGCTGGTGCTGTGCCGGACTGGCACAAGCTCGAAGTGCTCCCGTATCTGAACGGCTGTGTTCACGAAGCCGTACGCCTGGCCCATGGTGTCTCTACGCGGAACCCGAGATTGGCACCAGAAACGGAACTTCAGTACGGGCAGTGGGCCATCCCCAAGAACACACCTGTGTCTATGACGACTGTTGACGTTTTGATGAACGAGACGATTTTCCCGAGTCCGAGGGAGTTTAGACCGGAGAGGTGGATTGAGAACCCGGGACTGGAGAGGTCCTTTGTTCCGTTCAGCAGGGGTAGTAGGCAATGTTTAGGTATCAAGTAAGTTCTCGTTGTATCGACCCCGAGAAACCCTCCCTGAGCCTCTTCGCACACGCTCTCTCTATACAACTCAGTTCGCATGGAAAAGAATTCAACTGACCCTTACTTCCCATTTTTTTTCTTCAATAGTCTCGCACTAGCAGAGCTTTATATCGCTTTTGCCACCGTTTTCAGCCGGTTTGAATTCGAGCTCTTCGAGACGGATGTGTCCGATGTCGAGATGGCACATGCGTACCTTGTCCCCTACTCGAAGTGGGATACGAATGGTGTCAGGGTTAAGGTAAAGCAGACATAAGAATGAAATGTAGTAGTACGGTCCTTTCATGGGTCGAAGATACAGCAGTCTTAAGAATGAGAAGCAGGGGTTGGCAGCAGATCTCCTCCTAGGTACCAGTATCGTTTAACTGCACCAAGCTTTTTCCCCTAAACACAGACTCGATTGAGAAAAGAGTGTAGAGTGAATAGAGAATGTGATCTCTGAAAGCCTTGTTGTGGTGATATGGAAATGCGAAACTAATTTCAACACTTTCAAAAACGTCATCGCGAATAATTCAGATATACGTCCTTAGACTGAAACTCAGTAGCATATTATCGGATTCGTATATGCTGTCAAGTTCGTGGGACAAGAACACGAGCACCCCGTCGAACGACGCGCTAATTGCGATCGTCATCCTGTTTCCTATGTGGGTAGGGGTGTCTCGGCTATTTCACTTGACTGTATATATTGAGGCTTAACAGCCTACATCAATTCGACAGAGTTCTTCTTGACGTGTCCGTTCGACAGTACTTAAGAACCCAATAACGCATACTATATTTAATTTCAGAATGAACACAAAATGCAGAATAATTTCCAGCCGCACGAAGGAGTGCGCTTGCCACGCTGTCTCAGTGGTCCACAACCTAGAAGGCTGACTTTCAGCTTTGCGCCATTTTCGAAACCGGAGACCTGGTGAGATGCACATTTGGATCAAAGCCGCATAACAAATCACTAATTATACTTCTCTCTCCGCATCCGGTAGCTCTACTTCAGCCTAGCTGATTGATGGCACACCCATCAGTCGACTGCGGAGCCTCATGGGCTGGCTTATAAGGCTTCTGAGCGCCTTAAAGTTTGCCTGAATCTAACCCCTCGCAACCTGGTACTTGAGCTGTCTCGTTACCTTTGAGCCTCGCTATGGTATCGGCAGGTACCCTCTGGTCGGTCCGGGTCAACAACCTCCCACCTAGGACGACGTCTGATAACGTTAGAACCTGGTTCAACAACCGGGCAAAGCAAAACCCGAACTGCCGCGTCGAGAATCCCGGCAATCCTTGCACATATGCCGGCCGACAAAGCAAGACGACCGTGGTCAGTTTCGTCTCCGAGGACGGCGCTAAGCAAGCTTTGTCTCTGTCTGGTCAAGAGTTCCTTGTCAATAGATTCGAGAAAAGTATCCTGAATATCGATACCAACTTTCTGGGTCTTACCACCGTCTATTCTTCGCCTAAAGGGCCGAACATTGAGTGAGTTCAAACCTCTACTTTCCTCAAATGGCCCTCTAATAAGTGCAGCATCGTTGCCGTTCACGGCCTCGGCGGACATGCATGGGCCTCATTCACTCGCATTGCTGATGGAAAGCGCGAAGTCCAGTGGCTTCGCGACTTTCTACCAGATATCCTGGAGCAGCAAGGCATACATCCACGTATCATGGTCTATGGATACAATTCCAACCTCTTTGTGAGGAAGGCCATGGTCGATGTAACTGATCCAGCTGGGAACCTGCTGGTTGATTTGAAATCAGAGCGTGGTGATGTAGGTAGAGGTTTGTTCTAATACAAGACGTCGTTTTAACCTATACACATAGTGCCCTGACCGACCTCTCGCGTTCATAGCCCACAGTCTTGGTGGCATAGTGGTCAAACAGGTACATTAAATCCTAGAACTTTGATGGAATTCTGTCTCATGTGTGCTAGATGATATGCGAACTCATTGATGAGAGGCTCAGAGCCATTAAAGGGAACACAAAAGCAAAGATCGAAGGCGACACCTCATTCATCAACCCAATTAGAGGCTGCTTATTCTTTGGTGTTCCTCACGAAGGCTCAGCAAGTGCAGCTTCCTTTTATCCTCTGCTTAAACTTCTTGATGGAATTATCCCCTTTGGAGGTGGTCCATCTACGAGGATTGTCAGAGACCTTCGGCCGCAGAGCGATAAACTGCCGGAAATTCAAGATCGGTTTGGAGGATACCGTGGCGAGTTTGGCATAGAGGTAATGAGTTGCTGGGAGACACAACAGCTTTCTGGACGTACAGTAGGTCAAACAAAATTGCAATGCATAGCCAAAGCTCACCACCTTGCAGATTGTCACGAAACAGTCGGCGATCTTGGAATACCCCTATCGGCCCCAAGATTATGCCGTCAACGCGACCCATACGGATATAGTTCGTGTCGCTAATGAAATGCAGCCGGGGTTCATGCCAATCATGAATGCGTTTACGGATATCATCAAGAGGGCTATGTCTTCTTCAGTCCCCCTAGATTTGGGCGTCCCTAGTCTTGCTGAACTTACTTCCAATCTTACAGTAGCTAACGACGAAGCTCAAGTTCAGTCCATCTTGGATGCGGACTTGCTAACCCCTTGGGAACCACCACAGCTCTCATCGGGAGATGAGGATGTGTATGCTCTTCTTAGAGACTATGACACCGTTATACTTGTTGATGACTCCGGGTCCATGGCTGGTGGTCTATGGAATATGGCATCCAAAGCACTGGCTCAATTGGCTCGACGTGCGGTTTATTACGACAAAGACGGCATTGATATTCATTTCTTTAATGCCACCGAGAAAAATAGAGAAAATGTCCAGTCTGCCAGAGAAGTCGTGCAGCTATTCCAACAAGTACGACCTAATGGGACCACGCCAACATACAGCCGTCTTCATGCTCATCTGATATCATACTTGCGACGTTTTCAAAAAGACCCTAATATAAAGAAGTATAACATCATCATCCTCACAGATGGTCCCCCGGACGATAATGTAGGACACATCCAGAAACTCATCGTCCAGGTCGCGAAGAAATTGGAGAATGAACTCGCAGAGGTCCACCAGGTCGGGATCCAATTTGTACAGCTTGGTAATGACCCCGAAGCCGAGCAGTTTTTCTCGTACATCGACGACCACATCATGAAGGATAACAAGCTAGATCGTGACGTAAGATGACTTTCGCATTCCTCACTCATTTCATATGCTGACCTAAATCTTGCCATACAGATGGTTGATACCACTCGATTTAACCCGAATCTCGCTGGAGAGGATATGTTCAAGAAGATCTTATTGGGAGCTATACGGGAGAAGTATGATAATATGTCCTTCGATACATTAGCAGAGTCAATTACCCAGCCTTCGCCCTTGGCGGAACTAAGATCGAGGTCGACTTTTACGATGCGTTGATGTTGGTTCCGACCCCTTTCGAGTTGTGGTTTTTCTCATTGATTTTATCTTGCAAATGTATTGATAATTATATTATTTTTGACAACCGTTGCTTTATGTATCAGATGAGTGCTAGTCGTGCCAACAACCGCAACATCAATACTATTCATTCTTGGTGGTCTCATTGGTGTCATCCAAAGCGTTACTCTCTGTTTCAAATATCTGTGGTCTTTAGCTATACCGAAGATGGCAGATGTGTAGAAGAGGCGAGGACAGAGGGGTGGCAGTATCTTAGGGGATATATACAACATCCTTGTTTTGGGGGCTTGGGTATTGATTCAATTGGAAACAGCGGGCGAACAATGAAGAGTGGAGTTGAAATAAGGACACGAGATACTCGTGTCCTTTTGAAGTAAAGAGTTCTGTAAATTGAGTTTAGAACCATTAGCGCTATCTTAATGCTGATTCATATTATAAATCTGCGGTGAATGTGGGGGGAGATAAACCCCCACTACACCTCGTATACATATCCATACTGGTCTACTCTTAGAAATACGGCTAACTACATGTAAATCCAGTTGTATTGTAGACATGATCACAGTGATAGCTCACTGCAATCGTATTTATCGCGGAACTAGTTACGTTCATGTCCTCAATGGAAAGCCTTTGGCAATCTCCAGGTGCAGCACTGCAGTCCATATGTCGACCAAGATTGGATTTGCCTACCACCCTGTCTCTGTTGCCTACCACCCTCCTTTGTTGCCTGCACCTATCTCATGTATATATAGTCTCTTTTCCTTCACAGATTAATCGACACACGAGTTCCTGACCTAGTATTTTCCGGTCAACAATATACGCTGCATATGTCGTCCAACGTCGCTGGTTTTACAGTGAACACAGTTAACGGCATGACTTTGGTAGGTCGTTATGTCATAAATATCACCGGACCACAGTTCTACTTGACGAGTGAAGCCCCAACCTACCCTATAGGGTAAGTTTTTCTCCATCTATTATACTCAATGCAAGTATGCCTCAATCCAGAAATAGCTGACATAATGAATGATAGACTAGTATAAAGTCCCGCTGTCGTGCTGCGTGTATATCTAATGTGGGAAACTGGATGTCGGGACCGGAAAGCAAGCCTTTTTGATTAAAACGGTGGAGTTGATGAGCAGAAGATGCTGGCGGAAAATGCTAGCAGTGTCACTGATTGGAAGAAATCTAGGTCTCATTATGTCTATTAAAAAATAGGTTGTAAGATCCTTGTGCAACGATAACTGTCTTTTCTGGAAAGACGTGCTGTTGTGGTGTTAATTGATTCAATGTGCGGGAAAAGAAGGTCTTGTCCAGCCCAACGAAGGTGCGGTTCTGTTTAGGAATCCACATTAAACACGGTTATTTCGGATAAGTTTCTCTGTAAAGACGCGACTTTTTGTACGATTTGTTGACTTCACACGCTTTGGAAGCTGGTGTGGCTTTTTAAGTTCAGATTGTCTATTGGGTCTTTGCTCCTGCGCCTAGAAGCAGGTCTATTATGGACAGGGCCAGAGCAAATTCGTAACTAAGACCAAAATTTCGAAAATGGCTAGATTATAAATCTCAAATTTCAAATAAAGAAGTATGATGGTAGAGAATATATGAATCTCAAATGGAGTACGTACCCATTGAATTCGCGGCGATAGTGTAACAATAGCGGTAATTCGCGCGATATTGGAGTAGAGTCGCGCCATAACTGCGTGAATACTCCAGGCCTGAGATGAACTCCTCTCGCGTTTCACCTGGAAAAGATATACCATGGTATGCCAAGACGCATGTCAGTGACGGAGCTGTCCAGAAATGGAGACGATGGCCGCGTTGTCGTCTGTGCTCCGTTACAGTCGCTTCAGAAAGAAACTATCAAATGTTAGAAACCATAATCAAAAATAGAAATTTGCCGAATCCTCACCTGTTTGAACCCTTTTTCTGTACTTGCGTATGCCACCACCCATTACCTTATTATTACCCTATATTTAAAGCCATGGGCAAACCTGCCTGGTTAACTAAACAGAAGTCGATTGTACAAGCTCTAATTAACCTCGGCAACGACGATTTCTATATAGAAGTTAAGACCTGCGTTTCTCAACCTACTTTTTAACGCTAGAGGGTAAATTTAAAGAGATTTGGCCAGATTGATCCACCGATTAAGGCGAGTAGTAGGCCGCTGCTGCTTATGGATGAGGCTCTAGATATATGACGTTAGGTATTATTAATATAACAATAATTCTTTGATTAACGTCTGATACGGATCCTACTGGCCCACGCAGACTACTCCGTCACAGGGGGAAAACTTATAGTTTACATGAAGAAAACCCTAGGTATTATTAATATTAATTTATTAACGCGTACCTTAGGGCCTCCTTAAATACCTCTTATATAGCCTAGACGCCTATTTTAAAGAGATGCTCTGGTTTCTATACGATGAATATAATATAATAGTGGCATGGAGTACGCTGTTAGCTAGATTAAAGCGAAGGAGATAGAGTAGAAAGGTTATAAGGATGATTGCGTAACAACGCAACCTAGGCCTAAGAGATAACTAGATTATTTGAACCTGTGGCTATAGGCGCGATTAGTTTATTTTTATTAACAAATTAGCTTATAATGAGAAGACAATAGATAGGAAGTATGGGTGGGTACCTATTAATAAGCCTGCTGAAGGAATGTCGGAATTAAAGAGATCTAAAAGATAGAGCTTACTGCTAGCGTGTACCTGGGAGGGCTATATGCCTAGTTAGTTAATATACTAAGGCTCTATTAACGGGTTAATATTTATTTAGTAAATAAAGAACGAGGTTCTTACTTATATGCAGTTTTATCCACAGCCTTGTTTAGTTCTAGTAATAGATAATACGTTAATCTATTATAATAAGGTACATGGTGACTATAAAGGATAGGCACGCCGATGCTGCTGCTTACTTAAACCTAGGAAGTTTAACGCCTCTGCAATGCTACTGGTGTTAGACTTAAATATCTTCCTCCTTACTTACCCAATTTTAATTTAATTAAGGCCTCTTTTTATAACTTAAAGCAGTAACTGCGTACTTATTAATTTAAAGCTAAACTATAGAATAACTTTAGCAACTTTTTAAACCATGCGGTAGAGTAATAAGGATTTAATAAAAGGGTAAAAGGCTATTTCTTACGGGCAGGAATTAAGCAGTAGATAAAGGGAAGGATAAGGTCTATTATTATATAGAGCGTTTACTAATTAAAATGTTAAGCAAGGCCTCTGCTATAGCACTATAACGTCGCCAATCTATTTTAAAGTCCTCTAAGTTATCTACTATGCGATTAATGAGCCTATATATTAAGCTAATCCTATATAGCTTTATATGGCCTATATTATTATTAAGTAGCGCATGCTTAAGTATCTTAAAGGTGTAGTACTCGTTAACCAAAATTAACTCCGCTTTAGTAAAGGCGTGGGCGAAAGCTAGATAACAACTTTATAGCCATTTAATAAAGGCGCTAAGCTTACTATCTAATTGTTTAATATTACTGCGGGCGGGGCTGCTAGGTAGCAGGCTAGTAGAAGGCGTATTTAAGAGTAGATAGTAAGGACTAGTAGGCGTTTTAGAGGATGGAGTAGAATTGGATGGGGCGCTCCGTAAAGAAGGCACTAAAGGTCTTTGTAACGGAACCTTGTAGCAAGAACTACGGTGGGTCCTATTATTAGGCCGGGTATGTAGATATAAACAGGTCAACAACGTAATAACAACTGGTGGAGTGGTTGCCCAACAGATTAACTCCAATTATATTCTGAGATTCACTACAAGGAGAGAACTATCTATGGTAGGGACCGAGGTCCTTTAAATACACAACCGTACGCCTAAGAAATCCTCTCTTGTACGTGAGGTACGTGTTATACGTATTATACGTAGACGTACACTGCGTACACTGCGTACACCGCGTATAACATTATGTGACTCGCTTACCATTCCTTGTTACATGGTTCCACCGGCTCCATCCTAAACCGTGCCTGTATTAACCAACTAGCTTCCGCCGACTCTTCTCCAAGTAGTTGTAATATCGTACTTAAGCTGTCCGTAACAGTCTTATATTTAGTATAGGATCCACTATAAAACGACTATTAGCAATAGCTAGTAATATAGAAGAAGGCAGTACTGCCTATATAGCACTCTGTAACTATTATAGCGTCTACTAGTTCTACAGCTGGTTTTGCTATAGTATATAGCTCTATTATTGCATCTAGTTTATTAAAAGCGTTAATTGCGTTTGTAATAGATCTTATTAAATAGGATTAGCTAGTAATTATATAACTATAGTATAAGCCTCTCATCGCTGCCGTTGTTAGGGGGGAGAGCTTAATTTGTTTATACTATAAGAGTTACCTTAATGGTGCTTATAGCTGCCCAAAGACGCCTTTGCATCTTTTTTATCCTCCTTATTTTATAGGTGCTGACTGTACCTAATCTTTAACAGTAAGGATAGATCTAGTATATTAACTATGGCTTTCTTCTGTTCTATTACTTCCAACCAGCGGTTTAAGTGGTAAGATAGTATTGGGTAGTGCTTTAAGTCAAATTTAAGATAGTGCATAGTACCGTGCTTTCTGTTCTTGTAGTACTGTTAAAGGCAGCAATGGCGTTTAAGCAGCATATATAGATGCTTGCCTTTAGCTTCTAAACGTTTACGCCGTTTAGCAGCCTCTTTCTGCATTTTAGTAGTAGTTAACGCCTTCTTTTTACTAGTAGCTTCCTCTACTACACCTTTATAATCCTTACTAGATAACTCTGCCTCTTTATTAGCTGCTGCTTTAGCTAGAATACCTCTTACTTAAAGCGCCGCATTAATAGCCGCAGTAAAATTAGGGTCTCTAGTATTAGCAGACGCATTAATAGGTGCAGTAGCAGCCTTGTATTTAACTATAAGATTAACCCTCTATGCCCTCCTTACGTACTTTAACTGTGCCTCTATTATTCCCTCTACTTCACGCTATTCGTCTGCATTGTTAACCTCTTTAGGTATTATAAGATCCTTTAGATTTAATAACGTAATAATGGCAGTTGATTAATTAAGCTGGAAAGAACAAAGACCGTAATATTCGTTGGCTTAATACGTATTTTGGGTAATAAATGTGACGGTGCTAGGGCAACGCCACCTGCCATACTTAGTGGACCCTAACTCCTGCCAACCAATCAGGATTTTCTATCCCCGGGATAGAAAATCGCCATTAACTCGCTTACTACTAGCGCCTTGGCGACCCCTTTGTATCTTGCCAGTCTCTAACAGACTTCTTCTTCTCCTTAACTTAGTATTCTTGTATAGTAGCAATCTACAAGCTTCGGTTTAGAAGCATTTATACAAGCCCATCACATTATACTAAGCTCTCCCTACATTGCCTAGGAAGGCCTTAATAATATCCCACTCCAAAAAGACCTTCGTCTGCAACGACGCGTCAACGCATTATACTCAGACATTAAAAAACCCATACTACTACGCCTAAAAAGGCCCTAACAATATCCCACTTTATAGGCCAGACTGTACTTAACCTGCACCTATAAAAGAACCCTAGAATTAAAACCAAATTATATAATTCTAACGAACCTTAGGAAGCTAATAATAGCACCTAAAGCGAGCTTATCTAAAAGACCTGCCTCTACCCAAGAGGAACACAAGGTCTAGTTAGAATTAGAAATTAAAGACAATAATAACGTTATAGGTGTATATAAGCAGATTCATGCCCTTGCAGCTAATTAGAAGGTTAATCGTCTTTAAGCCTAAAGCATATAAGAGACTCTAAAGGAGATCCTAGAAAGCCTTACTGCTTTATAAAATAGCCCAGCCTCCCCTTTATGAAGCCTTAGTTAACCCATTCGCTCTACCAAATGCGATACACTAAAGAGTACGGATATAATAATAAAGTAATTAAAGTCCGTTAAGCTCCCTAACCCCCCACTATTATTAGACGGCATAGACCCAACCTTTAAGAACTGGAGAATCTAGGTGTAAGGAAAGCTTTATATTAACCACAACCATTTCCCCTCTAAAGAAGCTAAAATACTCTACCTCTTTAGTTAAACCATTAGGGACGCCTAGTAACACCTTTAGGCTAAGTTTGAGGACGAGTTACCTATTTAGTTTACATCTATTAACAAAATAATACAGTACCTGGCTACTATCTATGTCAATCTAAATAAAGTATGGGATGCCTATTATAACTATAATCGCCTAATAATAAAATTAAACTAATCCTTTACCAAGTTCTAGACTTAATTCTTACACCTAGTAGGCGAAGGCTAGGTCCCCCCTAAGAACTATTGTTTGGACCTATACAACAAGCTAACGGTCTAACTATAAGAGAAGATCGCGGTAGCCTTAGACAACCTACTAACCTACTAAAAACTCACAGCCTAATATTCGTTGCTAGATTTAGAACTAAAACGAATTAATACTTATTCTAATTAACTAAAGAGGTCCTATAGCAACCGTAACCTATCCGCTACACTAACGGGAGCTAGCGTTAGAAGATAAACCACAACCGCCCTTACACCAAAAGTAGTTATAACTGCCTACTAGCGAACCTTACCTAACTCGCTATGTACTATACCTTTAACCAATACTTGTTATAATACCCTAATTAACCCTGCCACGGTCACATGCTTTAATTATAAAAAGGATAATTACTTTACCACATCCTACCCAGAGCTAAAGGATATAGGTAATATTAAGGAGATAGAGGAAGAAGAAACACCTAATAAGTTAGAAAAAGAAGAACCCTAGGGAAAGACTCCCCCCTAGGGTATCCTATTAATCTTAAAGAGATTAATCTAAGTCAGCTAATAGGTGGAAAATACTTTATAGTTCCATATACAGTATCTTAAAATAGATATAGAGTTAATATAACTGCCCTTATTAACACTAGAGCAAATAGCTTTGCCTTTATAAACACTACTTATATAAATAACGTTGCTAAGTTCTTAAATATAAATGCTACCCGACTAGAGAAGCCTGTTTAAGTAAAAGGCTATAATAGCTAAGCCGGTAAGCCAGTTACCTATATCTTAAAGCTATATATTGCTATTAATGGACAACGCTAGTTTAGTATCCCCTTTTATATCCTAGACCTAGGGTCTCATAACATAATCCTTAGCCAAAAATAGATGTCCTACTTTAATATTTGGCTAAATGTTTAATAAAGACAGTTTGTCTAGCTAAAGAGTAGACCAAAATTACCCTCCTTTATTAGAGAGATCCGTATTAACCATAAGACATTAGCCGCAAAGGCCAATCCTACCCACTAGTAGGATGTTAGGGACCGCGACCTAGCTTTCACTTAAGAAGATGCCTGTTACGAGGCCGGTAAGAAATCCATACTGACAAGGATACTCCCCTAAAGGACTATAGTCAAGGAGGACTCTACTTACAGAAGTAGAATAGATAGTAACGTAGATAACTTCTAAATTGCGGAGATCTGGCTAATGGGGAAGAGGACATACTAATAGGACTTAGAGGATAACCTTTAAAAGATACAACAAAAGCTAAAAGGAGTAAAGACAACGCCAATACACCAAAAGCCCCCAAGGCCGCGGACACCCCTACTACTACACAACCCCCCTATAGTAGATATCGCGGCAATTAGCGCCATAGGTTTCCACTTTAATATATATTAGAAGGACAATAAGGTCTTTACAACCAGCTTATATAAAATTAACCAGATTATTAACAAGAAGGAAGAAAGGCTAGTAAAGAAAACTGATAAGGAGTTAATTAAGCGCCTCCTCCCTACGTACCTCTTAGACCACAGAGACGCGTTCTTAAAAGCAGCCTTAGATATACTGCCCCCCTACCAAACCTATAATTATAAGATTCAACTAGAGGCCGACAACTCTCTAGGCTATAGCCCCCTTTACTAGCAAACTATAGAGGAACTAAAAGCAACTAAGCAGTACTTAATCAATAACCTCTATAAGGGGTTTATTAAGCTAAGTTAGGCCCCTTTTACTTCCTCTATCCTCTTTATAAAGAAACCTAATAAAGGCCTCCGCTTCTATATCGACTATTAGAAACTAAACGCCATTACTTAGAAAGATCGTTACCCTCTCCCCCTAATTAACAAGACCCTTGTATGTCTAAGCCGAGCCAAAATCTTTACTAAGCTTAATGTCCGCCAAGCTTTCTACTAAATTAGGATGGACCCTATATTAAAGAATCTAACGATATTTTATACCCGCTACAGTTCTTACAAATGCAAAGTTCTTCCTTTTAGACTAATAAATGGGCCAGCCACGTACCAACGGTATATAAATAATGTTCTTTTTAACTACCTTAACAAATTCTGTACGGCATACCTAGACAACATTCTTATATACTTAGACAATAAACTTAAGCACCAAGTTTACGTTAAAAAGGTCCTAAAGAGGCTGCGGAATGCAGGCCTATAAGTTAACATTAAAAAATGCGAATTCAGAGTAAAACGAACAAAGTACCTTAGGTTTATTATTAGCACGGAAGGAATTAAAGTTAACCCTAAGAAGGTCAAGGCAATACGTAACTAGAAACCCCCTTATACTATAAAAGGCATCTAGTCCTTTCTAGGCTTCTATAACTTCTACTATCAGTTTATCTATAACTACGGGGTTATAGCTAAGCCTCTTATATAACTAACAAAGAACAACACGCCTTTTGTTTTTAACAATAATTATATAAAAGCTTTTAAGGAGTTAAAGGACTAACTTACCTCCTCCCTAATTCTCCATCACTATAACCTAGACCTTGAATTAATACTAGAAACGGACGCCTCCAATAGAGTAGTAGCAGGAGTTCTCTCATAGTTACACCTAGATGGCAAGTAGTACCCTATAGCGTTTTTCTTGAAGATAATGGCCCTAGCTAAGTATAACTACGAGGTACATAATAAGGAAATACTGGCTATTATATAATTATTGTCCTAGTAGCGCGCAGAGCTTAGAAGCATAGACTCTTAGATTAAAATCTATACTAATTATAAAGCCCTTAAGTATTTTATAACAACAAAGCAGCTTACCAGTTAACAGGCTAGGTGGGCTAAAATACTCTCCCAATTCTTCTTTACAATTATATACCGCCCTGGTAGGCAAAATTCTAAAGCTAATACCCTTACCTGGAGAGAACAGGACGTGGAACCATAGGATAAGCTAAAGGCTTAGCACCAGACACGTGCCCTCCTCCGTCCCAAATAGCTTAACCTACGTATCCTTAAGGAACTAAACTCTAAACAGAATAAGCTAGTGCCTATAAAAGGAGAGATCCTAGATAAACTAATAGAACTAATTAACCGCATTCTAATCACAAACCGTACAGCCGAATCCCTAAAAGCCCTCCGCGACCAAGCTATGGAAGGCGACCCTGATTTAGAAATAAAAGACGGACTGCTCTTATACCAAGAACGGCTTATAGTTCCAGACGTTAACAACCTATAAACGGAGCTAATCCGTAAAGCCTACTGTAAGTCTCTATAGCGCACCCTAGTTGAGATAAGACCTACTAACTACTAGCACCTTGCTACTACTGGCAAGGACTTCTGTCCGATATAGAACGGTTTATTAGGAATTATTATGCTTATAAATAGGCAAATACCCCTAGGGATTAAACCCCTGGATAGTTATAACCACTGCCAGTTCCTAAACGCCCTTAGCAGTATATTATAATGGACTTTAAATCATTCCCAAAGGACAAATATGGCTACGATATAGCCTTTATAGTAGTTAACCAACTAAGTAAGCAAGCTATTTCCCTCCCCTACTTTAAGACTATAACCGCAAAAGATATAGCCCGTATATATATTAACAACATTTACTAGATCTATAGCGCTCCTAAGTTAATTATCTCTAACTATAGACCCTAATTTATATTAGACTTCTAGGATAAATTCTACTATATTTTTAGGATTAAGATTAAGCTCTCTACCGCATTCTACCCTTAGACTAACGGCTAAACTAAGATTATAAACTAGTACCTTAACCAACGACTTCGCCCCTTTGTTAATTACTACTAGGACAACTGGTTGGAACTACTGCCTATAATAGACTACGCACAGCTTACGCTCCCTTATAATAGTATAGGAATGTCGCTATTTGAGTTAATCTATAGATACAAGCCACGAACATCCTTTAATTAGGATAGACCTATAGGACCTATAACGGCCCATAAACGCCTTAGCTACGAAGAGGCCTAAATATTCGCTAAGAGAATATACGGAGCCTAGAAGACTGCCTAAGCAATTATAAAAAAAGCATAAGAGAAGAAAGAGGCCGATATAAACCAATATTATCGCAAGGTAGACTTCCACGTAGGAGATAAGGTATGGGTGTTAATAAAGAACTAGAAGACCTAGAGGCTAAGCTATAAGCTAGACCACCAAATAGCTGGCCCCTATAAGATCCCTAAGAATGTAGGGCACTCTTTTAAGGTTAAGCTACTAGAGTTAATAAAGATCTACCCTGTCTTCTCTCCAGACTAATTGCGGAAGGCTATGGACAACCCGTTGCCTAGATAGTATAATAACCCCCTACTACTAATTTAGATTGCAGAGGATAAGAAATAGGAAGTTAAAGAGATCTTAGCAGTTAAGAAAGACTACAGTACCCTAAAATACTATGCGAGCTAGGTAGGTCACGATAAAGATCTAGAATAGTACCCCACATCTAATTTTAAGTACTCTCCCTATAAGCTACGGGACTTCCACCTAGCCTACCCTAACCTCCCTAGACCACCACGCCAATTAAAAAGCTGGATTAAATGCTAAAAAGAAGGGGTGGATAACTATAACAATTTAGATGACAATAAGGAGCTCGGACAACGCCTAAGGGCAGGCTTTTTTAGGAGGGGGGGGTAATGTAACAGTACTAGGGCAACGCCACCTGCCATACTCAGTAGACCCTAACTCCTGCCAACCAATCAGGATTTTCTATCCCCGGGATGAAAAATCGCCATTAGCTCGCTTACTACTAGCGCCTTGGCGACCCCTTTATATCTTGCCAGTCTCTAACAGACTTCTTCTTCTCCTTAGCTTAGTATTCTTGTATGGTAGCAATCTACAAGCTTCGGTTCAGAAGCATTTATACAAGCCCGTCACAATAAACTCTTAGTATTTAAAGGCTCTAAATAGGACGGCTAGAATATTAGTGAATATCTTCGTGGTATTGGCGTATATAATTATATTCAGAATAAAGGTTTAATAATTTTTGGGCTGTGCTACAATAGTAGAAGGCGTTGGTATAGGTGGTGTAGGTTTAACAGTAAGGTCTACCTCTTTAGGCGCTTTTGAAGTGTTCTTTGCAGTATTTTTGGGTGCTTTGGCTCTCCTCTTGTGTGTTATGGCGCTAACTAAAATAGGAAACAATATAGGCTTTGAATAGCTTCAAAAAAATAGGCGACGGCGATATATTAGCATGGAGGATGGGTGGTGGCATGCGCGAGTACAGAAAAAGGGTTTAAACAGGTGAGGATTCGGCAAATTTCTATTTTTGATCATGGTTTCTGACATTTGATCGTTTCTTTCTGAAGCGACTGTAATCGATAAGCGGTAGCTTGCGCTTCAGACTTTGCCTAGGCATCTCATGAACCGCGGCAGCTTCTGATGTGAAGTCCACAGTCTGGGGAACCTGCAATTGCCTGAATAGGCCCTCTTGCACACACTACTTAACCAGTGCCACCTCATCTGCAGCTTTGCTTCCCTGCCCCGCGTACTCTGCCTACTATCAGTGCTTCCCCCCACCTCAATTGACCCTACACTCACCTTAACAAAACCTAACAGCAGACTTGATATAGCAAACATGGCTGCCCCCGAATCCGTAAAGATCGGAGATCTCACTGGCAGCTGGGTCATGGTATCTTCCCTTCCCCCCTCACCCCTTCCGCCACACCTCACTAACCCTCCTCCAGAATAAGTCCCTCTCAGGCGACACTGACTCCGTCCTCGCGCTACAAGGCGTCAGCTGGTTCCTCCGCACAGCGATCGGTCTCGCCACCGTGACGCAGCACCTGAAACAGTACTTCGACGAAAAGGATCCCTCCATCACCCACATCGACTTCACGCAGACCCTCACCGGCGGCATCAAAGGCACCACCGAGCTGCGCACCCTCGACTACCAGTGGCGCCCACACTCGGACTACCTCTTCGGCGACCTCAAGGGCCGTAGCCGCTGGATCAAGCTCGCAGACCTCAACGAGGCGGATGAGGATCAGAAGTTCCTGCGCCAGGACTGGTTGCCGGAGTCTGCGGAGGGCGAGATGGTTGAGAGCTATGTCGAGCATGATCATAATGGTTGGACGGGGAACCAGGTTTGGGGTTTCCAGGAAATTGAGGTCGCAGAGAAGAAGGAGAGGCGGCATGTCAGGAATGTGGTTGTGAGGAAGGGAGACGACGTTCAAAGGATCAAGTTGGTGTTTGATTGGGCGGGGAAGGATGAGTAAATGGGTATGCATCTTATGGGAAGGGTTGATGAATTATTGACTGGGAGGGAAAGGCATAAGGGTATGAATGTGAAGGGTCGATAGACTTACCGTATGACTGATAGTGATGGAATTTCCTAAATACCCTCAGGCTGGGATATCGGGAGAGTATGGCTATACAACACAGTACTGCTTATCGGAATACAATTCTCTGAACTTATCATTTGTTTTTGTACTCTTTAATTGCACGGTAACAGGTTTTTAATGGGTTAAGTTCATCGACTACATCCCCTCCACTTTAGACAATAAGGGGCTACAAAGGTAGTTTTCAGAATACTAAGTTCAGATATACTGGCCAAACGTCTATAGCTGTATGTCTTTTACTTACCTAGATGTCAAGGAGTCAATTGGCAAGAATATACATTAGAATAGGCCTAGACATTTCTCGTCTTAGTCAAGTACTGTTAACAATTTGAAATTGCGTAGACTATTTGGTGAATGTTTATCTTCGTATGGATGAGGTGGTGTTAGGTTTCGTAACTGCTCTGACAGCTCTCTATACTTAAGATCAGGGCGTGAGCTGCTTCTAGGTAGTTCTCTGTATGCATGGAACCTGCTGCGGCTTCTTCCCGATGACTAGTGTCATTTCCATGAATCCATTTACTCCTTACGCCATATACTCCATAGAGCCAATTCTCAAATTAAAACTGTTCAGCGATCCCCAGCAAAGCTCCAGCTCACCCGTCTGCCAATACACCTGCAATCCTCAACGCCAAATCAAGGATCGCCAAATGCTCATCCGCACCATCCACAAGCCTCTTATCCACCTCCGAAAATGCCATTGCAATCTTACTCTTCTGCAGATCTCCAACCCTTTCATCGTAAAGGACTCGATCATACAGCTGCGCAATAGTTTGCGCCGCGCTCCACCCATCCGCAACCATATCCTCAACCACCTTCGATATTTTATCATACTGTACTTTCCCTGGAATCCGAGGATGTATGGCGTCCAGCAGCCCTTCTAGGACATCGATCGGAATTACGCCAGCGATTTCCTGAATACTTCTTACGGACACTGCGCGTGTGTCATCATCATCCATGTCCATCTCATCCTCATTCGCCCCCTTCTTAGTCTCCATCGACCCGACTAGCCTCGCCGCCGATTGCAGAAACGTAATCGCCTTCCTTAGATCCCCCTCCGCTACCTGGACCAACGCATCACTAACCCCCTTCTGCAATCTGACGCCCTCGACCTGCGCAATATGCTCTAACCTTGAAACCGCACTCCCCGCATCGAGGCTCTTAAACCGAAACTTGCTGCACCGACTAGCGAGCGGATCGATAATCCTAGTGACATAATTACAGACCAAGCAAAACCTTGTCATCCTCGAGTACGTCTCCATGGTGCGCCGCAGCGCCGCCTGCGCATCCTGCGTCATGCTGTCCGCCTCGTCCAGAATCACGATCTTGAACGGCGGGCACGGGTACTTGTCGCGATACCGCACCTGCTTGCCGCCCTCCCCGTCCGGCCCATCCACCATGACGCTCACGTTCGGCGCATTGCTAAGCTGCTGCCGCGCGAAGTCCTTGACTTTGGCGCGCACGATCGAAATCCCGCGCTCGTCCGAGGCGTTGAGTTCGAGCACGCGCGAGCGGATGAGGTCGGGCCCGTACAGCTGCTTGGCGAGCGCGAGGATCGTCGAGGTCTTGCCGGTGCCGGGCGGCCCGTAGAAGAGCATGTGTGGGAGGTTGGTCGACTGCAGCGTGCGGCTGAGGATCTGGATGGTGTTGTCTTGCGCTGTGACTTCGGTGAGGGTTTTGGGCCGGCTGTTGAGGGCGGACGGATGGGCCGGTTAGCATGCGCGCCTTGAGTAACTGAGTGAACTTGAATGGAAGCGGCGAAGGGAGGTTCCGGGAATGCTTGAGGTATTCTACGCGGGTTTTTCTGGACTTATAGTATTTGAAGAAAACTCACTATTTCTCAACCCATGGCTGCAATCGGTTCATCTCTTGCTTTACAGTAGGTGCTTTAGATGAGCTTGCTGCAGCTGCAGCTTGTCGTGCCTTGATATCAAAAAAATTGGCCATTGTGCTTTTCGAATTGTTGCGGGTTGATGATCGGTCGTGGTATTGAAAGAAGACGCGACGCGAAATTCAAGCTTTCGAAGTCCAATTATCTTTCCAATTATGGACTAGCGTGGATTAAGCATTAATTCACGGAATATCACTACAGGCAAAACTCCTTAATACAATACCGGGTATATAACGATACATTGTGTATTATAATCTACACGCCCTAATCAAGCCTTTTTTGGCGTAACTAACGATAATCTGACTTTTGACAATATCGTTACGCTCTACCACCAATATTAGTATAACTGGTTGTATGGGAAAGGGGTGTATCTGGCCCATAAGGAGGGAAATCTATACCCTTTAGGCTTTAAGATCCACTTTTTATTGAAGTTTTACTGCTTATTCACCCTACACGTGACTCTTAATATAACAATACCATTGGTATTACGATACATTTGGCGCCAAACCCATATCGTACTAAGGAGTTTTGCCTGTACCTAGGAATTCAATCGAGGAAACTAGCACCATTATTGCGCTATTCTAAGGCTGACCAGAATCTATTTAGACATTTTTCGTCCCACCAAGCCTCGCGCATCCAACGCAGGACGATAAACCAGCTATTGAGCGCCCCATTCCCTAATATTCAGCTTGACTTAACCATCCCCTTCCATCCCAGCCTTCCTACACAAACGTCCCGTTAGAAAGAGTGAATAGAGATACACCGTGAGACGAGCGCGCATCGCGTAGCCTATTTGATCGAACCTGCAAGAAAAATAAGAGTATAGCGACGAGAAGACGGTGGATATCAGAGCTCAAAGGCACCCGGCACCCATTATCACCTCAGGCTAACCCCCTTGACTCTCTTAGCAAGCTGTTCAGCGTCGGAACCGTATGAAGCGTCGCGAGATGAAAGTAATGACGAGATAGAACGCTTAGGGGGTCGCTCACCGCTTTCTTTTAGGATCGCAAGCAACGTCGCCCAACCAGAACTGTGCTGCAATTGGTAACCGTCTGATAGATCGTGTTGGCTTGCAACGCGGCAGAGAAGAGATTCTTCTTCCTATTGAGAAGTACATTATTTAGTTATAACTTTCATATGCAATAGTGCAAAATATAGGAGCAATACCTTGCTTAGGATTCCCAGTCCGTGTAGGAAGCAGAGCAGATGGAAATCAGACACAGCGTTGAGGCCGCTGGTAGTATTGAGTGCCAAGCCGTTTGCTCTCGCATTAAGTTGTTTAGAGAGCATGGTAAGCTCCTGGCTCTGTCCCAGTACCTCTCGGTTTTCTATCGGGAATTTAGGTCCCACAAACTGCGGATTTGCTTCATTCGGGAAGCCATGGGTAAGAGTAACAAGAAGATAATCCACGGGGAAGGCCGGTTTTGCATTTTCTTGAACGTTGGCACCATACTCGTTTACTTTCCTATAAAAAACCTCTGGAATGTATTGTGCTTTGTTAAGGGCCTTATTGTCGTCTTCACTCTGAACGAGCATCACAGAAGGATCCGCAGAAGGCTCTATAATGTCTGCTTTGACCATCTCCACTGCAGCATTTGAGACCTGGTACGAAGATATTGCAATGCCACCATCCTCATCCCCGCTTATGACACAGGTGACAAAATTGGAACCAAATTTGCCGGTATCGCTCCATTTCGTTGGCCTTGGGTATTTCGATTGATATCTGGCAGAGAATACGATCTCCAACGATGATAGGAAATACGAGTCGATGTGACGCTTGCAGATCACAGAGCCGTCCCCTGCTTCAGCATCTAAGAGGTCAGTAAAGATAACACCAACCTTCTGCATGCCGCATAACCTCGCAATTTCGTCCACTTCTTTCTCGTTCTCCCAATCCCCGAGCGATATACCGTCAACTTCATCGACTTGAGGAGGCTCGTAAATGGCTTCCACAACAGCTTTCGTTCCCAATGGCACTTCAGCATACTCTTCGTACCGCCCATACAAAAAACCTAATCTCTGGCAGCCCGAGTTCCTCCAGAAATCTAGCAATGAGTTGATGAGATCCGGTGACGCGAATTCCACGTGGTCTACCATCCTAAACTCCTGAGGCTGAAGTGAAATCGCACTAGGCTGGCATTTTGTGCAGATTCCCTCTGGGAATGGTTTATGCCCAGATGGACAATCTGGGCGTACTCGGTAGTACGGCTCACTTAACGGTGGCATATATGAGCTTCCCGACTCCGGTTTGTTCTTCGACGAATTGATCTTTCGTAAATACGAATGGAAGGAAAGATGTTTGATCTTTTTATCCAAAAGATATTCCGGTGAGTACGGTTCCAGTGGCATGCAGTAATCGCACATACCCTTGGGCCCATGCCTGCACATCTTCTGGTCGCGCGACCTGGGTATCTTGCCATCGAGCTTGTCTAATTTATCATCTAGTGGAGACTGCTTCACAACCTCCCACGGATTTTTTATATGCTGTGTAGGTGATCCTACTGGCACGCGTACCACTGGCTCTTCTGAAGGCGACACCGCTCTGCCGTTCAATCGGTTGGACGTAGTTGTGGATATCGGAGAATTGTTGGAGTGGCCATTCGATAGTGATTCTTGTTCTTGGAAGTCAAGGAATAGCTGTGCTCCGTTTCTGCATGGCGCAAGTGATTAGCTACACTTTGACTGTAGGGCACTCATCCTACCTCAGGCCGACCTGATCAAATGTAACGCCTTTGAGAATGCTAAGTTTTCGGGAGTCGCCGCCTTGCCGCTTGTTGCTGACAGTTATAGAATCTATGTCGATATTTTTAGGGAGCTTCTCAGCTACCTGTGGAATAATATCCGTGAAGGTGGTGTTGGGCTCGACTGTGAGACGAAACTGGCCGTCCCGGCTCACAAATCTGAGGATCATAATGCGAGCTTCGGGTTGGATAGGAAATTAAAAGTTTCAGAGTAAAAAGAGTGCAACTATGAAGGAAAATAGAGTAAGAAGGAACTAGGCAGAGCAAAACGCGTGGTCCTCCGGGTGGAGGATGTGTAAGTCGTGGAAGGTTGTCGAACTAGGGTGGTAGGTGCTCGCAGACGTCAATCCGAGGCTTGGCCCAAATTCTGCCACCGCCGGAGCTCGACCTTCTCCGCGATTGAAACTCTGGCCTTTAATATTTCGACAAAGGCCAACATCAGCCCCAGCGCACTTTATATTTTATAATCCCTATTCGCAGGCGTAAACAACTCTTCCATGCAAGCGCGCTTCGCCGCAAATGCTTCAACCGGTTGCATAAATCCCGTCGTGCATTCTCCCCTCTGCCTCTGCCAGCGCATCCTCTAAAATCAAGCAACAAACGCCGCGAGGTACTAACCACACAAAATGGTGGACTGGCTCGCCCTCAGCATTCCCTTCGCCTACCTTGGTATCCTTGTTGGCTCTCTCGCTGTCTTCAGCAATCTCTACCGTAAAAACAAAGCCGCAAGAACTGCCTCGCTTGCCCCATGGTTCCCGCCTCACCTTCAACGTAACATCTACCTTACCCTATTACATCTCGAGCCCGAAGCTGGGTCCCCGAAAGTTCCCGACAGTGTTCTGAAAGCGGCGCTATTAAGAAGGGCGACTGAAGATATCCACAGGCTTGTTCAAATTCGAAATGCGAAGCAGGCGCTGAGTACGCTTTTACAAAGGGGTAGCGTGGGAGACGATTTATGGCAGAGATTCCAGAGAGCTGAGAAGGAGATCGAGGAAGAATTAAGGGATGTTGTTAATGAGGTATGCTGCTTCTCCTGCTCCTCGTTCCTTATACCCTACTACACTCCCTTCGCAGTGCAACAAATTAGAGTACTGATTCTCCCAGGCTAATGCATTCTCTCCTAACTGGGGTGCCACCATCTTTCAATCTGCCTCCGAAATGGCCCAAAATGCCCACATGCGCACCCGAATTGACGAAATCCAAGCGCAAGCAGCACCGGAGAAAGAATGGTGGGAACACAGGAAAGCTGATATCCAATCTTCCTTCATGAAAGAGCTCGACGATGATGAAGCAGCAAAGCCGGCTCTCACTGGAAATAGCAGCACCAACAATGTTAAGCAAGCCCCAGCAAAGGGCGGTAGTGATGATGATGCAGTGCTGGTTGAGGCAGGTGGACCAGCAGCACCAACCCAGGGTGGAGGAAAGGGGAAAAAGAAGAAGGGAAAGAACTGATCAGTGAGACTCTTAAGTAGTCTCTAACTGAGTGCGTTGATCCCGGCGAGCGGGTATAGCGGGGTTGCATTGCTGGTGTTTGGGCGTTCAGAGGGGGTATCCCAAGCTCTTTCACTTTTACGTTTGACCGCACATTGGAGCGAATGATGAATAGCTTGCTCCAGGTGTCCTGTATATAAAACTCTACGATCGGCTTGTGCTGTGTTACTTGTTGCTTCAGCCGCAATATATCCAAACAGAATCGTTGCCATTGGTAATGTGGACAGATTTATTATTGAAAATGCCATTTCCGTCTCCGATCGGAGTACGGGCAATATACGCCATCAAACCGAGTAACTAGGAACAAACAAGTCGTGATGATACAGGCATGGCACTCGCACAGATCCTGAAGCAAGTATCCAAATATACACTCAACCCACATCCTAGGCTTACTTTCTTGTTGGTCCACTCACTCCCGCACCGATTACACTCGGTAGTTCTTCGCTCCCCATGCTATACAACATCCCAATCCCGCTGCTGACAAGAAAGACCAGCACGACTGTTGACCCCGCAAACAACCAAAACGGCACCACAACATCCTTCTTCTGACACGCTGGCCCGCCATAACGCGTCGTTTTAACCGTGCCGTCACCATTATTGACGACGGTAGGTTTACAGGCGCAGCTGTAGCAATCGTTGTACTTACCTTTACCGCCAGCTCTCTGTTCACCTTTGCGTGCAAGTTGGCATTGGCCATGACTGCTGCAGTTATGGGTACTAATTTGGCAGGCCGACAGAGAGTCAAAACAGGAAGGAAGAATACCAAGGACAGGTTTGGCGTAGATATGAGGAGAATTAGTGTCTAAGCTAGTGGAGAAGTTCACGTTGGAGGAAGCTTCTGGTGCGGCTGGTGACGAGAGAATTGCTTCGGGATTCTGGCGGCGGGGCTGATTTTGTGCACGACTAGGGAGAGAGTAGACGTCGTAGGAGTTTGCGGAGCGCTTTGTGTTGATGGAAGTGGAAGGAGGTATAATCACTATAGTGAGGGAGAAGCCGACACGTTCGGCCTGCTGGAGGAGTGCTTGAAAAGTCGTTTGAAGGACAGAAGTCGCTTGTCCATACGTCTTAGCAATAGTCTGAATATGTTGTTAATAGTCGTATGAGTAAAGCATAAGGGTAATACAAACCTCTAAGGACTCAATGTGTAGGAACGTTATGTGATTGTGAGTACTGATCGAACTAGGCTGTCCTGCTACCCTCAACTCCTCTCCAATAGCAAGATCAGAGTTATAGTTTGTTAACAGCGGATCTGGGACTTCGGGAAGACTATCTGCCTGAAGCATAAAGTCCTCGAGCAAGCGGGCGTTGGAGGAAGCCGGAGGCGGGTTGGTAATAGAAAACTCAGAATAGCCGCTGGACACGGGTATGATCTCTTTGGGATACCTTTTTAGCAAGGACATTGTGGCAGGCCCAGGTAGTGCTCACCTTCAGCGTTCTCTACTCCTTCAACTATTATTATAGCATGCGCATTGTTTCTCTCCCGAGCTCCACCAAAAAGCTGCTGTGGCGTTCCTCCATATTGATTCAGTTGCTGAATAACCTCTTCATTCGCATTTTTTAAATTATGAAACTGTGATAACCCCAGCCTCTGGGCAAATATTAATCGCGCTGTCTCCGGATTGACTGATGAAGGCAGCTGTTTGTCCGCGCTTTTCGTTGTAGAATCCCAGACATAAACGTGACCGACATCCGAAGATGATGCCGCCGAAGCTGCACAGTATAGCAATGAGAGAATGAAGCCCCAGGACGGCTTCATCTTGACGAATGGTGGTGGTAATGCAGATAGAGCTGGGGGCTTCAGATAACGAACGTCAGTCAAAGGAAGCCTTGATCTGCGCAACCACGGGACTTTCCGCTCCGCAACGCCGCCGCTGCTTTCACTGCCTTTCGAGATTCTCTACTATTTCGTAGTTTCATTTCACCACCACATCTACCCACTTGGTTCTATTCTTTTAATTTCAGGATATCTTTTTTTTCCAGCGTCTCGTTCTCATTAGCCTCAATTCCATGTCCTCACTCTTTCTTTATACCCTTGCATAGAGCCATAGTCTCATTGTGGAGCAATCCTTCACATGTTCAGGCCATCAACAGTACGGACCGCCTTCTTACTTGCTAGCCGGACGCCTGTTCTAGTTTCGAGGCAGGCGGCCCGACATCAAAGCAATGTAGTAAAAGTCCAACGCGTGCGCTTCCAGCAGCGCATTTTCACAAGAAGGTCCGTAAATACCGCCTGTGCATTGTCCCGAAAACTAACTTAATAATCTCGATAGACGAGTAACTTCTGCAATGATTTATAGCGGTGCCTTCCTCGCATACTGGCATTTTGTATTACCACCAGTGGATGACGAGGATGATCAAGTGGCGAATAATGGGCGCAGCGACGCTGAGGATTATGATGTTGAAGATGAAGAGGAACTTGAACCCATATTTATACCTCTAGGCTGGACGAAAGCGAGGCCAAGGACTTATTACAAAGGCTCCGACCCTGAGTGGCAGGAATTTAGGAGAATTGCACCAGACCATAAACGTCATGCGAGAATGAGAGGTACGGCATACTATCACCCCGCAGATAAATTCTCATATTAACAAGTTTCTTCAGATCAACTCGTCTCTATAGTCCGCACAACAATAGCAAATGATCCGCGCTTCACCAGACGTATGGGTGACATAAATATCACCATTGGTGCTCACTGGCTCGACATCACCTTTCCCGATGGTCCCCCAATAGAGTACGAGCGGTCTGGTATTGAAATCGACGATGATCACATAACATGGACTACTCGTCCGGTCACCCAATTAAACTACCACCGCCTCAATCGCGCTCTCTACCCCACGGCTGTCTTCTCTTCTATCTACGCCAGCACCAGCTACCTTTTTACACAACACACACGCCAGATTAAGCAATATCTTGGCTTATCAACAGCAGAGAGCACCCAACATCCACGCATCCACTCAGGCAAAGCTAGAACAGCAAAATCGCCTACAAGCTCAACGGACGCAGATGCGGACGCCGCCCAGCGCACAGCAACGCCCTCAAACGTGCCACCTGTTCCACCCCCTCAGAAAGAGACTTCCGCCACACCAGCACCTGGCTCTAATCCGAAAGAAAAGAAGGTCTCTCTTCCAGAGTTCACAACAGCACCTACACAATCAGCCGCGCTCCACATATTTGCCCACACTTTATCTCGAAATTGGAAGCCTCCACCACTAGAGGCACCACGGGGCACGATCGTCGTTTCAGGGCTGGTTGAAGTAAAAGGAACCAAGGCACGCATGACCATGGATGTTTCCGGCGCGTATGATCCAAAGCAGGATAAGTACGTGCTACTTAGAGGGGCCGTCAGAAGGATTCAAGATATGAGTCAGGCGCCTAGGGGAGGCCACTGAGTTGGCTGTGGTGTAACAAAATGAACTTTCAAGGTTTTCAGGAATTAAGGAGGCCTTTTGAAATGCATAGCTGGCGCGATTTGAAAATTTTGGCTCTGTTCACTGGGACTAGGTGGCGTTTTTGACTTTTCACATTTCCGAATCTTCTGTGTTGGAGGTAAATGGGTTCTTCAAGGGTGCATAGTTATTGGCGCTGGTATTTTTAATGATTAAAGAATACCCTACTTTCGTGGGTGTTAATGGAGTAAAGCAAGGCCTGTTGCAGCATCACCTTAAACTACGCTTTTTGGTTTTGTGTTTATTGAAGATAGAAGAAGAAACGAAAACCGCGGGCCCGAAGTTTCGGCTTAAGAAGCAATGATATATTACTTAGAGCTAGTCGAGTGTTTTGATTTTATCAATAGAGTGAACCCTTTAGGTTTTCATCGAAAAAAAGCAGGATGATACTGGCAATCAATTGGAAGAGAAGACTCAATTCCTGTGGCCTTTTGCCACTGAGCGGTGAAGTGAAGGTCTTGGATGGAGGTGAAAGCAAAGTTTAGGTTCGCCAAATCCCGCCGTTTCGGGCAACAAGTCGTGTAATTTTCGTCTGCGGCTACCCGCCAATCCTAAGCAACCCAAGGTTGTTTCTCTTGCTTACAGTCACTACCTTTTGCTCCAACAGAGAATTTGTATGTGAATCCTCATTGGCATTTCTTTGTTATTGCCTCGATATTTCGTTTTTGCATCTACTCTACTTGCAATCTCTTCAACAGACTCGCTCCTGCTACCGCGCCGACCGAAGTTGCCCCTCCATCAACAAATCGCCCAAACCCCACAATAGTAGCACACGAGCATTCACAACATTCTCCCAATATGACCTCCATGGACATCGACTTCACAAGACGCAACAAAAAACCCCGACCGCTTTCTGAAGGGGAGAAAGAAAAGTTGGACGAGTTTGTTGACGCGATCCACTACTCAGGACGGTATGTTGTTTACGATGGTCCTAGTTCAGTAACTAACTACTCTTTTCGCGTTAGATATTCTGACAATGAATATGAATACCGCCATGTGCAACTCCCAAAGCAGATGCTGAAAGCCATACCAAAAGAATACTTCGACGGATCGCGAGGCACACTGAAATTGCTGTGGGAGGAGGAGTGGAGAGCGCTAGGCATCACTCAGGTATAGCATAAGAACACCCGAACAAGTTATCATACGGACATTAGAGAGACTGACCGCTCCTTAACAGAGTCTAGGCTGGGAACACTATGAGGTTCATGAACCAGAACCCCACATCCTTCTGTTTAAGTATGTTAGCCCTTTGACCAAATGATCAACCACCACTTCCTTCCACAAACAGGGCCTAAAGATGGACGGTATCTAATAAGTCTCAGGCGGCCTATCAACTACCAACCACCCATGCAACATTAGATTCGCCGTTCCATCAACTTTTCCACCGCTCACCAGGGAAGACGTTCCCTTTACATACCAGCGCGGACAGTGCGTACCTCCGCTGGCTATATGTGCCTCTGAAACACGATATCAGAATAATACATTTAATACACGTGTATTGCGGGTAACGTTTTTGGTGGACTCTCTCCATTCTCTATCCATCTTGAGCAAACCATGCGGCTAGATTTTTCTCACGACGGCATGTTCGGACGAAGGTTATGGCGGGGCGAATATTGATTTTTACTGGCTTTTGGGGCTTTCCGGATGGAGTTCTCTCCCCTTGACGAGGGCTACCCACCTCCTGTACATATCTGGAGTGAATCTAATGGGAAGAAGAGTGACGCGAGTGGACCTGTAAGCTCCGGTGAAACGTTTTGTTTTTCTAAGTGGGTGGCATGTGTAAATTGGCGAACGAGAATGGACATTCACCAAGTCAGTAAGTCGTCACTCTAATAGCACAGGTTGGGATGGAAAATGCGATTCACAGCGCTTAAATTCACCCCGTGGCGCTACAAATAGCTTACCAACATTTCTATTTCCTTTGACAAGTCTCCATCCTGCCACCGTTTACCAAGATGACTTACCAAAGTCCACCACAGCAATAGTTGGGCCTCACTGAAATATCACGGAACCAGGTTTTGCGCATTTCCGAACTTCTGAAGCATATTCTTCTAAGTCTACCAGTGCTGGATGTTCTCTATCCAGCGAATATGTTAGTAGGAAATAGGATACTGCTATTGATGGCTCCTTTTCTCTCCAGCGGCCCCCACCGCTAGCGGACCCATTCGCGATCCACCGGACCCCAACGCCCCAAATCTACTGGTGCGCAACCATCATAACGCCGCTGCTGCAGTAATAATGCAAAGGCAGCCACTTCAGAATATCTGCACTCCACAAACATCGAATTCTGCCCTACAATTAATTCGACACTTGAGGTCGTACATGCTAGACTTCATTTGTCAAAGTTTGCTAAGAATGAGCCATTTCTAGATATGTATCTTACGCAGCCTCCCGTTACCACAATTGCGATGATACCTAACAGCGGGGATTCTTCTGGGTATTATGGGTACACCGCACACATCATATGCAATCACGATGGTGTGACTTTTGGTGATATCGCTTCGGCGCTGGGGAGACACAGTCTTCATGCATCTCGCAGCGATTCTGTGGGAAGCTTTTGGTATCACAAATTCCCTTTGACCTAGATGATGTAAGTCCTTTGATTCAGCCTCACTGTTTTCTTTAATCTGAAGCTGACTTTCATTAGCATATTGGTGGTATAAAAAGCCACCTGCATTCCTGAAACGCACGTGCTTTCGAGAACTATTCTCCGAGTTTCCAATTGGTCTAAGTCACATGGTTATAAAGATGGTTATGAGCGTGTCCAATGTCCTATTTAAAGTTTCTCAGCAAAAAGCCGGCAAAGGAACGAGATTGATGCCAAGCAACTTAGCAGACGTCCTTAATTGAGATGTAATGTGATGGATTATATACCCGGGCCAGTAATAGAACAACGGTATGCACGCGGTCTTATACCTCTTTTCCTATCAATTTCACTCTCTGCATGTCAATCTTTAGGTCACTTTATTCCACCCTCCCTGACCTCCTTCAATCTCAACGCATTGTCTTACACTTCACATTTAGCTCGGATTCTGCTGTCAGATACTTCTCCGAACGGTTCGTCCTTTTTAATTTGAGATTTGTAATTAATTGAAACCCCGCATCTCATAATCATGATTTGATTATCTGTGATCTTTGTTTCGTATTAGCCCATCAGCTTATTTTAGAGCGAAAATACGAAATACAGTCACGAGGAATAATTCTACTTATGTCCCTCTCAAGACTTTCACGTTCTTTCATATGCTAATTAAAAGCATTCTGATCAAGATCTTACCCCAGTTCTAGTTTCGGAACATACACAAATGAAACATGTGCCATTCATGGGAATCCACACATAAACAAGACAGATGTAATGGAAATGTATCATAAACATAAGGGCTTGTTACATTGACCACGATCAAATAATCCAAAAGGAGACCATAATCCTGTTTAGTTCTACCCCGTTCGTATTGACGATACCTTCTACCAGGAATATCGGGTCTTGTGGTGCTGAGATGTGGGATAAAGTTATTAAATACGGTTGTGTCCTGATAAGTTTGTAAGCCTCATACCATCTAAGGAACGGTCTATTCAATTTATTTGGAAATGTGAAATTCATTGCCTTTAAAAGTGAAGAAGTTCGTGGCGCAATCTGCCAGGGGCGAAAGTGAGGCTAAGGATCACGAGACCAAAAAGGCTAGCTCAGTCTTGGCAGCGACTTCTTCTTACCGTCGCCTCCCCTCCAGCCCATCAACCTCACACCTGTGAATCCACATGCGTTGATCGCACATCTTGTCAGTTCCAATCTGACTGCACGCCTTGCCACAGCTAAAAGCTTTCATTGACTTCGTTCACAATGTCTGACGGTATGTTCCTAAGTCCTTCGCGTCTTGATTCTCCGCTAACAATCCCTACCTCAGCCGACTTCGACACTATCCGGCGCCTCCAGCAAGAGCGCAACGCAGCAAACGCAGGGAAGAAAGGTTCTAAAACTTTCGACCCAGCTAACCAGCGCACTGACAATTCCACCAAGGCTTCCCTGACTGAGACGTTCGATACCGAACTCTTCGAGCGCAATGGCGTCGACAAATATGCCGGCTACAACATGTCCATCGCTGTCAACGATGAAGACGAGGACATGGATGATTCGGATGAGCTAAATGGGAGGCGCTTGGTTGGACAATATACCGCCACCAAGGCGCAAATGAATGAGTTTGCGAACGGTAGCACTGAGGAGGATGACATCTTGATGAGTCGAGAGAAGCAAGCACAGATAGCTTCGAGGGAAACCGACTACCAGAAGCGACGATTTGAACGAGGCGCACTCACTCCAACTCGGGCTGACCCTTTCGCAGAGAACAGACAAGCTGGCGCGCAGGAAGATGGGCTGAGCTATCGCGAAGTCATGGCCGCTAGGGATCTGGAGCGCGAGGAAGAGCGCGTTAAGAGATTAATTGCGGAGAAGGAAGCTAAAGGGGAAAACGGCGTGGTCGAACATCATCCAACTCTGAAGGACTCGAGTGACAAAGAGAACAGCGAGGCTGGTTCAACAGTTGCTGTAACCGCTGGGAGGAAGAGGAAGCAACGATGGGATGTATCTTCAGAAACTGCTTCAGCCAACGAAGCGAAGGAAGAAGAGGCAAAGCCGAAGCGTTCTAGATGGGACCAAACACCAGCACCAGGAGAAGAACTACCCAAGCGACAATCGAGATGGGATCAAGCTCCCGCTATTGGAGGTGCTACCCCCATGGTATCTGCAGGCTTGGCAACTCCCATACATCCTTCACAGGTTGGGGGTGTTATGTCATTTGGCACAGACATCTCGTCACGGAATGCGCCGCTATCTGATGAAGAACTAGATTTGATGCTACCATCCGAGGGTTATAAGGTTCTTGATCCGCCTCCCGGCTACGAACCAATTCGAGCAGCGGCTCGTAAACTCATGGCTACTCCGGCCCCAGCTGCAAGTGCCAACGGGTACGGAGGATTCATGATGCAAGAACCCGAGAATGCTCGAGTAATGGGCAAACAACTACCAACTGAGATTCCTGGCGTCGGTGACCTTCAATTTTTTAAGGCTGAGGATATGGCGTACTTCGGGAAGCTAGTGGATGGCGCAGACGAGAATCAGATGAGCGTGGAGGAACTCAAGGAGCGCAAGATTATGCGGTTACTTTTGAAGGTCAAGAATGGAACCCCCCCAATGAGGAAGACTGCTCTTCGACAGCTCACTGACAACGCTCGGCAATTCGGAGCCGGACCGCTCTTCAATCAGATTCTCCCATTGCTGATGGAGAAGACGTTGGAAGACCAAGAGCGCCATCTGCTTGTGAAGGTCATCGACCGAGTGCTTTATAAAGTAAGCGTCAAATCCTTAGTTGATTTGGGGATATACATGCTAACTTTAACTAGCTAGATGATCTCGTTCGTCCATACGTCCACAAGATTCTAGTTGTCATTGAACCGCTCCTAATCGACCAAGATTACTATGCACGAGTTGAGGGTCGTGAAATCATCTCCAATCTCAGTAAAGCCGCTGGTCTCGCCCACATGATCAGCACGATGAGACCAGATATCGATCACGTTGATGAGTATGTCCGAAACACAACCGCTCGAGCTTTCGCGGTGGTTGCTTCAGCTCTTGGCATACCCGCATTGCTTCCTTTCTTGCGGGCTGTGTGTAGGAGTAAGAAGTCTTGGCAGGCTCGACATACTGGAGTGAAGATTGTTCAGCAAATTCCCATCCTCATGGGGTGCGCTGTCCTGCCTCACCTTAAGGGGCTTGTTGACTGCATCGGAGACAATCTTAACGATGAGCAGACAAAAGTTCGAATGGTTACTAGTTTGGCTATTGCGGCCCTTGCTGAAGCTGCCAATCCATATGGTATTGAAAGTTTTGACGACATCCTCAACCCATTATGGACTGGTGCCCGAAGACAGCGTGGCAAGAGCTTGGCTTCATTCCTAAAAGCTGTGGGCTACATTATTCCGCTGATGGACGAAGAATACGCCAACTATTACACCAGCCAGATTATGGAGATTCTGCTTCGGGAATTCTCCTCACCAGATGAAGAGATGAAGAAAGTAGTCTTGAAAGTGGTTTCGCAGTGTGCCAATACCGATGGTGTCACTGCTGCCTATTTGAAAGAGAATGTTTTGAGCGAGTTCTTCAAAAGCTTCTGGGTCCGGCGCATGGCCCTCGACAAGAGGAATTACCGCCAAGTCGTGGAAACAACCGTCGATCTCGGTCAAAAGGTTGGAGTTAGCGAGATTGTGGAACGGATTGTCAACAATCTCAAAGATGAGAGCGAGGCCTACCGAAAGATGACTGTAGAGACAGTCGAAAAAGTCATTGCTAGCTTGGGTGCTGCTGACATTGGGGAAAGACTTGAAGAACGTCTCGTCGATGGCATCCTCCACGCGTTCCAAGAGCAGAGTGTTGAAGACGTTGTCATGCTCAATGGCTTTGGCACTGTTGTCAATGCTTTAGGAACAAGATGCAAACCGTATCTGCCACAAATCGTCAGTACCATTCTCTGGAGATTGAACAACAAGTCCGCTACTGTCCGACAACAAGCTGCTGATCTTGTTTCTCGTATTACCATGGTCATGAGCCACTGTGGCGAAGACGCTCTCATGGGTAAACTGGGCACGGTACTCTACGAATACCTCGGTGAAGAATACCCGGAGGTTCTTGGCTCTATTCTCGGTGCTCTCCGGTCTATTGTTACTGTCGTTGGCATTAATCAAATGCAACCACCCATCAGGGATCTTCTCCCACGACTTACGCCCATCCTTCGAAATCGCCATGAGAAAGTACAAGAGAACACTATCGACCTCGTCGGTCGTATTGCTGATCGAGGCCCTGAGAGCGTCAATGCGCGCGAGTGGATGAGAATCTGCTTCGAATTATTGGACATGCTCAAAGCGCATAAGAAGGGTATTCGTCGTGCTGCAAACAACACATTTGGTTTCATTGCTAAAGCCATTGGACCGCAAGATGTTCTCGCCACCCTACTTAACAATCTCAGAGTACAGGAACGTCAATCCCGTGTATGCACAGCTGTTGCCATCGGTATCGTCGCCGAAACCTGCGCACCGTTTACTGTACTTCCAGCCCTCATGAACGAGTATCGTGTTCCTGAACTCAATGTCCAGAACGGTGTTCTGAAATCACTATCCTTCCTTTTCGAATACATTGGCGAGATGGCCAAAGACTACGTATATGCGATTACACCGCTTCTTGAAGATGCTCTCATCGATCGAGATCAAGTGCATCGCCAAACGGCTGCTTCGGTGGTTAAGCATGTCGCTCTTGGTGTTGTCGGTCTTGGGTGTGAGGATGCCATGCTGCATCTGCTAAACTTACTCTGGCCAAATCTTTTCGAGACTAGTCCCCACGTCATTGACCGAATTATTGAGGCAATTGATGCCATTCGTGTGGCGGTTGGCACTGGCACTGTCATGAACTACGTCTGGGCTGGTTTATTTCATTCTGCACGTAAAGTCCGACAGCCCTACTGGCGGCTCTACAACGATGCGTATGTCCAAAACGCTGATTCTATGGTTCCTTACTATCCGTCCTTGGACGAGGAGAACTTAGTGAGGCATGAGCTAGAGATTTTTATTTGAGCTTCTTGCTGTGGGGTGCGGCACTTGACTTTCTTGTAAACCCGGTTAAATAGGATTCAAATGATGCATTAATGGTTAAGCTGTAGCATAGTGAATAGGAAATAGTCCAAATAGGAATAAGTCTCCCTTACGATCCTGGATTCTATGGTATGTTATGAGCTGTCATGAACATGCATCACAGGTAACAGTGCTGACATAAGCTTAATAACAGTGTGTGTCGGTTACTCATCGCTCTATTGCCAATCATTTAAGACAATGGAGCCGACCCGAACTCTGTAGGAACCGACAGCACATACTTACATCTGCAACTAAGAACCGTATTTTCTGGCTGGATGCTGATGGAGAAAATCTTAAATGGAATGAGATCTCCACAGCAGCACCACCAAATATCTCCTCTTCATCATGGAAGCTCTGCAGTGCCTATTTCCGACACTAAGACGATTGTGCAAAGTTTTCTGGGTGATTCTTTTTATAGCCGCCACGATCATTAAATACCTTTTTGGTGTATCTATTTTCTATTTAAATCTGCTCGCCAACATCCAAAATGGACCTGGAGGCAATCACTTTGCACCCGTATTTTTAGGGCTTCCATCCAAATTATCAGCCTCGTTCGGTTACGCACACCATGTGATCTTAAACCGGGAAAAGAGAAGGAACGCTTCATTGTCATGCCACCTGCACAAGAAAGACTGTATACAGGCATTATCACTGCGGACCCTGAAATTAGGCCGACAAAGATTGGAGGGACATGGTATCCATCATGCATCGATCATGCGAATCCACTCAAAGATGTAGTTCTCCACTTTCACGGCGGAGGCTACACCCTTGGAGATGGGCGGACTGCGGACTGTGGCTTCGGTACCTCAATCACTCTCAAGCATACATCTGTTGGCCATGTATTTTGCCCCCAGTATCGACTCTCTGCAAATACAGGCGGACGATTTCCAGCCGCACTTCAAGATGCTCTTACCTCTTACGCGTACCTCATCTTCGACCTCGCTATCCTGCCTTCCAACATCATTCTTTCGGGTGACAGTGCTGGCGGTCACATGGCGCTCCAGCTCCTCCGCTACATATCTGACCACGGCGCCGAATTGGATCTCCCGCCCCCACAATGTGCATGGCTCTGGTCGCCCTGGTGTGATGCAGGTCCGCCCTTGCTTGATCCTACAGTCGTGTACAAGGTGCCGCAATATGCCACAGACTTCCTCCCAGACCACCACCTCATATCATGGAGTGCAGAGACCTACACGCCGCGTCCGGAAACAGGCATCTCAGTGCATGATCCGTATATAACGCTACTAGGCAGTCCATTCGCGACCCCAACCCCGATTTTCATGATGGTTGGCGGGGCAGAGCTGAACTTTACGGAAGTGACTGGCTTCTTTAAGGAGATGTCTGCGATAAAGAGGAATCGGTGTGAGATTTGGATTGGGGAAGCGGCGCCGCATGATATTTTCAAGTGTGGTAATCTACTTGGATTCGAGCAGGAGGCGGTACGAGCAGTAAAAAAGGCGGATGAATTTTTGAGACATTTAAATGGGTCATAGAACGGTTGCTGGTGTTTGTTGTATCTTAGTAAACCATGACTCCAATAAAAGTACATGGAAGAATGGATATTTAAAGATGTAGGTTCGATGATTGCATGGCTCCAACAAAGACCTCTGACCAAATGAAGAGCATTTCGGACGCTACTCTATATTAGTGGAGATGTCTTTGAGGTTCAAAATACGCCTTCTCCTTGTCGAGGCGCCCTTATCCATAGCTTGTTCCAACCATAATGCTGCAGCTTGACCCCTTTTCATGATTGAACCACCAGTGAAACATTGCGGCCTTGACTTAGTGTATTCTTTAACTCTAGTAGATATGTTTCGGTGAAGCTAAATAGTACGTGGGTCTTGAAGAGAGCCTAATGGCCTGACTTGCTTGCTGGAGCAGTTTATGGTCCAGTTCATGACCTCGGGCTACACCGGCCAAGCCATGCGCCTTACTTGAACTGGCAGTTCATTGGATCATAAGCCTTTCATGAACCTCCTTGCTTGCGGAAACCCTAGGCTCTAGAAGAAGGTAAATAGATGGCGCTGAGCACAGCCGTTTCATGGGTTTGCTTGTGACCTTAGTTATCAGCCAGAGGTGCTATATTTGTGGCTGTGTTGGCCCGTGCTTGTGTAAGGCATACACGACCTTCGTCCACTCGACCAACTATTTTTAACACAGCTGAACAGACCGCCCGGCCCTGCGGGGATCCATAAGAGAATCCTACGCTTCGTATAGCCCATTATCACCGGCTCGCGAACTTAGGCGCAACCTTACAGCCCCTCTAAAAGCCCGAAACACAGCAGGAGTCGCTGATCATGATATGTCTGCCTTGCTGCGTTGGCTTCGTATTAACCTCTCTCTTAATCCTCATAATCACTATGTTGGTTTGTATGACATTTTCCTTGTCGTTTGCAGTTTCTCATACTTGAGGTATACTCTTAAATAGCTTTTATTGCCACAAGAAATTCTATGAGTTCTTTATCCGTTTCTGGCTCTGTATTAGAAGGAAATGTCAACCAGCTGGGCGGTCCCTTCTTCCCCCCGGCGGGACCTCCTCCGCTGCACACGTCGAGAGCAAGATATCCGGGCCCAATAGACATATCTAGGGCTCTCCAAAATTTGGGACTGAATAATGTTCCTTTTATTCAGTCAACGACTCCTAGGGATGCTCAAGGAAAATTACTATCGGCAGCCGCCTCCTCAAGCTCATCAGGAACACCTACAACTCTACCGATCACTCGGGTACGGCATAATAATTCTCGTTTAGCGTCCTCTCGGGGTTTCATTTCCGGAAGGAAGGAAGGACCTCGTCGGGTTTCCCCAAGCGTACTACGGCCTATCCCTGGAGAGTTTCTAGAGATCGAGTCAGAGTTTCGCCAGAGCAGTGCTTCTTCCTCGCCAGCTGTCTCTCCTTCTCCTATTTTTTCAGAGCTAGTTCGTAGAGAGGAAACTACATCAGCCACATTATCAAGAAATATTGCAAACGACCCTTTGACAGGCCAGACATGCCATACACCAGAGTTAGTATCGCGACAGTCTAGTCGCCCAAAACGGCTATATTTCGAAAACGCGCCTTCTGAAACCGCGGTATCACCTCTATCAGAAAATTCTGAAGAGGCCAATCCGGGGACCAGGCCCCCGCTTTTCGACAACTCACCACTGCCAGCAATTTCCCCAATAGCAGCTTCTCCAATAAAAAGGCCGCGGGCACCTTCTCCCAGAACCCTAACAAAATCATCTCCGATAGAAACATGGTCTCGTCCAGGAGTACCCTCTAAAACAAGGTCTTGTATCGTCTGCAGCGATTCAAAATCCGTAATCGACTTCCCCATTAGCACAACTGTCCGCTGCGCCCATCCACCACAGACATGTCTGGAATGTCTGCAGAGCTGGATCGCCTCGAGCATGGAGAGCAAAGGCTGGGACAAAGTGACATGCTCAGAATGCGACGAAAAGCTAGATTATGAGAACATGAAGACGCTTGCAGCGCCGGACATATTTGCCAGGTAAGCCCCCTTCCACACCCTATGCTTCACGTTCGGGACGTACGGCTACGAGACGAAAGGCTAACATGAGTTTTCTGAACACAGATTCGACGCGCTCTCCACCCGCGCCGTCATTTCCACCCTCCCCGACTTCCGCTGGTGTCGCGCTCCCGACTGCACCTCAGGCCAGATCCACACCGGCAGTCCCAGCAAAAACCCCATCTTCCGCTGCACCTCCTGCAACTTCGCCTACTGCGTTAACCACGAGCGCGAGTGGCACAAAGGCGAGACGTGCGAGCAGTACGACGCCCGCATGTCGTTGAGCAAGCAGTTGGTGAAGCAGATCGAGGAGGAGCAGGCGAGCGAGCGCACGATTAAAGAGACGACGAAAAAGTGTCCTGGGGAGGGGTGTGGGGCGAGTATTGAGAAGAATGAGGGCTGCGATCATATGACTTGTAAAGCGTGTTCGTGGGAGTTTTGCTGGCTGTGCTTGGCGCCCTTTGAGCCGATAAGGAAGAAGGGGAATAAGGAGCATAAGAGTGATTGCAAGTATTATGCGTGAGAATGAGGAGTTAGGGTACGGTGTTGTAAAAAAAAAATTTTGAGTCATTATAATTGCTGAAATCGGGTTACTTTGATCACTTGTAATGCTTTATGAAATGACGCTTCTGATCAGATTAAAAGGTTTACTTAAGCATCTAACCCATTCTTTGAGATCTGAGCCTGCTCTACTGATGTTTATATTACTCTATTCTTTACCCTCTTTATGTCTCTACAAATCTACCCCGAACCAATCGTTTGACGGATTAGCGATAAGGTACTGTGTATTCCTGTTTCGCCCTCTTTTTCCTAATCTTGGTATGTTCTTTGCTCTGAAACATACGCATTTTTTATGTGCATGCTAATTTCTCACCCTTTCATGTATGTTGGTTCTAATCCGTCTCTACACATCTAAACCCCTTCCCATCCATACACCCAACAGGGAAACTGCTCAAGTGCTACTAGTAGCAGCCGCACCCAACGAGCCCACAGCCGCCAAGAGGCTGCTAAGGGCCGATGAAAGCGAGGGCGCTGCAGAGGTAGAGCAGCAGCTAATGCGGAAGTCGCGCCGCTAGTGGATGGGCTAGATCCTCCGGACGCGGCAAGCATGCTTGGGTACAAAGAGGCGGGTACGCAGTCGTGTTGGTGGCGGTACCGTTAGAAGGTGCCGGCGTGGACTTGTTCCAATATGTTGTTCGTGCACCTGGCAGTTAAACTAGTCAGTATATATGTGTCTGTGGAGCTGAGATCCAGTTGTACGCTTGGGCAGGAAAGGGAGATTTGTTGTTGAGGGGAAATTGTAAGTACCCATAAGGCGCGGGGTCGTAGCAGGCACCTCCGCATGCTTCCTGTCTTCGGCGTTGATGACGGGGCAGAGCTGGCCACCGTAGCAGGTGTAGTTCAAGGGGGCGTAGGGTGCACCGTTGCAGGTGTATAGTTTGGTCAGCTTGATGGATGGGTTGCTTTGCTGGTTTTGGGGTGGAGTAGCTATAGCGGCGATGGCGAAGGTGAGGATAGTGAAGGCGCGCATTGTCGCGGATTTGTTGAGAAATGGGAATGATTGGAAAATTACTGTCACTTGGAGGGGTTGGATTGTTAAAGCGAGAGTGGAGAGACGGTATTGAGCCTGACTCTATTTTATTGAAATATTAGAAAGTGTTGATATGGATAATATTAATATGAATACTGTGGGAAGGAAAATGGGTTTGAATAATTACATTGCCACCCTCTGCTATACTAGTCCCTGACGCAACGTCATGAGGGTCGAAAAACACCGAGAATATACTTGTGATATATTGCATAATGAGAAAAGACAGGAGACTGCTTTGGAAGCAAGTCGAGGCCAAAATTCGGCATTCGGGTACTGAACTGCCCGTCAACATAGTCTAGTTAACCAAGGAAGACCCACGGGTTGCGGGAATCTCAAGGGATTAGCATGACAGCTGCTATGCCAGTGCCTAACGGGGGCTTAATTTAGTGGCTTGAATGATGTTTACCTGCATTTTGATAGTTTAGTACGCGTCTGAGGCGTACTCGTAGTTAGAGAACCTGAAAATTATTCAGAAGAAATACGAGAGTTGGGAAAGAGGAATCGATGATGCTTTAAATATAGAATAATTGTCTTGCAATTAGAAGTACGGGCCACCTCGTGCACGGTCCTACCTCGTGCACGGTTTTCGGCCCTCAAATTGAAATCACAACATAAGACTATTCGCATCATATATTTAATCAAATTGCTCAAAAATTTGGTGGATGAGGCTTTAAATACTGCCGAATTAGGCTATATCTATTTCGCAGTCGTTGAATTTGCTTGGCAGGCGTCTTTGGTGTTAAGATTGTTAAGAGCTCACTTCTGCCCCTTCTACTTCCTCACTACTACTAGTAGTAATATCTTTCAGCCAGGCAGGTATCAAGACAAATGACATAAGCTAGCTGATAGGTAGAGACACAGAATTGTACGAGTGATCTGTTTTATTTAAGGTGGCTCTAAGAGCCCTAATATACATAACGAAATAACCCTAGTTCGACCTTCGGTGTCCGTAGTTATTTGGTGTCCAACACCTCAGCAGTAAAGCTACCTCCGTGGCCAACATACCCCCTCAGATCTGACGTAGAGCGGCAGAGCTGAATTACCGGATTAGGCAGTTGGGATAGACAACCTGGTGGTGAGCTTTGCTGTTGTCCAAGTGTTAATTTATTAGATATCTAATATCGCGGAGCCCTACCACTTTGACAAATTTTTGATAATTTTATTTTAAGAGAGCTTTAGTTAGTCCGTCTGCAGCTATTTCGCTTATTGGTACCCATTGTATAATAAAGCTTCTGTTTTGGACCTCTTGGCAAAGCCAGAATTAATAGATATCTATGTATTGGAGTTTTGTAGATACCGTAGGAGTCTCTTTTATCACGATCTGTACTGACTGCTAATTGTTGCAATTAATAATAACGTCCTGTTCTGGATTAAATCTAATAGCTTTAAATATCTAAACTATATGCTTGACCTCCCCACCAATATATGAGAGAGCTAGGAGTTCTGCCTCTGTAGTAAACTTAGTAACTGCCTTTTATCTAGTTGCCTGCCATACTATAGGCCTATTAAATAAGCTTATTAAGAAACCCTATGAGCTCTAACGTGTTAGAGCATTGTTAGCAAAGCTAGCATTAGAAGCAGCTTTTAGAACCTGGTTTATATTACGGACGCTTTAAGTACAATGTTACGACTACTTGGGGAAGAGTCGTAGGAAGCTAGTTGGTTGATACAAGCACGGTCCAGGTTGGATCCGGTAGAACCATGTGACGAGGAATGGTAAGTAAGTTACATAATGTTGTACGTAGTATACGCAGTATACGTAGTGTACGCCACGTACTATACGTATAACACGTACCTTATATATAAAAGAGGATTTCTTAGGAGTATGGTTGTGTATTTAAAGAACCTTAGTCCCTACCATAGATAGTTCTCTCCTTGTAGTAAATCTTAGAATACAATTAGAGTTAATCTGTTAGGCAACTACTCCACTAGTTATTATTACGTTATTATTTTGTCGTATCTATATACCTAGCCCAATAATAGAACCCACCGTAGTCTAAGCTATAAGGTTCCGTTACACATTCACTATTAAGGTTACGGTATTGGAACAAAATTAAATAATATACCACTAAGAGCAGCACTAGTTATAATAGCGTTAACGGCAGCCACAACCTTAGGGCTAGGTGATACTAGTATGGACAATAGGGATTCTTAAGTGGTTACATAAGGTTAGTTATAGGAAATGGTTAATTACTTATAAGATAATAATAGGATACTTAAAGAACGCATTAATAGAATTAGAGCAGCAAAGATTAAGTTACCTTTAATTAAACAATTCTTAGGAGAGAAGTTGAAGCTTAAAGGATTTCTTACGCAAATACACTTTAAGGTAGTATAGGAAGGAGTAAAGTTAGTAATATTATTAGATCAAGTAGCCTATACAGGATTATTCCTAATAGGGAGGGCACTTAAGTGGTTTAAGCCGTATCTTATGGAAATATAGGCCAATGGTATAATAACTACTAACCAGGATATACGGTATATATTTACTAGTTAGAACGGGTTTGCAAAGCAACTAATATAGATATTTAGAGACCTAGAGGCCACAACTATAGCAGAACAAAAGCTTTAGAACTTAGTACAACGCACTTTAATAATTAAGTATATAATATAGTTTCAAACACTAGCTATGTAGGTTAAGTGGAATAATAGGGCGCTTATAGTATAGTATAAACAGGGACTTAAGGCTAAAGTCTAGAACGTAATTATCCTAATAGAAGATATAGATACTCTAAGAGAGTTAATAGATTGGTTAATAAAGATTAATAATAGAATCTACTAAAGGGAACAAGCTAAAAGAGGGCAAGATAGAGTTCCACAGTTGTATAAGGCGTAGAGTATGCAATGACAGACATAGAGTTAAAAACTATGGAATAGCGTAGAGCTAATAGACCTAAGCGGTACTAAAGAAACCTAAAGGTTAAGAATTAAGTAATTAAAGGACCTAGGAGTAGAGGCCAAACTAGGAATTTTAGCAGTAGAAGACATTTAGGCAGACTCCACAGCAAGAAAGATAGTTTAAAGATAGGGCTTATATAAATTGCGGAAAATAAGGTCATTTCGCCAGAGACTATAAAGGTGGTTAGAGTAACTATGTGGTAAAGGGAACCAGACTAGTAGACGGCGCGTATGTATAGAGGGATGACGGTGCACTATAAGGAATAAAAGAATATTTAATTAACAGTTTTGTGTATTATTATAATAACGTATGCCGAATTTATAAGGACGCTAAGTACGGCGCAAGCTATTAGCTATAGGAGCTATTATTATCTAAGTTTAAAGGAACTAGCGAACTAGCTTATAGATCGGATATTAAAGATAATAAATTTAATAAAGGTGAAGCATTTACCGATAATAAGGTAATAAAGGCAGCTTACTAGGAGTATATAGACCTTAGAGAAGTTGAAATAGAAGTAAAGACTAAGACTATTATAGAACAGGGTTTAGTAATGGGTATAGCAACACCATTAGATACAATTTCCATCGCTTTATAAGATAATAGGAGTAATGTTTAGAAGAAACTAAGTAAGTAAACAACTACTAGTGCTAGTTTATTACTTAATAAAGGCAAAAGGCCACAGGCTTAAGATTCTTAAGAAGAGATAAGAGAAGCTTAAGATTCTTAAAGTAAAATAAGATATACCTAAGGACCTATAACGGACAAAAACCAATAGGAAAGGGTAGTAACTTAGTTTAGTAACAAACAAATAAGTATAGAACGCAAGTTTAAGAACTATAAGTTTGGAGAATAAATAAGAATATTAGCAATCCTAGGTAAACGCAGTGTTTAGCCTAAAGATTAAATAGTTAATACTAGGATTAAAAAGCAAGATAACTATAAAAATCTAGCTGCAAGAAGCAGAAAACAAGAAACTATGGATAAGTTTAGAATAAGAATTATTATATAGCAAGGGCAGAAGCTAGATAAGAGATCAGCTACACTAGGTTATATAAGAAATAAAGCACCTATACAAAGAGTTACTAATAGGCCAAGTGTAGGGACACCTAGGGTAAAGTGGTTAGATGAACTAGAATAAGAAAAGGATCTAGATATTCTAACTAGGTTCAAAAAAAGATATATTAAAGAATATTATAATATAGCGATAATAAGGTACTTTCTAATAGATAGACTATATACACTAAACCAGTTGTATGGAAAGTAGTATAGGCAATAACACAGTAATAAATAGGAAGACTTTTATATATAGCTAGATAAAAAAGTTGTCTAAGACTAACCTATTACGGAGAAACGTATAAGTTATATTAAAGGAGCATTAATTATAACGTTAAGGAACCTAGAAGAGGAATCTAAGGACTAGAGAAGTAAGTAATAAATCTTAATACCTACAGTAGAAATACTAGTAGTTAGGTTAACTAGGTATAGGTTTAAACTTAAAAATAAAGATAAACTAAGAGTTAACCTAAAATATATAGCGCATTATATACTATCGTAGATAGCTTATATAGATAATATATGTAATATGCATAGAGCACCTAAAGATAAGAACTGGAAGTACCTAGTAAGGATATATTAGGCACCAGAGGAAAGGCGGTTTAGGAACGCCAAGTATATATATAGTTAGCACCTAGTAGAAGTACAAGGTTAAGGAGACTTAATACTTTAACTAGGAAGATTCCTTACGGAAGAATGCCTAGATAGATAATAGTAGTAGGAGTACCCAGAGAACACTTATCTATAGCACGTAGAGAAAAAGAAATAAACTAAGTATTGGCTAAAGTTAGACTAAGTATAGGCAGGATCAAGCAGCTAATAGTTAGAAAAAGGGGAGGTGTATAGGACTAAAGGGAACCAGTATTAGAGCCTTAGACCCTTAAAGGAATTTAAGGATAATACCTAAATTTAAGAGCTAAATGGCAAGATTAGCAGTTTAAAGCGTTGGTAAATAGTAGAGCAACTAGGAACCATATATTACTAAAGGCAGTGGAAAGAATAGGGTTACTATATAGACAAAAGGAACACCTATATCCACTTATAACAATTTCAGGAGATCAGATAGCCTATAAAGGAGGTATTATTAATCTTAAAACAGGACCTATTTAGATAACTATTAAAGGGAGACTAGTTAGAATGTCTTTTAATATCCTACTATTAGGATAGGATAAGGCGATACTAGGAATACCTTAGTTATAGGAGTATAATCTAAAGATTAATTAGGTTACAGGTTAGGTTAATATTAAGGATATATAATAGTATAAAGTGCAATAGTAAACTAAGTTGGTATAGTACCAAGTTGGAGTAATACGTAAAGAGACTAAGTGAGGCTTAAGTTATATACCAAAGAGATACTACAAGTATAGTAAAAAGTTGTGGTTACTAAAAAGTAAAAAGCTGTTAGAGTATGCAGCTTAGGACCACAAGATAGAATTAGAAGAGGGAATAAGTCTAAAGTTCTTTCCAATCTATAAGCTTACTGAAACAGAGTTAGTAGCGCTTAAGGAGTTTATTTAGGAGAACTTATAAAAGGGATATATTAGACTATTATAGTCATTAGTAGGATATTTAGTACTATTTATCCTAAAGAAAAACGGAAAACTTAGAATATATATAGACTACAGATAGTTAAACAGCATCACTAGGAAGGATAAGTATCCTTTACCCTTAATTAGCGAAATCCAAGATAGGATAGGTAACGCAAAGATCTTTACAAAGATAGATCTAAGATAGGTATACTATCAGATTAGAATTAAGGAAGGCAATAAGTAGAAGGCAGCCTTTAGGTCAAAGAAAGGACTATACAAGCCATTAGTTATACAGTTCGGGCTTATAAACGCACTAGCAATGTTCCAAAAGCGAATTAATAGTGTGTTAGAAGAACACCTAGATAAGTTTATTATAGTATACCTTAACGACATTATTATCTACTTAAAGAGTAAGGAAGAGCACGGAGAATATATTAAATGGGTCTTAAAGAGACTATAAGAAGAATAGATGCCAGTAGCAATTAAGAAATGCGAGTTCTTTACTAGGAAGACCGATTTTATTAGATTTATTATTAAACTAGGCTAACTTAGTATAGATCCAAAAAAGATTAAGGCTATAGTAAATTGGTAAGAACCAGAGAACGTTATATAGTTAAGATCGTTCCTAGGGTTTTGCAATTATTGTAGAAGGTTTATAGCGTAATAGTTATAGAATATTAAGCCATTTACGCGGTTAACAAAGAAAGAAGAACTATAGGTATAGAGAAAGGAACAATAAAAACTATTTAAAAAAATTAAAGAGTTATTTACCTAGGAGCTAGTTCTTAAGATCTATCAACTAGGTCTAGAGACGGTTATAAAAACAGATGCATTAGACTTTACACTAAGGGTATACTTCCTACAGAAATATTAAAATGGATAGCACCCAGTAGCATACTATAATTGGAAGATAACACTACTAGAGTTAAACTATAACATCTACAACAAAGAGTTATTAGGTATAGTTACAGCGCTTAAAAAATAGAGAGCATTCTTATAAGGCACAGAGAAACCATTTATAGTTAAGACAGACTATAAAAACCTTATATAATTCCTAATAACAAAGAAACTCAACCAAAGACAGGTTAAATAGGCGGAAATACTTATAGAATACTATTTCGAAATTTAGTATACCAAGGGTACAGATAATGCGCGAGTAGACGCTCTAGGCAGAAAGGCTAAACTATAAAGTAATAAAAAGCTATTGGGAGCTTTATTGCAAAAGGATTAAGACGGATTAATTAGGTATAATTATCTAAAAATCACAGCAACTAAAAAAAGTCAGATCTATAAATCACTAAAGAGTAATTAGATATAGAAGATCTAAAAAGCATAGGTAGAGGATCTAGACTTAGAGTAATACAAAAACAGAGAAGCAACGTATATACCTAAGTCTATTACAGAAGAGTTTATTAAGGAATTCTATAAGGGAATAATATAAGGACACAACGGAGCTACAGGCTTAGTATTAAGACTTTAAGAAAAGTATATTATTTAAAAAATCTGGGGACTAGCAAGACAAGTTATAAAGAAGTATCTAAATTGCCAAAGAAATAAACCAATAAGGTATAAGCCGTATAGAGGGCTATAACCTGTTAAGACACTAGGAAGACTATGGGAAGTTATATTATAAGACTTTATTATCAAGTTACTAAAGTTAAGAGATTCTATTATAGGACAAGATTATAACGTGATTTTAGTAATAGTAAATAAGCTAATAAAGTAGGGATACTTTATAGCATATACTAAAGAGATATCAGCAGAAGATGTCGCTAGAATCTATATAAAAGAAGTATTCGCAAGATATAAAGCACTAGATAAGATAATATCAGACAGAGATCCAAGATTTATAGTAGTATTTTAGGAAGTATTTCTGGCAGAACAAGGGGTTTGCGTAGTAATATCTATAGCGTATTATCCGCAGACAGATAGACAAACGGAAAAACTAAACTAGACACTAGAGTAGTATCTAAGGCATTATATTAATTACGCACAGAATAATTAGGTATCGTTATTACCAGTTATACAGTTTGTATACAATATAGCACCACAAGAAGGAATGGGGACATTACTATTTAAGGCGAATTATAGGTACGAGCTAAGAACATTATTATCGCCACATTAAGTAAAAAGGACGAGTAGCATAGCTAAGCAAAGAATAGAGACGTTAATAAATCTTTATATAGACCTTAAAGAAACAGCTAAACTAGTATAAGAATAAATAAAAAGGTACTACAATACTAAGAGATCTGAGGGACCAGATCTTAAGGAGGGGGATAAAGTATAGCTACTATACAAAAATTTCAAGAGTAGACGACTAAGCAAGAAGTTAGACTATATCAGACTAGGACCTTTTAAAGTTAAGTAAAGAATTTTATTAGTTATGTATAAGTTAAACCTACTAGCTAAAATAAAAATCTACCCTATATAACATGTTGTAATGCTAGAGCTAGCACACAGAAATATTAAGCCACCAGTCTATAAGGCAGATATGTACAGAGGGCAAAAGAAAGACAAGTGGTAAGTTTTAAAGATTGTTAGTTATAAGGACGTAGACAACAAAACGTAGTATAAAGTAAAGTAGATAGGCTATAGTAAGACTACCTAAAAACCACTAGGCAACTTAGAGAAAGCTATAGGAAAGGTATAGGAGTATTAGAAGAAAGTAGGTTAGGTAATATTAACAAAGAAAGATCGCCAAAGAATAAGTTACCTAAGGGGGACCTAAAAGGAGCAATTGCTAAGCTACTTGGAGTTGTTTCCCTTATAGGAGGAGAGCCAGTCCTTTTATTACCCAGCTTAGATAAACCCTGTTAAACCAGTTTCTACTCCTTAGAACGGACCTTCTTATAAACACGTTTAAGACGAAGAAGATGGGCAGAGGCCAATAAACGGGCTTTAAGGGCACGCTATTAAGCAGCTGTAGCCTCCTACTCCGCTTCCTATAAACAACAAAGCTTATCTAAGGCGCTTAAGAGCTTACTATTAAGCTTTATAGTAGTAGATTAAACATAAAACCCTATAATAAGTTACTTAGGGAACTTAAAGACTATTAAGAGTTATAGGATGCGCATATTTAGCGTCAGAGATAAAGCGAACATCGTAGGACGATTAAACGTTTGCTTTAGTGCACTTTAAGCAAAACAAGGGTTGTCAAGACAAGGGACTCGCTATCGCAATATACACTAACCCTACTTTCACATAACGAGAACACGGAGACAACATTATCTCACCAAGTAATAGTATGGCAGCCATAGTGCGAGCATAATGTTGCACTTATAAAAAAGAGGAAGCTTTAGGCATAATAAGTAAGGATATTAACTAGACTAATTAAACGGACATTACACCTCTAGTAGACAACTTGGAGATATTAGGAATCTTTAAAGACGAAGATAAAGAGGAGGGAGATAGTATTACGGACGCTTTAAGTACAATATTATAACTACTTAGGGAAGAGTTGTAGGAAGCTAGTTGGTTAATATAAGCATGGTTTAGGTTAGATCTGGTGGAACCATATAACGAGGAATGGTAAGCGAGTCATATAATGTTATACGCAGTATACGCAGTATACGCAGTGTACGCCACGTACTATATGTATAACACGTACCTTACGTACAAGAGAGGATTTCTTAGGAGTACGGTTATGTATTTAAAGGACCTTAGTCCCTACCGTAGATAGTTCTCTCCTTATAGTAAATCTTAGAATACAATTAGAGTTAATCTGTTAGGCAACCACTCTACCAGTTGTTATTACGTTGTTATTTTGTCGTACCTACATACCCAGCCCAATAACAGAACCTACTGTAGTCTAAGCTACAAGGTTCCATTACAGTTTATCTTATATAGCGTAATAGTAGAGAACTTAAGAGCGAGGTATCTAGTATTATAGAGATAGGTAAGTAATCTATTAATCTCCGCAAGATAAGCTAGCAATAGATTTTATAAGAACTTAGCTAGCCTACTAACAGAAAAGGCTACATCTGGTTGTGTAGTAGATGCTAGATATATTGCAGAACCTATACAGTGTTAATATCCTTTTATCTAATTTAGCGTAGCTTCTCTCTTATACAGTATTAATTCCTAGCCTAATAGTGGTATAGCTAATAGCTTTAGATATTCTAGATAGTATATTAAGACTAGCTTCTTAAGATACCAATCTAGACAGAGCCAGAGCTTTCCTTTTTATTAATCTCGCACAACATAAGTATTTAGAAATGACGTGAATTGAGGTATTTTGCGTATCTTGAATTAATCTTGTAGCTGCTTTAGGATGTCCTCTATCTGCTAATAACAGCTTAGGTGTCCTATAATTAGGATATTATTAATGTAGAAGAATATAAAGATAGGTTTAGTAGGGTGTATATAGAGACATAGCTTATCTAGTATAGCTTTTAAACCCATGCTTTATAGAGCAGCAGACATTTCTAAAAACCACAATTTAAGAGATTTCCGTAGTCTATACATTGCCTTTCTTAGACGGAGGGAGAATCTAGGTGGTAGGTCTATACCCTTAGGGGGAATAAGGTAGACCTTATTATTAACCAAGGCATTAACGAAGGCGTTAACGGCGTTAATCTATATAACGTCTAGGTTAAAGCCAGCGATAAGAGCGCAAAGTAGACGGAAGGTTTAATAGGCTGCTATTATAGCTTTAACCTCCTCTTATAAGACCACTTAAAGGTCTCTATAGACAACTAGACGAGCTTTAAATCTTATAATAAAGCCGTCTAAATCTTCCTTGTATGTAAAGACCCATATAGTAGGAAGTTAATAGACCTTTTTAACTAGTCATACCTCGTCCTAGGTCTGCTTTCCTATTAAGGCCTTTATCTTAATATAAGCAGCTACTTTAAACTCTATAGCGTACTTATAATTAGGCATCTCTTTCTATAACTTTAGTAGTGGTGGAAAGTTATCTTAATATCTATACGTCTTTATAGCAGTAGTATAGAAAGCATAAGCCAATGGTGTTATATCTAGATTAATAATATTATTACCGTTATTAATTTAAACCATAAAGGCTTGTTATTATAGATCCTAATTTAGCATATCTTTTTTCTTTACTATAGGCCGCTTTTTATAGCTAGAACGTCTTTTACCCCCTAATAATAAGCCTATTATTATCTAAGGTTCGGAACAAGATGTAGGATCTATAATTGGTGGTTTAGTAACATTAGAAGATAACTAAGTAGTAGATGGTATCTATGGCGTAGATGCCACAGTAGATAGTAATTGCTGAGGCGTTAAAGACGCTAATGGTATAGATGGTTCTGGGGTTAGCTCTAGGGTAGATAGCTAATAGAGTTCTTCTGTTAAGATCTAAATGCTTTTTAACATAGGAGTAATGTTAATATTTGCTAAATGCGGCAGTCTTACATCTAGTTCTTTGTTAAAGTTCTCTATCTAGTCCTTACTGCTATCTTAAAGATTATCTAGTAGGTCCTAGACTTGCTAAAAACAATCCTTTTAAGCCTATAAGATAATAAGGTGTTCTAGTATTTTGGGAAATTAATATCTCTTTAACTTATCTATTTGTATATTATAAGATTGGATAATACGGTTAGTGGTTAGTATCTATACCCTATAAATATTTAACGCTTTTATACCGATAAGATAACCTATTTAGGCTTATAGCTTAAACTTTGCCTTCCTAGGAATGCTATATTTAATAAGCACGTAGGTTAAAGATCCGGCTACACAAAGTCCTGCTAGCTATGGCTTCTGTTTATAAAGTATCTTAAATAGAGTCTTTTAGTTAATAGACTTAATAGGAGTTTAATTAAGTAGGAACACTGCTAGAAGTATAAACTCGGGCTATAGATCTACGGGTAACTTTGCTTTAATAATAGCAGTCCTTACTTATTTGGAAATAGCTCTCCCTAACCTCTCTATAGGTCTATTTTAAGCCAGGGTATATAGTATTAATTGCTCTATAACACCTCCGTTAAATTAGATAAGATTCTTTACCCTAGCGCCTATACCTTGCTCTTTATCTATATACCAAATATAGATACCTTAAGCATTAAATTTCTTCGCAAATACTATTATTGATTTAAAGAGTGGGAGCAGTGTCTCTTGCTTGTGGTTCTTAATAGGAAAAGTATAATAGTACTTTATATAGTTATACCAAAAGTAAGCTATATACGTGTCTCTATTAAACCTGTCTTCTTCTATAATAATATTAAAGTAAATATATTTAAAAGGGTAGGTTCCCTTTACGGATATTCTGTAAAATATCTGCTGTGTTATCTTTGCTAAAATATATAGTTTATAAAGTGGTATACTATACGAAGTCCTTCCTCTATTTATCTTAACTACTTTAACCCTATCTGCCGCAGTTGGTAGATAATCCACTAACTCCATATTATAGTATAGTAAGCGTTAATGCCATACTTTATTATATGCTAAGGTCTTAAAGAATCTGGTAGAGGTAGCGTAGGCAGTAGGAGTAGGTGGTAAGTAGGTAATAGTATTAATAAGGTAGAGGCCTCTGTATTCTATAAGGTTAACAAATAGGCTTCTATTATCTTTATAGTGCAGATAGTTTATAAATTAGTTAATAATTATTCCAACCCTATAGAGCTTTGCTGCGGATATTAGATTAGTATAAAAATATAGAGTGTATACTATGTTCCTTAATGCTAGATACTAAGTTAGGCGTTATTTACCCACCTTAATTGCCAAGTTAATATTACTATATCTATGGATTTCTGCCCTAGAATCTCCAGCTGTTGCTATAGATATATATGGCTTAAGGTCACGGAAGTATCTAATATTATTATAAAAGTGGGTGTCTGCTATAGTGTTATACCCCTAGGCATTAATTAACAACAGATCCAGATATTCCTTTAATAATAATAATGAGTAGGATATTATTATAGCAGCCGCTATAGCTCGGGGCCTGTCTAGATCCTTAATCTTTTTAGAAGCTAATAGAGACGTCCTTAACCTAGGGCCTTCCCTCTTAATCTATTTAACCCTTTTATTATAATACTGCTTATTTATTAGGACCTTAAGCCATTTCTAACACCTCCTTAGATACTTGTTATTTGGTATAAAGTTTAGACCTTAAAGAGATTAAAATAGTTGCTTGCAATTCTTTAACTTATAGGGTAGACCATAAGTAAAGCACTTTGTCTTAGGCAATTAAGAAGGTACTAGGGTGGTAGACGTTATAGGATCTGCAGATGGCTGCCCTAAGAGTATAGCATAAGTGTTACATCCCGTATTTAGATGCTTATAGAGGAGGTTAAATTCCTTAATTATTATTGCTATTTTAAGCTTCTCTAACCTCTTAGCTACCTTTTAAATAAAGGCATAATATAGAGCTAGATAGATCTCCTTATAGTCCTAGATAAAAGCTTATATAATACTGTTTTCTATTACCTCTATCAACCCTTCCTCTAGCTCTTTACTGTTTTATATAATAGTAATATAAAGCTAAAGCCAGGATTCCAGAGTCTGGCGTTTAGGCCCTTATTTCCATTTCTTAAGATTGTCTAATACTATCTACTATAACATAGCTTAAGATGGCTTTGCTACCTTTTTTAGCTGCCTTAAAATTAAATATGGTGTAGTAAGGTTTTTAAGATATCCTAAGAAGTTAGTGCCTATAGTGGCATATAACAGTGCTATAAAGGTATGGATTTTCTCTTCCCGCTTTATATAGTCTTGTCTTTAAAGCTTATATAGCTTAAAGAGCATTCTCTGTATCTCTAGAGAGTGCTGAGTTTATTATCCTTGTTAACTTAATAACCCAGGTATAACTGTTCCAGTAGATAGAGTTGCTACTGGAGCTGCAGAAGCTGCAGGAGCTGCTGCTGGTGATGTAGGAGCTGCTGCTGGTGCTACAAGAGCTGCTGCTAGTGCTGCGGGAGCCACTACTGGTGCTGCAGGAGCTGCTGCTATTAAGGGTATGTCTAGCTTAGTGTTTTCCTTAATTTCATCTTCCGTCTTATCTGGGTTAACATAGTCCTAGATCTTCGCAAAACTTGCTTCTTAGCAGATAAATTAAAACCATAAAGGCCAGTCCTTTTAGGTTAGCAAAAGAGGGTTTTTAGAGTCCGTGGTTGCTATAGTGGCTTTTATTTTAAGGTTTGAGAGAGGTTGTGTAAAGAGACGCGCTTACGCGTAAATGACGCGATATTTCGTAACAAACTATGCTTAAAGAGGCTTAGTGGTATTCGTCTGGCTACTAAGATCTTCCTAGTGCTTAGAAGGTTACTGGGCTTATAACTTTTAGCCAGGTAGGTATTAAGACAAATAACATAAGCTAGCTGATAGGTAGAGATATAGAATTATACAAGTAATCTATTTTATTCAAGGTGGCTCTAAGAGCCCTAATATACATAACGAAATAACCCTAGTTCGACCTTCGGTGTCCGTAGTCGTTCAGTGTCCGACACCTCAGCAGTAAAGCTACCTCTATAGCCAACAATATCAATCTCTTGCAGAGCCAATATTAGATTGTTTTAATTATTTTTTAACCTCTAAGCTTAATTAAGGCTCTTGTGGAGTTGCCGCGTAGCTTTTTTGGCTTCTTTGGCTTCTTTTTAAGCAAGCCTTTTTGCCACTACCTCTCGCTCTTACTGCAGCTTATCTTGCACACACTGTTCCTTCCGTTAATCTATTATACGCCTCTTCTTATCCTTTTGTAATTGACGTTGAAGCTTTTCGTTAGCCTTAAGAGCCTACTTATGCATTTTAGCTTCCTGCTCTTCTATTTGGAGGTTGCGAGCTTACTGCACCTTCTTAGGGCTAAAAAATATAGCTCTACCGTCGGCTTGCTTAGGAAGTTGTTAAAAAAGAGGCTTTTAGCGTTAGCGCTTCTTCTGCTCATTTTTAAGAGCTCGCTAATATCCTTGAATACGTGATTTAAGAATGATATTCCTTGCTGCAAGATCCTAAATGTGGTTGCTTAGCTCCTTTACTCTTTTATTAAAAATGTTAGTAATAACTTGGTTAAGCTTTATCTTAATCCTCTTCTAATCGGCAGCTGTTAATACTAACTTAGAGGACTTACTTAATAAAGGCCTCTTCTTATCTTTAACTAAAAACTTATCTAGTACAGCCTCTGGCTTAAAGGGGTAAAGCCCAGTCTTTTCCTATCCACTTTAGATATTCTCTAAGTTAAAAGCTTTACCATACGCCACCTAAAATAGCCAGAAGAAGTCTCTTTTAGTAAGACGTAAGAGACCCTCGCTATTAAAGATAAATTAGTTTAATTCTTGGCTGTAAAATATAGCCAGCGGAGAGAAGAGAGAGATGTTAAGAGGCTGGAGCCTATACGTTAAATGAGGAGGGTAGACAGCGAGGAGGATCCTATAAAGGTAGCAATATTTAATAAACCTTATATTAATATAAGAGCTATGGCCATTAACGATAAGTAGCTTCCAATCTCTTCCTTGGCGCGCCTTTGCCTTTATCTCCCAATTAAATAAGGTTATAAGCCATAAATATCCTAAATCATTATTTGTCCAGCCTATTAGTAATAAAGAGAGGAAGTAGCTCTGCTTATTAGGGTCAAAATCTTGTAGCTAAAAGTCTTAAATATTACTAAAAACGGCCTAGTAGATAAGGCCTGGCGAGAGGTACGTTCCGTTAGCATAAATAGTCGCTAAGATAGTAATCCACTCTTTATTGCCATCTTAATTGGTATATATAACTCTTCCAGCGTTAAAAGCCGCCTTAGAAAATATTCTTCTTAATTTCTTAAGGAAGCCAATAAGGAAGCCCTTTTTATCCATATTGTACATATTCTGCGGTTATATATCATACTCAGCAAGCTTCCTACCTATAAGCTTAAAATATAAGCTATAATATAGTGCCAAATCAGCCTTCTTTTATACGGTATTAATAGGGGAAAGATATCCGGTTTTAAGGTCGTCTTTGTGAGCAGCCAGCTAGTAAGCCGTCCAGTATTTTCCTGGCTGCTTTCCTAAGATTCTAGCTGCAAGATTATAGACCATTGCATTTATAGGAGGAAGCCCGCGTTCGGTAAGCTCGTTAATGTATTTAATAAGCTCTTTTAACTATATAGTACTAAGTACTCGCTACTAGTTATATGTATTTTCCCTAGAGGTAGTGACCTGATTAAAACGCCTGGAAAGGGTTGACCGGTTAACTCCATGCTTATTTGCTGTCGCCTGGATATTTAGCTTATCCTGAAGCCTTAGATCTGCAAGTGCGACTTCGATATTCGACATATTGGTGGTGTTGTAATTTAATTTTGATGATTTTAGAAATGACGATTTTGGTGGGGTGTACCGTGCACGATGTAGGACCGTGCACGAGGTGGCCCATACTTCTATTGTAATAGTTCACCATCAATATTGTCGCATGATTAAAATGCACCTGTCAGCGCTGAAAACATCTGGTGTTTCGAAGTACAATAGTGGTTGATGGTCGTCATCCAGATCCAGATCCAAAATATGTTCAAAAAGTGTTATCATTGGCTCATTTACACCAGTCCGTCCGCCAAGACGATACGCGGAATTAGCGTGTCTCGTTTCCAAGACGTTCAACGCCACCCTCTATCTTGTATACTCAAATCGCCAACATTTCACTCACCTAAACTTCCCCTGGCACCATCTACCTACTCGTGTTGCGAGAAAGCTTGTTGGAGTGACTCACAGGGTTGGATTCCCCTTCATCAAGGAACTTGATTCTGCGTTTCTCGCCAGGGCAGCGCTAGGCCCTCGCTGCATCACACATTGCCAAGACGTGTCCCGGATAGGGCTGAGCTATGTTTGTTACAGACTAAAGCTTGTAGCATTTACCAGGAAGTTGCTGGAGACGGTGCCGGTAGGCCTAAAGACGGTGAAAGGAATGACTGTACAGTGTTCTCGGTAATTGTGCACTTGTGCACAATTGCTACGCGAAGCCACAATGCGGAGAATAACTAGACGCACTTCTAAAATAATATTGCCCTTGACAATTCTTCGTGAGTCTTCACAGCACAAGCCCGGGACCATTCTAGCCTGATAATTGCGTTTTGTAATATATTCTAATCCAGAATATATACAGTCATTACCGTCATATTCCTCTTCATAATTTCGTTCCAAGGGAAACCCAGCTCTCCGATTTCAATGAGTTCATCGTCTTCAGAAGACCTTTCTTGCGATAGTCCGATATGTTACAACTATGTATTTTCCACATTCGGCGGCGAAACTAGCAAGAATGAAAGACAACTCGATATCTATGTCTCCGACGATGCAGTGCATTGGGAAGCACTTGCGATGGGTACATATAAGCCAGCAAACAGTCTTTTGCGCGATCCAAGCATCATACTGCACTCAGACGGCTTTTACTACATCTGCCATACGACTGACTGGGACGGTGATGACTTTGCTATCATCCGCAGTAAAAACCTCATCGATTGGGATCCGGTAGTGACCGTGAAATCCTCCCATGATGGGTTCCAAGTTGCGCAGACATGGGCACCGGTAAACTCCCCCCACTCCCCCACTCTTTTCTTTTCTCTCCCACGCGCAGCACCAGGTTTCAGAAGCGGTGTCATCTCTATTCCTGTGATGTATGATGGGAATCTTACTCCATTGTGCAGGAATTCTTTCGGGATCCTCAAACCAATAAAATCCACATCATCGTATCCCTTCGCCAACCTGACCTGACTCTCATCAACCCTGACCACGTGGTTCGCGAATCCATCTTCAAGCCCTACATCTTCACAGCTACTTCCTCTGATCTCAAGTCTAGGAGCCGAGCCCAACAGCTTAACGTCAATGAGAGCGATGAAGGATTACTACAGAGCCATATCGACATGTTCGTGATATACAAAGAGGACGATAAAAGTACGCCCTACCATGCGTTTATGAAAAATGAAGTCGAGAAGTATGTTGAGCATCTAACTGCGACGAGCGTGATGGGGCCATGGGAGTATAAACAAACCAACGATTTTGCGAACTGGGGAATTAAGGAAGGCCCAGTAGTGGTGCAATTACCGAGCGGAAAATATAGGATGTGAGTGCTACTTTTCATAACTATTGATACTTTTCATGACTAACTCCATGCTTAGATGGGCCGATGATTATCATGGGCACTACCAGTATGCCGATAGCGATGATTTATGGACATGGAATGAGATGGTGGATATCCCAGATGGTATCTCGAGTAAGGTCAGACATGGTAGTGTACTCAGACAAGTGAAATAGCGGTGCATTAAGATCTTCGGGTGATGTCAGTATAGGAATAGGCGAGGCTTGGAGGAATCCAAATTCTTTCAAAGGAGGTAGTGTTGTAAGGCGTTGGTAACCCGTCGCCGAGAGAAGCTTGATCCGATTTGGCTAGCGCCTCCGCAGCCTGCCCTGCAAGCCTCCTACGCCACCTCTAATCTAAGACAATATCTTCGCGTCCGTCATTTATACAGGAACATTGCTTCCATTACCCCCAAATTCGCTCCCTTTCCTGCAAAATGAGTATCATAATTTTACGTCCTTCCCCGCCATTTACCCTGATTCCCACCGCGGTGAATACTCCACTTTTTGAGGTTTCTCCGGACAGGATGCGGGGAAGATTCCGCTTCTCTGCTTTTACGGAACCAAAGCTGCTCGCAAGGACTCGGTTTCCTTGATTCCTTGGTTTCCTTCAAATAAAAACCAGAGATGGGTTGGTTCAGGCTCCTACGTTTCTCAGTTATTTTTGTGCCTTTGGTCTCGTCTGAATATTCTATTTCAATCTCAAAGGGCTCTCCATTTTCTCTCAGTCAAGGATGGAAAGGGCATTATTGTGACCGCAATCTTGGCTGGCGCCACTAACTCTACTGTGAAAACCGTGAGCGCTTCGTCTTCTAGAAGGATGCCTAACAGTGGTGGACAGATCACTGCTCGAATGATCAGTCCAACTATAGCCAAAATCCAAGTTGGCTCTTCGTATCCCTTTCTTGGCGCATAGTTTACTACAGACCCGGAAGATTTTATTTATGGAGTTTGGGAATATCCATTCTTCGAAAGCATCTCCAATGCTAATGTATCTTTCGATCTGAAAGGGGTTGGAAACGCTGACGGTGTTAATCGTGACAGTGCTTGAGCTCCATTTTTTCTTACCAGTGCTGGTTGAGATGGTTTCATATGGTTTCACGAAAGAAGGCAGGCGCAATTCGTCTTTAATACTAGCAGCTTAACATACAGCTCTACATACAGCTCTGTGCACGACCAGCTTCCACCCCCCTTTAGCGAGATTTCAAATTCGCTACGCGCATCCAATCTCGCCTGATTGCCACCAACTGTACATAGTAATTGTAGCGAACGGCTATGGCTACACGCAAGGACCTTTTTGGTTGCCCTGGGGAATCGCCCAGGTTGGCCAGGGGAATCAAAATTCAAGCAACTCAGAACTTGCCTGACGTACGCTTCCTCGACATACGCTTCCTCTTTTGCCTATGCCTCCGCCAAAACGCAAATACAACGCTGTCTCTGCAATTGCCGATGAAATTTGGCAGTATCGTACGGGTGGAAACCTTACGATATTTGACAAAGATTACGACACTGCGGAGGAAGGCCGATCGCGAACAGCTGAAGTTCTTGCAGCCAAGCATACGGCTTCGCTACAATTACTATGTACAGTTGATGGCAATCAGGCGAGATTGGATGCGCGTAGCGAATTTGAAATCTCGCTAAAGGGGGGTGGAAGCTGGTCGTGCACAGAGCTGTACTACGTCATCTTACCAGAATGCAAAGGCGACTTTAAGTCTATTCTGGAGGGATATACCGGACTTTCTTCGCGTATAGAAATGCCTCCTACCCCAGGGTTCAGACCAACGTTTTGGCCAGGCAATTCCGAACAGGACTCCCACGCCGGGGTTACCAATGCACAAGAAAATTATTACGACATTGTTAACCATTTGTACTACAACCAAATTTGCACCTTGGCGATGTTTGCTGACCGCCCGTATATCCCTTGCTAGAATATAGCTTTACACGCATGCTAATTTCTCTCGATGCGTCCCTAGGTACATCTCCCTTCCCCTGCAACTTCAGCTCCGCAACTATCTGAGCCGCCTCATCTAGCCCATCGGCCAACTTCGTTAACCTTTTCCTTACCTCTGCTACCAGCCCCTCTCTTGACACGATTACACCCTCCCTCTCAGGGTTGTCCTCCGACAAGCCCATCTGCTTTAACTTCACCTTGCCCTCAGCAAGCTCGTCCTCGCCTAGAATAACGCCCAAAGGTACACCGCCAGCTTCGGCAGCCTTGAATTGCTGCGGCAGCTTCGGCTTCACCTTCCATGAGAACTCGGTCTTGATTCCGGCGTCCCAGAGCTGCTTGGCGACCTCCATACGCTCTTTTAACAAGCCTGTGAAGCCCCCTCCGCCAAACGCCATGACGGGGACATCGACCTCGTTCGAACGGACAGCCTTAGTGTTCTCTTTCTCCATCCGCGCTTTCGTGATGCTGAAGATCCTGTTTACGCCGAACGAAATCCCAACGCACGGAATCTGGCTTTTGCCACTGAACATGCCGACGAGTTCGTTGTAGTGGCTGCTGGCTGTTATGCTGCCTACACCCACAGTTGGGTCCGAAGAACGGTCCTCATCCACATCCGCGGAAGCGCTCTTTTCTTTTTTCACGGCCCGCTGCACTTTCTATCCCTCTGTATTCCCTGTGCTGGCTGGCGCCGAACCTTCCGTCACGACCTCGTAGATCACGCCGGTGTAGTGTCCAGCCCTCGCGCTAGGCTCATGTCCAATGATATCTTGTCCAGCACGCCTAATATATCTAGGCAGTCGAAGAGTAGCGTCATGTCGTTGGGCCCTTCTTAGCGGAGAGGGGTTCGTCCGAGCTGAGCTTTGAGAGTAGGTCACGGCCGCCTTTGAAGTTGACGTACGTGCCGATCTTGTCGGCGACGGCGGGGTCGAAGTCTTTTTCTTCGGTTATTTCGCGTCAGACTTCCCAGGGTGACTAGGTTAGCGGAGGGCCCGAATATGGCTTTTGGGGAGATTTTGGGCGTGGAATACTTTGCCTAGCTTGACTACCGCGCTACTTACCGTCCTTAGCTTCTCCGTGAGCACGCCGCAGACCTCAAATATCCCTATCCAGAATCTTCCTGTGATTGATCCTGATCGTGTATTTTCCCTGCCAGCCCAGCGCCTCAAATATCTCGCTCGTGATCCTTAGGATCTCCGCATCGGGCAGCATAGGATCGTGTTCACCCGCGATATCAAAATCGCACTGGTAGAACTCGCGCATGAGACCTTTCGTCAGCAGGCTGGCCGCGCCTATAGACTTTGGCAATGTGGTATCATTTGATGTGTTTTATAGAGGAGTTCATGGCGAGCCAGCGCGCAAATGGGGCCATGAGGTCGTAGCGGAGGGAGCAGAGCTCGCCGCCTTGGTCGGCGAGGTCGTAGATGAGTTTGCTATCTTCGTCATATTTTCCGGCGAGAATTTCTTTAGGCTCGAAGACGGGGCTGAAGGAGAGATTAGATGGGGCCTTGGTCGGGAAGACTAGTATAAGAACGCACGTGTCTATTGTGGCTGCTCCGTGACGTTTGAAGACTTCGGTGATGGTCGAAAATATTCTGTCCCTTATGGCCATATCAGTTCCTTCCCTTCAAATAAAACGTCAGCTTGGCTCAATTGCATATAATAATTGTGGAATTGACTTACAATCCTTCGTCCCCTCTGGCGTCCTGAGCTGGGGGCTCCTCTTCTCCTTCTTGCCCATATTATCTATGCCGCAGTGTTGATGTCGTGTGGGATGTTTGCGAAGTTTCGACAGGTTATTTTGGAAGCAGTCCAAGCAACGCCGTAGATGGAGCGTGCAGATCTGACGCAGGCGAGGGGAAAGGCCTGCATGCAACGGGATTGTGAGGGCGTAAAGGGAACTGGGGGGATAATAGAAGCTCTAGATTATTTTTGGGTTGAGTCATGTAATTCTGCGGCCCGAAATTCAACTGCGTCTTGGGTCTATCTGCTCTCCGTATTAGTACGGTAGCCCATAAGCGGTCTTGTTAAATTCCAATCATCAACCTCCAACTTTCGAAACCGGAGTCTCATGACGCTCGTATATAGGCAGCAACATCCTTATTATCTTGCTGCCTCACATGATGCCTTCCCAATTCATAGCCACCATCTACATTCTGTGATTTGAATACAAGGATGGCTCCCCATGCGGCGCTACACACGTCTGATATCAGTGAGAAAGCTCGCCGAGACCTCCTTCAACTCCTCGAAGGCGTAAGGCAATCAGGTCTCTTTGTACGGAAAGTCTACTAACTCAGTGGCTTCAAGGTTCGGGGGAAGAAGAATCTCGTGCTTGAAAAGGCGCTGGCTGGACCACTGAATCTGCTAGTCAAATTCTCAACGCTCCAGGAGTATGGCGTGGACAAGCCATTCTTCTTGGAGAATGATAATGTCGACTCCTCTCAGCGCAATATTGTATTCCTCGTTCGTGGGGAGAAGGCGAAAACGGTAATGGCTGTAGCTAGTATGTCTCTATTCTTCCAAAATTCACCTTTCCTTAACCGCAACATTACCTCAGTATATCCGTTGTGCTGAACGGCATAACGCCGGATTCTTTGGGGATCTAAAGTAGATTATGTAGATTCTTCCTTACTCTACCTAATCAGTCTTGATCCCTACAGCAAAAGTTTTAATAACCCGCATTTTCATTGGATAACCCTTTTCTTCTCTATCTGGGGCGAGTCTATCATTAGTTGCTAACATCTTCTCCTAGATCAGATTAAGCGGCTTCGTAATAAAAGTCAGATGGATCATGAATTCTCTATCTTTTGGGTACCCCGGCGTACGATGGTCTCGGATCAGATTCTAGAGGAAGCTGGAGTACTTGGCGAAGCTAGTGTCACCGAATGTCCTCTCTACTTTATTCCCCTTGCCGAAGATTTGTTGTCTCTAGAACTGGATGACTGCTTAAGCGACCTTTACTTGGTGCGAAATCCAAGTAACCAACTTTTATGAGCTTCTCTACTGACATCACATAGCGGAAAGACCCCACATCCATCTACCTGTCTGCAAAGGCCCTTATGCTCCTGCAACAGAAACATGGGCTCTTCCCTCGCATCATTGGGAAAGGAGACAACGCGAAGCGTCTAGCTGACCTACTCATCCGTATGCGAACCGAACTAACTGCCAGTGAAAGCTCGAATGGTAGTGGTACATCCTTCCTAGGCCTCACTCCGAGCTCATCAATAGATAGTTTGATCATCATAGATCGCGAAATCGATTTCCCAACGGTCCTTCTCACTCAGTTGACGTACGAAGGCCTCATTGATGAAGTATTCGGCATTCAAGCGAACCAAGCAGAAGTTGATTCATCCATTGTCGGTGGAGCCCCTCAACAATCATCACAGAACGCCGGTTCCGCGTCCGCAGGTCCACAAACGTTGAAGCGCAAAATCGCAATTGATTCCAAGGACACCCTTTATAACACTCTTGGTGACTCTAACTTTGCAATCGTCGGCAATCTTCTGAATAAAGTTGCAAGGCGGCTACAAAGTTCTTACGAAAGCCGGCAAATAGCATCCAAATCCACTGCTGAACTGAGGGATTTCGTCGCAAAACTACCAGGATACCAAGCTGAACAAGCCAGTTTAAAATTACACACATCCCTTGCTGAGGAAATTATCAAGCACACACGCTCAGAACTTTTCACCCGCCCACTGGAGGTCCAGCAAAACATTATGTCAGGGGCCGATCCAACTACACAACACGACACCATCGAAGAACTCATAGACCGAGCTATCCCCTTACCCACTATCCTGCGGCTGCTATGTCTTGAAAGTTGTACAGGCGCTGGCATGCGCGCCAAGGACCTCGAGAACTTCAAGCGCGCAGTCCTGCGCGGCTACGGCCAGCAACACCTGCTGACCCTCTCCTCCCTCGAAAAAATGGGCCTCCTAACAACCCGCAGCGGCGGCCTAGGCGGCGCGGCCGCCAAACCCGGCTCCGTGACCAACTACACCCCCGTACGCCGGAGCCTCCGCCTCTGGGACGACGAAGTCAACGAGGCCGACCCCAACGACATCTCGTACGTCTTTAGCGGCTACGCGCCGCTCAGCGTGCGGCTGGTGCAGAGCATCGTGCAGAAGCACTATCTGGCCGCTCTGGTCAAGCCTGCCGGACAGCAGGCGGCTGCTGCGGCGCAGGGGTGGCGGCTGTTCGAGGATGCGGCGAAGAATATTCGTGGCGGGACGTTCGATGAGACGCAGATGGGCGAGGAGAAGGCGGCCAAGGCGCGACAGATGTTGAATGGGGCTGGGCATGCGGATAGCGGCAAAACGGTTGTGGTGTTCTTCTTAGGAGGGGTCTGTCGTGCTGAAATTGCGGCTTTAAGATTTGTGGCGAAGAAGCTGGCGGAGGGGGGTGGGAAACGTTTATTGATTTGCACGACGGCTATTGTGAAGGGGGATGGGGTCGTTGGCGCTGCGATTGAGACTGGTAGGCTTGGGACAGGTGTATGAACCTGAGCCATATGTATGGTTTGTCTGAACTATACGACATAGCAATAATACTCCAATTACCTAGGTCAGAGGTGTCCTGTGCTTTCACAACATTCAGGTTTATAAGTGCTTTCGAGATTCCTCGACCTGTATTAGCTAAAAGGGCTTTCCCTGTAGATCTGCTTATCGTTGACCTAGTCCTAATCAGCTTCAGGCCGTTTTTTTTCAATAGCGTCTACCTGGCTTCTCACATTTATTGCTATTAGAACTAACCCTTGGTCTTCCAAGTCATATACTTATATAAGCAATCTCGTCTTTTGCGCTAAAATTGCAGTGAGTTGAGCGTAGTGACCACAGCCAAAAAGCCCATTCACCAACGGTTCTCAGCCTTGCTCGACGCACGCTCGGCCTCTTGCTAATGTTAAATCACAGTACGGCTACCCCCTCTTCCAGTCAAACGGCACCGTAGAAATGAGGCAAAAATGCCCGTGGTCAGCAAGTGTACTATGGCTTGTTATACGATGCCTGCCGCCGCGTTGATTTTGTTACGGACAAAACGTAGCGCTAATATGATTCTGAAGTTACATTACTTTGAGAGTGCGCTACCAACAAGAGCGTCCGATCTTTAGAGCCCAATCAAAGTTCATTCAAATTCTGCTTTATTCTCACCCTCCCGGTCCTCCTCCTCAGCGCGCTAAAAGTGCAATCTTGGAATCAAGTGTAGGTGTTAAGAGGTTGCTACATTGTGCTGCGCCCGTACGACGCTCTCCTTCACGCTTAATGGTCAGTACGCAGGCACAGCTAGTTTGCAGGTCCATTGACAATGCCAGCTAGCCTTGCCCAAGATGACGCTGTCAGCGAAGGAAGTCTCTCCCAGTTGCGGCAGGCAACGAGTGTCAGAGGCTGTGAGGTTTACTCGATCAAGCCCGGTTACAGATTCCAGCCCTACGCCTAATCATCCATTCATTAGCGTGGGGCTCTCAATCGCCAATCTTGGAATTTTTGGGGCCCTCAACCTCCCGTCCATGCCAAAATCGCAATCTTATTAGACACCCCCCTAAGACACGCTCAAAACAAACAATTCCTACACACCTCTGAAGTACCATATATTACGCTAAAAGTTGTGCCTATCCCTCTAGAGTTTTAAATGGTCCAAGTCGTTTGCGATGCCCCTTTACTCGACAAAATCTTCTCTAAGGAGGCCTTTGGTTGCTGTACAATAAGTTTAGCGATGCAGGGTTACAAAAGCCCCGTTCAACCTCTCGACAGCGCTAAAATTGCAGTGCCTCATCCTTCGTATCCACATGCATTCGTATCTGCACAGCACACCCGGATTCCCCCACCTCGCACGCTAGCGTTTGTAGGGCTGACCTCTCGATAACGCTAAGATTCAGTGACCTAATCTCGCTTTCTTGCACGCTAGAGACTTTCAAGTTTAACTCTTACAATTAAGCTTAAAAAATCAGAGACTTTACCTTTCTTACAAGTGCACAGCCCTTTTGTAAGTGCACAGTGTCTACGCCGGATGGTGCACACTCGACCAGTTTCTAGCGAAATTGGATGTCGTGCGCACACTGGGGGCCACCGGAACCTGTACAGGCTGTACACCGTTTTAGCTGTTTACTGCACAAGACGCCATGCCGGGCCTTCTAATGTTACAGAGGTAATGTGCTCGCGCGGTAAACTCGCTTTTGTACCTAAATATAGGAAGGCTGCTTTCCCTCATTTGCACTAACCTTGCGGTACCTTCAAGAAGCGCAACAAGAAATCTTGTCTGCTACCCTACACTTCGTGGACAACAGCCATGCCGACGCCCGCTCAACCAATTGTTAACGCTACACAAAATCGCAGTGCTCGACCTAATAAAAGTTGTTAAGAGGCTACGGCCCCGCAGGATTGCTCGCTAACAGGAGAGCTGCTGCCTTGAATCATGTAAATATCGGCTACGGAGGTTATTAAATCCCGAAGAGTTCTGCCTCATACATATTTATACAAGTCGATAATACGAAATGAGAACGAACCTTCACCCATCACCCAGCTCCCTCAAAGTCTCAATATCTCAAATCTATCAAAATTGAAGTCATAATACCATGTCAGACATTAAAGAAGACCGAGCTAAACTGATCGTCTACCGGGGTTGGCTCGATCGCGGGAAGCATGTTTGGTCCCCGTTCGTCATTAAGCTCGAAGCCCGGCTCCGATTTGCTGGCGTTCCATATATCACAGAAGCAGGCTCGATGCGAACGGCTCCAAAAGGAAAGATCCCTTATGTTGAGTGTCGAGGACTCGGCGACAGTCTGTCCACAAGTCTTAGCGATTCCACACTCATCATCAAGCACTTGATTGAGTGGAACATTCTTCCAAACATCAACGCAAAGATCACATCTACAGTTAGAGCACAAGATCTTGCCCTTCGTGCCTTGCTAGAGGAAAAGTTGTATTTCTATCATGTTCGTAATATTTCGTTTCTCTCCGACTTCCCATTTGCGCATTGAGGACTACACGGAGAGTACTTGCTGACTCTTAGATTGGGCTTTTAGACTTGGGAGCGGTGGGGCCAAAACTATTACCAAATGCGAGATCATATTCTTCAAGCATTACCCTATCCGATGGGGGTAGTGGTGGGACTTCTGATATACCGCAAAACGATGCAGACATTAAATGGACAAGGAACTAGTCGTTACACGCCTGACGAAATAAGGGCATTCCGACGAGAGGTTTGGGAAGCGATCGATGAGCTTTTGATGGCTTCCAGAACTACTGTAAAGGGTGGTCCTAATGACAACCCATTTTGGGTTCTCGGAGGGGAAAGCCCCACCGAATCAGACGCAACTTTGTTTGGATTCATTGTGTCTGTGCTCGTTTGTACTGCGTAAGTCCCATTGCGAGCCCCGTTGATCGCTTGGCTGCACTGCTGATGGTATCATAGCTGCCCGGAGTCTCAGCGCTTGGTGAAAGGGTTTCCTGTAATTCTTGAGTACGCTAGGAGGATTCACGATGCGTATTTCCCGGACTATACGAAGTGGGATGAATGAAAAGATATCATTGTTAGCACTGTTTGTGACGTTGGAAGAAAGCGAAATAGACCGCCTCGCCACGAGGTTATATCCTTTTGTCGACCTGAATCGGCTATACTTACCCTGTCTCAGTTACCTACCCCTTGACTCGGTCACCGACTCGGTCACCGACTTAGTCTACTGCACCTACATCATGTATATATAGTCTCTATTCTTTCATAGATCAATCAACACACGAGTTCGTTCGACACCTTCCCCATTCCCCTTCCCTAACTCTATATTTCAGTTTTCGAGTGTCTCACACCTCTGGCCTACCCTAAGATTGTGGTGCCAATCTTATCATATCCGGTATTTTTATTAGTAACTTCTTTTACTAAGGTCTCTAATTAGTTTACAGTCTTCAAAAGCTGTACACTTTCCAAGCCCTGCTTAACCTCTTGTCAACGGAACAGTCAAGAAGGAGAACTCTCTCAAATTAATGTAGGCTGTTAAGCCTCAAATATATACAGTCAAGTCAAATGGCGAAGACACCCCTGGTCTATACCCACATAGGAAACAGGACGACGATCGCAATTAGCTCGTCGTTCGACACCTCTCGTTCATACTAAAACTGCTAATATTGTTTTAGCCCTGAATGTCCATTACACTAAAAAAGCCTCTCAAAGATTGATCATGTAGTACAAATCCAAAAACTTAATTAGATCCTATCTAACCTCTCATGTGGTTAACTTGTAGTGCTAATATTAAGATGTCTCTAAGCGTCAGACTTTGCTATTCTTTCTACGACAGCCCTCCTGCTACTGGCTCAACCTTCTCGTAAACGCCAAAATTGCAGTGCCCAAATCACTCAGTGAGGCGCAGTCCTGCAAGCTGTGAATGCAGAGTGGGGAGGACAGGCCTGAACCAGCTAGAAACGTAAGTCGCCTTAGAAATAACGTGGGTAACCAAAACCTTGGCACTACAAAGAGCACTCTTTGCAGTGTAATTACACACCAACCTAAAAAGATATAGATCTTTCTCTAAGACCAAGGCTCCTGTTTAGCCAGATATCTCTGAGGTTGTAGCCCCACTGACGGCCGGTCAACCTCTCGAGTACGCCAAAATTACAGTGAGAGACTAGAGCGCTTCAATGTTGTAGAGCTGAAGTTGAAGCCCGCCGGACGCTCTCGTTTGCGTTAAAACTACAGTACTTTTGTAACGGAACCTTGTAGCAGGAACTACGGTGGGTCCTGTTATTGGGCTGGGTATGTAGGTAAGAACAGTGTCAACAACGTAATAATAACTGGTGGAGTGGTTGCCTAATAGATTAACTCTAATTATATTCTAAGATTCACTACAAGGAGAGAACTATCTATAGTAGGGACTAAGGTCCTTTAAATACACAACCATACTCCTAAGAAATCCTCCCTTGTACGTGAGGTATGTGTTGTATGTGGTATACGTGGACGTACTCTGCGTACACTACGTACACTGCGTATAATATTATGTGACTCGCTTACTATTCCTCGTTATATGGTTCTACTGGTTCCATCCTAGACCGTGCCTATATTAACTAACTAGCTTCCTTTAACTCTTCCCTAAGTAGTTATAATATTATACTTAAAGCGTCTGTAACACTATCTCCCTTCTCTTTATCTTTGTCCTTAAAGATTCCTAATATCTCCAAGTTGTTTACTAGAGGTGTAATGTCTGTTTAATTAGTCTGGTTAATATCCTTACTTATTATACCTAAAGCGTCTTCTTCCTTATAAGCGCAACACTATGCTTACACTATAGCTGCTATACTATTACTTAGTGAGATAATGTTATCTCCGTATTCTCATTATATAAAGGCGGGGTTAGTGTGTGTTGCTATAATAAGTCCCTTATCCCGATAACCCTTGTCTTGTTTAGAGTTACTAAAGTAAACATTTAATTATCCTATAACGTTCGCTCTATTTTTAACACTAAGTATGCGCGTCCTATAACTCTTAACAGTCTTTAAGTTCCCTAAGTAACTTATTATAGGGTCTCGCGTTTAATCTACCGCTGCGAAGCTAGAGTCTAAGTTGGCTACCACGCGTGCTAAACTCTATTGTTCTGCTAAAGAGACCACTTGGGCCTTAGAGGCTCAACGTCGCTCCTTTAAGTCTTAGTAGGTTGCATTCGCTTAGTTAACTTGTCTTAAAAAGGTTTATAAGAAGGTTTATTCTAAGGAGTAGGTACTGGTTTAATAAGGTCTTAATAAACTAGGTAATAAAAGGGTTAAGTTTTTAGAGAAGGAAATAACTCCAAGTAACATAGTAGATGCTCTTTCTTATAGGTCCCCCTTAGGTGGCTTATCCTTTGGCGATTCTTTTTTAATACTCCCTAACCTACTTTCTTTTAATACTTCTTTACCTTTCCTATAGCGTTCTCTAGGTTGCTTAGTGGTTCCTAGGTAGTCTTATTATAGCCTATTTACTTTACTTTATACTATATTTTATTATCTATATTCTTATAACTGATGATCCTTAAAACTTGCTATTTATCTTCCTCTTATCCTCTATATATATCTGCCTTATAGACTAGTGGCTTAATATTCCCGTATACTAGCTCTAGCATTGCAATATATTATACAGGGTAGATCTTTATTTTGGCTAGTAGGTTTAACTTATATATAACTAATAAAATTCTTTACGCAATTTTAAAAGGTCCTAGTCTGATATAGTCCAACTTCTTACTTAGTTATTGACTCTTGAAATTTTTGTGTAGTAGCTATACTTTATCTCTCTCCTTAAGATCTGGTCCCTCAGATCTCTTAGCATTATAGTACTTTTTTATTTGCTTTTATACTAGTTTAGCTGTTTCTTTAAAGTCTATATAAAGATTCATTAATGTCTCCATTCTTTGTTTAGCTGTGCTACTCGTTTTCTTTGCTTAATATAGCAATAACGACGTTCTTGGCTCGTACCCGTAATTCGCCTTAAATAGTAATATCCCTATTTCTTCTTGTGGTGTTGTATTGTATGCAAACTATATAACTAGTAATAACGATACCTAATTATTCTATACGTAATTAATATAATGCCTTAAATACTGTTCTAGTGTCTAGTTTAGTCTTTCCGTTTATCCGTCCGTCTGCGGATAATACGCTATAGAGGTTACTACGCGAACTCCCTATTCTGCCAGAAACACTTCCTAAAATACTACTATAAATCTTGGATCTTTATCCAATACGATTTTGTCTAGTGCTCTATGTCTTATAAACACTTCCCTTATATAAATTCTAGCAACGTCTTCTGCTAATATCTCTTTAGTATATGCTATAAAGTATCCCTACTTTATTAGCTTGTCTACTATTACTAAAATCGCGTTATAGTCTTATCCTGTAATAGGATCTTTTAACTTTAGTAACTTAATAATAAAGTCCTATAATATAACCTCCCATGGTCTTCCTAGTACTTTAATAGGTTATAGCCCTCTATACAGCTTATACCTTGTTAGTTTATTTCTTTAGCAATCTAAATATTTCTTTATAACTTATCTTGCTAGTCCCCAGATTCCTTAAATAATGTACTCCTTTTAAAGTCTTAACACTAAGCCTATAGCTCCGTTGTATCCTTATATTATTCCCTTATGGAATTCCTTAATAAACTCCTCTGTAATAGACTTAGGTATATACGTTACCTCTCTATTTTTATATTGCTTTAAGTCTAGATCCTCTACCTATGCTTTTTAGATCTTCTATGTCCAATTACTTTCTAGTAATTTATAGATCTGACTTTCTTTAGTTACTGCAATCTTTAGATAATTATACCTAATTAATCCGTCTTAATTCCTTTGTAATAACGCTCCTAATAGCTTTTTATTACTTTGTAGTTTAGCCTGTCACGGTATAGTCCTAACGCGTACTGTCTTGTACTATTTCCTACTATTAGCTGGCCCACCACTAGCGCCTTGGCGGCTGCCCCTACTATTTGTGTATAATACCCCCTTTTACCTCCTTCTCCTCTTTATACCACAATGTAGTTATTCAGCCTATTAGCATTACAGCACTGTAACAGTTTATAGTATCTCCTCTTACGCCCTATCGCGATCTTTATTCTCCCTAGTCCACTGTCTCTATTTTCCCAGTATAATCGCGACCTGGCGCGACCGATACCACTATACCACAGTCCTAAACAATCTTAGTATTGTCCTAAATAATCTCAGCATTATAGCTAGCCTTATAGATTTTAATTACCCTGCCTAGATCCCCTAAAATGGGTAACTAAAATACCCTGTTAGCAAATACACGCGAAGCACTCGCCCGCCTCTTTAATACCTCCTACACTAACATTGCCTAGGCAATTAGGAGTGGTCCGGAGTACCCCAAGGACCTTAATATGGCAGGAACATTTCAGCACCTCTCTATATATATAACCCTTTTGACTAGCGTTAAGAGCGGTCTCTAAACAGTCTATAATAAAGGCTGGACTGTAAAGTCCTAACTTAAAGAAGCTTAATACAGAATTAACTCCCTTAAGATACTTAAACTATGTATAAAGCAATACAAACAGCAAGCTTTGGTATATACTGAGACTATATAAAGCCTAAGCTCTTAGATCACTACACTTACCTAAACTATTGCCGATAAGAACACCGCTACTAGCTCTCCTCCCCTAGCTAAGCCCTATAGAAAAAAGCGTGAAGCAAAAGACCCTACCCTATTTAATGGCAAGGGATTGCCAACTAAAAAGTAAGAAAAATTTAAAATATAGGAAATAAAGATCCAAGGCGTTTTCTATAGAGATATAAAGTGCTTTAAGACCCTAATGGACGAAGTCCTCTATATGTCAGACATACTAACAGATAAGGCTTATAACTATATTAAGCATGGCCTTAATATGCTATGTATATACCCAAACAACCTAAGTAAATGGGCCTTCTCTAACTAAGAGTCTATGTTTACGTATATAAAGAAGCACTATAAGACCATAGATATAACCTAAGTGGCTAAGAACAAATTAGACACCTTAAACTAAGGTAAGCGTAATTACTAGTCCTAGAAAGCAGAGTTTAATAAGTTAATAATAAAAGCAAATAAGACTAAGAAACAAAAGGTGGATCTACTTAGGAAGAATATTTCGTCTAAGATAAAGGACTTAGCCCTTACCCTTAGCTGTAAAATCGACAATGCTGACTACAAGGGCTGGAGTAAGCAAATAGACGTGTTTGCTTATAACCTATAGAACTACGCCTACTATACTAAGCTAAATACCGCTAAGCTAAGTACCGCTGGCGGCTATTAACCTATACTACCTAACAATAACACCTTAGTACTAGCACTATAGAATAACCTAATAGACCTTAACGCCGTTAAATTTAGTAGCGGTAGTAGTAGCCTCCCTAATAACGTCTAAAGATATTATATGGATAACAGACTCTGCCTAGCATGTAGTTAACCTAGCCACTAGAAAGATGCTTATAACCCTAAAACAAACCTAAATCCCCTTTTAATGCCATTATACTAACCCCTTTCTAGCCGCGGCAGATTCTTTAGCAGAGGGATTAGTAACCGAAATAATAACCACAGATAGGGATATGGGTTTAGATATAGAGACCTATCCCTACAATTCCCTTCCCTAATACAGCCCTAGCTAATAGTCCTGTATATAAACTACGGACAAGTGCTCCATACCGCTACTAACTATAAGACCGGCTATGTCCTTGGCGAAGTACCCCCTAGCATATATACACCGTTGGAGACTAATACGTTAGGATATACTAGCTAAGACTATAGCTACTAGCCAAGCCCCATAATCTAGTTATTAAAAGACTAACCCTTAGACTAAGTCGCCTCTAAGGGTTAGAACTATATAGGGAGGAGGACAAAAGGATTAGATCTATACTACTAGATTAGTTAGATCTTATTCTAAGTTAGCTACTACTTAACCTTAGAATAGCAAACAATAATAGGAATACTATCCTTATTTAGACCTACCTCTCCTTATTACGCAACCCACTCCTACAAGTTTTTATTGAAACAGTAAGCCTTGTTAATAGTAGTAGTACAGCACTAGCATTTGCAGATAAAGACTCGCTTATAAAAAAGTATAATATTATAATAAAAAGACTCCTAGTTCCAAAACCACTCTACTTTACTAATAGACTCCCATCTAGCTTTATTACCCACTACTTTATAGCAAGAATAACAATTGGCCACTATATAGAATCCATACTCTTCTATGTTATAAAGTTATTACCCTTAACACTAGTAATTCTTAGAATGCCCTAGCTTAAAAAACATAACCTAAAACCAGACTTCCCTACTCTAGAGCTTAAATTTAACTCTAATTACTGTGCCTATAACTATCTCCTATAGTATATTCCTAACTATAACTAAGTAGTACTACGCGGACGCATTACATAGCTAACGCTTAGATACTATTAGCTAATAGTAGAAGAGGTGCCTAATACTAGTAAGCCAATATACGCAGTAAATAAAATAGAGATTCTAGAAGACTGGACTACTACCCTATTTCTAAAAAAACAAACACTGCTAGAACTATAAGTCCCCTATATACACCCGCTTAACCTAGGTTAGCCAATAAGACACCTAACTTTAAGTTATTTACCGTACGTATATATAACCGCACGTATAATAGCTAAGGGCGTTATAGCTAAGACTAAAACCAGAGTAATTAAGACCTTCCCCCTATAACGCCTAACCTTATACCCATCTCCCGCACGTACCGTATAAGGCCGCCGCCTTGTTTCCGCCCCCCTAGGCTAACTAAGCTATACTAGCCTAGCCGTAGCACTAGAGAACTAGATACGCCCTAACCTAGACAACATTAAATACACTTATACCGTTAATTTTACCTAGTTCTGTAAACAAAAAGGCGTAAAGGTAATAAGGATCTATATAGCGGAGCTAGTAGAACTAGTTAAATAAGAAGAACACTAATAGCTGCTTAAGGAGCTACCTATAGGCCTAATAGAAGTACTAAACCTATTAGAAAGGTCTTTCCGCCAGCTAATAGAAGGCGACTATATAATAAAGGAAGCCTATAAAGCGCTACCCCCTTATTTCTATAACTTCCTTAAAATAAACCTAAAAACTAAGTCTAAGTTTCTACGCTAAAAGATAGTTAACACTAATATTAAGAAATTCCTAAAAGGCAAACCAGGATTAACCTATAAGGATATTTTACAACGCTTACTAAAAGAGTTTTATAAATATATTAAACACTTCCTCCCTAAGAATATAGATAAGCTGCCCCCTTACCAACCATAGGACTATAAAATTAAGATTATACTAGGAAAGTAGGCCCCATACTATAAAAACAGACCACTCTCACCCGCTAAACTCAGCTGTGTAAAGAAGTGGATTGACAAGATACTGGATAAGGGTTTTATCCGCGAATTAACCTTACTAGCTACCACACTATTCCTCCTTGCAATGAAACCTAGTAGTGGTATATAAATCTACCATAACTACCGAGGCCTAAATATAGTTACTATTAAGAACCAATACCTACTGCCACTAGTCCGCAAGATACTTGACGCACTTTATAGTACTAAGTACTTTACTAAGCTTAACATAATTGCTGCATTTAACCAGATCCGGATCACAGAAGGCCATAAGTGGCTTACAGTATTTATCACCTAGTTTGGACTCTATAAAATGCTAGTTACACTATTTAGTCTCTATAACGCGCCCACCATATTCTAAAATTATATTAACCATGTTTTACATAACGCCCTTAACAACTACTACACTGCGTATCTTAATAATGTCCTTATCTTCTTAAAAACACGCGCCGAGCATATAAAATACGTAAATAAAATTATCTAGAGACTTGGTAATGCTAGACTCCAAATTAATATTAATAAGTCTAGGTTTTATGCTACCAAAACAAAATACCTTAGCTTAATTATCTCAACTAATAGCATAACCATAGACCCTAAGAAGGTGCAGGCCTTACAGAAATAGAAGGACCCGACATTAGTTAAGGAACTATAGCAATTTCTTAGCTTCGCGAACTTCTACTAATAATTTATTTAAGGCTATTCTAAGGTAGTTGAGCCTATAACTAGGCTACTAAAAAAGAGCATTAGCTAGTTATAGGGCCTTAATTAAGCATAGGCATTCCAGACCCTAAAAATAGCGTTTACTAAAGCACCGGTCCTAGCGTATTACGACTACATAAAGAAGACTGTGGTAGAGACAGACGCCTTAAACTAGGCTTTAGGTAGAGTGCTCTATTAAGCTAATAAAAGTAATAAGCTTAAGCCAGTCGCATTCTTCTCTGCTAAGCACTTAGCCCCTAAATACAACTATAAAATATATAATAAGGAGCTCCTAGCAATTATTAAGGCACTAAAAGAATGGTGTCCCAAACTATAAGGAACTAAGCAGCCGTTTAAAATTATTACGGACTATAAAAACCTCCAGACCTTTATAACAACAAAATAACTAAACTAGCGCTAAGTCTGCTAGGCTAAGTTCCTTTCCTAATTTAACTTTATTATTACCTATAGGCCTAGCACTAAAGCCATAATCCTAGACGCTTTTAGCCACCTCCTAGGTGTTACACCTGCTAATACTAATAACAAACGTCTATAACACCGAGACCGCGTTGTCTTACCACTAAAGAAAGTTAACCCTACTATTCTAGAAGAACTACTGAGCGAATTCTAAGACTAGAGCATTAAAGACTTTATTATAGTAATAGACCTAAAGCCTAAGAAAAAACCCCTTAAGGAGCTTATTAAGAATACCTATAAAGAGAACAAACTCGCTAGGAATATGTTGGCTATACTACGTAAATAGGAAAACCATAAAGCACGCTATTAGCTTAAGTAGATTAGGAAGCTGCTCCGCTATAATAAATCCAAATATTTAATTATTAACGGCCTAATCTACTATAGGAATCGAGTATTTGTCCCTAATTTACATAAACTCTAACTAGAAGTTGTACACTGCATATATAGTTTAGGCCCTACGGGTTACCTAGGCCGCGTTAAGACACTAGACCTCCTTAATTAAACATATTAGTGGCTAGGTATTTCACAGTTTATGGCTACCTTTGTAAAAGACTACACTCTCTACTTCCGCACAAAGACCCTATACTTAGCACCACCCGGTTTCTTAAAACCACTAGAACTACTAGTCCGCCCATAGACCAATATCTCTATTAACCACGTTGTTGACCTGCCTAAGTGCCTTTATAACGGCAAAATATATAGATATATCTTTGTTGTTGTTGACCGCCTAATAAAGATAAGACACTTTATTTCTATTACTAGCCTAGATACTAAGGAGCTTATTAAAGCATTTATCTATACTGTCTATAAGTTACATGGTGCTCTAAATACTATTGTTTCTAATAGAGGCTCTTTATTTGTTTCTGACTTCTAGCGTCGCCTAAATTAGCGCCTAAAGGTAACCCTAAGCCCTAGCTCTATATGGCACCCTAAAACGGATGGTTAAACCGAGATTATTAATATAGCAATAAATAAATACCTACGCGCCTTTATAAGCTTCACCTAAGATAACTGGGTAGATTGGCTCCCCCTTACCAAGTTTGCCACAAATAACTAGGTTAATAAGACTATAGAAATCTTACCGTTCTTTACCAACTATGGCTATAACCTACGTCTAGGCGTTGAACTAGTAGGCCCCTAGCTATTAGCCCTGTCTATATATACAAAGAAGGAGTATCTATAAGCTAATACTATTACTAACCGCTTTAAGCGCATTTTAACCCAGCTTAAAGCCCTAGCTTATATCTCCCAGTGATAATATAAAGACAACACTAATATAAAACGAGATGAAGGTATAATATTTAAAAAGGATAATATAGTTATAGTTAGCCTTGAAAATATAAAGACCAACCGGCCTAAGAGGAAGTAGGATAATAACTAGGACGGACCCTAGCCCGTCCTAGCTACCTATAGAGGAGTAGTTGTAGTTGACCTCCTAGACTATATTTATGTTAATAAGTCTTTCCACACTTTAAAAGTCCGCCTTTGGTTCCCTAAAGAGATCTCTAGTTAAGCACGCATTAACAAAAAGGAACGTTGTAATGTCACAGGTAGAATAGCCGAAAGGGATAACAACAGCAATATCACGGATAAGTGGGAATTTAAAAAGATCCTTAATGTATATAATAAACAAATAGACGAGTATGGCTTAACATACTATATTAAATAGAAATACCACAATAAGAAAACCTGGGAACCCAAGAAATCCCTAAAAGGGTGCGAGCGCGCACTATTAAGGTTCTATAAATAACACCCATCGGCAAAATATGGTACCCTTTCAATGGCCTCAATGGTTGGTGGTTGACGCAATTGGCGCGCAGTTGAGGTCATTTAGCAACTCGACCGACTAGTGTCAGATAATCTGTATTCTCTAAGGCGTGGGACACGTGCACGAGTCACGTGCACGGGGCACGTGCATTGTAAATCTCTTCATAGAGCCCTAGGGGCCCTAGGTCAAAACATTGATATTAATCAACGATCAAGTCAAGATCATTAATCAATTAACCATTTTATCAATGAACTCATCTATTTGAACTTCGTGACAGTTATAAGCCCGGTCCGCCGACTTAAGAAGCTAGTCAGCTATTATTTAATTATTTAAAGAAATTCTACCTCATCGTCAGACTCTGACACCTTATTGTCAAGACGTAGACTCTAACAGAAATACTACCTCAATTATCATAGGACGAGATTCCATGAGATTCCACGAGATTCTACAAGATTCCACCTTAATCGTTAAAGGACAATTCTGATAATAAGGACAATCCTAACGATAAGGACAATCCTAATAACAAAATACCATCTTAATCCCTCCTTTGCCTATTAGTTAAATGACTCCACTAATGTCAAGCTTGTTAACGACAATTATCCTTAATAAGTTAGAAGACTAGGAGCAATAGCTATAGTAACTCTAAGCCCTTATAGATTAGTGAATTTAGGCCCACGTTAACCCAGATAGTGCAGCACCTTAATAAGGTCTACTATAAGAACCAGCCTATCTAGAAGTTATAGATTTTAATAAGAATACAACCTTATATATACAGCTCTCGACAAATTAACAGAAAGCGTACGAGAATAGTAGACAATACTATAACTAGGACATAAAGTATTTCCTAAGATAGAAAGATTATCTTTAACAGATCCGCACCTAGATCACATCTATAGTATTAATTTAGAAGAAGCTACTACTTAACCCTTCCTTAATAGTTAAAGAATGGCTATCTTAGTTAAAGGAGAACACAGAACCTACCTTATCATTTATTAGGAAGAAGGTATAATACTAGTATATAAAAGCCCTTAAGGGGTTTAAACAGTTGTCAAAATTAAATTAATGGCTAGATTAATAGGAACACGCAATATCCCTAGAAGAGAAGTACAAGATCCCTTAAATATCCAATAGTATCTGGCTTTAAGATTTGGCAGAAGTTATTTAACCTTTTAGCAACGCCTACTATATAAAGTACACTACTGAGTTAAATAACCCTTAGAAGTTGAGATCTTCTAAATACTATAGAGTAGTAAAGGAGCTACAAGAAGGACTTAAAACACCCTTAAAGAAAGCCAATGCTACTATAAGAGGCAGTACCTTCAATACAGACTTTGTAGAGTAAGCCACTAAGAATCACTCTAATACTACTAAAGGTTTATAAAGAGGAAAGGCCTTAGCATGTAATAGACGCTTAAAGAGAGCCAGGACACTAGTAGATAAGGAGACGTCCTACAAAAAGCCAACACCTAAATACTTAGCGTGCGGAATATAAGGACACTCCCTACGGGACTATTAGTGTTTATTTAAAGACAAAAGACCTGTAGGAGTCACAATAGGAGATGCGCGCATTAATAGGGCACTAAAGAAGGTAGAAAAGAATAAAAATCTTACTAACTAAGTTATAAAGATCAGACTTAAAGAACAAGAAGACAAGGCCTAATAATAATAGGACAAGAGCCAGGAAGTTAAAATTAAGGGAGAAGCTAATATAATATTTCTAGAACTATATCACACCAGTTAAACCTATCTACTAAAGCTATTAACTATTCTTAACTTAGGAACCACTCTCTATATCTTTAATAACCTCTCTTGTTTTTACAATTTTAGGAAAGCTCTAAGACATAAATATATTACCGCCAGCAGCTCAGAAGTGCCCATACTAGGCTATAGTAATATTACTGTCCAAATTACAAAACTAGACAAGAGCAAGGGAACCCTACGTCTTAAGGACATTGCCTTTTGTACGGACTTTAATACGAATCTAGTATCATTCCGTCTACTTTAAAAATAAGGGTTTTACTAGGATAACAAAGGAGACAATAATCTTCTAGTTTAGAAGGATAACACAATCCTATATTAAATGGAAGAATATTACGGACAATAGACTATCAAATACATCTAACCAGGAAGTTGATTAGCATTTAATATAAGCCAACTACTACGCCGCCAATGGAAGCGCAGAGTATCATCAAGAAACACTTGTCTAGATTTAAAAGGTAATGCGTATCTATAGTATCTGCGTCTAGGTTATCCAGGACCTATAAGCCTTTATTATTTAGGTCTTAACGCCCTAGGAGTTAAGCTTTAAGGCCTAAAGACAACAGAATATTAATATTGCAGTCTCGCTAAAATTAAGCGTTAGGTCTTAAGAAGGTTCTTAAAATAGAATATTAATAAACCTTATCTTAACCTCTATATTAACTAGACTGACCTTAAGGAAGCATATACTGGATTTATATAAGTTATATTCATCTATAATACCTTCTTAGGAAGAACCTTCCCGTATTTTATAACAACGTATAGTGAAGAGAAGGAGACACTATAAGTGCTTAAAGATTTTATCCAATGGATTCGTCTAAGGCATAACCTTAAGGTTAATACTATCAGATCAAATAACAAGCTAGGGAGAAGGAGAACCCTTAAATAGCTACGGACCTAAGGGATTATATTTAAGCCTTTAGCGCCTTATACCTAAGCTTAAAATAGTACCACCGAACACTCAGGGGGTATGATTATTAAGAGAGCATATATAATAAGAATTACTGCCAATCTACCACACGATCTATAGAAAGAGATAGTTAACTATATAGTCTACCTTTAAGATCAAACGCCATAGGAAAGCAATGGTTGGAAATCGCCCTATAAGAGGTTCTATACCTTCCTAGCCAATAGGTTAAGAAAGCCGTAACTAGCGCACCTAAAAGCCTACGGCTATAGGGCGTACGCAATAACGTCAAACACCTAGCTAAAGAAGAAAAGGCTAAGCAAGCTAGATCCGCGAGCCTATATTAGCTACCTTATTAGCTATAACTCTACTAATATCTACAGGATCTAGATCCTATATAAAGGTATTATTATCTCTACTAGGGACGTTATCTTTAACAAAAAGACGTTCTTTAATAGCAAGTAAATAGACATCTTAAAGAACCTACACGCTAAGTTAGATACGCTAATTAAGAAGATTTAACTCCCTAATACCTTAACTAAGAATAAGGTCCTTCTGGAAGACAACAAAGAAGTATTTAAACTATTAATTTAAGAGGAAGACAACAACGTTAATGAGCCAGTTTAAACCTTTAATGAGTTAGCAGATCTTAAGCTTGCAAGAGCTCTTAAAGATGCGTATTATACGCCACCTCTAATAGAAGAAGACGAAGAATCTCTATATACCTTTCACGTCAAGTACCCTATAAAGTTAGATGTATAAGGTACTAATTAGGACATTATTAGCTAAGTAGGAGACGGGTTTTATACTTAGGGGGTGTTTAACAACTCTATTAAGGACTTATTTAAGGAAGCCTGTAATAACAGGTTTAAAGACTTTATTACTAAAAGAATTATATTAGCCTATTATAGCGCCTTTTTAGCAGGAAGGAAGTTTAACCTTAATAGTTAACTTAACAACAGCAAGCTAAAATTAGGCAGAATACGCGATATTAGATTATATAGGAAGAACTTACCTCCGCCACCTTAGTTAATCCGCGACCTTAATATATATCCTCTTTAAGATTAGTTCTAAGAAGCTTAACAAGCTTACCTCCAATCCTATTATCAAATAAGGTTGTTTTAAGAAATAGATAAGAAGCACATAAAGGGATAGTAGGTCCTTAGCTTAATATAGGTGTTCGTCTATAAGATAGACAAGTATAGATTTCTCTAGAAATGCAAAGCATAATTAGTAGTTTATGGAAATTAATAGGCCCTAGGAGACCTACCTATAAGAGCTACTATATTAGCTAATACAACCTTCCAAACACTTATAGCGATCACCGCAAAATTCGACCTGGAGACAATATAGATAGATGCAGTTAATGCGTTTGTCTATTACGATCTCAACAAGGTCGTCTACATAAAGCTACCGCCAGGGTTTAATAAAGGAAAGACAGACAAAGTACTGCGCTTAAGAAAAGCCCTGTATGGACTACAACAATCACTACTATTATAGTAGAAGAATCTCACAAGCTTATTAAACGAATTAGGGTTTAAAGAGGTACCTTAAAAGCCGTATATTATACTAAAAGGTAGAATAGTCGTCTTCTTCTACGTTAATAATATTGTCTTCTGCTACCAAAAAACAGATAAAAAGAAAGCTTAAAAAGCAATTAAGGAGCTAAGCAAGGAATACTAGATAAGTACCCTTAGCGAGTTAAAATGGTTCCTAGGAATCTATGTGCTATATAATTATAGCCAGAGGCTCCTATAGCTATCCCAGGAAGCCTATATCAAGAAGATAGCTAATTAGTATAAGATAGATCTTATAGGGCGTCTTTCGGACACTCCTATAGCAGAATCTAAACTCCTCCCTACTAATCACCAATTAATCCATCTAACGCGTCTGTCCCCTAATATAGACCTATTAGTCCGCCCTATATCCCTACCAGCCTCTACAATACTATATTAGAGAAAATTGGGTTCAGTACTCTATATAGCCACTATAACGCGTCCGGATATTGCGTTTATAGTATTAAGGCTAGCAAGGTTTAATTAGGACCTAAGCTAAGAGCATTATTAAGCAGTAGATAGAGTCATCCAATACCTATATAGCACGAGAAGCAGAGCAATCTACTATAGAGGAGATAAGGAAGAAATGAATAGTAGAGGGAGAGACAAAGGAATACGCGATAAAGGATAAGACGACGGAAGAGACAGTAGAGGTAAAGCGTAATTATTTATCTGTGCCAGCAATGCATTATTCATAGACAACTCCGTTGACAGAAAGAGCTTGCAAGGATACATTATAAAGCTATTTAGGGGGCTAATTGCCTAGAGAGCAAACAAGCAGGGTATAGTTACAATGTTAAGTATAGAAGCTGAGTTATTAGCCCTATTATAAATAGTAAAGGAAGCTATCTTTACTAGTAGGCTATTTAATGTAATAACGTTACGCCTAAACAAGCCCTTAATTATTAAATGCGACAACACCTAGACGCTCCAACTAATTATAAAAGACACAGCAAAGCTAATCACAAAGCTCCAACACGTTAACATCCATTAATACTGGCTATATTAGGAATACACAATAAGACAAGTATGATTTTAATAGATAGCAACAAAGGAGATAATCGCTAATAGACTTACAAAGGCCCTGCCCAAGTAGAGGTTTTAAAGTTTTGTTAATATAATTGGGATGGTGGATATCAAGGAGTAGCTAGATAAGGAGAAGCAACTAAAGGACCTAAGGGACAGTATCAGAGCAAGACAAAAGGATTTAAATAAGATTATAGTTTAATTAACTTATTAACAAACACGAGAAGGTGGCTAGCTTTAACCTCAAAGAGCTTAAAGCTAAGGGGGTATATTAGATAATCTATATTCTCTAAGGCATGGAACACGTGCATAAGTCACGTGTATGGGGCACGTGCATTGTAAATCTCTTTATAGAGCCCTAGGGGCCCTAGGTTAAAATATTAACATCAATCAACGATCAAGTCAAGATTATCAATTAATCAACTATTTCATTAATAAACTTATCTATTTGAACTTCGTAATAACTAGCCTATGTCGTGTTTTTTTAACACGCAGCCTATACGTAACCTACGCGCAACCTACACGCAACCTACTAGTAATCTACACATTTGGCAACCATAATTATATTTACCTCTTTTATACTAATAATATATTTTAAATAAATAAAAGCTACTTTAAAGCTATTTATAAGGCTAGCAAAATAAATAATATTATTTTAGATAATTTAATATAATATAGCGATAGTTCTCTTTTACCTATCTACCTATTAACTTACCTACCTGCCTATATTGCCTACCTATCTATATTGCCTACCTATTTATATCTACCTACCTATCTATATCTACCTACCCGTTAGCATCTACCTACCTATCTATATCTGCTTGCCTGTCTATATCTACTTACCTATCTGCATTACCTACCTGTCTATATTGCCTACCTATCTACATTGCCTACCTATCTGCATCGCCTACCTATTTGTATCTGCCTACCTGTCTATATCTGCCTACCCGTTAGCATCTGCCTACCTGTCTGTATCTACTTGCCTATCTGCATCTACTTACCTGTTTGCATCTGCTTGCCTATCTGTATCTGCCTACCCGTCAGCATCTCCCTATTTGTGCCTACCTGTCTGTGCTACCTTGATTCGATCAATCGATCGAATCGTTTATAGTGCTCGCTGGCTAGTCGTTGTCGTCTAGCTCTAGCGACGGTCGTCTGGTTCTAGCGACGGTCGTCTAGCTCTGGCGACAGTCGTCTGGTTCTGGCGACGGTTGTCTGGCTCTAGCGACGGTCGTCTGGTTTTGGCGACAGTCGTCTAACTCTGGAGACGGTCGTCTGGTTCTGGCGACGGTCGTCTAGCTCTGGCGACGGTCGTCTGGTTTTGGCGACAGTCGTCTAACTCTGGAGACGGTCGTCTAGTTCTGGCGACGGTCATCTGGCTCTAGCGACGGTCGTCTGGTTCTAGCGACGGTCGTCTGGTTCTGGCGACGGTCGTCTGGCTCTAGCGACGGTCGTCTGGTTCTAGCGACGGTCATCTAGCTCTGGCGACAGTTGTCTGGTTCTGGCGACGGTCGTCTGGCTCTGGCGACGGTCATCTGGTTTTGGCGACAGTCGTCTGACTCTGGAGACGGTTGTCTGGTTCTGGCGACGGTCGTCTGGCTCTAGCGACGGTCGTCTGGTTCTAGCGACAGTTGTCTGGCTCTGGCGATAGTCGTCTGGCTCTGGCGACGGTCGTCTGGTTCTAGTAACGGTCGTCTAGTTCTAGCAATAGTCATCTAGTTCTAGCAACGGTCCTCTACTGGCTGCCGTTCTAGTGCCTCCCTAGGTAGGGAGGATGTAAGAAAGGAAAGAAGGGTAAAAAATAAGGCGGCTACATAGGCAGAGACACGTGTAGACGCTATTGGGAATATAGCGGGGACCCAATGCAGAGCTTCGTGTAGAGCCTCCGTACGCAGAGCTTCGCGTAGAGCCTTGTGCAGAGCCTCTATACGTAGAACTTCGTATAGAGCTTCGTGTAGAGCTTCGTGTAGAGCCTCCGTATGCAGAGCTTCGCGCAGAGCCTTATGCAGAGCTTCGTGCAGAGCTTCGTGTAGAGCTTCGTGCAG
>Ga0307507_10000468_pt1 | contig 84747 bp, 35 predicted proteins | sample 7_EM_MG_FD_207223 | JGI IMG/M metagenome (GOLD analysis project Ga0307507, IMG submission 207223) | Populus trichocarpa ectomycorrhiza microbial communities from riparian zone in the Pacific Northwest, United States - 7_EM | ecosystem: Host-associated > Plants > Roots > Unclassified | place...
TTTAAATTATTAAAATTTATTATTAAGTGGTTGTTAAGATATTAAAGTGTGATTTTTCTATTTTTTGGTGTGTTTTTGAAGTGATCAGCTCACCCGTTTGACCAGCTCACCCGTGAAATACGTTATAGTAGTATATAATTTAGCACCTAGACCTTGTTATTTTACCTTAGGAGTCCTTAATTATTAAGGGTATAGTCTTTATTACTAGTAGGAACTTATCCCTAGATTAACTAATTATATATAGAGTATATAAAGGCATCCCTTTCTTATACTCTATAAATAAAATTAACTAGTGACTTAGGGGGGTGTTCTATAAACGCCGTTTTAGCTAAGGTAGCTACTACTACCTCTTGCCATAACACGAGACTCTATATAAAGTCGGTGCTAGTAAAGTAACGTATAATATATAGGTGACTTGCTAGGTTATTATGGGGGACCGTTGCCTAGGCTAAGGGATTTTCCCTAAGGTTAAACGCCATTAGGCCAGTTAAAGAGGTCTTAAAGAGAATAGTAGGATACCCTAGTCCGCCGGCGCCATATTTACAAGGGTCGCTTTTATACTACACGCATACTACTTGCTAGTTTAGTGTAGTAGCACTAGGGCCGCCTATAAGGCCTATAACCCACAACTTTTGCTGCAATATAGGTAGTATAGCATTAAGGACTGTCCTCTTACTGCCATCTTTAAAGCCTTTAGCATAATCCGGGCGCTAGGATAGTGTATTAGCGGGATTTGCTTTACCTAGCTTATATTTAATCTTAAAATTAAACTTAGCTAGTTCCTTAGCATTCTAGGCCTGGCAAGTAGATAAGCTCTTTATAGTTATAAAGTACCTAAGATTGTTATAATCACAGAGCACGCGCGTTATATATGCGGCGTGCTTAAGGTAGTGGCGCCACGTCTTAAAGTATTGCACTATAGCAAGTAATTTCTTATCATGCGTATTATACCGTACTTCTAGGCCAGTAAGCTTCTAACTATAATAAGTAATTAGGTGCTAGTGGAGTTAATCTCCCTACCTAAAAGGCTGCAGAAGTATACCGCCATAGATATAATTAGAAGCGTTAATAATTACTATTAGGGGTAAATTAGGGTTAAAGTAGCGAAGTAGAGGAGCCTATATAAATGCAGCGCGTAGCTTATAAAACGCCTATTAAGCATCATTAGGCCAGGACCAAGGTTAATACTATTTAGTGGGCCCTTTCTTGCGCTTTTGCTTCTTCTTCTCCCCATCTAATATTAGGTCGCGATATGCCTTGTGCAAGATATACATATAGGGGGTATACGGTATCTAAGTAATTCCAGATAAATCGCCTATAGAAGTTAGCAAAGCTAAGAAAGACCTAAATATCCCTATAGGACTTAGGCTTAGGCCATTCCTTAATAGCTTTTATATGGGTAGGATCTATTATAATACCCTTAGGTGTAACAATAAAGCCTAGAAACTTAATATTCTTAGTATAAAAGATGCATTTTAATAGTTTAGCATAGAGGCCTTAAGCACGGAGCTATTACAGTACTTATTTAACATACTTAACATACTTATCCTCATTATTTAAGTAAATAAGAATGTTATCTAGGTAAACTATATAAATAGTATCCACTAAGGTCCCTAGAGCTTTTTAAATATAGCTCTGGAAAGTTATAGGGGCGTTAATAAGACCAAAGGGCATTACTAGGTACTTAAAGTGACCGTAGCGTGTCTTAAATATAGTCTTCCATTCATCTCCCTTTTTTATATAAATTCTATAGTACACATTATAAAGATCTAGCTTTGTAAATATCTTTATATAGCTAAGCCTATTAAAGAGTTCGCCGACTAGTAGTAGGGGATACTAGTTCTTAATTGTGATCTTATTTAGGCGTCTATAGTTAACGTATAGCCGCATTATACCTTCTGCTTTCGGTATAAAGAGAATAGGCGCTCTAGTAGGCGACTTACTAGGCCTAATCTAGCCCTTTTTAAGAGAACTTTTTAGATACTTTTGTAAGATCTATAACTCTTTCTATAAGAGGTTGTAGATAGGTATTTATAGTGGCGTCTTGCCTTCTTCTAAGTTAATTATATGGTTATACTTAGAGTTTTAAGGTAGTATACTTACTAGCTTATTAGAGAAGATATTAATCTCTTCTTTATATATATCTGGCAGGCTGGGGTCTATAGAGGTTAAGGCGACTATTGTATAGTAGTATACTTCTAGGAGCCAGTAAAGAGAAGGGTGCAGCCGACATGCGTTTTATAGGTATACTTACACTAAAAGTGCATATAGCTCTGCTATAGTATACTTAATAGTTTTAGGGTTTTAATTACCTTCCCCCTAAGTTAAGGCAATCTACGCTAGCACTAAAGGGTCTCTATAAGTACTCGCTGCCAGTAATAACAGGTCCTTTATTGTGTTTATAACCAGTATCTCTACATCTAGAGGGTCTGCATAGGTACTCGCTACTAGTAATAACAGGTTCTCTATTATATTTATAACTAGCGTAAAGAAGAAGTCTTCTGGCTATAGCAAATAGACTATTTTGCTAGCCTTAATATCTATTAGGAGCGTATTAAGGGTAACTATTTAGAGGCGTCTAGGGTCTAAAGTACCCTAGATAAATTGTCTAGAATAAAAGCTAATTAATAGATCTGCTTCTATAAGCTAATTCTATCTAAAAACTATATTATAACTATTAAATAAGCCACCCTAAAAGGTCTAGGGGCTAATAGTGCGAGGGGTACCCTAGGAGTCGCTAGTGGTGACTATTAGATTATAAATGTCCTAGATTATTATCTAGTTACTATTAAGGAAACATGCAATAGGTTTATATAAACATAGCGTATAGCTTATAGGCAGGTTAAACCTATAAATAACGTCTTAGTTAATAAGGTTAATTTAGCACCTATTATTGTATAAGTAACGTAGGCAGACTTTACCCTAGGGCGTATCTATCGCAATATATACTATAATGCGTTTCTTCTTTCCCTCTATATTAGGCCCTAGTTACAGTTAAGAGAGATGCGCTACTAGGGCTTTAGATTTTCTAAAAGCTGGCCTAACTTATCTTTACTGGCCTGCTTCTAGTATTCTTTACAGTGGTTACCTACGGGTCTCTTTTAACTTATATACGTACTACCAGCGTCTAAGGGGTCCTTTAAGCTATCTAGCTTTTAAGTAGTCTTTCTAGGAGTTTACTTAGAAAAGTGTTACTCTTTTTGGGTTCTATTCCCTAAACCTAACTCTATAAAGCCTATGCTACGACCATGCTTTAAGCGTAAGGATTTGCTGTTGCTAACTATATAATCTTCCGCAAGCTTTATAGTATTAAGCAGTTGCTCTATACAGCGGATTTTAGTAAAAAGGTCCTCTATAGTTCTTACTTGTTTAATAAAGTTTTGGCAGAAGAGCTCTGCTTATAAGTAGGCTAAGAGGTATAAGAACTAAAAGTCTACCTATTGCTTAGGGTTGATAAAAGGGGTATATAAGAAATGGTCCTCTAAGCTATATATATAGGCTAGGAAGATATTAAACCTCTAGTTCTCCTTTATAATAGCTATATAGTATATAATAGCATTATTAAAGCGTCTTACTATAGGGTTTCTAATCTAGTCTTAGACTATAGTCTTAAACTTATCCTATAGTAAGGGACCTTTATCTTTAATACCTAACTGGTAATAAACTAGTTAGGTAATTATCTTCTCTTTTACAAGACCTTTAATGGCCTAGCGCGTGCGTTGCTTATAGTTATAGTTAGTATTATTAACCTTAAATTAGTTCTTAACTGCAGCAATCTAACAGTTGAAATACTGTTAAGTTATACCGCTAATATTAGGTAGTAACTTCTTGACTAGGGCGTTAAGATTTATTTGGCGTATGCATTCGCTATATAACTTATGCTCTTTACTAGAGAGGTAACGGGAGGGCTTTATTAAATTAATAATACTCTATAAGTTGGCTATTTTCTTGGCTAGCTTATCTAGCTCCTTTATATTAGCAGTATTTAGTAGGATACTAGTAATCTTGCTAAGCTCCTGTTAAGCCTAGGTATATAGGTTAAACTAGTCTCTAGTGTTTACAGGTAGCTAATTGTTTTAAGGTTTAGAAGGTGGCTTAAATTCTGCTAGTATATTTTTAGTAGTTTCGTCCATACTAGATCCTAAGGCGTTTAGCGGTTATATTGTCAGCGTATTACCGTTAGGTATAGGCGTCGGTTTTCTTTTTAGAGGTATTGTGGAAAAATTAAACCAGCTATCCTTTTAAGGGGATTGGTAAGGATTTAAATATAAGGTAAGTATATAGATAGGGAGCTTAATAATGGAATAATAGGGTATATTATATAGACAGACAAATCCTTAAGGGAAAAGGAGGAGTCTGTATGCGAGGTAAGGAAGGGTTTTCCCTAGTTACATGCAGTGCACGTGCCTTACGGGCAAGTCACCCCTGGGTCGCCCTAGGGTCGCCCATACCTTGCGGCTATATAACTCTCTACTTAGGTTTTACCTAATACTTAGTTTTTTTTTAATTTAGTATAGGCCTATAAACTTCTAATTAAGTTTCTTTAAGGGCTATTAAGTTTTTAGGTTTTATATATTTAGGTAAGCTATATTACCTTCCTTAAAGTCCTATATAAGAGTTTATTCTTTATTTACATGCCATTTCTATAATATTTAAGTGTATATTAATTTGCTTTATAATAGTTCCATTAAATACTTTATTTAATTAGCGAAGTTATACGTGTTAATTAACTGGATCCGTTTAATTATAGGTCCTATTATATTAATTATAGGTTATAGTTTAAATCTAAGTTAAGGGTTTTATTTATAGGTTGCGTAGAATAGCGTCATGCCTATTAATATATTTATTATATTATTTACAGTAAACTTAGCTAAAGGCAGCTATTTTTCCCAGTTGTTTTGCAAGTAGGAGCAGTATATTTATAAGTATTATTCTATAATTGCGTTTGCAATTTTAGTTTGGCCATCTATCTCTAAATAAAATGCAGTTAAAAGTTGTGTTTAAATGCTTAATTGTTTATATAGAGCTTACTAGAAATCCAAAATAAACTAGCTTTTATAGTTGGATATTATTAAGTTAGGAAGTCTATATAGCTTAAAGACGTGTTTAATAAAACATTCGGCTACTAACATTGCATTAATTAAGTCTATGGGAATTATATATTACATTTTTATAAGGCGGTTAATAACTACCTTAAACAATTAGACGGCGACTTGGCCGCCGTTTTTAGCGGTTTATAATGCCGTTTTCTGAGGCCGATTTGCCCAAAAACCCCCTAAAACCTGCGGCTGGTGGCCCAAGCGCTAAGGCTGTCCGGATTGCCTATATTAGCCTAGCCCAGGCGCAAATAATGTCAGCAATAGAGCAAGGCACCCTTGGCCTTTTTTAGCGCCAAGGTACGCCCAGGTATGCCGCACACTTATATACCTTTAGACTCTAGCAAACTATCTTTACTCCTGTTACTATTAGGCGCCAAAATGGGCCCCTCTAAATTTGGCTGGCCAGTATATTTAAAATGGCTTCGCCCTCGCTCGTTGACTATAAGTAGCTACCCATCTTCTCTTCTCCCGTTAGACCTGCCTCTTCTGCTTACTGTCCACCTCGCTCGTCTTTAAGCATTTATTAATAGCAGCATTGCACCAACCCTCCTTTCTTTAATATATTCGCCGACGATAATGTAATATATAACGATACCTATTAGACAAATACTCTTCGTCCAAGGAGAGCGAATACGTAGATTTAAAAACCGACAAAGCTAGTTCCAGTATAGACTTGACCAACGTTGATACCTATAGTAACAAAGACGATAATGATCGGGTATAGCTCCTCGCTAACAAAGGCTACCCGCCCAAGTACTACCTTAAACAGCTTAACATGTTTGACGAAGTAGAATATGCAAAGAAGGATTACAAACCTAGTAGTACCCGTCTGCTTAACCGCATTAAAGAGTAGTGGTGCCAGTAAGCAGCCTATCTCTTTCCGTTTCCCTGCCGTGTTATACCACCCCAATGGCGCTAACGTGTGGCATAGGTTCTGGGCGTACTTAGGAAAGGACCCTTAAAAGGCCTATATAACCGTCTCTCTTCGCAGTCTCTACAGCTTTTTTAACTGGCTGCTTAATCAACGCCAAGGGAAAGGAGGAAGGAGGCGCCGCGGGACCAAGGTATTGAGCTCCCTTAGGATATACTAGAAGGTCTACCGCCTTGTATACAAAAGAGCGACTGGTGCGAAGCTTAATAGTCAGTTAAATAGGAATATGCATAAGGTAAGCGCATCCTAACTACTTTCAAATGTTGTATACCCTAGGCTTTGGACGTGACTAATTTTAGGGGTTAGGTGCTTAGAAAGCTGGCCAAGAAGTATAGCTTAAAGAAAATAGGGCCAGAGAAGCCCTATATGTATATAGAGGACCTTATAGAAGTGCTACGGACGAACCTAATAACGACTGAAAAGAGGTACTCCTATAGACGCCATAGGATACTACTCTAGCTATATCTACAACTAGGTGGTTTTACTACAAATCGGCCCTAAGCCCTCCTTAATCTCTACTATCGGCATATTAGGGTCACGCTACTCCGGGACCCAGAGGGTGGGCCCCACCGTGTTTTACTAGAATTTACATTTAAATTTATAAAGGAGTACCTTGGTGTAAAAGATATATAGGTTTTTAAAGTTCTATTCTTTCCTTTTAGTTTCTACCATTTATAATGTTATAAAATAAGTACTAATGCTTACCTGCTAACTAAAAATACCTTCCCTATCCCTAAAATTATCTACGACCCGTCCCTTACCTTTAGCCCCCATATCTTCCTTCTTGGTCTCCTTTTCGCTGATCGGGCGTTTGCAGTATACAACCTCACATCTCCCGAGGAGCTGAGCAAGCTCTACATTAAGCCAGGTCGCAATAAGCTACCATTACAGCTAAATTAGAAACTAGACGATATTCCCGTGTTCCGCCAGTTAGTAAGGACTTTAAATGGCTGGACCATTTCTTATAACGAACCTCTTCTATACTCTACCCTTGCACCCTAGACCAAAGGGCTCGGGGAGATTACTGGCTTTGCTTAGGTCTCTCGCCTATATTCGCTTAGATATAGTGCCGGAAAGGCATTTAACAAGAATAGTAAGCTCTGTTATAACTAGCCTTTCTATTAGAAGCACTAAAGAGAAATATAGGTAATATTAGTAAAGCCATGCAAAACCTAATAATGCAGCATGCCAATATATAAACGTTCTTAAGGCACTACCTATCGCGACGTATTATAGCAGATATATAGGCAATTATCCAAGGCCTCTAGCCCTAAGATGCACTAATGCGGGCCGCTTGTACTATAAGCCGTTCAATTAATCCTTAATGACCGCGGTAGCTTACAACAGAACAATTTTTATTAGTTAACGATTATCCTACTATCCATTCTCTGCTTAAGCAAAGAGAGCAACTTAAATGCCGTCTTAAAGGCAAAGCTACGAAATATCCAAAGTATAAGGCGCTTAATGGCGAAATTAATAGGGAAAGGCAACGCCAGCGGCATATACTTCTTAAAGATGTTAAGGAGACTTGGGAACAGGAGCAACTAGTACATAATATTAAACTGCAGCTTGCCGGCGTTTAAGTCAATATAGAGGCTAGGGTAACAACGGATCTCTATAGGGGCATATTATCAGAACAGAAGGAATTAGTTAATACGGTTGTCAGCCTACCAGGTACCACATTTAAAGAGGAGATTTGTCAACGCGACAGGGCCATTCGTGCGGTTATGCAATACTGCAAGGTTGAGGAAGGTGGAATATACCCTACCACTTCCAAACTTTGCGAACGATCCAGCGGTCGTGCAAGACCAGTTAAGATGATAGATAAGGCCAAAATTAACTCTCAAGTTAAAGCCTTAGAAGCAGCCAAAGTGTTAGTATACAGTGAGAAGAGGCTAAAGATATATTTCCTTTATCTAGGTAACGAAAACCTGTCGATCAAACAGCGCATATATTTATTTTATACCCTAGGTAATCTTAGCAAACACTTTAAGCAGAAGCACCTTGCGAATATTAGGGAAGGGGAAAAGATCCAATACAACCTCTATTAGGTTGTTTTGGCGCACAAGATGCACCTACAACAACATACCAATGATGTACACGGTACGGTCTTGTAGAGCGCTGCAACTATTTGGAACATGGATTTACTCTGCAAATAGTACAATTTTAGTTTTAACACTAAGGATTAATTACAGTAAGTAGTCTTAGAAATTTTCTTTCGTATTTTGTAAGATAGGCTATTTCATGCAAACGCTAAGAAACTTTAATTGTAATTATAGAGGTTAAACGCGTTCACATTTCTCTAAGGGGATCTCGGGCTTTAAGTATTTTGTCTTAGGGATAAAGCGAAGCCAATAGAAGAACATATGCACCAGTTCTACAGCTGGGCCATTCTAAAGAGATATCTCTACCGTAAGCACCTCAATTAACTTAAAAAGGGACGATCAATTAGGTGTGGCTATCCAAACTGCGAGGCAGCCCTTAAGAATGACTTACATGTTCTACATCACGCCCATAACATGCACAAGACCCCAACACTTCTTTAGTTTCCCATCTTCAAACAAGTAGTGGGATCTCTAGAACTATGCAGGTGGCGTACATTAGGTGTTCTACCAGTCTTAATCAAGGGATACTAGTGCGCAATTAACATTGCAGCCCTGGTCGTACAAGCTAAGTGGTCGTGCGAGCTAGGTCGGAGCTGCGTAGTTTAGCTCAACATCATTTACCCCCAGCACGCAAATTGGTAAAAAGCACATACTATCCTAGCTTAGAAGGCCGCACTGACCTATTAAATTTAGCGTGCTGTGACAAATAATAGGTAGATCAGCGATTAACCCCGCAATTTCGGATTGCGTTATACAGTGTATTATAATCTAATTAGTATCGTCGATTCGTTTCGACCCTAAATAAAAATTCATGGGCTCATTCTTCCTTGTATGCTAACCACTACCTTTGATTAGATATATAAAATGACTTCTAACTCATCTCAAGACAATAGAGTCTCCAACCCCTCGCAGGAGCCTTATAATCTCAAGGTGGTAAAGGAATATCCCCCACGAGGATCATAGACGCTGCATCGGCTTGCTTCGCCAACAAGCTTTACATGCAGTCGTTACGACCGCGTCAAGAAGGCAAAGCTCGTAGCGACACGCGATAAAAATTAGGATGCTCTTTACTATAATGCGTGTTATGGTCTGCTTCTCTCAAAACATTAATAAGGTCCGCAACACCCAAGCCCACCAGGCTCCCAAGACGTCTTAAGTATTTACAAGTGGCAGCTGTTAAATCGGTCCTCTCGCGATTACCCTCGAACTCGAAAAGCTACACCTTATCTTACATTCGCCGCCACCGAAGTCAAACGTTGGTTGGCCCCTCTGACCGACTAGTAGGAATAGTTCTATTAGGAAGGCAAAGTTACTGGCTATTTTGCGAAAATAGTTCGACTATATATTCCCCAAAATGCTTTAGCTGGACAACGGTGTAATATATATAGGTTGATAATAAATCTAGGTTTTAGATTGGCTAATTGCCACGGAACATTTTCCAAGTATGCTTCAGAAGTACAACTCTTTGCCACTGCCTTGTTAAAGGAAATTTGTATATTGGATTTAAGCTCTAGCCCTGCCCTTTATAGCGAGTATTTGCCGCATTTATATGCTTGATCAGCAATAAGTCAGCAGATCTAACTAAGCTGAAGCGAGCAGAACCACGCTCCCCTATCACGTGTTTAAGTCTCGTCAAGAGGATCCATCAGAAGAGATATCAAGGAGAAGGGTACGCAAGAGAAAGGTAGATTACACCAGTCTAACGGACCAACTATGGACGAGACATACATTCGAATTTCTTAGATCAACCCGAACGGAGAAAGGAAGAGAAGTATTATATAATAACTTCCTACCTAAGCTGATCTCCTAAGCTATGCATATTTACTTATGCATAGCGCTGGCACTTTGAGCAACGAAGTATATAAGGGTAATTAGGGTATGAAAAGAGCGAGCTAGGTAGTCGGGCGTAGCGTCCTCCAAAACGTGCAGCCAGGATCTTAACGGATTTAGCGGCTGCGGCTTCGGTCCTGCGAGCCAGGAGCTCGTAGGAGCTGGGGGCTCGTGGAAGCTGGGGGATCCTACAAGGGGGCTACCTAAGCGGGCTGCCGCCCACTCCCTGCAAGTTTTGTGGCATTTTAGTCGTATCCACACTATTTTCGTAGAGATTACTATATTGCCTCAAACTTGCAGGGAGCGTGCCGGCAGCCCGCTCAGGTAGCCCCCTTGTACAAGCTAGGTAATCGTGCGAGTAGAGTAGTCTGACCTAGCGCCTCTAATTAATGCCTAGCGTGTAAACAGGGTATTAATGGGTTTAATAACTTCGCGGCTTTAATCCTGCGAGCTAGGCGATCGTGCGAGCTAGATACTCATAGGAGCTGGCCAATCCTACGAGCTAGGTGATCATGCGAGCTAGGTGATCGTGCGAACTAGATAATCGTGCGAGCTGGGTAATCATGCGAGCTGGGTGATCATGCGAGCTAGGTGATCCTACGAGCTACGTAATCGTGCGAGCCTGGTGATCGTGCGAGCCTGGTGATCGTGCGAGCCTGGTGATCGTGCGAGCCTGGTGCTCGTGGGAGCTGGGCGATCGTGCGAGCTGGGCGATCGTGCGAGCGGGGTGATCGTGCGAGCGGGGTGATCGTGCGAGCGGGGTGATCGTGCGAGCGGGGGGATCGTGCGAGCTGGGCGATCGTGCGAGCTGGGCGATCGTGCGAGTTGGGCGATCGTGCGAGCTGGGCGATCGTGCGAGTTGGGCGATCGTGCGAGCTGGGCGATCGTGCGAGCTGGGCGATCGTGCAAGCGGGGTGATCGCGCGAGCAGGGTGATCTGACCTAGCGTCCTCTATTAACGCCTAGCAGGAAGCAAATGTTAGGAAAATATTAGAACTACGAAAAAAGGAAATACATGAGTCCCAGATCTAGAAACATTGAAGAAGTTCCCACATGAAGACTCCTATGAACTTTGCAACGACTCGAAGCCCCCTTACACATACTTGGAGAAGTTCACACGTGAACAGCCCCCTGTCGGGAGGGCTGGTATAGCCGAACCAGCCACAAGTTCCAAAGGAACCACCCCGTCTGAAAGAGATTAGAATTCTGAGTTTTTCATTATACAATTGCTTGCGAATCGGACTCCGATTTTTGTGCATACTATGGCAGATTTTCGCACTTTGGGCTGACGACTGATGTGGGGTCCTGGAAGAGATCGTGTAAAAGTACAGCACGAAGTTTTACAGGCTTGCCAAGAACTGCGAGGACCGTGCGGCGCCAACCATTTACGATGGGGCGGGCAGTGCAAGCACCGGAAACGCCGACGAGCTATTGCCTTTGGTCGTGACAAAGGGCAAGTTTACTAAGACTTAGGGGCCAGAACCTAGAGCCTAGTCCCATTACGGTGAATTACTAATGGATGTTTAATTGGCCCTTTTCCTAAGCTAGTCTAGTTTTCACTTAGCCCTCCTACGCGGCTGCTTATATCAGCAGCCAAGGGTGTACGGAAGCACCCTCTCCAGAGGGTCTAGGATCCACGAAGGTAAACGATTCCAATTCGCACTTGATGGGAGGCCTCGATATCCGCTTGGCGGATATATTCACTGGTATCAACGCGGGCGTCCAAGGGTCGATTGGCGTTGTATTTATGCTGGGAGCAGGCGGTTCAATCGCAGACTCTTATCCCATGCACTGCTGAAAGCGCTGCCGGACCCCATGCGCAGCCAAGGGCCCAGAACAATGGTTGATCCGGCCCCGGAACATCACGTCTTCGCCGTTCGTAGGTCAATTAGGATTCAAATAGCGTCAAAATAAGCTAGAGAAATGCCACCCAGAGACCCTAAAAGGCAAGGAAACGATGAAGATTTTGTGCCTGCAACGCAGTATCCAAAGATTACAAAAGCTACGCAGGTTCCGGCGTTGCCAGACGATCAATCCCCACCCGAATTTAACCCCTTACCAATCAATAACGACTGCCCCTACGGGAAGCCCAATCTACCTACCGGTTTTGACAATACAGACGCATTTAAAATATTCAAATTATTCTTTACCGATGAGCTAATAGATCTGCTTGCATATTACACCAATGCTAATGCAGCTATGGCCTTACAAAATACCCCGCATCAAAAGACAGCCCAAATACAAAGGTGGAAGGATACATCAAGGCAAGAGATATACGCATATTTTGGAGTGCTTATTTATATGGGGCTACACAAAGAACCTTCTATTGAGGATTATTAGAAGAAAGGCGGCGACTATTCTCCTCAACACCTAATTGGGCAATACATTTCAAGAGATCGGTTCCAGGCTATTGATCAATACTTATACTGCGAAGATCCAAGCCAATCAGCGTCATTTACCACCCCCTTTAAGAGAATTTGGAATATCTCTAAGTATCTACAAAAGGCCTATCGTCGCTATTATACACCCGGAATACATCTTGCCATTAATGAGTCTATTAAGAGATTTACCGGTCGAGCAAAAGAGATAGTAAATATACCTACTAAGCCGACGCCAGAGGGCTTTAAAATGTGGGTCTTGGCAAATGAGGGCTACGTACTTAATTGGCTATTTCATGCGAAGGGCCAGGACAAAGGCCCGTATAGGCTTAATACGTATTGGACGAAGAAGGAGAAATTTACACCTACGCAGGCAGTTGTTTTAGATCTATTACTAAGAAAGCAAGAAGGAGAACCACAGCTCAAGCCAAATCACCATATAGTTTGGGTTGACAATCTTTTTTCGTCAATAAAGCTATTTGAACGCTTGCGGGAGGAGGGGATTGGCGCTGCAGGCACTATACGCACCTCTCGTACGAGGCGTAAGGAAAGCCTTGCCAAGAAGTTAAAAAAGCAGTCAGCGGCTGCCAAGAAGCCTTAAGGTCGCCCAAAGAAGCTTGCCAAGACTATGGGAAACATAGGAAACCCCATACAAAATAGCCAGATTCCCAAACAATTTCCCAGCCAAGATCATCAAATTCTTCCTACGCCGGAGCCTTCGCAAGAGCCCTTGCAGGAGCCTATAGGAATTACTAGGAACCTTATACAAAACAGCCACATTTTGGGTAAAGATCTCAGCCAAAGTAGCAAATTCCCCAGTGAATTTTTTAGCCAGGCTCTTAATCAAGATTCAAGCCCTGTATACATCCAAGATTTGACCCCTAATTGCACCCAGGATCCGACCCCTAATTGTGCTAGAGAGCTAGAGGAGGATTCCAATGATAAAAAGAATAAGCCCTTTTCCCAGAAGCTTATAGATATCAAATTATATCACACAGACGATCTACAGTGGGGAGAGCTATATTAGGATGTCTCAAAGAATAAAACAGTATTACAAGCAGCTTGGAAAGACGCCCAGGTCGTCTTATTTACTAGCACTGTCGCTCAGCCAGAGGAATCAATTAAGAGGGAGCGTAAGAGGCCTGCCAGGACATCAACGAATTCTACATGTACGAGACTTGTATTTGGCGACTTAGCTGTAAAGGTATTACAGATTCCTCTTTTTATAGACCTTTACAATCATTTTATGAATGGCGTTGACCGGTTTGATCAATCTACATCATATTATTCTACTCAGCGGGTAAAGCGGAAGACTTAAAGGCCTCTTTGGTTTTTTCTTTTTGATTTAGTCCTTTCTAATTGCTACCGGCTTTCCTCTTCCTTTACTAAAATTAAGATAAAAAGGGCGGGCCATAAGGAGTTTCTTCAAAAGCTTATTAAAGCCCTTTTTGACGCATCTGGAAAGCCAGCCCACAGCAGCTTTAAAAGGCCCTCTATGGGAGGTTTATCTATTCAAATTGGAGTACACGGATCTAATCCAATTAAGCTAGACTCTAAAAAAACCTGCGTAGCATGTGCAGCAGCTGGAAGGAAGAGGAAAGCTATAGAGGAAATAAGCCCTAATGTACGGCGGCGTACACCTCAAACAACCTTTGGGTGCGAGTTATGTAAGATACCACTTTGTCAATCCGGAGAATGCTGGAAGGAACACTTAAAGCAAGTAGAATTAGCTAGATCTATAGCTGGGAATACTATATCTTAAAATCTAGAATCCTACAGGTGTGTTTGGCCCCATATTCTTAATTCGTACGCTAGTGCACGACTTTTGATATTCCGGGGCCGGATCAACCATTGTTCCGGGCCCTTGGCTGCGCACGGGGTCCGGCAGCGCTTTCAGCAGTGCATGGGATAAGGTTCTCCGTAGTTGTTAGAAAACAAGCCCGCAACGATATTACGTGATGAGACTTGCGGGGGAACCTCTTGGCAGGAATCTGACCAATCAGACAACTTCGACTGTACGGTCGAAGTTGCTTGAAATCTCTTCAACCACCTATATAGAAGATAAGCAATACACAGACAGGCTTGCCAATCATTCAATTCAATTCAATTGATGCCTCGAGTTGGTTGAATTGAAAGCTTTGTAAGCAGAGGGCCTAATTGATTGAATTGATTGAATCAATATTGCAACGGTTGCAACTGAATTCAACTGACGTAGTAGTTAGTAACTATCACGAGTCTTGGCATGGTGTTAATGCAGGAGGACCTACCTAGCGACGCCTAGATCGTTTTCTGCCGGCGTTCCTTTCGCCCCTGCCCTCAATATAGGCCTATCGCGAGCCTTGGCATAATGTTGAGTCACCTTCCTACCGTGTATGTCCTGTTCCTTCCTTCTGCGGGCGCTTCAACTGTCCATCTACTATATCAATTATGCCTTCCTTGTCCCACGATCCTACCGCCATTAAAGCTCCAATTATATCAGGTCGTAGTCGCTTCCAGTCAACATCTGCGTACTCATCTGGCTGGAAATCGGTGGTAGACGCGTCGGTATTACCGTCCAAGCTATAGTCTAAGGCGCGTTGGAGGTTTGTAGGTGCGGTAGGATCAGAACGAGCAGCAGAAAGGGTTAAGGCATTATCTAACGCGTTGGAAGCCATAGGGCGAATCTGGTAGTAAAACTCTGCTTCCTGCAAAGACTTTAACGCTATAATGGTGTAAATAACGGGTGATGCTCGGGTAAACCTTTTTTAGTGAGGAACACTAATAAAAATAAGGTTTAGGGCATTACTGCATATAAACTTCAGAATATTTATATAATATCAAAGGCTTTAATATTTTTCAATCAATTCAATTCAATCAGGACCTCCAGATTAAATGCGTTGCCAAGACCGCGAGCTCTCAGTTGATTGAATTAATTGAGTCTTAGCATTCAATTCAATTCAATATTAAAGCCTCGTTGAATGATTGGCAAGCCTGTACACAGAGTTTTAGCCCCATAACCTGTATTTCAACAGTAGTTAATCTAAGCTCACACGTAGCAAGGGCTAGAAGAAGAGAGCGATAGAGAAGAGGGTTTAATTTTAGGGGGGTGTGATTTTTAATAGTGGTTATTTTTGGTGGTCTCTAAGAGGGTCCCATTTAGAATGTTTTTGACCTTGCGACAAAATTAGGTGCTTTATTTTTAGTCTCCTAGAAGCCTTAGGCTCCTAGGATTAATTCTCTAAGGAGCCTCCAAGTCTAAGTAGCCAAGTCCCAGTAATGGTCTCCTAGTAGTCCTAGATCTAGGATTAAGCTCTTAGGAACCTAAGGCTCCTAGGAGAATCTTCTAGGAGCCTTAGGTTCCTAGGGAACATATTTTTAGGAGTTCCACAGCACCCTATAACGGAATAATTGTTTCTCCTAGGATTGTATCCCTCCTAGGATCGGCCCTTCTGGACCAAGAGCCCTCCCAAGATTAAATCTCTTAGATATTAAGCCCTCCTAGAAGCTCTACCCAGATAACCAGGAGCCAAGTGCTAGTAATAGCAGCCTGCAAAAATTATGCGGCTAAAGAAATATGCTGCCTGTAGAAAGTGTGCGGCTGTAGCGCCTAGGAGCAACTTATAGTCTAGGAGTATTACCCTAAGAGTAATTTATTTCTAGTGGCCTTTCCTATTATATAGCCCTATTATTTTTAGAAAAATATCTAACAGCATTTAAGCTCTTGGCCGGGGCATCCGGAGGGGAAATATCCTTTTGGGATACTTACCAACTAAACCCATAGTGGAATAGCCTGCTTGGCGCTATGCCCTATTATTTGTAGCGGATAAGACAATATCCCAGTATACGTTTGGATTTGAGGTCGCTTATGTATATCTGTGTACCCCCTAATAATGTGAGTATTCTGTGTGTTTATGTTATACCAAAGCTATATAACGCAAATTTATTGGAATGTACATATATTACTAGCCAATGGACAGTATAGTTAAGCAACGTACCGCCACCAACTATTGACAAGAATAAATGTAAAAGAGAAAGGGTAGCTGAATTCTAAACATATATCTGCCCACATGCCAAAAGGGCGTGCATTCTGTAGAGCTAAGTGTAGGACTACAAATTATCAAACTAACCTCCTCCTATAAAATCATGATAAAATTCTATCCCTTACAACGCTAAGGTCCGACGCTCGGGCCACATTATAAGCCCGTACGAGGAACACCGTGTTTTGCTATTACGCGAGGCATCAATACAGGTTTTCCTATTGGCTAAGCCTTATCGATACCGTCGTGCCCATCTCAGCGTTGTAAGAGATAGCCCTTATAACGCTAAAATGGGCACGACGGTATCGATAAGGCTCAGCCAATAGGAAAACCTATATTAATGCCTCGCGTAATAGCAAAACACGGTGTTCCTTGTACGGGCTTATAATATAGCCTAAGCGTTGGACCTTAGCGTTATAAGGGATATTCGCAGGGTTTAACTGGTAAATAGGTTAACTGGTAAATAGGTTAACTAGTTATTAGGGTTACTATCTTTAGAAGTTGTTAAACCAGTACACAATATAGATTGGCGTGTAGAATGTATTAGTATGTAGGTGTAAACGGTACATAAAACGGTACAATTTTTAGACTGGTATAAAACTACTAGTCTTATATACTAGTACACTTTTTTTACTGGTAGGTTCGCAGTACTAGTCCTTATCCTTCTAATAACGTATTACTAATCTACGCTTTCTACTAGTAAACTCTTCGTACTAGTCTAATCCAACACCAAAAATGTACCAGTCTATTTTTTATACCAGTTATAACTAAGTGACTCCCTTTATACCAGTCCAATTTAAGTATTATTATTACGGGTCTTCTGTAGGGATTAGCACTAGCCCTATAGATTTAGTATGGCGTCTCGTCTTAGCTAAGAGATGTATTACGTAGATGCTTAGCATTTTCTTAATGACTTTGCTGGTGGGATAGGAAAGCTGTACAGAAATTTTATCACTTAATTGGGATTTTTTACGCCATTTGCTTGAAAGGAAAAGTGAAGGTTAAAGATAGGAGCGAGGAGGTTTAGGGGATTAAGTAGACCCTAAAAATGGAGGACCTAATTTTAGGCTCTCGAAATATCCAAAATTAGGACCCTCTTAGAAGCTAAAAATAGCCCTTTATTTACACCTAAAACTAGACGCTTGATTTTCAGAGCCTACTTAATCCCCCTCTTTCTTTCTCTCTAAGTCCAGGCAGCAGCCTTAGATACAACTCACATAAAACGGCGTAGGGCAACTTATTAAAGCGTAAGCTAGTAAGGCTTAGCGAAGCGTGCTAACTAATTAAAAGCCGAGAAGCTAAGGACAAAAATAAATCCTAGCGATTCGCCTATTTATGGAAGCCCTTGCGTTTCCACTCTCTTGCGGTTCTATTCCCCTAAGGCTTTACTCCCCTAGGGCTCCACTTCCCTAGGGGATCATTCCCCTAGGGCTCTATTCCCCTAGGGGATTATTCCCCTAGGGCTTTATTCCCCTAGGGCTTTGTCTCCCCTTGGCTTGCTTAAATCTGCCCTTATACACAGGGTAAACCAAAAGCAATATATAGATTGTTAGGGGTCCGCCAACGAAAATTTTGACCCAAGTTTATACTTAATAGGCCCTTACTTAGAGGCTTTTAATATAGAGGCTTTTAGGTTAAAGACTTTTAATATAGCTTTTATAGTTCGCAATCAAGATCATATTAGTCGTAAATAGTGTCGATTAAGGGTCTGTGCGTAGGTCAAGAATAAGAAGTCTATCTATTAAATGTGGCTCTAAGGCCTCTATATATATATAAGAAGGGTAACTAAGTCGGTAATTAAGTTAAGGGTTTGGTAACCAAGTCGTTAACTAAGATGGGGGTAAGGAAGTCCGACCTAGATCGACAAATAGTGTATATTTAGACTGCGGAGCTTCGATATAGAGCCCTCTGCTTAAAATATGATAGAGTAGTTAATTGTGATTAGAGTTTGAAAATTTGGGACCTAAAAGTAATAGACTACTTGTAAACTCGGGTCAATAAGCTTCAGTTTCCACACTATAGAATTAACTTTTTGACCAAAAAGGTTAGCGATATCCGCTAATTGATTCTACGGTCTAACCTTACTAAGGTAAGCTGTTAGATCCATATAATAGTTACCTAGAGCTAGATTTTCCGGCCGATTTCTATTTAGAACGGAAAATAACCAAGTCCTAGTAGCCGCAGAAGTCCTTCCTCCAGAAGTCTGGCGCTAAACTATAGATTTCATACTTGCCTTTAGAGGCGCTTTATAAACTTCAGACATGGCTATTCTAGATGTGGCTATTAGACGTAGCGTTCTTACTCTCTGGATGTAACTGTTCTTGTAAGGGGAACTTGTAGACAGGGGGCTATAAGGACACAATTGTGGAACAAGATAGATTGGTAAGAGAGACGAATCCTTAAGGAGGTAAGGCCTTGAGGATCGTGGAGACTATATACTACGGGCATATGCCTCCAGCATATAACTAATGGCCATCTGAGGGGTGTCCGGGGGTTGTCCTAAGGGCAACCTAAGGTAACCTGCAATAATATCCCTTATATTGCCCCCCCCTTTCTTGCGGTCGGCCCCTGATCGCCATTACCTTGCAGTAAAGGGAGATTATAAGGGTTTGTCCCGGAAGGGGTTTAGAGAAATGTTGGCATGCCGCTGTATATTATCTATCTATCTAACCCCTGCTTTGAACTCCTAAAAACCTTAATAAGGAAAAACATGACTAGAGAAAAGATATAAGGATTGCTAGGAGACCTATTAGAAGCCTGCTAGAAGTATGCTGGTGACTACCTAGGCTAACCCAAGGATTTTTATACAACTCTACTTCTAAGCCTTTATGCTGGTCTGTAATTAATTGCAAGTATTATAGGCAATTTAGTGTTCCTGATATAGTTCTGTAGAACCTTTTAGTATGGGATTTAACATATAGGGCCTTAGCTTACTATTGTCTTTAACTATTAAGATATAATCTGTAATCCTTTCTCCTAATCCCCTACGTCACTAACGCATTGCTCCCGCATTTGCCCTTGGGCTGCTATATACAGTTAGGTAATTAATTAGTCAATTAAAGAGACTTATCTCTTAAGATTTGGTATATATGGTTTCAAATCTGGTAGTCCTGTACTATATAATTGGTGTAGCTTTACTACCTAGCAAACAGGAGACACTTTGTAATAGTGCCTATAGCTATTATATAACTGTTAAGGACGTTTGTAACATTGTTCTTTTAATATTATAGTATTGTTTAGGTATAATTTAACCTATATACATCTTTAATTAACGTCTTAATTGCCTTCCCCGGCCGCGTAATTAGTTTTTATAAGGAAGTAATAGTCAAATAACTTATACGCATGTTTCCTTCCTTCTGAATAACGCTATTGTAACGGAGTTATATTGGCAAGGTTGTGGCTATTCACCAGAAGGGTATTGGATGGTAAAGTATAAGGACACCTTACTTATTAAGCTGTTCCTTTTCCTTAACACCTTACTTCCCATCATTAACCTTTGTCCAATTTTGGACATATCTTTGATATATTATTAAGATTTTCTTCTTTTCCATTATTATTTTAGTATGCCTCTTTGTTCTTCTACTGACTGCTCTTCTAAGCCAATTCCTTAGCGTATTCTGGCCCTGCTGCTATATATAGAACCTCAACCTCCGCTAACCCGCAACTGGTGCTGGTCCTGCCTAAATGATTTTGCCTATATATCCTTAAAAGACCAGAAGTCTGATAAGAGGATTCTGGAGGCTTATAATAAGACACACTGCGTTAGATCTAATACCTTTAGTCCTTATAATTGATGCATACGTACTAAGAGCGGCAGTTGCGTTAAGGTGAGTTTTTTTATTCTTAATAGATTTCCATTGCTGACTTTAAGCTTTAATAGCCTGGGCCTAAGTGGTGACGTTTCTTTAATATCCTTAACTACTATATTGCCCGGGCTCTCTCTTATTCCAGCGTAAATGCTAAACAACTTGGTTAAATTTAAGACTATGCCATGGCCATCTACACTGCCTATAATTCCCAGCAAGCTAGCCAGCAACGCCTTATATAAGAGCAAGGTTAGTATACTAAGGATAGGGTAAGGGATGGGGGTGATAAGAAGAAGGTTGCTGTCTACTACAAGAAGGAGTTTACGCATGCGCGTCAAGTTTTAAAAGAGCATAATATAATGCGGTATTAGGTAGGTTACCCTTTGGGTACCTAATAGATAGGTAACTAATAGTTGCCGTAGTAAGGTCTTAGTGGTTCTAGACTGTGCTAGCTAGCTAACGTTTCTATTTATTCTGGGCTTAAGCGTGTCTTTATTAACTATAAGCTGATGCCGTAAGAGCTTTATTGGTATTAGTTTGGACCTAATATTGGTGTTAAGCGTTTAAGGATCTCTGCCCTAGCTATACCTTATTGTCCTGCCCCTGTTTTCATGCCTACTTATACCCCTACTAAGGGGTCTGGATCCCATTCTTGTTAGCCATTACTTAGTAGCCCAATGGATACTGATCCTGCTCCTAAGGATAAGGCATAGTGGCTTTTTAAATTAGGCATTTGGGATTTATTCTTATATATAGTAGCAATTAAGAACCTTGATTAGGTACTTAGGAAGGCCTTAGAGGGCTTTTAAGGAGGGCTTAGGAGCCCTAGGAATAATGTTCCTAATATAGATTAATAAATGGGAATGTAATTCTAGCAAAATGCCCTATTAACTCTATGCTATATATGTAAAAAGGCTGAGGACCTGTTCTGCTTTGGGCTGTAGCCCTAATCCTTATAGTTTCCGGAGCCTGTCCGTTCTATATCTAATTTGACCTATTTACTCTTTAGGGCCTTTTACGGTCTACTACAAGCTTTCTTCATAGGTTGCGATAACACTATAGTATTAGAGCGCTTTCTGCGATTTGTAGATTATAGACCTTGGTCCTAATATTCTTTTAGAATATCTTTATAATATTTAAGGTGATCCTCTAGTTCCTATATAGAGTTCTTAGCGGGCTAGCCTAGCTATTTGACTTTATATTAAAGCTTGTTCTTAATAGACTTATAGCGTAGTATAGCTTTAACCTTATACCGCTCGCCCACCACCTTAGGGTGTTTAATTGGGCCTAGACAGAAGTTCTTTTCTAGTAGTGGTCTATGCCATAGCTCTAGTAGGTTTATGTGAAACACTAGATGTATATAGGCCATAGATAGGGGTAGCTAGAGATAGTAGGCTAGCTTACCAATTTATTCCTTAACTTGGAAGGGACCTAGGTATCTTACATTGAGCTTCTTTAATAGTTAACGGGTTTTAATATTTGTTAAACGTAATAGAACCTTATTGCCTACTCCGAAATGCTTGTCCTGGTGTTTGTGGTTGTATTAGTCTTTGCTGCTCTTGGGTATCTTATAGGCTCTGCTTTATATACTTCCATTGCTCCTCCTATTTCTGGAGGTATCCTTATACTCTTTAGTGGATGTCCTTTAACTTCCCGGTAGGATCCTATAATTAATTATACGGCCTTAGCTAGTAATTACTAGGTACACTATTAAACCTAGATAGTTGGACGCTATAGGCAATCTAGATTGGTGTATACTTATGCAATATATATTGCTTTGAATTGTAAGCGTACTCTATGTACGGAAGTAGCTCGCACCAGTTGTCTTGCTGGTAGTTTAAATATATTTATAGGTAAGACTCCAGTTCCTAGTTCTGACGTTCTATTTACCTATCCGTTTGTGGATGGAAAGCTATATTATAATAGTGGTCTATCTTTAAATAAAAGCATAGATCTAACCAGTACTGGCTTGTAAAGACACTGCCCCTATTAGTAATAATGGAGTGCGGCTGGTCTACTTTGAGAAAGCATTTCTCCTTAATTAAGCTGGCAAGCGCTTATATATTAATTGTCTTATTAACGGGAAGGTATTAGACGTACTTTGGAAACCTATTAATAAGTACGAGGACCAAATTATATATTTGTCCTTAGCTATCTTTGGATGGTAGGAGATCTATAATAAAGTCTATGGCGTAATATCGCTATGGCTTACTAGTGGGGGGAACTAATTTAAGTAGACCCTATGGCTTGTGCCTATGGATCTTATATACTTAACACTTCTTATAATAGCTGATGTACTCCTTTACTTCCTGCTTAAGCTTTAGCCAATAGTATTTGCGCTAAAGTAATTCTACTGTTTTAGCTTAACCATAGTGGCCGCCTAGAGGATTATTATAATTCCTTATAAGGATCTTCTGTTGTAGATTTGCTTTATATAGTACCTAAACCTTGCTATTTCTACATAGTAGGCCTATTAGGTCTAGTTCCCAATTTTGGCACCTTATAGCTTCCTTTCCGTTATATTTCCGGTCTACTTCTGTATTAAAGATGGCATAGGAAGCGTTCCTCCGTTGCACCTTATAGATAAGATCTATTAACCTTTTAGATAGTTTCTAGGTGAAAGCTGTTTTATCTTATACTGCTCTAAGTATAAGACTTAATGGTACTATAAATCTTGTAACTCTTTAATACGTGTGTGTTAGGAAGGCCGCTATGAGGTTAAAGTCCTTTGGTTATTATAGGGCTCTGAGTTCCAATTGCTCTATGGCTTTGCTTTTAGCTTAAGGGGATAGCTTAGCAATTAGAGGTGGTGTATTGCTAAGTTCTAAAGTTATGTTGGGGATATCCTATCTAGGTATATTTAGACCCTTATTGGCTATAAACTGGGTACTAGCCGGAACGTTAGTAGAAGCCAATAGGGTTTGCACCGCCTAAGACTTGGTGTATGGAGCTATAGGTGTTTAAGCATCCTATACCCGGAGCTTGTTTTGCAATATAGGGAGTAAGATGTTTATTATCTGTTTTCCTTCTCCTGTTTTGAAGCCTTTAGCATAGTCTGGCCGTTATAACGGTCTATTAGTAGGGTTATTCTCCCCTAGCTTATATTTAATTTTAAAATTAAATCGCGTAAGCTCCTCTGCCTATCTGGCTTATTAAAGTGTAAGCTCCTTTATAGTTATAAAGTAGCGTAGATTGTGATGATCTGAGAGTATATGAGTGGTATAGCTTGCGTGCTTAAGGTAATGTCGCTACTATTTAAAACAGTTGACTATAGCCAGCAGTTCCTTATCGTGGGTATAATACCTAACTTTAGGCCCCTAGAATTTTCTATTATAGAATGCTACTGGTCTTTAGTAGAGCTGGGTAGCGTCCGGATCCCTATTAGGTTGTAGTAGGATACCGGCAAGGGCGAAATTTGATATATTAGTGATTATCATTAATGGCTAATTTAGGTTAAAATGCCGCAGCAATAGAGCTTCTATAAACTTTGCTTATAGTTCCTAAAAGGCATCCTAAACCTTTCTAGGCTATGACCATGGTTTATACTATTTAGTTAGTCCCTTTTTGGTTTTCTTCCTTTCTGCCTTTAAGCTTTTTGCTCCTTAGGCTAGGTCTTAGGAAGCTTCCGTAATATGGTTAGATAGGTATTAGGCGACGTCTAAGTAGTTATAGATAAAGCGCCTATAAAAATTGGTAAAGCCTAGGAACACTTAAATATCCCAGTAGCTTTCTAGCTCCGGCCACTCTTGGATTATTTATACCCGTACTAGGTCTATAACTACGCCTATAGGCGTTATAATGTAACCCAGGAACTTAACCTACTTAGTATTAAAGGTATACTTTAACACCTTGGTATAAAGGCCCTAATTATCTAAATATTCTAGTACTTGGCGGACGTATTACTTATACTAATTCTTGTTTTCTAAGTAGATTAGGATGTTATCTAAATAGATAATATATATATGGTTAACTAGTCCCCCTAAGGCTCTGTAAATATATAATTAGAATATTGTAGGCGTACTGGCTAGCCCAAAAGGCATTACTATATACTTAAAGTGGCCGTATTGGGTCTTAAAAGCGGTCTTTTACTTATCCCCTTCTTTAATACGGAGCCTATAATAGGCGTCTTGTAGATTTAGCTTTATAAAGATCTTTGCCCTAGATAGTTAATCCAGCATTTTACTAACTAGTGGTAGTAGGTAACAGTTCTTAATTATGACTTTATTAAGACTGTAATAGTCTATATATAGCCTTATAGTTCTATCCGGTTTTAGGATAAAGAGGATTAGTGCGCCTACTAGTGACTTACTAGGCTGGATCCATCCCTTTTCCTATATACTATTGAGGTATTCTTATAGGATCTTAAGCTTTTTGCGAGAGAGGTTATAAATAGGAAGGTTTAGGGGTTATTTACCCTCTTTTAGATTAATTGCATAATCATATTCTAAGTTCTGTGCTATGATTTTAGCTCGCCTACCTAAGAATACCTTTAGTAAGTCCCTTAGGCCTAATAGAATATTCGACAGATTGGGGTCGCGTTTGTCCTCTATATTATTGTTGGGTAGGTCCTGGAGCTCCCTTAGGACGCTTATAGGTAGCGTCGCACGCTATGGTGGTTGTTTATACATAGTTGCTACCATATGTTAAACCGTTTTATGCGGTAGCCAGTAGAGGGTAGGGAACTCTTTGATGCAGCGTTTGAGGTGCTATAGTATATTCTCTGTATATTGCTTAAGCTAGAGTAACCTATAGCGGTGGAAGTATCTTGTAAGATCTTTAAGATCGCTACTTCCCTGCAGTGTCTCCGTGACCTGTTTGGCAGCTCCCCATAGGGTCTCTATTATAGAGGGGTTATTACCTATACTAGGCTCTATACCCATCTTGCTATAGAACAGGGGTTTAATCTAATACTTCTTTAGGTGTAGAGTGTATACTGTTTTACCTGGAGCTATATCTTCTAGGATGTCTTTTAAGCTTGCTAGTAATATACGCCCTTCTAATTCTTTATTGTTCTACTATTTAAAGGCTCCTGTCTTAAAGCGTATTTTAGGGTTTACTTCCGCAAGCCAAGGGTATCTAAGAATGAGGTTATAGCCTTTAAAGTTAGCCGCCTAGAAGGGTTGCGGGCCAACTACCTTGGTGCAGTTATATATATTGGCCACTAACACTGTAAGCTTATAGGCACTGTGTAGTTTAATCCGATGCTTATTTAGGAACCCTATAATAGGTTTCCGCTACCTTAGCAACGGGATAAGCTTATACTCTTTTACCAAATCGTATCATATAAGATTAATTTCGGCGCCGCTATTATATAGTGCTTAGAACTAATGTACCTTGCCTATAGGGAGTACTATTTCCAGCTTAATAGTAATATAGAGAGTCTCTCCTTCTGTATCTTGCCCTAGTTGCAGCTAGGAAAGGTCCGCGACTAGGGCTTTTCTTTTTTTAGATTATCAGTGCGGTTATCGCCCTACTTATTTTTCTAATTAGGTTTGCCTTTAGAGAAGTTTTCTCTTAACCTTTTAGAGTGTTCCCGTAAGGGTACTGGATGGGTGTTAGGTTGGCCCTAGGAGTCTTTCCTATTACTTAAGGTCCCTAACTTTAACCCTTCTAAATTTCTCTTTAAGAACGGCTTCTTTGAAGTTTAGGTCTGCCCTACGTTACTACTAAAGTGCCTGCGCTTTTAGTAACCCCCCGGCTTCCTGCTGGAAGAGGTCTAGTTCCTTACCGTATCCTCAGCATTTAGAACTGCTCGTTTAAAATCTGTATATGCGGTGATCCGCGGTAGGGCTCCTATGCGCTTTATTTTGTTATGAATTGCTGGCTTAATTCTAGCCTAGATAAATCCAATCTTCTCCTTCTTATAGACACTACCGTCCTCGTTTTTGAAGGGCTCTAGATCTATTAGTTGAGTATGAGTTTCTACAAAGTTTATAAACTAGCGGAAATTGTGGCGGTTAAGCTGTGTCCTATTCCAGAATAGTTCTATATAATTGTATTATACAATATGCGGATCTTAAGTCCACTTCTTTAGGAAGGTTTGCAGCTGTGGCCATAAGGTAATTTACTCTTTATTAAGCTAATTAAGTGCGATCTGGTTTAGCAATCAGTCTTTAATCTTGCTAATAATCCAGCGTATACGCTCTTTGGTATTATCTCGTATTATCAGCATTTTAAAGAAGTTGTCTACCTTACGAACCTAATTATCCAGCTGTTAGGCGTTAGGTCTATAACGGAGTTCTAGGCTGTTAGAGGCCTTAGCTAATTGGTCCATATCCTTTTTCTATTTATGGTATAGATAACTCTCTAAGTCTTCTATACTTCCTTAGGTAGATACTGGGTAGCCCCTAAAAAGCCCTTAGCCTTAGCTAGGTTGTAAAAGAGTTTATCTAGCCTAGATTAATCCCTGCCAGATCTAGATTTGCCCTTAGAGGGTTTTAATATATTTACTAGTGGCCTCCTCCTGTATAGCTTCTAAGAGCCTTGTAATAGCTTCCTAATATCCATCTTGAAGGATATTGGTATAGGGCTCTTAACTTTCTAAACTTAGGCCTAGGGAAGCTCCGGCTATAGAAGTAGTGTTAGTACTAGTAACTAGTGTAGGCTTCCTAATAAGGCTTAGGTTTTAAGTTAGTGTTTAGGTTAGGTTACTAAAAGGGGTAGGCCTGCTTGGCTTGTAAGCAGTTTGTGCACCGCCACTATGCTAATTATGGGCTAATGGTCTTCTGGGAGGGTTCTGGTTGGATCCCTAATTGGACACATTAGTGTATTCCTCTAGCATTTCTGGCTTAAGGGAAGATCTTAGAGTTGCTTCTAGCGCTTGATCTTCTAATTGGCCTAGGTAGGGCCGGAGGGGTTCCAGTTACTTTCTGGCAGCGTTATAACTGTTATAGAGGGTGTCTGCGTTTTCCTCCGCGTTATTGGTGACTATAGGTGTACAAGAGTCTTTGAGCTCCTAGCGTATCTGGGTGTTGGGGCTTATTCAGCCATCTTGCCCAGAGGTTTGTATTATCGCAATTTCTCGCTGTTGGAGGGACCTTCCTGCCTTAGCGCGACGGCTTTCTATAAGGTATTTGTAGAGTTTCTATTTAGGTTATCGCGAGATTTTTAAGGGAAGATAGTAGGTGTAAATAAAAATGTAAACAATCTGGTTCTTAAAGCCAGCTGCCCTTCTAAAAAGAGTAGGAAGAATTTAAATGTGAGGGGAACTTATAGACAGGGGGCTATAAGGACATGATTATAGAATAAAATAGATTAGTAAGAGAGACGAATCCTTAAGGAGGTAAGGCCTTAAGGATTGTGGAGACTATATACTACGGGCACGTGCCTCTAGTACGTAATTGACGGCCATCTAAGGGGTGTCTGGGGGTTGTCCTAAGGGCAACCCAAGATAACCTGCAATAATATCCCTTACAGTTCTCCAGACGTGGCTGTTCTCTAAACGTGGCTATTCTCCAGACATAGCTGTTCTCTAGATATAGCTGTTCTCCAGATATAGCTGTTCTCCAGATATAGCTATTCTCCAGATATGGCTGTTGGCTGTTCTCCAGTAGCTATTCTCTAGAAGTGGCTGCCCTCTACGTAGCTGTTCTCTAGACGTGGCTGTTCTCTAGACATGGCTGTTCTCTAGATATGACTAGGATCCCCTAACTACGGTTAGCTAAAAATAGAGGGTCCTAGAATTGGGTTCTAAGGATAATATTTAAAGCCCAGTGAAAACTTATATAAGTTATAATAAATAACCTGCCGTTATCGATTAGGAGCAGCTTGACGGCTATTTGACTTTTAAAAACTCTTTCTTCTAATAACATAGTATCTACAAACATGGAGTCTCTAGATTAATTAGATGTCTCACTTACTATAGCTTTTATTATAAAGCGATTCCACCTAATTAGATTAGTGGAAGCTCGTATATAGCTAGAATAGAATTACCGGCTTTAACCAGTCTAATAGACTAGATGTTAGCGGAATAAAGAGCAAATATTAGAATTAAGTCATTGCGGCCAGGCTGCTTCCCACGCTCTAGACGACATATAAGGCATACAGTTAAGTATAATAAACGACTAACCACCCTAAAAGGCACTGGTATCCTTGCTTTTAGTCCCAACTAATAGTAATTTTGGTATCTATAACCGCGAGTAAGCTTTCTTCCCGCTAGCAGAATCTACAGTAGATATAGCCGTGTATTATGCCATAGGAAGGTCCGCATTATAAAGTTGGGCGGTGGTAGTCGCGAGAACTAGTTGAGGTTTAATAGGCTTCTATTGACTTAGCAACTACGCCACGCTAAACAGCCAAGCAGCACGCAATAGCGTTGGCGGTGACTGTAGCAGTGCCTTACCGCCACCACGCCATATTTGAGAGTATTACGCCAACTGGTTGCCCGTTTACTCTATATTCTTTATTCCTTAATCTTAAAAAGTACACCCTCGATAAGGGTATGGCTGGAGCGGGTTAGCCGCCCTCCCTGCTAGTATGATTAAGGTGTTTATCTACTTCCCTTAAGATCTAATATAACATAAGCTTATTGTATTAAGCTATATTATTACTAATATGGAGCATTCTAGAAGCTTCCCTAAGCGTAGTAGCAAATTAACTGATTATATATTCATGCATACCCCGGACCCCTCTATAAAATAAAGATTTAAAGAAGAATATATAATAATAAATAATTACTTATAGGCAAGGAGTGAGTATAGCTTAGTAGCTAGTGAATTCTATAACTTTTATTATACTAGAAAGAAAACCTAATATAATAAGATTCTCTTAAAACGCTAAACAAGATGGCTGATACTCTAGAGGGAGCTAAAGTATCTTTATTTTTTTAAAAGTAATCCAATTTTCCTCTTTAAAAAGGGTGGTGTTGTGATTTAGTTTAGCTATTTATAAATTAGCATTAATTCCAAGGAACCCACGGTTAGTGACAAGATAGAGGCCATCGTTAGAAAACGCCAAGGTAGAGGTAGAGGCATTCTTAAAAGTGCGTGTCGCGGCGCCTGTCGCTGCGTACCACACCCGCACGGTGCGGTTATCCGAGGCCGATGCGACCAGCTTGCCGTCCGGCGAGAAGGCGACGGCCCTGACCCAGCCCGTATGGCCCTTGAGCGTCTGTGTCGTGGCGCCTGTCGCTGCTTCCCACACCCGCACGGTGCGGTCACGCGAGGCCGATGCGACCAGCTTGCCGTCCGGCGAGAAGGCGACGGCCCAGACCGAGTCCGTATGGCCCTCATGGCCCTCGAGCGTCTGTGTCGTGGCGCCTGTCGCTGCATACCACACCCGCACGGTGCTGCCACTCGAGGTCGATGCGACCAGCTTGCCGTCCGGCGAGAAGGCGACGGCCCTGACCGAGTCCGTATGGCCCTCATGGCCCTTGAGCGTCTGTGTCGTGGCGCCTGTCGCTGCGTCCCACACCCGCACGGTGCGGTCACGCGAGGCCGATGCGACCAGCTTGCCGTCCGGCGAGAAGGCGACGGCGCTGACCGAGTCCGTATGGCCCTTGAGCGTCTGTGTCGTGGCGCCTGTCGCTGCATCCCACACCCGCACGGTGCGGTCACCCGAGGCCGATGCTACCAGCCTGCCGTCCGGCGAGAAGGCGACGGCGTTGACCGAGCCTGTATGGCCCTCGAGCGTTTGCACCAGCGAGCTCCACTCCTCTACTATTTGCGGACATCTCTTAATCTAATTGACCATCTCTCCCTAAAACTGCTTGCGAATTAGGCTCCTCTGTAGTGCAAATATTAGGGCACAGCAGTATATCTAAAAAGGTGCTTCCTTAATAATTAATCGGTTATAGAGGAGGAATCGCTTAGCGTTATAAAGAAACGTATAAAGGTTATAATTATTATTAGACTAAAATTATCTTAGTAGTTATATATTTTGGTAAATTAGGATATAACTTACATTAACTATAGACTCTAGTGATACTATTATATAAATCCTTTTTAAACTCTGTTTAACCTAGCCAAGAGCCTCTACCTAGTAGAGTAGATGCTCCTATAAAAAGTAATATACTTTACTGTTATTATAGAGCTTATATTTGCTGCGCTAGAGATAATTAATCTAGTACCTATAAGTATACTAAAGCTCTACCGGTAGACAATGCGCAAGATTCTTGGGTGGGACTTATACTACTCTAGCACCGGGATTTCTTAGGCCGTAGATGTCTCTCTAGAGCTTCTAGGATATAAGCTGTATATAATAATTCGCTAGCGCTTTATACGCCTTCTTTTTATTAACCTAAAAGTGTATATTACTGCATCTCTGTGAGCTAAAAAGGAAATCGCGTAATAAAGGATAGTAGAGTTGTACCAGTTGGGTTGGATCCTTTAGAATATCTAAGATTAAGTAGAGGTCCTCTAGCATCTATTCAACCTCTTCTTTATAGATATATAGCAATTCAGCTAACGAGAGGGCAGGCAGCGGTGAAAATAGTATAATAATCGTTCCTAGTGTCTTTCTAAGAAGGTTATACAACTCTTTTTTCTCTTGCTTATTAAAATCAGCTTCTACGGAATTCTCAAGAACAGTTTTATATATTTTGTTAAGCTCTTCTTTAGGCTTAGTTGTTAAAAGGCCGTCCTAAAGGACTAAAGAAAGCCTTTTCGAAGCCCGTTGTCCGCCTTTATCAATAAACCGACATACAGTTGCTGCCTAAATGAATAAACCCGCGCTCTTTAGAACCAGATGCCTAATGGCTTCGTATCCTGGCCAATTCTCCTTAAGGTGGCGTTTTCGCCGAATATCTGTAAGGGCATGCTGTAGATATGTAAAAACATCATTATTAACAATAGACCGTGATATGTTATAAAGCACGAAATCCTAATAATCCTGGTTGGGGACGAGTAAAAACCCATATTAGACAGGTATATTAGGCCTGCTTATAATAAATACCTAGGAGTAAAGTCGGCCTAAGCGTTGGAAATTGCTTAACAGTTAAAGAACTAGTTTTATATCACTTTCTTTCTTACACTTATCCAGCGCATCGATCACAATGAATAAAGGGCTTTGGAATGAGCTAGCTTCTAGCTTAGATAGCGGTTATAGAATAAGCTCATTCTATTAGTCTTTTACAATCCTACTACTAATGCCTTTATCGCATAATATAGCCTTATTGAGGAAAGACTTAAAGGCGGTATATCTCTAAGCTAACTGTATAGCAATAGTGCCAATAAACTTCCCTGTATGGCTTACGTCCCCACCACCTCTTAAGAAGAAAAAGCTGGCCATAAAGCATCCTTTGTTATAGTATTTGCGGGCTATTATACGGGCTATAGTTGACTTCCCTGTCCCCGCCTAACTACTTAGCCAAAAGATATATCTGCCGTCGTCTCTATCCGCCTATGTCTATATTTGCTGGAGGACTTGAACTTAAGTATTAGGGAGGCACTAAGGGTTGTTATCTTTTCCACTAGCATTAAAGGCTGCTTAGGGAGCGGCAGGCAGCCCCAGTAAGGTATTAGGCTTATAACTCTGGTAGTTATGCTAGTGTTCTAGCCTTGCATTAGGGGTGTATAGTTTACATAGTAATATAAGCGATATACCAATCTTAATATCCTGCCCTTGGTTCTAAACAGGGCCTTTATTATCGAAATAAGCTATATTCAATGCGGTCCACTTACAGAGACTATTATATGAACATTATAATCGTCTTTAATTCTTGCTATTATGGTGCATTGATATGGCGAGAAAGCAGGACTGTCCCTACTAATGCTTACTTGCGTTGCGCTTTGCCAATTTCGGAACAACAGACAAGTGGTAGAGGGGGCTGCGTAAACTAGTCTATATAACTTGGCGGTAATATCTAACTACGATTATTTAAGACCGGCGAATAAATAACATTATTTACTAATTATTATCGCTTTTAGGGAAATCTTGGCTATGAATTTCCCTTAAAACTAAAAACTCTAATTGCCTATAATTATATCGCGTCCTGCCTAATTAATCACCTTATTATAGTTATAGAAAATAGTATCGCCAGACTATAGTGCCCCTTAGTTTTCTGTTCCAGTAGCAGATAAATTATTTACTTATTTCTTTATAGTCTTTCTTCTTGTGACCCCAAATAATCTCGATGATTTTTGCCTTTATAACCTTATACCCATTATTGTTATTTGAGCCAAACTTGTAGATATCAAGATAGTTATACTAGATAGGGATAGTCTCTCCAATGCTAGGGTAGGAGGTAGACTTTTCTTTAATAACCTAGAATAATATATAAGGGGAAAAGCTTGGAGTGTATAGTATACCAGTTGCTTACTATTACACTATGGGTAGGAAGCGTTTTATAGAAGAACACAATCCCAACTTTCTTCGCTATATTATTCCGTTTCCTTACAGTTTTGGGAAATGCTGTTCCTAGTTCTTTCAAATTATAAGAGTTTTCTTTTAGAGTTTTTAGTGTTGTCTGATCGGTTTTGCGGACAACGTTAAAAATCGCCCAGACAAGGTCGCCCCACTTTACTAAGTTTGAACCGGCAAATAGTGTACCGAGAAAGATAATGCCATGGATATGTTTAGTAATGCTTTGTATATCATCTCCAGTGGCGTTTCGCTCGCCAAGAACGATGGCTTCTGCACAAACTAGACCGCCAAGACTATGTGCCACCAGAATAATGGGTCGATCCTTCTATGGCCAACAGGTTGTTAGGTTTCGAGATATACTTAGGTGGGAATATAGGGTATACACTATCTAGCGTGTTTCGCTCAGCACTAAGCAAAGCGCAGAGGCTTTGTGTATTGCGCTTTAGGCTTCCCTATATAACCTCCACAGTGTCCAAATGTGCAATGTTAGAGTCGTAACTAAAACTTATAATTCGACTATTCTTAAGATTGGTTGCGAGGAAGTCTCTTGGCTAAAGGTATCCATCTTTTATCTAGGTCTTCTCTCAATGACCCCACAAGCTGTACACGAAGACAATGCTAGATTCCATAGCAGTAAGCAGTCTGTTCCGACAAGTCTTAGGTAGACGAACTCGGTTTTAGGCTTATTAGTGGTATACAACGTTAACAGGCCATACTTTAACATCTTTAGGTAACGCTATACTAAGCCAAATTATGGAAGAATATTAAGTGGGAAACTATACTAGGTTCCTTATCTGGTCTAACGTCTAAGGGAGGGGTATAGTACGCTAAATAAAACCCTCTTAGCACTGCTCTGGCCCCACTATATGGTTCCGAAATTGGCAAAGTGAGATACAAGCGAGTTTTAGTGGGGACAGCCTTGCTTTCTTATACCATAACAGCAAGAACCAAAGACGATTATAATGTTTATATAATGGTCTCTATAAGTGGACCGCATTAAATATGGCTTATTTCGATAATAAAGGCCCTGTTCAGAACCAAGCGGGGCGGGACATTAAGATTGGTATATCGCTTACATTACTACGCAAACTGTACGCCCCTAATGTAAGGCTAAAACACTAGTATAACTACTAAAGTTATAAGCCCGATACCTTACTAGGGCCACCTACCGCTCCCTAAGCAGCCTTTAATGCTAGTAGAAAAGACAACGACCCTTAGTGCCTCCCTAATACTTAAGTTCAAGTCCTCTAGCAAATATAGATATAAGTAAATAGAGACAACAGCAGGTATATCTTTTAGCTAAATAGTTAGGCGGGGATAGGGAAGTTAACTATAGCTTAAACAATAGCCCGCAGATACTATGACTAAGGATGCTTTATAGCTAGCTTTTAAGCAGGCCTAAAATCCCAATTAGATATAGTTTTACGCGCGTCCTAGGCTAGGATTATTAGGATTTCATACTTTATAATATATTACAGTCTACTATTAATGATAATACTTTCGCCTTTCTACAGCATGCCCTTATATATATTTAGCAGAAATGCGCCCTTAAGGAGAATTAGCTAGGAGAGGAAGCGATATTTAAAGGCCATAGGCCTCTTCATCTGGGCAGCGACTGCATGCCGGTTTATTAGTGAAGGCGGCAGCCTTTTTAGTCCAGATCGATTATTAGATATCCTTTAGGGTAATAGTTCTAATATTAAACCTAAAGAAGAGCTGAATAATATCTATATTAAAGTCCTTAAGCGCTCTATTAGCACCAATCTAAAGCAGCGTAAAAAAGATAAGGTTTATGCACTCTTAGGGCCATTATTATACTCTTTTTACCTCTTCCTGCTCCCTCTCTTGCCTAGCTGCTATATATAACCGAGCAGAACGTTGGTATAATACTAGGAGAACTCTACTTAATCTTAGATATTCTAAAGAATCTAACCTAACTAGTCCGACTCTATTATCCTTTATTGCGCGATTTCCTTCTTAGCTTACAGAGATACAGCAATATACACTTTTAGGTTAATAAAAAGAAGGCGTATAAAGCGCTAGCGAATTACTATATATAGCTTATATCCTAGAAGCTCTAGAGAGATATCTATAGCCTAGGGGATCCCAGCGCTAAAGTAGCATAAGTCCTACCCAAGAATCTCGCGCATTGTCTACCGGCAGAGCTTTAGTATGCTTATAGGTACTAGATTAATTATCTCTAGCGCAGCAAATATAAGCTTTATAACAATAGTAGAGTATATTACTTTTTATAGGAGCATCTACTCTACTGGGTAGAGGCTCTTGGCTAAGTTAAACAGAGTTTAGAAGGGATTTGTGTAATAGCATTACTAGAGTCTATAGTTAACATAAGTTACGTCCTAATTTACCAAAATATATAACTACTAAGATGATTTAGTCTAATAATAATCGCAACCTTTATACGTTTCTCTATAACGCTAAGTAATTCCTCCTCTATAGCCAATTAATTATTAAGAAAGCACCTCTTTAGATATACTACTATGCCCTAACATTTATACTATAGAGGAGCTTAGTTTACAAGCAGTTTTAAAAAAAGATAGTTAATTAGATTAAGAGATATCCGCAAATAGTAAAGGAGTGGAGCTCGCTAGTGTAGACACTTAAGGGCTATATAGGCTGGGTCTAGGCCGTCGCCTTTTTACTAGACGGCAAGCTGGTCGCATTAGCCTCAGATAACCGCACCATGCGGGTATAGTACGCAGCGACAGGCGCCGCGATATATACTTTTAAGAATGCCTCTATCTCTACCTTAACGTTTTCTAATAATGGCCTCTATCTTATTACTAACTGTGGGTTTCTTGGAATTAATACTAATTTACAAGTAGCTAAACTAATTATAATACCACCCTTTTTAAAGAGGAAAATTGGATTACCTTTAAAAAAACAAAGTTACTTTAGCTCCCTTTAGAGTATTAGTTGTCTTGTTTAGCGTTTTAAAAGAATCTTATTATATTGGGTTTTCCTTCTAGTATAATAAAAGTCATAGAATTTACTAACTACTAAGTTATACTCGCTCCTTGCCTATAAGTAATTATTTATTATTATATCTTCTTTAAATCTCTATTTTATAGAGGAGTCCGGGGGTACGCATAAATATATAGTTAGTTAATTTACCGCTGCGCTTAGGGAAGCTTCTAGAATGCTCTATATTAGTAATAATATGGCTTAATACAATAAGCTTATGTTATATTAGATCTTAAGGGAAGTAGACAAATACCTTAATCGCGCTAGCAGGGAGGGCGGCCAACCCGCTCCGGCCATACCCTTATTGAGATGGAAGTATCCAAGGTGGTGTATGGCTATAATAGAATATACGAGATGGAAGGGAATAAAATATAGGATGGAAGGTTTTGGTGTGCTGACCAATCTGGCGGCGATTAAGTCGGCTTCTTACCTCAGAAGCTCAGACCAAGAAATCGATTGTGCGGATATAGGAATATCCGCACCGTCCACTAAGCTGATTTAGGACGGCAATCGTTTTCTTTAGTCTGAGGGACTTTGGCGAGATTTGTAGGAAAACTAAACACGGTTTATATGAGAAGACCTTATTAACTTTAACGAAATTGATCTACCCTCCTACAATACCTGTCGACATAAAAATTATACTAAATTATAGAGAAAAGCCTACTCTATAAAGCTATAAGATCCTTAGCTTCTTATACGCGCGCGATATTAAGAGGAAGTCGTCGCCGTAGAGGCCCCAATTCTACCTCTGCACTACCGAGCCGCTCAGTAAACACCAACGCTGAACGCTTACGCCCACACCGCCAGCCCTCTGCGTAGAGCCGTAGAGCTTTGCGAGGGCTCTGCGGAACGAAGCTCAGGGGGAGACCTGCACGGAGCTCTGCAAAAAGCTCTGCACGAAGCTCCGCACGAAGCTCCGCACGAAGCTCTGCTCGAAGCTGCGCACGAAGCTCTGCTCGAAGCTGCGCACGAAGCTCTGCTCGAAGCTGCGCACGAAGCTCTGCTCGAAGCTCCGCACGAAGCTCTGCTCGAAGCTCTACTCAAAGCCCTATTGTCGATTCCCATTACCAAATACTGACTGAGTGGCGTTGTCGACAGTGGCAATTACAAATCGTAGTCGTCAGCTCTATCGTCAGCATCGTTATTAGCGTTTCGCCACCTATATAAAGCTCTAAAGCTCTACTAACACGCAGCACTAATATACTAGGAAGGTTCTATAATCGCCCGTACAAACGCCCGTACAAATGCCCATACAATCGTCTCTACAAACGTCTGCAATTGATCGCCCGTACAAACGTCTGCACGTCGGCACATCTACACGTCTGCACGCCTGCACGAAGCTCTGCACGAAGCTCTGCACGAAGCTCTGCTAAGGCTCTGCACGAGGCTCTGCCAAGAACTTACCCCCTAGTAGTAGCAGAGGCACTCCGGGCCAAGGGAGGATATTTTTAAGAAAAGACTCAACTATAGTACCTGCTAGGTGTTGCAATAACTTTAAGTAGTAGATATCTATAGATCTGTATAGTTTTATCTATATTAGTAGACTATTTAATAAGATATAATATATGCTCATAATTTTAACAACGCGTTTTTTAACTTTGATGAAATTAATGTTAGGACTAAGCAATAGCCGTATAATAAAATTCATACTATTTAAAAGCCCTAAGTCTTAAAAAAAATGTGACTATGTGTGGTAATAATAACGCGTTATGTAAATGAATGAATTAGATATCCGCAATATCCGCATGGCGGATTTTGGTCATAATTTCAACAAGACGCGCACGACTGCCTCAGACGTGATTTTGCAATTCGGAAGACGGCATAGGTTATTCCGATGCTAGCTAAAAAATCGCGTCTGAGCTCGCTGAGGTAAGTCGGCTCCGCAGCCAAGAAACCACTGTGAACGAGGGCACGGAACATCACTACCAAAATTATTCAATATCACGATAATCAGGTGGGAATCTACGCTAAAGTGCCTATTCCAAGGCTGAGGTGTTTAACACGACGGCTACGAATCACACGCGAAATTTTGTGTTTTTCAGTCTGACGAAGAGCTTCTCATTGATATATTCTCATAATCTGGGTCGTCGCCCGCAATACGCTTCGCTGCTCTCTCCTCTTGCTCAACATACCTCGCTTCATCACCAGAAGTGATCTGGTCTGGGGGTGTCTCTGATCTTTTCCGCTTCTTGAGTCCAGGAGCAATTGAATGCTTGCCAAGTGATCCCAGGTGTCGCACCTTCGTCTCCGCCGCAGTAAGGTACTGGCAGAGTTGTTGAGCAGAGACAACCAACTCTCGATCTTGATCTCCAATCTCATCCTGTGCAAGTTCTTCGTAAGCAAAGTCTCTGAGTCGAAGTCGTAGGCCTGGATGATCGGTAGGGTTTCTTTGGTCGTCACGAAACGCCTGTGAAGAACGTCAGAAATTAAAGGCCAAGATTGTTTTTGATTAGGGCATACCTCGTCCTCGACCTCTTGAACCACTCGCAACTCATCTCCATCACTCGTAGTGAACACACGGGTTCGCCATACAGATAACGTCGCTTTGCGTGATCCTTTCTTGCCGTATTCAATATCCAGGCCAACAACAACTTGCACGCTCGCATCCGAGTCGAGAAGATATTCTTCAGCTAATCGGCACAACCGCTTCCTCTTCTGCGAATATGCGACTTCGATTATAACGCCAGGGTATTGTGCATCGTCGTGCCAGAAAGAGGCGTCCGGCTCATATTTCGACTTTGTACTAGGCGGGGCATCGTCCACTGGGAAAAATATCTCAGTAGAACGGGCTGGGTGCACCTTCTGTGCAAAAATTGCTGCGCTACTCGACCCCTCACGAATTAGTTTCAGCTGGCTATAAATGGCATCCTCAACACGAGCGATGAACAATTCATGTACAGCTGTAGGCATGCGGACAACAAGTTGATTCTTCCTTCCGTCATAGTCATATCTGTCCAATTTCCATTGTCAGCTGGTGTCTCTATCCTACCCGAGGCCACGCACCGTATCTTGTCCTCAACATATCCAAATAGCGACTCGTCTCGCCTGATCTGACGCTCTATTTCCTCATATTCCCCTCCTGCAAGCTGGAAGGATGTCCACGGGTCTCGTTCAATGTGTCTTCCAGCTTGGATGTCTTTGAAAAGCGCGACAACTCGAGATGCTTGGGTGAAGGCTTTCTCGTCGGTTGGTGGAGGCGTCAAAGGCGCGCCTGCAAAGCTTGAAGGCGGTGTGATATTCTCATGTTCTTTTAGAGGCATCTGCGACGTAGACATAGCCGTATGTCATGGCATGAGTTGGGCCGCATCGCGAAGTTGAACGATGATCGTCGCGAGACCTGGTTGGGGTTTGGGAGTTTCGGCACGTTCGGTTGACTCAGCAACCGCGCCACAACGCCACACTCAAGACAGTCGTTGGTTCTAGCGCCAACCACAGTCACCCATTTTCCTCTACTCTCTCTACTCTTTAGCCTCAAAAAGTAGACCATCACAAGGGTGTGGCCGGAACGGGTCGGCCGCCCTCCCTGCTGGCGCTGGCAAACTATAGGGAGCTTTGGGAGCACCGCCACCTTTCCTACTGTTGAGTTTAATAGGGAAACTTTAACCGCGCCTTGGCTGAACCTTTCTCCTGCTGAGGATGAGCGTCAACGAGAGCATCAACCTACCTGTCGCTCTCGGACCGGATATTCCGCAAGAAGGCACATCGGGTGACGTTCAAGGGCAAGATCCAGGGACGGGCTCAACTCGGAGGAGCTGGCGCGGGCTGTGAAGGAGGTCATCAAAGGGCAGGGCCTGCGGAGGACGCGCTTCTGAAAGACGCGTCGGACAATACATGCAATGTGTAAGTGATTATCCATGCCGCGTTTGCAGCTCAGGCAGTAATCAAGGCAGATTCGTGTGCGCGACGAGGAAGGAGACCAGCGAGACGGTCTGCCTCACGAGCTACAGGCCGCCGCGTCTCTCCCGCCAACTCAAGGACTTCCCCCATCACAAATGTTAAGCGATTTCTATATACCATTTCTTCCACAGCAAAGCATGGCTGACACCTTGAAATCCTTCCCTCGAACACAACTACGTACCAGGAAGCCAGTCACCCTCAGGAAGCTCTTTCCCTATATTCTCATCGCACTATCTCGTCCCTTCGGCCTACGCCAATCTTCGCATCTAGCCCCCGAAATTGACGCTATTCCCCACTCTCTTCCCGCCGATCCCCAAGTCTCTGGTGTCTTCATCGACGCCTCCCTCTCTGGCACCACAGACACAGCCGTCAAGCAATCACACATCACCACAAACAGACTCCATTGCAGCATCTGCGAACATCGAAGCATTGTCCAACACAGAATCCGCAGCGAAAGCACAAGATTACACCTGCCCCAACGAAATCGAAGAGTTTGACATACTCATCTGCAAGAATTGCGGAGGTGCAGTGGATGCTACAACTTGGCTAAACAACGGACACCCGAATGCGAAGTGTGCTGAGGTGCGTACCTATCTTCATTACTTTGTCCCTTTGTCTACCTTTCCCAGCCCCAGGAATACATTATTACCCAATGTGCGCCGGTAGCTTGAAGATGGAATGTGGAAGGACTGCCCATGCTACGAGATTCCGGAGAGGAGGCTTTACCCCTACAGGAGAGTAAGGAACCTCGATCGGGCGCTTAGCATAGATGCGGATTGGCCTGTCCCGGAAGTGAAAAGTTGATCTGCAAAATGATGATCATGGAGGGGAAAAGGATCTAGAAGTGAGAACAAGGTGGCGCAGTTCCCTTCTTTTTCGGTGTCTTTCATGTTAAACAGTCGGCCCTCATCCCCTGAGCGTAGCGTCAGACTATGCGGCCATTTTGACGGGCAGTAAGCTCAACGACGTCCACTACCTAAGATAGCGAAAGTAGAAGTATATGATATAGCAGGTCATGACTGATACCCGTTGAGACACCGTCAGCGCCTGAATTCCCAAATCGGCAATTGCCAAGTTCGAGCTGAAACAGCTGCTTCAGCCCCACGCCACGCGAGACCAACAATGCTTGATGTCCCAAAGGGACTATGGAAATGCAATCTATATGCGTGGGGCTGCATCATTTCGCAGATGAACTTCACTACGAATCCTCGATCCAGCCAGAATGGCCAATCCCATTCTTGCCCTACATTAGGACCATCAATCCGCCAAGAGTCTCTTCGAATGAAAACCATTTTCTTTCCGCTGGCGTCCTTCTGCTTTGTATACTACGACGCACGGCACTACCTGCGCACTCCCTCCAACTGGCCTGGCATGTATCCTGATGGAGAGGATTTAAGCCGACTCTGCTTACGGGTCGTGCGCCCATTTCGGCCATTCGTACATACTTGGTCTTCAGCTGGGCGTTGAAGCTGCGCCCTCCAAACTCGTCGAGGGTATATTAGCCCATTTCCCCCCTCAGATGTTGTGCAGTCACAAAGCGATTCCCACTATCAATCCTTCCCTTACCTCCAACCCCGGATATCAAAACAAAACACAATGGCCACCGTCAAACCAACCACTCCAGAAGCTGCCTCTGCTGTGACCTCAGTCCAACCTATCATTCCTATCTCCTCCTCTGCAAAGCCAGAACCCTCGAGCGACAAAATCACCACCAGTTCCCTGAATGCCGCCGAAGTCCAACCGGGCCCTTCCCAGATCCCCACCTTCAACACGGTGGTCAAGATCTTCATCTAATCCACTGACGACGACTCCGCCTCCAACGCCGAAATGCACGGCTACATCCGCTTCTTTTCCATCTCCGGAGACGACCTGAAGCGCTTCGACGTCGACTTGCCCGTCAAATCCGCCTGGGCAACGAGAATGGCGGCTACGGACGCCTGGTACTAGAGCACAGCCGGGCTTCTACTGCGCTGCCGGCTAGTTTCTTGGGCTATGTGTGGGAGAGCGATATTGGTGGGGAGGACCGGACGCTGAATTATGTGGTGGATTTCAATCGGCCGGAGAATTTGGCGTATGCGGATGGGAGGGAGTGGGTTCTGCAGCAGAGGAATAGCGAGGATAATCGGTATGTGGTGAACCTTTGGTGGCAGGTTATGAGGACGAATTAGTGGAGGGATGGGAACGACCGACTGGTATTATCACACCGGAAGCCGCGAGGTCTCACATGATATGTGCCACGCTTTCCATGCTCTTAATAAACTGCAGCAATGGCTTCGAGCTTGGTGCGCCTCTCCAGAGCGCGCACCGAGTAGCAGACCATAGCGCCATAAGGAGCACATCCGTAGATTTTAACTCTATTGTGTCGTCGATTGTTATCCTCTTGCCTACTCTCACCAGTCTGGGTGTGATGAAGAAGACCTTTCCAACACCGTCGTGCTCCCAGGACAGTTTTCCCGTCTTTACCTCGAAGGCTGCAGTAACCTCGGAAATTGAGCCACTTTTCTGGTCCAGAAGGGAAGCCACTTCTGCATGGAAGTTGTCGTTGGTTATAAAAAGTACAGAGATAGCGATTTGAACCTCGGCTGGTTGGTTGTGAGCGGATTTTAGGTGCGAGCCGAGTTCCAGCAGATAAGCCGTTTTGCTGGGCTCGAAGCGGTTCCATTCCTTCCATTGTTGGACTTCCCAGTTACCGATTGAACTTACGGTCCGCGAAAGGAGTGGCAGCTGGTCTAGAAATGTAATGGCCTTTCGTAGAAGTCCATGCCAGAAGCGTTGAGTGGATTTCCACACCAGGTAGTTATCGCCGTCCCACGGAAGACGTAGCATGGTGTCTACGACAGCCTCCAATTCGGAACGTCGTAGGAAGTAAGAAGGCCACTGTGGCAAGGGTACCCACTCGTTAAGTGATACTTGCGAGACTTTAAGCTTCTCCTTCGATGGTGGCTCCAGCATATTGCAGATGGGGACGTCTGGAATGGCTAGATAGCGCATCATTTGGTGGAGAAATCGTGGGATGCCCTGGGAAATCCTATATTCGTGGAGGCAAGCGATATCTTGGTCATAGACGGCTGGCTCCTCCGAGGGATCCTGAAGGCAAGCGACCCAACTAGGACTAACCTCAGGATTAGAGCCCGACCCGCTATTTTTGGAGCGGATCGGTATAAAGCCGGTGGCTAGCCAAATCATGTCGCTAAGGGGGATACGGAAGGAGACTTGGTCGCTTGTTCGGATTTCGAACTGCAATGGTGCCGTCAACGTGTCCAGACCAGTCCCCCACTTGCTAAGGGCAATCTTTTTAAAAGATCCGGTCAGACCGCGCATCTCCCCAGCACGATACAAACGTGGTGGCTCTGGCGGGACTTGCGTATGGTTGTGATGGCGATGGGTCCTTCTACTGCTGTCCCCGGAACTTGCTTGGTCATCAGAGTGACCCCGAACGGACGACGTAATACTGAAGTTATCTGAAGACTCGCGAGCAAGAGGCCGGCGGTATATGTGCACGACGTCCCTATCAGTAGTGTCGCTGCCGCAATCGCTGCCTAGTTGTCCGATCTGATAAGCATCCAGGTCCTCGCGGCACCCACCAAGTACATGGCTTTGGTAATGGCCGTAGCGACCTAAGAGGCCGACGACGAGAATCCAGTATCGACTAACCGGAAGCCATGTGCGACCTTGGTAGACCACGAGCTTGCCCCTAGTATTCTTGACGTCGTCATACACCCCGTTGTAGCTTTCGAGGCGACAAAACTTTGCCCAGCCCGTTCGACACGTCGTGCCCCGCCATTTGCTCATATCCGTCAGGTCTTCCAGCCTCCCCATGAACTCGTCGAGTCGCAGGTACGGGACAGGGTCAGCCGGTTTGCCAGATCCCACGGGGATGTTGAGTGGTGACCGGCCACGCGGAGCGTCGTAGTTGGGGGTTAAATCTGGTACCTTCGTCTTCCGGCGGAATCTGATGTTTCGACTGAACCCAATCCCCTTAGTAACGTAATCCTGTCGACTATCTTGAACTGCGTTCAGGGCCCGATTTCGTTCGCTGCGAGCAGCACGGAGGACCAGCCACGGCGAGACAATCCCAATTAAAGCAATAGAAGCGAGCGCCACAGCAACCCAAGTACCGATTGTGCCCCATAAAGCCACAATATCGCCCATTTCGTTGGCTTTGATGTGGAGAGATCGTGGGTGCTACCAGCGCAGTTCTTTCAACTCGTGACTGCGTTCCGCAAGCAAGTATTCACCCCCCAAGGTCCGGCCGGCGAGAGTTACTAGTACGCGGGGGAGGTTTGAAAAGTCTCTGGAGCTGTGCGATTTTCGTCTGATAATCTTGGAGCCCAGTTTTAAGCCAGTCCAAAGAGAAAAGCAAAGCAAGGTAGGTGGAGTGAGCAGTGCGGCTGAGCGCCAGCCTTACTCAGATCATACCACATCTCTTGACAGCAAAGCGACAAAACTTAACGCGCAGCGCATAATGCCTCTGGGCCATTCGTTGTTCGGTAGCTTCCTCGTGGAGACATTTGACCGGCTGGAATTCCAAGCTCTGGCTTCCAAGGCCGCAAAATTTGGCGCACCGCACAGCCTCGCAATTGATTATACAGCTTTATGAAGCTCAGCCAATAACAATCCGTCAGTGTTCCGTCGTTACGCAGCATCCACGATCATGCGATTCATTAGAATACTAGCGCACGTCGGAAAATAGTAATGCGCTTTGAGCGAGATCACTTAATCAAACTCCCGAAGCTCTTCCCTCCCTTATCATCACCCTCCCCCCTTTTCACATTACAACACACACCACTCCCATTCCCTTACCCTTCCTCCCTTTCCTGTCCTTCTTCCTCCCCTCCTCCCTCCCACCAACCACGATGCCCTTCTCCCTAACAACTCTCTCCTGCGCCTCCTCCCAAATCCCTCTCCATCTCCCGATCCCTCTTCACCTGCTCCATCCAATCCATCCAAACGTGCCCGTCAGCCTCGGGCCTCTTCCCATCAATGCGATCCTCCACCCCCTCTACATCCGCCCTTGCGCAGCTGGGGCAGAGCGTAGACAGCGGGAGGAGAGACGAGGAGCGCGAAGTGTGGTAGAAAAGGTAGAGACGGTTGTCGAAGATAGAGTACCAGTCCCTCGTACATCCCTTCCTCGTGCAAGGTCGCGGGGCGTATTTCCACTCCCATTCTTCCCCACGGTCATCGTTCTTTTTCTTCCCCTTTCCCTTTCCTTCCGCCCCCAACACCTTCCTCTGCCTTTCCTCAAGCTCCTCGCTCTCACCCTCCCTCTCCTCCCTCAACTCCTGGATCCAGACTTCGAATTCGGCGGCGATGAGCCCGAGCGTCTTTCTCCCCGCATTCTGTCGCATAGCCTCAAACATCTTCTTAGCCTTTTCGTTCGTAGCTTTGAGATCGCGGTTGGCATGGGCTGGACAGAAACCTTTCTTGCGGACGAGCTTATAAGGCTGTTGCAAGGAGTAGAATATCGGGCCTAAGAGTAAAGATGTGTAGTGTGTGCTGCAGTCGGACGCCATGCAAGGGATGTAGTGCTGGAGGGGGTTGTATTGTGATGGTGGTCGGGAGGGGGCTGGTGGTTGAGGAGAGGATAAGGCTACGGGGGCGGAGGCGGTGGATTGGAAGGATGTTACGCGTAAGCCTGGAATGGATGTTGGGGCGTATAAGAGTCCTGGAGCCGGTGGGACGGGCGGTGTTGGTGTCGTCTGGCTTTCTTTTCGGGAAACGGGTGCTGGTGCCGAGAAGCGCTTACTCAATTTCTTTCTCAAAGGTGATGTTGATGAAGGAACCGGTAGCACTGTGTGTGGGACTGCTGGGCGGCGGCGGACGAAGTTGATGTGTGTACATTATATTCGCCACGCGGCATTTTGTGGGTATGGCAGTATCTGGAGAGAAACTACTTCTTCTGCTGCTTGGTGTGCCACAGAGGCCAGCCATACTTGTATATCCAGCTCGGAGCACCCTTTAGATGCTCTCTGTCTCTTATTTATAGGTATAGTACGCGTTCCCATACAATGCCTTTGAACTGAGCCCTCTGGTTATTGTCATCCGCGGGCGGAACTTCATTCAGTGCGTTATCAGGCTCAGGAGCTACTGAGGGCGATATCTGGGGTGGTTTTTGGTGGTTTTCGCGTCTGACGCGTTGATTGGAGACCTTCCTAACGTTGCGGTTTATGAGATAGGGCGGCGAAGATGCAGGAGGGCGCGTAGGATAGAGTGTGTACGTGTTGATAGCCAGGTGTTGATAGCCGACGGTGTTGCGGGAGTTCACATGGCTCGCGTAATTAACCAAATTAGGTAAAGCGTCACTAAGTTGAAAACTTTCGAAACCCCAACACCAAGATACTATCACTAGCTAGGTTTCTAGCTTTATGTAAGATTAGACGACGCTACCGCATCCTGTATAACGCATATCTGATTCGCCAGCACCCCTGACCTCTCCGCTAGACCTTGCGCACCGCCGTTTACGTAACGTGTCGCTTCTCCACCTCTCCTTCCTCGTGCAGGTTTCCTTTTAAGCCGTACCACCGGGTTGTCGACCCAAATTCAGTCACGTGCATGAACGCCAATTCCGGGCTACGCTGGCTATTTTGCTGTCGCGCCCAGCCAAACAACTATATTTTTTTGTGAAATTTGGAATAGTGATTCTTTAGAGGCTCTATTTTCATACTTTATAGTTGTTGTTGCCGCCATGCTCGCGGCAGAGGTTTGCAAGCCTCAGGTAGTTGCCGACAGCCATAGTCTCCAGCGCTACCTGGTTGAAGCCTGGGTCATCTCGCCAGAATCTCTTCATCTCACCTCTGCAGTGAGCCTTGACGTGCTGGGCAGCAGAATCAACCTCAAATCGTAGATCTTCAAGGCAGTTCTTGTGGTGCTTTTAAAGGTCCTCAATAGGGTATCAAGAGCTTCTCGTACACCTCAAACGCGTACCATACAAAATCAAGTCCTCCCTTAGCATTGTCACGCTCAAATTGCTCATGCTTATATAGCTGTTGTAGCTTCCTCCTCTGCTTCCAGCCAACGCGCTGCGCTTGAGGTATACGTGCGTTATGCTGGGCGATCTCCTTATTAATTTACTGGAGGTATTGGTACTCAATCGTGCCAGGGATAGTGGCATTTTGGAGCTGCTAGTTGACCGTCTCATGTAGTTTCTAATTTTGCGACTTCAGCTTCTCAAGCAGGTCCATGGTGATCTGAGAGCTCTCGGGTTCCCAGATTACCTGTAGGCGCTTAATATCGCAGTCCTCTGAGCATGCTGCCGCCCACTGCATAAGCTTAGATCGAGTAGGTGGGACATTCTGCGCATCCTTATAGGTATCCTCGCCAGCCATAGCGCTGATTAGCTCATTGCTAGAGCCACCAAATCCGAAGCTATACTCGTCAACACCGATTATGACCAGATCTGAGCTGACCTCGAAATGCTAAGCTTTAGCATCCCTCAGAGAGACGCCAGAGAGCTCTTCCAGCTTCTCTGTGTATACCAATCGATTCTGTTTATCGTCATCGTCAAGCGCTGGTTTTTCGAGGTCGCCGGCGACGTTTTATAGGCTTTGGGCGCTCTAGGTCGGCAGAGACGTGTGATTGATCGAGGCATACGTTGCGGATCGTTTTCTCCTTTAGTGGCTCTCCCCCAGAGTTAACGCGATCATGATTGACAGCGTTAACGCGGTCCCAATTCTTGCGCTTTAGAACAGCTTGTCGGATCTCGAGAGACTCCTTAGAGCCAGGTTTTATGAACTGCTGCTATTTAACGTATGATCAATCGAGGGGAGCGATATTTTCGAGCATTTGGTGTAAATCTGGGCTCCCGGCGAGCTCTAGAGTACGTTCGTAGAACTTCTGTGCTGTGTCAGGCCTGCATCTAAGCTTCTGCGAAATCTCTATCCATCCGCACGAAAATCGGAGATGATACCCTACAATAAGGGCACGGATCGAAAGAATAAGATCAGAAGCGTGAAAGTCCTTCATTTTGGGTGGCAACGAGGCGTTGTTGTGGATAAAATTATCTATACAAAAAGTCCACTCTATGGTGTTGACCTTGATTCTGCATCTTGGCATGGTGTACGGACTGCACATGTACGTGACTGAATTCGGGTCAACAACCCAGTGGTACCTACACGTGCCTCTAGCACCTGTCTAGGACGGGGGGCTTACCTTAGCAGATTTGGCTTTCGATAGTTAAGCGCCCCCGTCCTAGATAGGTGCTGGAGGCACGGGTAACATTCGATCGGACGGGAGAAAGGTTTAGCTCAGGCGCGGTTAAAATTTCCGTGTGAAACTCGGAAGCAGGAAAGGTGGCGGTGCTACCAAAGCTCCCTATAGGTTGTTAGCGCTAGCAGGGAGGGCGGCCGACCCACTCTGGCCACACCCTTGTGAGGTGGCGAATCTATAAGAGTGAGTTAGTTGATGGGAGGCTTACAGTAGCCAAGGTTGAGTTAGATCGCAAGGCTGCGGGGCTGAGATCGACACTCTTGCTAAGTCTTTGCACAGCCATATGCCCGACAGCCACAAGCCCGGTTCACCAGATGACATAAGTAAATTACATAGGCGATAATTGTGTCAGACGTACGGGGTCGTTTCGCACTAGCCAGGATTGGAAACACTTTAATCAGAAGTACCGACCGGGATAGCAATCGTGCATGAATTTGCGCGCCACAGCAGACATAAGGCTAATGATGACTTTTTAGCATTGTAGTAAGTCTCTAAGAGAAGGTTTCGCGATGCGAATATACTTCTGATGGTGTTGCATAGTTATCGATAAGCTCGAGTAATAAGATTATAGCCTCGTGGCTAAGAAAGTGGAGGATTATAAATATAAAGGCACTTAAACAATCTAAGCGGGGACTGAGATCCTGTGATAACGTAATAAAAGGCGGGGGTTCATTAAATGTTGCCGCCTTGCCCCTTAATCGTTGGTGCCACGAAGATTACTTCCACTATAGGATTAGTAGGGGCATCCTAAGAGGATATCTTCTGCGGATGTCCCGCCATAAAGATAGGCCTGGAATGTGCCTCTAAATTAGGCTCTTCTAGAGACAACCTAAAATCTATACCTTTACGTTACCATATATATAGACTTATGCGTACCAACCAACTTCTAATTCTGAGGTCCAGGGAGAGTAAGTCGACGCATATAAGTAAGAAAAAGTAAGGAAAGGATAGGCAATACGCGGGTTTAGTTATACATGCCCCACTATCTTCTGTTAGTTTATTTTTCCGCCCGGTTTAACTTGTAATAAGTCATTAGGCTGCTAGCAGTGTCCCTACAATAATACTAGCCTCTGCGGTTGTTGTATATTCGGCAGTAATGCCCAATGCCCTAAGAACTCTAACGTTGTGACGGGTTAGGATTAGTCTATTACGCTAGCGTGCGCGGAGAGGCGTAAGGCTAAGCGTTTAGTAGGGCCGAAATAATCTTACCAGTGTTTCCGCTGTGCGGACGTCCGTATTAGGATGCGTGAATCTGCTAAATTTAAGCGCCTAACTGAATCTAAAAGTAGAATAGTCCTAATATTTTAGTGCATATTCTTAAGACACTATTGCTGCAGCCGTTTTTATCTAAATAGTGCTGCTAAGAAATCCATGTTAAGTAGTTGTAGAAATAATATAAATGCCCACGAGGTACTCTTAAACTATTTTAATTCTGAGAATAAATTCTTATCAACCTCTAAACGCCTAGACTAGCATTTATAATAGAGCCTACTATAATTCTTAATTCGGGTAAGCTTAACGCAGGGGGGATTTCTAAAATAGGGTATACTAACTGCTGGGTAGCAGCGTACTATGTGTTAAATAACAACCTACCAATGGGCCTAATGTGGATGTGCAGATCGCGATGTTTCTAAGAAGTGTTGGGATAATATTAATAATCTATATTACTGCCTAAATATGTAGTAGGTAGAGGGGACCCTATAACCTAGGCATTATAGCTGTTTACTAGAAATACTACCAAGCTCATTAGCAAGCGATAATTAAGTAGGTTGTATAGAAATTTAGCTTATAAATTAGACGGACGACAGGAGAGTTAATATATATAATTAAGGAATTATTCTCTGCTAGGCATATGAGTGGTTGCTAGTTTAGCTTAAAAGAGGAGGTAGTAGTAATGATTTAGGGTGGATAGATAAGTGGGTTATTAGGTTGTTAGTTAGTTACTAATAATATTAAGCTTATAATGTGGATGCCTAAAACTACTAAAGATATTAGTATTTAAATTTTAAAACTTTAAACATTGATACTTACTAAGAGGGTAATACGTCCTTCCCTCTAAATATCTGTTTAACTTGGGAAATCAATATTATATTTAAGATTTATCGCCCTCTACTACTTTACTATCTCATTTACCTTCGGCTGTATAGCTGGATTAAAAAGTTCCGTGATTGTTAAACTTAAATCGCCAACTTTTATATTAAAAGCTATAACCTGAGGTTAATGCGCGTCTAGATGCACATTATAGTTAAAAATAATATCTACTTGTCCCAATCTCTTCCTATCCAATATCTTTATAATAAGGTGGTATATATTTGTCGTATTAACGCTGCCGGTCATTTTAACTAATAGTTTTTTAATTAACTTGGTATCGGCCTAGTTAATAAAAGGATAAATCTTCTAAAGTTGGGCTAGGCGAGTCCGGATAAGAACCTATACTAGACGTCTTAAAACATTAGTTAAAGGCGAAGCCATAAAGGGTTGATTGGGTAAAGGTTAATAGTATAAGTAATAGTGCGAGCTAAATGATTTTGAAGGTAAGGTTATCTAAAACTCCTTAGAATTTCTTCGGTTATATATATATTGGTACAAAACAATTGCCCATACCTCCCCTTCCCATGCCAAGCGATTTACTGACCTTTGTAAGAATCTAATAGCTGTATAAATCTAACGGCCGCGTAATCCTAATGGCCTATATTACCTACACTGCTAGGCTCGCCAGCTTATAACTAGATTAGCGCGAGCAGTAACGCAGACACTTAAGTATTTGCCGCTTATACTAATTGTAATAATGCTTGGCGTATTCTTTGTTAGCGCTATCAGACCATGATTAGCCGGTCCCTACTATATAAGGGGGTACTATGAATGGGTTAGAGGCCCCCCCTACTAGTATAGTACACAAAATAACCTAGCCCTACTATATTACTTAGGGCTCGCTTATTATTCTCTTATACTAGTAGGGGGGGCTTTTGACCCGTTTATATTACCCCTTAGATTGTAGCTTTAACCGCGCTAATATCTAGAAAACGCTACGAAAATTATGCGGTGGTGATTTCCGTAGGCAATTCTACTACAAGTTAGAGAGCTGAGTTGGTAACTAAAGGCACGGCCAAGTTTAGTTAGGTTATAGGACTACGGGGCTAGAATCGGCCTATATATTAGGCTCCGTATGGCCATATACTAATAGGCTTAGCTTTCAATCGATTGATCTAAGTAAATTATATATACTAGTTACGTAAGACGCGCTAAATCGTATCGCACTAGCCTAATTAATAATTACTTCCATTATAGGTACTAACACAAGTGGCAACCTTATGTAAATCTTTGTACGATAGCAGCCATAACGCTAATAATAGCTTTTAAACATTATAGTGAAGTTTATAGGCTTAGATAGAACTATTTTATAAGTTTTAGTAGTAGCAAGAGCGTGATAATGTGCTATAGCGGGAGAAGTCTATTTTATGATAAAGAAGGCTCTCTACAAATTAGGTGCGGCAACAACGACGCAATAGTAATTTTTAGGTGTAAAGGTGCCTGCGCATTTAGGATCACTTATAGTATATATATAATATAAAAATATAATAGACACTAAAGTGTGTATATAGTTTAAGTGGTGCAAAGTTAAAGTACCCCCTATTTTTCTTAGCGCGGGGGGTTTCTTAACCTGCAGGGATAGACATTAGCTGCAAAAAGCCAGTACTTAGTATACCTATAATATTGATAAGTACCTATAAGTAGGAGTACCTATAATTACGGGGAACACCTATAATGGAAGGGAGTATCTATAATAGGGAGTACTCCTAATAGTAAGGAGTACCTATAACAATAAGGAGTACCTATAATAATAAGGAGTACCTATAATAATAAGGAGCACCTACGACAATAAGGAGTACCTATAATAAAGGGGAGTACCTATAAGTAGCAGTGCCTATGGTAACGGGGAGTACCTATAATATTAGGGAGTAATGTTACCTACAATAGTATTTACCCATAATAGTAGGGAGTAACAGGGAGTGCCTACAGTAATATGCCTTTAGCTGGTTTTTAGTGGCCGTCTCTAGATAGTTAGCGAGAAAGCATACTATTTAATTAGTATTTACATCGCTTTATTTTTATAAATTAGAAAATAGATACTTTAATTATAATATAACTTTTAGCTAAGTTATAGTAATTACTAGAGATCTCTATAAGAGTCTTTACTATAGTTAATTTTAGGCCATCCTAAGAAGAAACTTCCCTTGGGATGCCCTACCTAAACCTATATTATACTAGTCCAGTCTTGGTAAACAATCACCTAGCTCGCATAATAGTTCTCCACCTTTATATACTTGGCAGCGTAAGTTAGGCCGGCCTGTGACTTATTTGGTCCTCTATAAAGAAAAGACTTATCGCTTTCTAATCCAGATATCTTAGAATTAGCCTTTATTAGCCCTACCCTCTTTAACCTAGTTAAAATGTGCTGGCGTTTTCTTAACTAGTATAGGATAGAACTTTTCCTTTAAAGCAGTTAGTAGTCCGTATAGCAATAGAGAGAAGAGGGCCTACCAGATCTTATAGGTTTGGAGGCTATAAAGGTTAATCTATAGACGTATAGGTATAAAATCAACCGTTACGCCGTATTAGGATATAGCAATCTATATTATAGTCTCGCTTTAATCTATTAGCCTTTTATAAAAAGGTCTCCTTTTACTTTTAAAAATTCTTATTTGTGGCTCGCTTTAACCTTGGTAATAACCTTTACTTTAAATACATTACTGTAGTACTAGATAATTAATAGCCTATTAGCGTTTTATAGGGTAACTAGGGTGCGAGTTGGCTCTAAATTGCATATTAATAAGGTGGGAATATTGAGAATAAATATAGAATCTACCCCTTAATATTGGCCTAAGTTTTAACTAAAAACAAGATCTTGTTTTAAGAACTGGATCTAATTCTAAAAACCATATTTTAATTTTAAAGGCTGTGTCCTAATTTTAGGTCCTAGATATACTAAACATAATTAAAAAGATATAGTATTAAGCCAATTAGATTATTTTTAGTTCTAGCTTAAATTGTAATCCCAAAAATTGGATCTAATTCTAGAGACTAGATCCTAATTCCGGTTTTGGGACATAGGCCAATTAATTACTATAAAAAGGGCGCAATTTTAAAAACTAGATCTGGTTCTAGGAACAGAATCCAGTTTTCAGGAAACAGGTCAATTAACTGCTATAAAAAGAGGTTGCATATATCTATATTTAGCATGTTAGGTTTGGCTTATTTCAAAATCAGCTACGTAATCGATTATAGGCGCGTATATAACCAACCCAACAATTAACCTGCTCTGCAGCTGTACCTTACCTAGCGCCTTTAGCATCACTGCATTAGAGCCTCGCTCTATTTAAGCCTTACATGTCACAGAACAAACTAAAACTAATAATTACAATTAGTTATAGACTAATAAACACTGCCTATAGCTTTCCAATAATACTGGAATCCTATATACGCACTGCGTTTTAGCCTATACAACCAGAGACTACAAACGGTGTCCCTGCACTTTGGGTCATTATAGCTCAGCATTTAACTAAGCCCCGCGAAGCCTTAGTCTAAGCCATGTTGGATTGGCTTAACTTTTCCGCGCCTAATCTGCAATCCTCGCGTTCCGCTCGCACTCTGCTTCCTTTCTTACACTTTTCTTCCTCATTATATCCTTATTTCAAGACGCGCGACGTGTCCTTAACCTCCCTATACTTATTTACTTCTCTGCCATTATACCGTCTGTTATGTCCTAGCCTCTTTAATATCCCTTCCTCGCCTACCTACCTAGCTCTTGGCGCGTTTGCCTATAATGGCGAATCTCTCTAGATTAGAGATAATCAAAACAAAGCCTATTAGGGAAGGATTAAATAACTTTCGCAATTCATTTAACTTAATATATTAGGATCTGGGCATTCCTAGCTCTTTAAACTCATTGCACCAGATAGGCGATAAAGGTATTTATTAATTCGTCTATCACAAGTCTCCTCTAATATACACAGGGCTTAAAAATCTCGTTGTTAACCTTACTATAGCGTTACAAAATCTTCCCGCTGCTTGAGTACTTCCGTCTAGTGCTGGCTACGGCACCCTTCGTAGTGACCTTCTCCGGCTTGGCTCCTTGGTTGATTTTGACGACTTTAACATTAAGCAGTTCCTACCTCTTCTAAATGTGATCCTTTATATCGAGCCTAACAAGATTATCTAGGAGAAGGTGTACGCCACTATAATAGAGTCCACGCCTCCCCCCTGACCGCTACTATTCCACGTTCAAACCCCATATTAACGCAATATAAGCAGCTTCGCCAACTTGTCCAAATACAGGAAATACGTGGATAATGTTCTAAAGGAGGAGCTAGGCCCTCTTTACGTAGAGATTCCTAGCTTATATAAAGCATTCTTTAGGGGAGTGGAAGGTCTTAAAGAGGCAAGCGCCGCCGTTTTTAAGAAATGCAAGGAAGGGGACAATCCACTATATGCTAAGGGCGGCTAGTGTAACTGGCCTAAAGGCGCGAAAGAACATGGAGTCCTAAAGTGGTTTAATAAGCTAATTATATTATTTCTAGACTTCGCAAAGGAGCACGGGTTTATTCCAAAGGCATAATAAAGACTAGTGGAGCATACTTAGCAGCCCTTATAAGGATCTACGGCCGACTAAAAGCTAGATATCGGCTTTGTAGATAATCTAATAGCCGGCAAAAGCTCCCAATGCCATTAGTTATATATATTTATACTAGGAGAGCTAAAGAGTAATCTAAATACTAATATAGCCTCGAAAGCATAGTTTAATTTGGGGAAATATATAAGGGAAGTATTTGCCGCTTAGGATAGTCGTCGCTTTATCCTAGGCTTTACCCTCTATAGGTCTATTATGCGGTTATAGGAGTATAACCGGGTAGGGGGCATCGCATTATCACTATTTAATATTAATAAAGACGGACTACAATTTACCTTAGTAATATTAGGATTTCTCTAAATAAATAAGGAGCAGCTTAGGTTTAACCCTACCTTTCTAACATTAGATGGCAAACAGTACATCAAAATTGTATATAATGGCTAGACCAAGCGTCTCATCCTTAACGAACTCATAAAGCGGGCACGCTGTATTGCTAGTTAAGCAACTACTTGCTAGAAAGCACACTATAAGGGAACACCTAAGATACCCCTTATTATTAAAGACTCGTGGCAGTACTTAGAGCGCGAGGAAAAAGGCAAACTGCTGTATAAGATATTGGAGAAGGGAGTAGTCAATATAGCCAGGTACTATCACCATAAGACTATTCGCGTAAGTGGACAAGATAATAATATCTTTAATATCCGTAAGGGGCTAGATATTACAAAAGCGACAAACTATAAGCTAGAAGGCTTAATAATGCCTCTAAGACTAGCTAGAGTGCAAGGAAGTATAAAAAAAGGTTAAAGTTCTAACAAAAAGAGGTCTTCTAGCTGCAGCGCCCTATTACCGCCTGGTAAGCGCCTGTACTTAACCTCTTTAACTAAGCGCCCTATTATACAGAATCGCGTGCACCGACGCGTTATCACTAGTGACTATGGGAAGCCTCTTTATAAGGCAAGCTCTCGGGCTACAATACTTACTGCACTAGAGGGTAGTATTAAAGGATATAAGTCTTTATATACGCAGGCCGGTATTATCTAATATAACATTTTAATAGGCAACCTTTTAATAAACGAGGAAGATAATAATCCTTCTTAGCCGGCATTCTTAATTGACTTCAATCTCGCGATTAAAGAGAAGCGAGAAGGACCTTTAGGAGCACAGGGCAAGACCAGCACAAAAGCGTTTATAGCTATAGGAGTGCTTCTAGGCGAGAAATACTCCTTTAGGCATAATCTAGAGTCGTTCTTCTAGGTGCTTTTCTGGATATGCGTACACTATAATAGGCTAGGTAAAGATATCGGTCCAACTAAGTTTAAGCGTTAGAACTATAAAAATACCACTAAGTTGGCTGAGTTAAAATTGGGGCTAGTAAACAGGGAAGGGCATTTTCTTAACTGTATAGTTAAGGCATTTACACCTTACTATTAACCGCTAGTCCTATGGGTTAATAAGCTGCGAAAAGTGGTTTTCCCAATAGACGGGAGATGGGAGAAGGAAGATAGGGGGCTTTATTCCTAGATAAAAGAGATTCTTTAGCAAGCATAGAAGGATCTAAAGGTGCTAGCAAAGTAGATAGAATAATATTTCATTGCCCTATACTCTTCCACTATATGAGTTAAAGGTTTGTAGAGATTTAGGCGGCTAAGGCTAGGTAGCAGCCTTGGTCAAAACGCATGTAAAATAGCATAGGATGGGCTAAATAAACCTAGGAAAGCGGATAACCTAATCTTCCGCTAGATTATTAGGTCCCCACACCCTACTATCTTATATAGGCTTTATATTTCCATAAAACATATAATCTACTCCCTAGCCTATTAGAAGCCGCCTTGTGCCGCCTAAATAGAGGCTGTAGGAAAATTAATCCCTTACTCTAGCCAATCCCCTACTTAAACAAGTCCCCTACTCGAACAAATCCCCTACGGGAGCCGATGCCTACGTGTTTTGCCGCCCTATGGGAACCAGTCCCCTACTTTAATAAATCCCCTGCGCTAATAAATCCCCTGCGCCAATGAATCCCCCTGCGGGTGCTAATGCCTATGTATTCCACCGCCCTATAGGAACCAATCCCTTGCGGCTTGCATTCCTGTACGGCTTTTGCTCCCCCATAGGAGCTAACAGCTACGTTTTCCTCTCCCGTACGGGAACCAATGCCCTGCGGCTTCTATTCCCCTGTTTCTAGATCTACCAGCAATTCGCCCACGCTACAGCAGATTAGAAGATAAGGAAGACTCTATCTCTTAATCTATAAAGAAAAGAGACTATATATACAGAAGGTAGGTGGTAAGAAGGCTGACAACAATTTGTAATTATCTCTTTATTGCCACTAAGTTGGTAATAGGTAATGGAAACAGGTTGATATACCCCCCTAGCTTTAAGCTCTATAGGTCAAAGCTATATTATAAGTCTTAGTATAGTGTTAAGTTAAATATACCCCATATTTTCCTCCTTGCTTACCTTTTACAATTTAGATCCTTTCCTTAACACTAGAACTTTGTTTAGCCGGGAGTTTAGCTTAGTAAATGTGGTAGGGTTCCCGTCTGTTATATAATAACCACGATAGATATAAGAGAACGTGGCATTAATTAACTACCTAGAATTACGTTTTAGTAATAAAAGATCTAACTAAACTCTAGCAAATAAGCCAACGCAAAGGGTAAAAGAATAAAGAGAAGAGGGGAATAGTTAGAGCACGTAGAGCTACGTATAAGATTGCATGTTCTCTATTAGACCTACTCCCCTAAAATCGTATTAGAATTCTTTGTTTATAGTAATAGCGATTTCTAAATGTAACTTACTTACTTGAGTTTTATCATAGCACGCTAATGCTTGAGCTATTGATATGGCATTTTTTATCTAGACCAGTCGGTCAGCTTGGCGCTGCCAATGAGGTAAAGCACTTACTTCTCGCCTATTAAGATTTTTGCTTGCTATATACTTAAGTACGTTTAAGTCGCAATCTGCCTTACCGTGTTTGGTCTTTGCCTTTGCTAGAAATATCCTCTAAATATCCTTTTGTGTACCTTTGTCTAGCGGTTTGTACCTAATTGCGATATATACTCTGCTTGCTATAGCTTTATCAAATATCTACACTCGGTTGGTCGTGATAAATAGGATCCCCTCGTAGTATTTTAGTTTACGCAAGAATACAGAAACCAGGGTATTGCGGTCGGGATTTTCGAGCGTGCGCTAGGCTATAAATATGTCCGCTTTGTTGAGAAGCAGAGTAGCTTTCTAGTGGGTTGCTATTATAAAGGTTATAGATAGGATTCTCTTAACTTCTATGGCCTTAACGCCTAATTGGCCAGCAGCAATCTGGTTTATTAGAGAGTGACCCTAACAAATAAGCAAATAGGCCACTTACCACGTAAAGTGGGGCTTTAAGAGACTCTGCTATCGCCTCTACTGTTAACGTTTTCCTAACGCTGGGTGGCCCACTGGTATATTATATAAGCGATTGAATTGGTAAGGTACGGAGAGCATACTATAATAAGAGAATAATTCCTTTTCCTTTGCCCTGCACTAAATTATTAAAGGTGTAGTCGGAGCCCTGATTTAAATATAACTTACTTAGCGCCCGCACAATTCTCTTTTTTTTGTAAGGGATGATAAGTTTATCAAATAAAGGGTTCCACTTAATATTGCTTATATGCTTAATAGCAAACTTAACTATAGCTTGTTAATATAAAACTGCTTTTGCCGAGCGCCTAGGTAACTTATGGAACTCTTTATTATCCAGACTAAAACCTAATATAGTTGGACTGCAGATAAGTAAGTTACGCTCTTTCAGCCGTTTCGGATTGATGTCCGTATACTTAACTTGGCCGTCTTTATCTAAGGGAACTAGTTTAAAAGTGCTAAGGTTTATTATAGCTGGCTTATTCTAATGGATTCGCGGTCTAATATAATTAGAGTTGCATTCCTGGAATCCGACTGTATTAACCATAATCCTATTTTTAACGTAGCGGCTGTTTACCTCGCCCTTATTATTTAGCTGGAACGTATAGCCTTTGTATTATTGGTGATGGATTCCTATTAAGGAAACAAACGTGCGACTATACTTAATTAGGTCTTTCCTAGTTTCTTCTAAATTGGGGTGAAACTGAAAGGGATATATATGGAGGAGATTAATCCGTATCGCTCCCCAAAATTGCGGGACTTTATACTTAGTAGTGGCTTCTCTAAGTACCTTTCTATTAAAATCTAGATAGTGAGTCTTAACGAGGAAGTATTTGGAACCATTTAACTTGACTTTCTCCTTACTATAATCGCATATGATACATCTTGCTACGTGAATGCCTTTGTAAGTGGAATAGACCTCTGAACCTGGTTTAAAGAGGGCCTAAAGAAGATTATATGTGATTTCTTTCCTTTTAAGAAGTAAGAGTAGGCGTTTGCTAATTGGCTTATAAGTAGTCTTTATGTACTCTATTAAAAGGTCTAAATGCTTTAAATGGAGTATGTCCTTGGAATCGCCTCTTATATAGGTTTAATACGACTCCAGATCTAGTAGGAAATAATAAAGGAGATTTTATTTTACCTGCGCACAAAATAAGCTTCTAAACTTAAAACATTGGGGTAGCCCGTTAGTGAGATATGCCGTACTAAAGGTATATCCTCTGCAAGAGAGATTCCGTGGATATCTTGAAGGGCTGTCCTTAGAACGTCTTATAATATCTTAGATTTAATATTAATATAGGAAGTTGGGTCTTTTGTTGTCTTATCTATAACTTTGTTATAAGTAGTGGGGGAGACTAATAGAGTGCACTATGCCTATTAATCCGAACACGAACGATAAATATGAATTGGTTTAGTTTATTCGCTTCTTCCTTAGGGTCTACTAGCTTGGCAATTATGTATTTATAGGCTTTCGGATCCTAGCTGATAATTGTATTAACCGCGTCCGCTTGTATTTTGTTAAGAGCTTACACTTTATTAACTTTCTTATATGCCACCTTTGATGTTTGTGATTTGGCTTCCCCTGGTTTGGGCTGTTCTGTAACTATGGCTTTGGTAGTCTTAGGTAGAGAAGCGGAGTTAGGTAATGTCTTTGTGGTTGCTAGGAGTTCTACGGCCGTAACGCCTTACTCGATTAATTACAACATAGTGGTAGCCTTGGGAGTGTCTATAGCGCCAGATATTGCATTTATTGCCTTTAGTACGTCCTTAAGCAGCTCCGCAAGGTAAAGAGCAGTAACTGGGTCCGAGGGCGGTATAACCAGGCTAGAAAGAGGCGTTTGCGAACTTCCGTAGCTAGGAGGGGTGTCTGGAGACACCTTGTATGGCTTTATAACCTTAGACTGGTTTGACATTATTACTTTATAAAGCTTTGGTAACGTAGTACTAAATTAAAGTATAAAATTGGTAATAAGCTAAGTGTATAGAGTAAGAAGCTAAGTGTAGAGAAAGTCGATAGTATTAGTTCTTGAATAAGATCCGCCCTCTTTATACCCAGTGATGTAGTATGCTACGCAAATGCTTTCCCCTATTTATCCTAGGAGACGCTATATTATATATATCGACATTAATTCCGATATGGTAGAGGACCGAGTAAATATTATACAATCTTGCCGTAACTATAGAAACAGAGCTAAGACCTATATTTGGGATCTCAATTCCGGCGCTAGAGCGGCGTGAAAAGGATATTTAACTACTTTAATTGATATATAGAAACCTGACGGATATTAAGGACCTATTTTCGTTGCCAAAGCCACCATATATGTGTTCGTTTTCAAATACTAGCGTATAAGTTCATTTTTAAATACTAGCGCGTGAGTTCGCTTTTAAATCCTAGTATATAAGTTCGCTTCCAAATACTAGCGTACAAGTTCGCTTCTATATTTAAGACTATATATTCGCCAGGTAGGCCTAGAAAATTAAAGTTATACCCTTAGGACAAAATAACTTATTAAGTTGTATACAAAAACCTATTATAATTTGAGACTCTATTGACTTCTCGCTCTTCTCTGTATATATACCAGCATGTAATAAGATCTACACACATAATGTTCATTTTTGGTTAGTGTAAACCTTAGTAAGAGTTAGCATGCAATACTTGCCCCGCAGTAGTACAGATATTGTATATAATTTAAGGCCCTACCTCCAGGCTAAAGATAAACAACCTTAAAATGTCTAGATATTATCGTTAGGTACTAATATTACCATCTATTCCTCCCAGTCCTATAACTACGACACTCCTATCTTACCATATCGAACTCTGTATATGCGTTGGAGAATATAGAGTATGACACCCATTTATAAGATTTGCGTATATACCCTACTATTATACCATTAGATCCTATTTAGTAGCGGTATAATTACAGTAAGTACTAATTTTACTATCTTTTAGCGGTGCTAATGTTTTACGTAAAATTAGCTGCTTTTGTAATTTATACACTGCCTTCTTATTGTACAGACCTAAGACAACCACTTACGCGCGCTTGCCATAGACATTATATCCTTATACACTACCTTTAAAAAGCTTAAGTTTTATAACTCCACCGTTATAAGTGAGACTGGAAGGACGGTTAATGTCACTAATAAGGTAGCAGAGGACAATTAAAAGCTAAAAGGAATATTTAAAGACAAAGTACGCTTTTAACTTCTTAGTATAAAGATTATACTATTGCTAAGTCCCATTTAGACCAAATAAGATGGGGAGGTTAAAGGTAACTAAACAGGTCCTTATAAGTTAACAGTACAAGGACCATTTTAGCGCACTATAGCGGTTGTTATAAAACATGGCAGCAGCGGGTATATCACAGTCTTTAAAGTTTACACTAAAACGGATTATCGACCTATTGCAACTTATAATGCATTAGACGGAACGACTATAATTATCTTAGAATCTACTAAATATTGCTAGGTTATAAATAGCGCCAAAGTCAAGTACATCTTATAATGTTTATTGGACATTCATATCTCAGTTGTGTATTTTTCCATAAGTTTTGTGTATATGTTATAAGGGACAGTAACAAATAGGAAATGCACCTATAGTTATAGAAATAATATAGTCAATCTATTACTTAGGCCCTCCCTAATGTATATAAGAATGACTTCAGCGGCTTTAGCGGTGAGTGGTAAGGTTATGGTTGGAAGGCAGGAAGAATAGTCTACTCCAATTAGTCCTGTAGACTATATAGTTAAGGAATTACGCACCTTTAATATGTCCCTGTTTTAAAGATGCTTTCTCTAAAATAGAGGGGTTACTAGGATTGCATAGTTGTATCTCAAGCTTATAGTAGTCTAGACGTCAATTAACGATATTTATAAGGATAATATTAAAGAAACATACTTTCTAAAAACGCCTTTATATTTTCTTGCCTTGGCGTATTTATTATCACCTTTCTTATCTAATCTATTGCAATCTATGTGGGAGGGAGGTCTCGCGCCTCTAAATAGCACTACGCATTGTTTAAGAGCCAATTAAATTGTTTATATAGTAGCATAGATAGACTAGAGAAAGATAAGGTGTAGAAGATTAAGGTTATAAAGTCTAGCTTCTATAGTTCTAACCATCGTAATTGGCTTTTTTTAGTGCCGTTAGATAATTTTTTAGTATTAAACCCTATCCTTTGGACTAGTAAAGGCTTTTCCTCTTATATAAGTTTAACTATCTTGTCTAGGCCCCTCTAGACCATAATCTATACTAAAAGGTTGGATGCTCTAACGCTTAGTTCCTTAGAAAGAATATAATTGATGTTATTGAGTTTAAATACGCGCTTGCTAATCTTGTCTAATTTTAGGGAGATCTTATGCGGCATAGTAAGATAAGGGATATAGAAGAAGCGAATAGTTGTTCTCTAAGTTTAGAAGCGAAAAGCTACCATCTACGTTAGGTGCGAACTTTGCTGTTTTATATTAGAAGTTGCCGAGGTTCCCTACTTTTACTAATTTAGGTAGTAGTGCATCTAGAACTACTAAGCTGGCAGCTTATTGAAAACTAAAAGCGTAACGTGGCACCTTTTGGCAATTAGGCGTTTTAGTTATCAATGCACTACGCCTAAATCTTTAGATGCTTTTAAAATTTACTCTTACCTATATTAGGCTAGCCCGCCTCGACCTACGTCTTTCTCGTACGCAGCTATAATAGATGGCAAAGCAGCTATCCAAGCTTAGCTAGGAGACTGGCCAGACTTTGCCATAATATTACGTGGACGGGTGCTTAAAAAAATGCTAAAATTAGGACCTTAACTAGTAAAAGAACTACTACTAACTGAAATATAAGAATACACCTAAGCTACTAGCCCCGTCCTTTCTGCACGGCAACTCTACCCTTTACTTTCGCAACTTTGGAAGAGTGTACCTATAACAATCCAGCTTTGGCTTATTAAACGCGTCTTTAGTAAGACTTAAGGGCATCTTTAGAATTTAGGTGTTTAACGTTCCATTATCTATCCTACCTTTAGGCTATTGCTTTCCTGTAGCTGCTTTATTAAGGTCTATTTGGGAGGGCTCTTTAAGGTAAGTCGCCTTTATCGCTAGAAGCCTATGCTTATTCTATCTAGGTATTTGCTGGAAATAAATTCTTTAAAAGCTTAGAGAAGCTAGCCTATAAATAAATATTATAAAATATAAAATCTATATCTAGAAAGCAGGCTATTAGCCCTAGAATAGCGGTTGCATTTTTACGCAACAATCGAGCTTTAAGTCCATAATAGAAGAACTAGAGGCTAAAAATAAGGATTAGGCTAATAAGATAAATTATTTACAAAATATATTAAACGTTAAGGTTAATCTAAAACAGCGCGCTAAAGATAAGATATCTAAAACCGGCTCTCCTAGGACGGTGAGCCTCCTGGGATATAACGTTTATAGGATTTGTCTCGGCGTAAGTTCGGTCCGCTTAATGGAGGTAAGGCCTATATACGATAATATTTCCTATACGGAGACTAGCGCCTAGGTGATAGAGCATGGACTATTTCACTGAGCGCCGTTTAACCCTAAGCCCGCATAGGCGTTTTGGCTTGTAGCTTTTATTAATATATAAATTATTTTACTAAGAGGCTTAATGCCGTCCCCCTAGCCGCCGAATAGACCTAGACCTGGGCCCTACCCGGCCTATTCTAAGCTTGCTCCTACCTACTATCGTGCTACCCTAGCCTGTATCTACCTGGCGAGTCATAGATGATAATAACGCGTAAGAAGCTGCTCGGGTTTATTACCTATAATAGCGAAGAAGGGGTGATATATTATTGTGTAATAAACTAGGAGTAATATTTCTATTTGCTAGGAACGCCTGGTTACTTATCTAGGAACCCCTACCTCTCTAGTCTCCGCGACTCCCGTCTACTGCGCGTCTTAACAACTATAGGCGTAGATTGTGGCCGTTGTGGGGACTGCTGGTGCTTAGGTCGTGCTTGATCTAGTGCTTGTTTTTGCTAAACCCGGCGGAGCGGCGTCGCTGGCGGTGATTTCGCGCTAGTATTAACAAATCGTTTAACCTTAGACACCCTCTATAGACAAATTTAATATAGAGCGGCGTCTTTCTTAGTACTTTGAGGCTTGCTCTCTCGGCTATCCGGGCTCTATAAGACGCTGCTTTATAGAGGGCCTAAGTCCTTAATAGCAGGTTGAGCTTCTAGTATATTACGCTTCTGGCGCTGCATGTTCCGTTTCTGGGGCTTAAATTTTAAAACCCTTACCTTACTAAGTACCTTATAAGCTTTTAGTTATCTCTTCCGGTGGTTGAATTTGGAGGGCATCTAGATAGCTTTTAGTCCGCTATCCTAATTGTTATAGTCTTCTTTAATGGATGGCGGTTATATAGTATCTATCGCCATACGCTCCTGCTTAATCCACTATAGGAGATTCTCGTGGTATCCTAACTTCCGTTTAGCAGTCTCTAGTATGTACTGAAAATTTAGGCCTTCTGCTGCACATTTAATGCCTATGGCGTTTACACCTTTAGCTTTCTTCTAAGCAATATCCAACGCTTCCTTCTAATTATCTCTCTTCTTCTCTAACCGCTTATGGTTTTAAAGATAGTAGTTCTAAAACTTAGTCCAATTCTCTAGCCAACTCTATTATCCTAAGTTAGATTGTAGACGTATATTCCCTCCTAATTAATGCCTTTACTGACATTCCTGGACCTTCTCCTTAAAATCACTAAAAGGTTTGTGTTAATACCATTATTAGGTTTTCTTTTAAGATTAACGGAATTGCTCCTAGTCTAATAATTAGGTATAGAGTACTAAGTTATCTATTCTAGTAAATAATTTCTAATACAATATTATTCCTTGGTATTGCTTAAAGATGTCTAGCAAGGGAATCTTAAAATCAGTTAGGTAGTAAGGAGGACAGCCTTTCTTTTTTAGAACCTTGCGCGCCTGGTCCTCTATAAAGTGAGACTCCTTCTCCTCCGCCTTAGGGTTAAGGGGTGGTGTTAGGTCTCTATATTATTATATTATTAGTGTAATAAAGGGATAGATGGGGTAGGAGTACTAACTATAGCCTAAATAGAAGAGCATTATCGACCTAATAAGATGTGATTAGAAGTTGGCTTCTAAGCGCGAGGGAAAGTATTACATTAGCTTGACTTGCCTAGGGCAGTTTAAGGGGTTTCTAGACTTGTACTCTAAAGTCTTTAATTTAGTATATACTTTGGCTTTCTCTAGCTCGGTAAAGGTCTCTAAGCCTAGTACTATAACAATGCTTTTTAAGGGAGAGGTGTTGGCATAATTAGCTACAATTGTAGGTAGTAAGCCAGTATATACCTAAAATCGCCACTAAAGTCTTTAACAGTACGGCGGGCGACTAGGTTATTAATATAAGAGTAGTCTAAATCCATAGCGGATAGGGAAAAGTAGAATAGCGGTAGTGCACGCGGTGGCAGTAAAGTAGTTATTATTATATAACGCGGGCTGCTAGGCAGCAGATATAAAACCTATATAGGCGCAGTTCCCTTGGATAATAGTTAGGCCGCCCTTTTTTAGCGGCCCAGAGGCTAGAGATGATTGAACCTAACGCTAATTATTTAAGGACTAGATAACTAGCTATCTAGCTACCTATAAAGAAGAGATAATAAGAAAAGATAAGAATCGGAAAGATCCTTAGGAAAATTTTATAGGGGCGCCCACTAGTTAGTGCTTGTGCCACCTTCTATCAAATGTGGCCTGCCCCTTAAAGCAAGCCCCTGCGACCCATTGGCCCCCGCGCTTAATGTAGTGTATAAGCCTATTAAATTAATACGAATTTATGTAGCTATAAGCCCCTGCACCCACGGGGGTACCTAAGAGCAGAAGTGCCTGGGTATATTACCTATATTAGCTGCTCTTCCTAAGTGCTTCTGTCTAGGACTATTTATTTCTTTAATATTTTCTATCTCTAGTACTCCTGTCAAGGTCTATTTCTTATTCCACTAATCTATCCTGTTATAATTCGTTGTCCCCACCTCGCTATTTAGCATGGACAACCCTAATATGTTCGCAGTTCTGACCCTACGCGATAGGAAAAACAGGGCTATGACAGCCTTTCACCTACTGGAAAACGCGAATCGCTTCTATAGTACTATAGGGGGCGTCGCTAAAGAACCCACAATCAACAGTCAGGAGCCCACGCTGTCCGTATTGTCGCTATCTAAGGAGGAGAGGGAGGTAGACTAGGATACCACTGATTGTATTATTCTAACCTTTAATAAGCCCCCTAAGGACCCCTTAAAAGGGTGGTAGTTTGGCACTAATAAGCTTTCTAATGTCCTCCTAGGGCATTAAGGAACCAGAGGGATTAGTGGCCAGCAATATAATATTAACATCGATAAGAGGGGTTGGATATTTCTTCACAATTACCATTCGTCGCATGGGACCGCTGTTAGCTATAATAATCAAAAACAAAACAAAAAGCGGAAGAAGGAGACGTGGATTCTCTCCTACAGGCCTAGCACTAAGTCAGAATAGGAGAATATTACGATCTATATAGGTAGTCTGGTAATCAAAATTGAGTTTCCTAACTAGCAAGCAGGTCGACCCAAATATAGGGAGAACTTATAAGCATTCTTTAAACAAAGCCAGACAGCGCTCCCATCTATTAAGGCACTTAAATTTGACAGCTATTAGTCTACTATAATACCTAGTCAATATTAGACTCCTACGCACCGGCTAATCTACTTGGATAATAAAGTAATTAGAAAGGGCCAATTTGGTAAAGTTCGCAAGGTTATTAGAATGCGTAATGGGCTGTACTATACTGCCAAGACATTTACCCCTCTATTTAAGGCCTCCGCCAGCGACCAGAAGAGGAAGCGGGATAAAGAAAAGTAGAGGGATATAATACAGAATAAAATTAATATTATGAGGAACAATGCTTATATAAGTATGCCATTACCGCTACCTAGGTTAGCTCCGGTTATAGCTCTAATTATTAAACAGCCAAACGTTATGTGGGTAATTGACTTTTACCTTACACCTAAGCCTACCCTCGTAATGCCGTTTTACCCTAACGGCCACCTCGAGCGACATCTTTTTACGGACGAATAATACGTCTCCGCCCTTTGACAGATACTCCTCGGCCTCTATTACCTGTATAAATGTGGGATAATCTATTATAATCTTAAGCCCGAAAACCTACTTATCGACAAGGACAAGGACAAGGACAAGATCACCGTTATTATTGCCAATTTTGGCCTTTCTAAGATTATAACACTAACCAACAACCTCCTAAATACTTTCTGTGGGACACTGCCATATGCTGCGCCAGACGTTTTCCCTGGGAGGACTTGTATAAGTAACGGCTATGGGGCCAAAGTAGACATCTAGTCGGTAGGAATTATTATATTTAATATATATGGCCTTCCAGAAGTTCCGCCTCTTCCTAAAAAGAAAGACCCTAGGCGGCAAGCAGTTGCAATAGAGAAATAGATCTCAACATAGACCGAGTTGCTCCTTAAAAGACTTGATTATAAGGACAAAAATAATAACAAGTTGGTAGAACTCCTCTTTTACATACTTAATCCCTATTTAGAGAAACGATACTCGGCAAATTAGTATTTAGAGACAGGATGTCGCAATAGTTTGTTTAAAAAGACCTGTAATAGTCGCATTGTAGATACGGATGCGGACAATATAGTAAATAACACAGCGCAAGCCGACCCTACACTTACAGACAATAGGGTAGAGACGCCAACTCCGCAATCCCCCTAACTGTTAGAGACAGGCACAAACAAGACCACCTTTATAGCTGGAAGCCTTTGGGGTTATTTAGGGAGAGGATATCACAATGGTTTGTTTAGAAAGACCTATAATGGTTATATTATGGGTGCGAACGACATAGAAGTCAACACTTTAAAGAATGCTACTTCGCAAGCTAAGGAAGCCGAGGAAGTAGATAATAGGACAAAGATACTAACTCTACGGTCACCCTAGTGGACGGAAGTAGACATAAACGATACTAGCTTCTTAGTTAGAAACCTTTAGGGAAGTAATAGCAATAGAGTAGGATTGATAAATTCGCTATTAACTATTAAGGGCTCTATATCTAGGGCCCCAGCGCGCTAGCCGACGATATTAACTTCTACAGAATTAAGCTAGTCTTTAACAATTAGTCTATCAAATTCTAACTTAAATGGCGGTTTTAATTTAGATTCTGGGTTTAGGCATAAAGAAGGTCCCATAGCAGGTTTATTTATTAGAAGGGATCGTTTTACCAGTAGCCTTAAGAGTAGATAATCTAGCGAGGACGTAGCTAAGAAGTAAGTAGAGAAGGCAGGTCCTGGGCAACGGAACCTAATAGTGACGAGTGCTGCAGGGTTAGATTCTTTTAAACAGCGTCTTATTAAGTTGCTAGCCGGGTAGGAACGGAGTCTTCTTTTTACTATATATTATTATATAATGAACTTAAGTATTTTATGGAGTTTTCTTCAATAGCAGACTGCTATATAGCTAACGACAAGTCTCTTCGCTTGCTCGACTGTTATATAATATATGTCTAATATATTTCTTTTAAAGCATCAAGTGAGCGCTTATAGATGCGCCAGTAGGAATGCATGTTTTAGGCATTTAGCATTTGTAATTTATTAAAGAAGAACTATAACTATTTTTACCCTCTTATGCGTAACTAATAACTATCTCTACGTTAGTGCTCGGGTCAATTAAGTATATAGTAGCCTTTCCTGTTATATATAGCCCTGTTATTTTTGGCAGAATATCTATTTAAGCTCTTAGCTGGGGTATTTAGAGGGGAAATATCCTCTTAGGAATACTTACTAACTAAACCTATAGTGGAATAGCCTGCTTGGCGCCGTGCCCTATTATTTATAGCGGAGTATCCCAGTATATGTTTAGATTTGAGGACGCTTATAATATTGTATTCTGAATTTCGAGTCTAAGGCTATATATTTATGTTATATCAAAGTTACGTAACGCAAATTTATTGGGATGTATATATACTAGGTCAAAGCGCCTAACGATTACCCTCGCGTAACGATCGCTTGCATATAAGGGGGCTACCTGAGTGGGCTGCCGCCCGCTCCCTGCAAGTTTTGTAGCATTTTAGTCGTATCTATACTATTTTCATAGAGATTAATATATTGCCTTAAACTTGCAGGGAGCGTGCTGGTAGCCCGCTTAGGTAGCCCCCTTGTAGAAATCATTTTCGATGCAAGCGATCGTTACACAAGGGCGATTATTAGGCGCTTTAACACGGTATTACTAGCCAATAGATAGTATAGTTACTATTAATAAGAATAAATGTAAAGAAAGAAAAAGGATAGCTAAATTCTAAATATATATCTACCTACGTACCAAAAGGGCGTGCGTTTTGTAGAGCTAAGTATAGGACTGTAAATTATCAAACTAGCCTCCTCCCATGAAATTACGCTGAAATTCTATATTCGCAGTAATAGCGAATTTTAGATATGTTAAGGACACCTGTGTCTCCTTATAGGAAGCCGATACTTAGGCTATAAAGGGTTGCGTAGGTCTAGTTTAGGCCCCCACTTAGGATTGTTTCTAGCGCATTCTATAAGACATAACTTATTCCTGGATATATACTACTGGACTACGCTCTCTAATTTAGGCTGCGTTGTTTTAAGGGTTTTACTTAGTTATTTTTACTAAGTTCCTTAGGCAGTTACGTATTCTCCGAGCCCATTCCTTATAACGTTAGAGGGCAACGGAGGGTGGCAAAAGCACCATAGACCCTAAGAGGCTGTATAGATCTCTGAACGTAATAGAAATTACTCTATATCTATATTTCTTCTATTAGAGCCACCTAAACGAAGGTAGGTTAACACCCTTCCAGCTATATGTAATTGGAGTAATTGCTTAATCTATAATCCCTCTCTAAGCTTCCCTCTTTAATTTAGTCACCTATATTTAAAAGAAGGGATGGACCTAAATCACTCCCTTAAATATTGCTTAAGACGTAGTTAAAACCAAAACTAGGAAAGAAAACCAACGAAATATATTATCTAAAAGTATTCTACTTGGCTTAGCGCAGCTTATGAACAGCGAGAAATATAGCAACTTAAAACTTATATGCTAGGGGCTAAAGTTTAAAGTCTATAAAGTGATTATATGCACCTAATCTCCTATACTTGCAGCTGCCTATAATGGAGGCTTTTAGGTAAAAGCCAACTGAACCTTTAGTGGAATTAACCCTAACTAGGAACTAACTAATGGGTAGAAGGCAGTAACTAACATTATAAATATTAACGAGTTCGATTCCGGCACCGTTAAGAGAATGATCTAATTTATGTATAAAAAGGACTATGACAATAGCAGGGAGAAGCAAGGATCTAATATTATAAGTATAGAAACGCTTGGCCAAGGTAAGGGATATATTTGCGCGCTAACCCAGTTTATCTGTACTCAAACTTCAATCTAAAATTAGAGGTAGCGTAACTCAACAACGCTAATGCCTTATCGCCATCTAAACTAGACAATAGCGGTGGCGATAATAAAGACATAATAACACGGCCGACAATAGCCAATATTACACTTCGCCACGTCTATGTTAATGCAATTGCCGATTATTATGATATACTATAGCTAAAAGAGCTTGCGAATATGAAAATCTAATACATTCTAGGAACTAGCTGGTCCGCAGACGGGTTTCCTAATATTATTAAGGAAGTCTTTAGCCTAATAGGCAACTTAGTATTACATAATATAATTACCTTAATAGCGGCCGAGCATATTGAAGAGCTTGCCAAACTTAAGGACTTTGCAGAGCTAGATATCATAAGCGATTTCGCCATTAGTATTATATAGACGGCGATTACCGTATCTAAGGATATAGAGGAAAAATCTATATAGAAACTTCAAGCTGTCTAATCTCAGCTATAATAAACAAAATCACTACTTTAATCCGCCAAGGCGAGGTGTGTTGCGGCTAAGCGCAAAAGCGAAAACATTAATAATAGTTTTAATACCCTCTGCAAGACCAGGACCTGTCGCAATTGCAACACCAAGTTTATATATTATATCAAGGACAGTAGTTATCTATTCGACCCTAATCCTAATTATATACTTCGTTGCTCAAAGTGCCAGTACAAGCATAAGTAAAGATATTAGGAAATTAGCTTAGGCAGGAAGTTGTTATATAATACTTCTCTTCCTTTCTCTGTTTGGGTTAATCTAAGAAATTTAAATGTATATCTTGTCTATACCTAGTCAATCTATACAAGCCCTAGTGAACGCAAGATCAATTTGCTACCTAATATATTACTTAGGAACTTAACTGATATATAGCCCACCCCTTAAATAACTAGAGCTCTACCTAAATATATTAAAATGTCCCTAAATTCGGTCTAGAATTCTTTGGTCGCAGTAATAGCGTCTATTAGATATTATGTAGCAACTATATTACCTATCCCCTATTAGTAATCTTATCCATCTAACTTAGACCTAATATCTTGTGGAGGCCGTTTTTGGGCCTAATAATGACGCGAGTTGGTTAAGTAGTTAGCTGCTATAGACACACTAACCTAGGCATTCTATTTTAGGAGGGGGCCGCTTCTAGCCCCCAGCTCTTTTTTAGTACGTACGTTGTATATATGTATATATATTCTATTATGGCCATGCACCATCTAGGGTATGGGCCGTTACGGGGCGCTAGCTAAATACTTCCTACCACTAACATGCTTGCTCTAGTTTAGAAGCTAACTATAAGAACTATATATCTACTACCTAACACTATACTCAACTAAAGAAATAAAGGAAAGTGATACATTACTATTAGAGGAAAGTCGGAGTTTAGAGGCGAGCCTAAGTAAGTAGTTTTTGACAAGTTGTATCCGCAGGGTTGTTCTAGCGTTATGCGCTTCTTAATTGGCGACGCACTAGTGGAGGCACCTATAGAGGAGGCTCGCGGTATATTCGGTTAGGAGATTAGAGGAGTAATTCTTAAAAGTCTTTGTTTATTAATGTCGGCTTCTATACCTTCTGCATCTTATACACTTAGGTGTAAACGTCTAGTCTTCTTTGCAAATTTAATTATAGCTCTAACTACGCTGATGTCTGGCTTCTAGTGTTTAATTGGGCCGTCAATATTCCTGCCTCTTTCTTGTCTGCTTAAGTAGCCTAATGTATATGGTAGATCCCTAGATTGGTCTCTATACTGCTCTCCTAGTTTAATTCTTTGCTGCGCCCACCTCCTATAGGAAAAGAGGAAGTGCTATATTAATTCTATAAGCCTGTAGTTATATAACGCCGTCTCTGATACATTAATTTTGTAGAGAATGGTATAAGCTAGAGAGGTTTAGTATAGTGTGTTGCTAAGTTAACTAGAGCACGCAAATCTTAGAGTCTTCGTGGCCAGCCGCCTAGGCCGGGAGTACTCCTGGCCAAGGTATTATTGCGCATCTGAGGCTTTTAATTGCTAGGTTAATGTTATAGGCTTGGAGGGTTGTATGGGGTGGGGTTAGGGCTTAAGGTTAGGAACCCTGACCGGCAGCGGCTAAATCGCGGCTTTGGGCTAGGGGCGCGTTCAAACCTCTATGTGGGAAACTCTTGGATTCTTACCCACACAACACTGTTATAGGAATTTCGAGAAAAGTCAAGAAATAGCAACACATTGGCAGTATACGGACGAGCCATTAAGAGTAGAAGTAGGTTTGGCTGGGAAGTGGTTAAGAAAGTATGCAGCTCTTGCGTGAAATTTCGTCACCTTAGTCCTATAATATTTACTTAATATTTAGATAATGTCACTCCGCTGCCTTAAATGGTTCCTAGTGCTTTGCTAATAAACTTTTAAGAAGCTTCTCAAATCTTCTATGCTTATAATATAATCACGCCAAGACGACCACTAACCATAACATAAGCGCGAAGGCTATGCCAGGCTGGATTTTTCAACCTATATACAGTTCCCACACCACCTTCTCGTACTGCCCTTTAAAGTATATAACGCTGCAGTGCCACAGAACTTATAGACGATAAACATTCTACGAAAACCCTATAGAAGCCGCCGAAGATCAGAGTCTCCTATAAGCCCTATAAGCGACATTAGAGAAAGGGAGGAAATTCTAAAAGATATAGCGGAGTTTGCTAAAAAAGAGTGGCGTTTGTGGATGACGCCTAAAGAAAAGATTGCGGAGAATAGGTTACGCTTATAACGTCAACTTAAGAGTAAACCCGCATTAACGGTCCTATTATAGCCAACTCCACTTGGATATATAGCATGAGTACAATATTAAGCAGATTACTATTCCTTTATAGAGAAAGTAGGAAGCAGGGAGGTTAAGATTAAGGATAAGTATTAAATCGTGCTTGATATATAGCCACGGGAGTATTTCTACGTATCCTGTCTTAAAAAAATACTCGACTTGCCTTCGCTCGCCCCTATACGCTTTAAACTTAATATAGATTATTACCAGTAAAATTAGGATTGGCCTTAGATATAGGTTTAATATTACAGAAATGGTTTAAATATGGTGGCTGTATTAACCTATATAAGATTACGGGGTATATCAAGGCCCATAAAAGGTACGAAAAGGAAGATAGTGATTATAATACAGCTTGGATTAAAAGGGAACTGGCGCACTAGCGCGAATGCAATAACAAAGAGGGAGGGTGTAAATGCCCTCTGCTACCAGAAGCACTAGTAGAACTATTTCTAAAGGAGTACCAAATGAATAAAGGCGACGTGTGTCCCCTCTCTAAAGTACTACGACATCGGTATATAGAAAGGCTAGTATTAGCAATCTAGGTTAATGGTCTTCTAAGTCTAGACTTTAGTGTTTCTAAAGCGGGAGGAGAACTTTTATTAAGCAGAGCTAGTATCTAATTGGCATTAAGGCTGTTATTTCCAATCTAAATACTTTTAATTGTTTTAACTCCCTATACTCCGTTCTAACCAGCCACGTATAAAAAGAATAGGATAAGTATATTAAGAAGATTGCAGGCCAGGTCTCTAAATTTTCTATAACGTTATAAAACTTCGCCGCTCTAGACAAAATTAGAGAATAAAGAGAAGGAGAGATTCTAGAGACTAACTCCTTTAGGGAGATTAGAATTATTTCTTAATGTTAGTATAGTATATATAATTCTATAGACAAAATAGCAAGGGAATCCAGCAGCAAATAGGATAAAGTGCTATGGTTGCAATAAACCTTACTCCATAAGAATGGTTTAGGAGATCCCAAGAATATCGCAGCGGCCTTAACAAATTACTTCCCTTGTAATATGTGCTAGTGCGCCTATACTGCACCCGGCGTTTAATCTGGAAAGCGACTAAATATATTATCCCACTTTATGCCCATCTTGTTATTGTACGCAAGTAAGCGCCAATTGTCCGACTCTAGCTATAGCCGACGTGTTCGGACTTGTACGCGCCTATGCTCTCTATAGAGCCGCCCACCATCGTTAGCGGCGGCGTTGGTATTAGAATCACTACCGCCTAAGCTTTCGCTGCCTAAGCTTTAGCTGCTATTCCTAAAATTATCATCTCTATTGTTATTGTCCTCGTCGTCATCTAGACCAACAGCATTATTATTAGCACCTTTACCGTGCGGACTATACGTACTAGTTTTACTGGCGGCATAGTTACTGCTTTGCTGCGTCAAGCTTAGACTAGCGTATACGTTTAGCCTATTGTTATACCAACAGCCCACTAATAGCCATAAATCCAACGTTAACTGTATTATGCGGATAAGTTGCCCTACGTTACTAAGCAAGTCGCGTATAATTGTTAACGGTTTTAAAGGCAATTTTGACGTTATCTTATTCTAATATACAATTGCCGTTACTAACGTTGTGCATTCTGGCACCTGGTAAAGGGTAATATTGGTTAGCCAATAGTCCGTATAGTCGCTCTGTCTATAGTTAACGGTGTAGTTATATACTGCCTTCGCTCCTAGAGAGGATGTTTGGGGGGGGGTAGACTAAGTTATAATATCTACTTTAGATCCAGAGTGGCGGCGTGCTGGTAATGACTTTAGATATCGTAATGTTCTTATAGGCCTTGTGCTCCCGCTAAGCCGTTTAAGACTCGTTCCTGTTGGACCGCGCCGCTTATCCTAGAATGGATGATTGCTACGTTTATGTCGCTATAAAGTTGCTGCACTAGCCCTACGGGACACCTGCTAGTCGCTATTAGGGTCGTCCTCGCCGCTCTCCTTAACCTTACTATCGCTACCATTGCTTTTATCTTTACCTATATATATATCCTTACTGACGTGTTAATCGCCCTCTGTTTATCTATATAGAGAGACTGATTGTCTTAAGGGCTCTAGCGGCCCCATATCTGGCCTATGCCCTTAGTGTTTACTATCCCTGCTATTTACTAAATTAAGGATATCGCTTTGAGGTAAGTTTAGGATATTAGCGTTATTATCTTTGTTGCCACCGTCTAGATTACTAGTATTTGGATCATTGCTGGTTCTAAGAGGCGAAATTAGGCTGCCGCGGCCCGGCGGCGTTATTGACTTTGGTGTGCACATAGGACTAGATATAAGGCTCTCTGTCTATAGCTAGGCCAACCTCCGCCGCTTTGCTGAATAAGAGTCTTCTAGAGCCGGTCCCGAGGTCAAGTCTAGCACTTCTATGGAGGAGATAGCCGTATTAGCAAATGAAGTGCGCTTCCGCTTGTATGTTATAGACGGCCGACTTATTATACCTAGATCTTTATGGAGAGGTTTGTCCTACTCTAGCAAACTATCTTCAAACACGTTAAAATAGGGACTCTATAAGTCTGTAGGAAGATTACTTACTATTATATACGCCTCTGGTATTCTCTACGGAGGGGGCGCGCATGCTAACTACGTCTAGATCATCATTCTGATATTCTAGCAACCCGCCACTAGATTAGGTATCCCCTATACTATAGCTTACTCTAACTGCGTTGTCCTCTAGAACTAAAGGAAATTCTATTATTAATTAGTAAATAGGAGCTATAATGCCATTAACATGCCTACCTAGACTGTTTCTATTAAACAACTTATCTATGGCCAAGTTTATCTCCTCAACGCCTATGGCCTGGTCAGCCCCTTCCTGGCCAGGTTGGTGACTCTATAGTATCTATAGAGGAATGGGGCTAAGACTACCTTCGCTATCTACACGCATATATTAGCTGTCTATTATCTTATACTATTTGAGACGCAGATAATACCTTGATGTGGCGAACCTAAAGGATTAATAGCTCTTACTGGAGCCAGTAGCCCCAGATCTGGAGAACGCGACGCTTTAAAGTCTAGTAGATTGGTTAAGAAGTTATTAATATTAACCCACTCTTTATTATATTTGGGGGAGCCAGCTTCGCCAAGGTTAGGTTCTATTATTTTAGGCTTCACCTTAGGCTTGGCCTTAGATTTTGTCTTGGGCTTAAGTATTAGAGGAACATAAGGAACATATTTTATAGGAGGAAGTAAAGGGGTAAATAAAAGAGTGCTAAAAGAGGAGGCTATTTTGGTGCTGAGATCTGCTGGCTTCTCTGGTTATAAGGATGGGAGCTAGTCTAGAGGTTAAAATACATGGCTACCTCTCCAAGCTAAGGAGTGTCACTTTATATACCGCTGCCGATAACGCCGCCCAAGGTAGGATCGTAAGGAACCTATATAAATGCCGCATCCCAGCGCATAAGCTTAGTCGTAGGGGGCAGTGCAAGTAAGCTGCCTGCATTAGGGGAAGTAAGGACCGGCTTAAAGTCCCATTACTCTCGGCGTCTCCAAGACGATCACATATTGTACTTATAGGCGCCGCGGAGGCTCCATTATAATAAGAGTATACATAGCTCCCTAGGCAATTAGCTAGCAAATATTGTAAGAAACCCTCTAGACCGTTCTCTGCATCTTAGTATACCTATCTGCGTTATAACCTACTATCTGTATCTTTTAGCTGATTAAGGATTTATATCACTTTAAATAAAACCGCCAATTATTAGCTAATTCTTTGATTATCGGCTAACCCCTTATATAGGACGAGGCTATATTAAATAACGCATTAATAACCGATTCTCGCCGGCATTGCCCCACGCCGGTTAGATGGTTGGCTTAGAGGGCTCCATTTACGTCTTATAGCGCGCCCAACGCCATCGCCGAGCTGTTATTGGCCAACTTTTAGGCACTAGCTCCCCTACTAGTTACATTACAACGTTATAACCACGCTAGACACTTTATATAAGGCGGAGCATTCTATAGGGGCTATAATGGCAACGTAAAGGTTATAAGAACGAAATTAATACTTTATACCAGTAATTTACCGCGTTATCACCAAGGGATCTAGCCCTAGTAGGACACGGATAACGGAGCGCGGATTAGCCAGCGTATTCCACTAAAGGGCTGAAGTTAGAGAGTGCTATATAAGGTGATTAGAGCTGAGACAATGGCATAAGCGCTATGCATTCTTCAGCTAAAACATGCATTAGGTAGTGCGCAGCGAATGCTATTAGTAACCCTAAGGTGGAGAACAAGTTCCTAAACGCACAGGCCAGCGTTAACTGTGCGACTAGTAGGAGGTATCACCACCTCAACCGCAGCCGTGACTCGCCTAAAAGGAGAGAGTGAAAGTTAATGGGAGAAGGATAAGGAGAGTATATATATAAGAGAAGGAGAGGCGTCCACGAACTACTCGTGGGGATAAGTCTAGAAGCGGCTTCTCCAGCAGCGGCTCAGGGTGCCTAGAAGCGGACGGCACAGTGTACATAGAAACAAGACGATAGGGAGGAATAGATTAACGGAACCAGAGTTAGGGATAGTGTATATACTGCGGCGGAGTTTAAAAGAAAAAAAAAGCCTTATAATAGATAATTGGGGCGCAATGGAGGGGGCGGCTGGGACGGACGGAAGAAGAGCGAGGGGGGGGAAGGGTAAGAGTAGAGAGAAAAAGTTGAGAAGGATAGAGGATAAAAGACGGCGAAAGGAGGGCCTTTTATAGTTAGTCGTCGACGAAGATTGCTAGTTGGGGTATAGCGCCAAAGTTGTAAGCGAGGCGCGGATTACCTAAATGGGGAGCCTCTATTTCCTGATGCAGGCTTGCCGTTGGATTATTTACTATTATAACATTTATAAACCTATTACTGTTAGGCAAGTTAACTATAAAGTTAATTAAAATATCGCGCTATTTTTATATTGGAATTAGTAGCAGTTAAAGTACTCCTTACTTCTTTATATAAGAGGTCTTTCTATACATACACATTCTGTATATAGTTGTGCATTATAGGCTAGTAATATGCTTATTAAACAATCTTATAAGTTTTTGCATGGCCAAGATATCCTACTATAGGGGAGTTGTATATAAATTTAAGTATCTTAAATTATAAGGGTTTGGAATTCGGAACTACCATTTTCTATTAATAGTATAATTAATTATTTTAAATTTCATATTTAGCGAGTGTAATATCCTTATACTATTATTTTCCAGTTTAGATTGCCTTTATTATATCTACTATCTATATATTATTCTTATATTTATATTCTATTAGCTTATTAATTTCCATTTTCTATTTATTAACTTCTAATTCATTTCTATTAAGTTCCATATTTAGAAATAACGTAGGTAATAGGGTTATAACAGTTGGTATAGTTATAACGGTGGGGCACCGCCTTCCTAATTAGGATTACTGCCTACCTAATACGGTTTAGAACTTCAAGATTCTGCTAGATGCCCATTTAAACGGTTTAGAACATCAAAACTGCGTATAGACAAAATTTGTTAATTATGCCGACCGTTATAACCCTATTACCTACGTTATGCGATATATCTATCTTGCACGCTTCTGCAAGCAGTTGTGGAGGCCCTAATAGAGTTGCAAGCTCTGCGTCTACCTAGAGCCGTAAAGCTTTGCGAAACCTTAGGGGGAGATATACATGGAGCTCTGCACGGAGCTCTACAAAGGCTCTGCTCAGAGCTCTACTTAAAGCTCCGCTTAAAGCTCTGCTCAAAGCTCTACTTAAAGTCCTAACGTAGGTAATACGGTTATAACTATTGGTATAGTTATAACGGTTCCTAACAAATTTCGTCTATACCCAGTTTTAATATTCTAAAATATTCAAATAGGCATCTGGTAGAATTTTAAAGTTCCAAACCATATATTAATTAGGTAGGCAGTAAGCCTAATTAGAAAGGCGGTGCCCCACTATTATAACTATGCCGACCGTTATAACCCTATCACCTACGTTATAGGATGTAGTTTTTTAAAATGTTTAGGGGGCAGTAAAATCTATAATTAATTTATAATCTGTTTATCTAAAGCGTTTACAGGTAAGTCCTATAATTGTTATATTAATGCGTTAGGCTTTTAATTAAGTTTATGTTACGGGACGTGGGGTAATAGCTATAGAGCGTATGTATTCGAGGAGTCTACAAGACGTTGCGCAATCGATCATAAGGATCGAGGGCGTAGGAAGGTGATATACTACGCATAGCTGACGTAAGCTGTACGCGAAGCGTACGCGAGGGCACGGGGTTCCGCTAGGGAGTCTCCTATAGAGGCTCCTACGGTGGCGTTCCGTGACACTACCCCCCCTCTTATAGAGGCGGAGCTCCGGCAACGCTGTGGTTACTATATATATGTAGAAGGAACGCTTAAGGTATAGAAAAGGAAAAGAAATAACGCTAAAGGGGTTAGTGGTATAGAGTTCTGCCAGCTTTAATTATTAAATGGACCAATCAGGATTTTCCATCCCTGGGATAGAAAATCGCTATTGGCTTAGTGGAAGGCGGTAAGCTAAACTAACATCTTTGCAGTCCGCAGCAACATTATATAATAAGGCTTGGCACCTAAAAATTTAACTAATTAGATAACTTTAACCGGCGGTTAAAGTTCCTGGACATCTTAACAATTTTTTGGTTATATAATAGCAATCTGTGGCAATCTAACAGCAATTTGCCCTTACGTAGCAGTGTATAACGATTAAACTCTATAAGGGCTCCTATAGAGGATTAGGCACGAAATCTCTGCTTAGGCCCGGTTTCTATAGATTCGCGTGGTGAAAGTCGCTGATTAGGTCCTTTACATTTTTAAAGTCTTCCTATAGTTGCCATTCTGGCTGATCTATGTCAAATCCTGTGTAGATAGCTCTATAGTAGAGCCGCCGTCCTCTGCCTTTGCCAAAGTATTTAGAGTTGATAATTTGTTTAATGGTCTACTCCTTATGGTTCTCATCTTTGTTCTCGTCTTGGATTAGTACTAGTGGGGGTTTAGGCTATATCTATCCCAGTAAGGGGTTAGGCTGGTAAAGGTGTAGTAGCTATAGGTAAAATACAGGCTATATCCCACAGGTGGCTAGGGCTGGCGGGAGCTCTAGCTTATATACAGCTCCCCTATCAATAACTCGTTTAATTTGATAGGGGCCGAGGTTCTTATAATTAAGTGACTTTATAGGCCTCTACATAGAGATATTATGTGCATTTAGCTATACCCAGTCGCCAACACGCATCTCCGGTGGTGGCGTTCTATAATAGTCGGCGAAGTAGGCCTACTTTGCTTAAGCCCAGGCCATTTCTCCCCTATAGTAGTCGAGTAGATTTTTTATATGGTCTGTATACTGGTCGGCAAGTAGCATCTTAAGGCGTTTTCTGTATAGCAGTTTCTTATTAATAGGTTCTGGTGGCTCTATGCCAGATTAGGGGTAATAACCCTTATTCGCAAAGAACGGAGTAAGTTCTATAGTGGCTAAGACGTGGTTATTAGCTATAAACTTACCTAGTAGGAGGTAATCTACCTAGTCGTCCTAGCCGTAGGCAATAACCTGTCATAAGTACGCCTTTATACTGGCGTTGGCATTTTCTGGCTATCCCGCAGTCTTATAGTGGAAGGATGTAGACATCTTAATAGAGATACTAAGACGTTAACAGATCCGTCTCTATAGGTTAGAGTTAAATTACGTGCCCCGGTTGGACATAATGGAGTTAGGTATCCCATGTAGTTAGTAGACTTCGCGAAGAAAAGTGTTTGTGATATTATTAACAGCTATACCTTTAGTTGGGACGTAGTGATATTCCTTTATAAGTTGGTATATTATTATTAGGATGTTCTTATAGGTACGACCATGCCATTTATAGGGTGGTAGGTTAGTAATAAAGTCTATAGCTATATCTGCCCACCGCCATATAGGGATTGGTAGTGGGTGTAGTAGTCCTTAGTACTTAGTGCGAAAGGCCTTGGCGCGCTTGCAGCCGTAGCAGGTGCTTATAAAGCGTTTAACTGAGTCTATTATCTTAGGCCAGAAGTAGTATTAGCTAAAGAGTTTATAAGTTCCTCCTCTGCCTAGGTAACCGCTTGACCAGAGGTTATAGGCCATTTGGATTAGTTGCCATTATAGGTCTTCTAAATTAGGGACAAATAGATAGCCTCTATAGTAGAGTCTGTTCTCCTTTACTTCTAAGGCTACTATATTAATTTAGCCTAAGTTTTAGAGGCTAGTAGGTGGCTTACGGGTGCCGACAGTTTTTATAGCAATAAGTTGGTGTAATAATAGGTCAATAGAGATGTTATATGCAGCAGCAATAAGCTTATTAATTTTAGGGGGCGGCTCTAAGTCCATAGCGTAAAGCTAAGGTGCGGATGGTTCTGTTATAGGTAGCATACCAGGGGCTAGGTTCCTTGCTTTTAGGATTATCTACTATTAGAACTAATTATAGGGGTTATCCTCTAACTAAGAAAGATCTTGCAAGCGGCGTATTAGGCTATTAAGTTTTGTGCCTTATACTCCCAGCCTATATATAATTTTAAAGTTAAAACCGGAGAGAAACTCGTTCTAACATGCTTAGCGTTAGTTTAGCTGCTTTATAGTTATAAAGTATTTAAGGTTGTAATAATCTGTAAGGACTTTAGTTAGCTGGTTAGGTTCTGCTAAGGAGAGTTCTGGTTAGAATTCTTTAAACGCTTATATAATTGCAAGGAGTTCTTTATTATAGATCTTATAGTTACACTCTTATAGTGTAAGCTTAGACGAGTAGAATGCAACTAGGTGGAGGAGACCGTTATTACCTATCTAGGAGAGGACGCCTGCGTTAATATGGTCTAAGGAGTCGGTTTTAAGATAGAGTTGTCGTCCTAGTATAAAGTAAGCTAGGATAGGTGCTTTAGTAAAGGCATTTTTAAGGTCTTAAAACGCCTTCTTGCAGTTAGGCATCTAGGTAAAGTATAGGTACATTTTTCTTCCTTTTACAGAAAGGCCCTTCGTTTATATTATTGCTATAAATGGTGCTACTATACCTAAGAAGTTGTATATAAATTTCTAATAGAAGTTGGCGAAACTGAGGAAGGCTTATATATCCTTAATATAGTTAGGGGCTTGCCATTTGGTAATTATACATACCTTCTTGGGGTCTATATGGATACCCTTAGTAGTAATAATTAGTTTAAGGTATTTTACTTCTATAACTAAGAATTCGCACTTCTTTAAATTAATATAGAGTCCTGCTTCCCTAAGGCGCTATAGGACCTTTTAAACATGCTTAGTATGCTTAAAAGGGTTGTTGCTATAAATAAGTATGTTGTCTAGGTACGCCGAGCAGAAGTCGTTAAGGTAGTCCCGTAAGGTATTATTAATGTAGCTTTGGAAGGTGCCTAGGCCGTTATATACGCCAAAGGGCATAACGGTATATTTAAATTGGCCAAAGCGTAATACAAATATAGTTTTCTATTTGTTGCCTTCCTGTATTCAGAGATGGTTAAAGGCGGCAATGATATTAAGCTTAGTATAGATTTTAGCTTAACTAAGCCGCTTAAGGGTCTTACGTATAAGCGGTACTAGGTATCAGTTCTTAATTATAATAGCGTTAAGTCCTCTATAGTTAACGCAGAATTAAATACCTCCTCTAGGCTTCTTAGTAAGAAGGATAGGGGCGGCTACTGGTAATATGCTAGGACAAATAAACCCTTTATTAAGGTGCTTGTTAATATACTTTTTTATAACTAGAAGTTCGTTTTTTGACATTAGGTAGAGTCTTTTATAAGGTAGCATTTTTTCTTATTTAATGTTAATAGCATAGTTATTAGGTTAATATAGGGGGAGTATATCTACGCCCTTTTATAAGCATATATTGATAAAGTTATAGTACCTCTTAGGGAGGAGCTTGCGGAGTTCCTTATTAGTAAGTCCCTTTTTAAGCTTTATAAACTTCTTAAAGTCTAAGGTTAAGAGTTTATTAAGTTCTATAGGTGTGTTATCCTCTAGGAGGTCCACCAGATCTATCCTATTACTATAGAGGACGTGATCCTATTTTTTATTAAGTTTATATAGCTGTGAGCAGGAGGCTGCTGTAACAACCCAGCTCTTCCTTTATGCTATATAATAGAAGGCTGCGGCACTAATATAGTAACAGTTGGTCGTGGGTGGTGTAATTAAAGGTTCTTTAGGTTAATATTTTAGGGAGTAGGTAGAGATAGCTAGGCTATACCCTAGGCAGGTCTCTTTATAGTAGTTGGAGTTAAAGGTCACTTCTCTTTTCTTCTAGTCAATAATAGGGTTATGCTGCTTAAGCTAGTTCATTCTAAGGATAATAGGGTAATTGGTAAGTGGTATAATATAGGCCTAGAGCTCTTCTTGGTGTCTATTTATGTCTAGGTAGAGTTATGCCATATAAGTAATCTTTTATGCAGTATAACTACCGTTAGCGAGTTGTAGGGCGCGGGCTTTAGTAAGGGGTAAGGTTAGTAGGTTATGTTTATGCATAAATTAGGTATCTATAAATTTATTAGTAGCTCCGCAGTTAATTATAGAACGGTCTTTATATTGTTTTTTAGCAGTTGTTTCTATTACAGGTAAAACTATCTGTTTTTGTCTATCCATTCTTACTGAGTTATCTATTAAGTAGGCTAATATGTAGATCCCTCTATTATTAGGGTGTCCCAGCTTGTAACTTAGGGCTGGGACTAAGTATTTCCTGCTGCTTCCGCTGCTGCTGCTTCTTTATCTTGTACGGTAACGGTGCGTAGCGAGGTATTTGGTGTTTAAAGTATAAAGTTAGGTATTAGGCAGTAATTACCAAACCTAGCTATTAGGCAGTTTAGGTTTTTGTAATAATAGCCTTCTTAATAGCATTTATAGCAGCGCCCTAGCTTCTAAAGTAGCTTACGCTCTTCGTCTAGAAGTTTACGTAGGAAGGTTAGAATAGAGAGGTTGATATTGGCTCCGGTAATAGTATTAGTAGTAGGCGTTAGTGACCTAGTATATATAGGTATAGTTGGTCCAGAGGGCTTTTGTATAGAAGCCTTTAGGTAAAGGTTAGTAGTAGAGATCTAATTTAGCTGTTGTTTAATCTTCTATAGGGCTGCCACTATACTATAAACGTTATTGTAATTGTAACTAGTGGCAGTGTAACTAAGATAATAGGTGACCTTTTTAAGGAGGTCTTTTTGGTCTTCAGCGTAGTCTTAGGAGAGGACTCTAGTGTATTTCTAGAACTTAATATAGAACTCGTTAAATAACTTAGTGGGACTTATCTTTAGGGCGTGTAGTTTAGCTCGACTGGTGGCCACTAGGTCGTAGTCGCGATATATTAGGTTAAGATCGTCAAGGACCTTATAGTGGGACTACTACTTTTAGGGGCTATTGGTCTCCTATTAGGCGAAGAGTCTGTTAAATAGGGTACCCTTTATACGCCCAATAATGTAACCAATCTTGGTATCCTCCTTAGGAAAAAGGCAGGCGCTTTAGGTTAGTTTTTCGCGGATTTGCATCTTCTAGTGGCTGTATTCCTTGCGGTCTCCCTAGAAGATTGGGGGATTAGGGTATTATATATTAGACCCCATAATTATAGCTTAAGTTTAGTTGCTATTATAGGGGTCGTCCCTATTAGGTAAAGCTGCTTGATGCTAACTTTTGGCTAAGTATTGGGTGGGTAAGGTTGCCGGAGGCATAGGGATTTAGGTGGTATAGTGCGTAGTAGGGAGGTGCTTAGCATTATTATAGATGTACTCATTAAGCTAAAACTGTAGGTATTTAATTATGCCCTCCTTCTTAGTAACTTGGGTAATAAGTACAATCTTAACTTTCTTTAATTGTTGAATGTCGCGCTTAGATATACGGAGGTCATCTTTGGTCTCTTAGCGTGTGTTATTAGTAAGTGCCTTACTAGCTTATAAGTCTTGGATAATATTATAATCTTAGGCAGCACGCAGTTTAGCTCGCGTAAGCTTTAGGTAGTAGTTCTATAGAAGGCGGTAGTATTTATTAGGTTCTCGTGCTACC